>Ga0102832_1002664_pt1 | contig 10465 bp, 8 predicted proteins | sample EBPBio282013_DNA_FD_88942 | JGI IMG/M metagenome (GOLD analysis project Ga0102832, IMG submission 88942) | Wastewater treatment Type I Accumulibacter community from EBPR Bioreactor in Madison, WI, USA - Reactor 2_5/28/2013_ DNA (Illumina Assembly) | ecosystem: Engineered > Bioreactor > EBPR >... | reverse complement strand
GGCCGCGCACCGACGCCGCGCCGTGCGAGGTGAAGACGAAGCTTTCGGCGCAGGCCCGCCGGGTGCTGCCGGACACGAGGATGCGGGTGCCGTAGTCCTTGTTCAACTGCTCGAGCCGCGCCGCGACGTTGACGGTGTCGCCCAGCAGGGTGAAGGCGACGCGCCGGCCGGCGCCGACCGAGCCGCCGATCACCGTGCCGGTGTTGATGCCGATGCGGGTTTCGAAGGCGAGGCCGAGGTCGCCGAACACGCGGCTGCCGACCGCGCGCTGGATGTCGATCGCCGCGCGGACCGCCGCGGCGGCATGGTCGTCGCACGGCAGGGGCAGGTTGAACGAGGCGAACAGCCCGTCGCCGGTGAAGCTGTTGACCACGCCGCCGTGGCGGCCGATCGGCTCGAGCACCGTCTCGAGGTAGGCGTTGAGCGCGGCGACCAGCTCGTCCGGGGCCAGCGCCTCGGCGATGGTGGTGAAGCCCGCGATGTCGGTGAACAGGATGGTCGCCTCGCGCTGCTCGCCGGCCAGCACGCCGTCGCCCTCGCGCGCCAGGATGGTCGCGGCGACGCTCTCGTCGACGTAGCGGCCGAACGTCTCGCGGATGCGCTCGCGCTCGCGCAGCCCCTCGATCATGTCGTTGAAGCGGCCGGTCAGCTCGCCGATCTCGTCGTTCGAGGTGACCGGCAGGCGCAGCGCCAGGTCGCCCTCGGCCACCTTGGCCATGCCGCGCGACAGGATGCGGATCGGGCGCAACAGCGAGCGCGCGATGAAGAACGAGGCCAGCGCCATGCCGAAGGCCGCGACCACCACGTCGTTGGCGATCTCCATCTTCAGCCGGTCGCCCTCGTAGGAATAGAGGTCGACCACGATGGCGGCGAGCGGCGCCACCGAGATCACGACCAGGGCGACGATCAGCTTGGTGCGATAGCGGCCGTAGAACAGCCCGAGGCTGTTGCCGTAGTGGCGGAAGATGAAGGCGCACAGCTTGGCCAGGTAGTCGCTGACCACGAAGTAGGCGTAGGTGAAGTAGAACGCCGGCATGACCAGGCACAGCGTCACGAAGTCGGGGATCGTGATCGGCGGCACGCCCGGCGAGACGAAGCCCAGCCCGAGCCGGAAGACGGTCAGCACAAGCGCGATCAGCCCGACGTTGCGCGCCGTCAGGATCGGCAGCTGGGTCAGGCGCTCCTCGATGTCCTCGAACCGCGCCGCGCCGCGCAGGAAGCGGTCGAGCGGCGCGAACAGCCGCGCCGACAGGAGGTAGTTCAGGCCGACCTGCAGGAGCAGCCCGGCGCCCAGCGTGGTCGGGGCGTAGCGCCAGTTGTCGGTCAGCACGACGAAGAACAGGCTGATCGCCAGGTCGACGAAGCCGGCCGATACCGCCATCAGGAGGTAGCGCCGGCGAATCGCGGCGATGCCGGCGGCGGTCGCGGGCCCGGTCATGCGGCGGCGTCGACCTTGTAGACCACGACGCCGGACTCGTGGCCGCGCACCTCGACCGTGCCGATCTTCTCGCAGGCCCGGTCGCCGGCCAGCAGGACGGTGCTCTCGGTGGCGAGGATGCGGGTGGCGAACTGCTTGTTGAGCTGCTCGATGCGCGAGGCGACGTTCACCGCGTCGCCGAGCAGCGTGTAGTTCATGCGGTTCTCGGTGCCGACCGTGACGCCGATCGCGGTGCCGGTGTTGAGGCCGATCCGGGTCTGCAGCGACACGTTGCCGGGATAGGTGGCGGCGGCCAGCGCGCGCTGCATCTCGCGCGCCGCGGCGAGGCCGGCGGCGGCGTGGTTGCCGCAGGCCAGCGGCAGGTTGAACGAGGCGAACAGCCCGTCGCCGATGAAGGCGTTGACGACGCCGCCATGGCGCTGGATCACCGGCACGATGGTGCCGAGGTAGACGTTCAGGATGGCCGCGACCTCGGCCGGCGGCAGGCGCTCCGACAGGCCGGTGAAGCCCTCGATGTCGGTGAACATCAGGGTCGCCTCGGCGGTCGCGTCGGCGACCCGGCCGCCGCGCTCGCGGTCGCCCAGGATCGCCGCGGCGACGCTGTCGTTGACGTACTTGCCGAAGGTGTCGCGCAGGTACTCGCGTTCGCCCAGGCCCTCGACCATCTCGTTGAAGTGGCTGGTGGCGTGGCCGATCTCGTCGTCCGAGGTGACCGGCAGGCGGACGCTGTAGTCGCCCTCGGCGACGGCGTGCATGCCGCCGTCGAGCCGGGCGATCGGCCGGTTCAGCGCGTGGTTGATCCAGAAGAAGATGAACAGCGTGCCCGAGATCGAGGCGACGATGTCGAGCGTCGACTCGCGGACCAGCCGGTCGCCGCTGTAGGACACGATGTCGGCGGCCAGCAGGAGCATGCCGGCGAACGCGACGTAGAGCAGCGCCAGGCCCATCTTGCGCCGGAAGCGGCCGCGGAACAGGGTGACGTTGACGCCGCGCATCTCGAACAGCGCCTCGCACAGGCGGTTCATGTAGGCGCTGACCACGAAGAAGGTCAGCAGCACGTAGTAGCCGGTGACGACGGTGAAGGACGAGGCGAGGTCGATCCAGGTCGGGGCCTCGACCACCGCCGTGAACGGCCCCGGGTCGGTACGCGCCAGCTGGCGGATGGTGATCATCGGCGCGTAGCACACCGCCATCACGATGCAGGAGCGGCGCGGCAGGCTGGTGAGCGGCCGCTGGATCGCCGCGAAGTCGATCTCGCCGTCGAGGTAGCGCCGGATCGGGCGGATCAGGAAGTACGCGCCGATCCCGACGCCGACGACGAGGAAGGCCGCCGACAGGCCGACCAGCGGCAGCAGCACGCCCGGCGCGGCGTAGACGGCGACGTAGCTCAGGATCGAGGCCAGGTCGACCACGAACGGCAGCGCCATCGCGAGGTAGTAGCGCCGGACGAGGGTCCGCGTGTCGAGGCTCATGGCCCGGGGGTATAGCACGACCCCGTGCTCCCCGCGCGACGGCGGGGAGCCCCTCTTTCTTTCCTGCCGGAGCGGGCCTAGGCCGTCAGTTCACGGGCCGTGATCTTGTACTTGAACGCGTCCGGATCGAGCGAATCCAGGAAGCCCGACTTGTTCTCGGCCTGCGGGTACATCAGGAACGGGATCGGCCCTTCCTTCGAACCGGGCAGCTTGATGTCGTGCGCGGCGTTGAAGGCCAGCCAGTTGCCTTCCCACGAGCCGAACAGCGCCCGGCGCGCCGCCACCACCTTGGGATCGGTCATGGCGAGGTTGCCCGGCGGCTCCTCGAGCACGACCTTGCGCACGTCGGCCGGGTCGACCGGCGTCCAGCCGCTGCCCGCCAGCCAGACCTCGGCGCGGCAGTGCTGCGCCTTGGTGACGGTCTGCGAGCCGGCGCCCAGCGCCTTGAAGCCGAACGCCGAGGGCACGACGCGGATGCCGTAGACGTCGCGTGCCGGCAGGCCGGCCGAGCGCGCGAGGCCGACGAACAGCGCGTTGAGGTCGGCACACTTGCCGTTGAGGTTGCCGGTGCGGATCATCGTCGTGATGTCGCCGACGCCGCAGCCCAGCGTCTTGGGATTGCGGAAAGTGTTCTCGACCACCCAGTCGTAGATCGCGCGCGCCTTGGCGACGTCTCCGGTCTTGCCCTTGACGATGTCCATCGCGGTGTCGCGCACCAGCCCGTCGGTCGGCAGCAGCTCGGTCGCCGCGAGGTTGAGCTTGCGCTCGGCGTCGCTGAGCGGCGCGGCATTGCCCTGGCCGGGCACCACCGCGCGGTCGCGCGTCTGGACCTGCGCGGTGACCTCGATGGTCGGTGCCTTTTCGGACGAAGACCACTCGACGCGCAGCATCTCCGCGCCGTAGCGCGGATCGCGCACGCGCTCGGCGACCGTGGCGTTGCCGCTCCACGTGACGGTGCCGGGGCGCTGCCACTCGGCGGCCTCGAAGGTCGGCAGCGGGATCCAGGCGCGGGTCGCGCCGCGGGTCGGCTCGACCGTGGTGGTCAGGGCGACGCTGCGCCAGGCGCCCGGTGTCGGGGCATAGGTCGCCTGCGCGCTGGCGAGGCGCGGCGCGAGGCCGACAAGGCCAGCGGCGGCGCCGGCGCGGAACAGGTCACGACGATGGAACTTCATGGACTCCTCCCAAGGCATTGAGCTGGCCGGGGAGGGCTGGCGTCCCGACGACGGGACCGCTCCGTCCCGGAGCAATCCCGCGTCGCACGCGACAGCGGTTTGTACCGGAAGCGCGGAGAGTGGTGGCGTTGCCGATGGACGTCAAGCCGGGACCGCGCGCGTCTCGCGCGCTCGTGATGCGCGCGGGACGCACGCGGTCCCAGCGACTAGAGGCCGAGGTACGCCTGGCGCACGCGGTCGTCGGCCAGCAGGGCGGGGCCGCTGCCCGACAGCTCGATGCGGCCGTTCTCCAGCACGTAGCCGCGGTGGGCGATGCGCAGCGAGGCCATCACGTTCTGCTCGACCAGCAGGATCGTCATGCCTTCCTCGTTGAGGCGGCGGACGATGCGGAAGACCTCCTGCACGATCGCCGGGGCGAGGCCGAGCGACGGCTCGTCGAACATGATCAGCCGCGGCTGGCCCATCAGGCAGCGGCCGATCGCCAGCATCTGCTGCTCGCCGCCCGACAGCGTGCCCGCGGCCTGCTTCTGGCGCTCGGCGAGCCGCGGGAACATCGCGAACACCCGCTCCAGCGTCGCCTTCGCCAAGGCCCGCGCGCGCTTCGGCGTCGCGCCCATCTCGAGGTTCTCGAGCACCGTCAGGTTCGGGAACACCTGGCGGCCCTCGGCGACGTGGCCGATGCCGGCCTCGCAGACCCTGTAGGACGGCCAGCCGGCGATCTCGGCGCCGTCGAAGCGGATGCTGCCGCGCGCCGGCTTCTCGATGCCGTGGATGGTGCGGATCAACGAGCTCTTGCCGGCGCCGTTGGCGCCGACGATGGCGACGATCTCGCGCTCGGCGATCTCCAGCGACACGCCGTCGAGCGCCTGGGCGTCGCCGTAGAACAGGTCGATGCCGTCAACCCGCAGCATCACGCGTCCTCCGGCTCGCCGAGGTAGACGTCGAGCACCGCCTGGTTGCGCACCACGTCCTGCGGCGCGCCCTCGGCGATCTTCTCGCCCGAGCTGACCACGACGATGTGGGCGGCCAGCGCCATCACGGCGCGCATCACGTGCTCGATCAGCAGGATGGTGAGGCCGGTCGAGGCGTTGAGCTCGCGCAGGAAGGCCACCATGACATCGACCTCGGTCGGGCGCAGGCCGGCCATCACCTCGTCGAGCAGCAGCAGCTTGGGGTCGGTGGCCAGCGCGCGCGCCACCTCCAGCCGCTTGCGGTCGGGCAGGGTCAGGCTCTCGGCCAGCTGGTGGCGGCGGTCGTGCAGGCCGAGCCGCGACAGGATCGCGGCGGCATGGTCGCGCGCCGCGCCGAGGTCGGGCCGGCGGTGCAGCGCGCCGATCGTGACGTTCTCCAGCACGCTGAGGCCCTTGAACGGCTTCACCAGCTGGAAGGTGCGGCCGACTCCGGCGTCGCAGATGCGGTCGGGACGCAGGCCGGAGATGACGCGGCCGTCGAGCGTCACCGTGCCCAGGTCCGGCGCGAACACGCCGGCGATCATGTTGAAGATCGTGGTCTTGCCCGCACCGTTCGGCCCGATCAGCGCCTGGATGGTGCCGGCTGGCACCGCGAAGCTGACGTCGTGCACGGCGCGCAGGCCGCGGAAGCTCTTGCCGATGGCGTTGAGCTCGAGGCGCGCGCCGCTCATCGCTGCCGCTCCTTGAGGCCCAGCCGGTCGGCCAGCCACGGCCACACGCCGGCCGGCCGGTACATCACGATGACCAGCAGGGCGAGGCCGTAGAAGATCTGCTTGATGCCGGGAACCTTCAGCACCTCGCCGACGTCGGTGAAGGCCTCGCCCAGCCCGGTCAGCACAACCGCGCCGACGAACGGGCCGAACAGCGTGCCCAGCCCGCCGATGATCGGCGCCAGCGTGATCTCGATCGAGCGGCCCATCGCGAACGCCGTCTCGGGGAACAGGTTGTTGTAGTAGAAGGCGTTCCACACGCCGGCCAGGGCGGTCAGCGCCGCCGACAGCACGATGGCGATCATCTTGGCGCGCAGCACCGGCACGCCGACCGCCTGCGCCGCCTCGGCGTCCTCGCGGATCGCCAGCCAGTATTGGCCGATCCGGCTCTGCAGCAGCAGGCGGCACAGCACGAAGGCGCCGACGCTGAGCGCCAGGATCAGGTAGTAGAACATCACCGCGCCGCCGCGCAGGTTCCACAGGTCGCTGCCCGACCCGACCTTGAGGAACAGGCCGCCCGAGCCGCCGGCCCACGCCCAGTGGTCGAAGGCCAGCCGGGTGAACTCGCTGAAAGCGATGGTCAGCAGCGCGAAGTAGACGCCGGCCAGCGAGAAGCGGAAGCCGAGGAAGCCGACCACGGCGCCGGCGGCGGCGGCCGCCGCGACGCCGGCGAACAGGCCGGCCCACGGGCCAATGCCGTAGTGGAAGTACAGGCCGGCCGCGATGTAGCCGCCCAGCCCGGCATAGAGCGCGTGGCCGAGCGACAGCTGGCCGGCGAAGCCCATCAGGATGTTCCAGGCCTGGCCGACATAGGCGAAGTAGAGGACGAGGATCAGCACCGACAGCCAGTACTTGCCGAGCGCCGCCGGGGCGACCAGCAGCACGGCCAGCAGGAGCGCCAGGCTCCACAGCACGCGCGGCGGCGCGTCGCCCACCAGGCGGCGCCCCAGCTTCGACAATCCCCTCATCGCCCGCTCCGGCCGAACAGGCCCTGCGGCCGCAGCAGCAGGACGAGGATCAGCAGCCCGAAGCTGAACATGCTCTTGAGCGACGGCTCGAACAGCAGCCCGGCCAGCGCCTCGCTGACGCCGATCAGCAGGCCGCCCATCAGCGCGCCGGTCATGCTGCCGAGCCCGCCGACGATGACGATCACGAAGGCCAGCAGCGTGTACTCGTTGGCGAGGAACGGCGTCACCGGGATGATGGTGATCATCAGCGCCCCGGCGGCGCCGACGCAGGCCGCGCCGATGCCGAAGGTCACGGCGTAGAGCCGGCGCACGTCGAGGCCGACCACCAGCGCGCCGAGGTGGTTGTCGGCGGCGGCGCGGATCGACTTGCCGGTGCGGGTGCGGGTGAAGAACAGCCAGAGCACCAGCGCGATGGCGACGGCGGCCAGCGCCGCGTGCAGGCGCACCGCGTCGAACACCAGCGGGCCGACCTCGTAGGAATCGAACTGCGCCTCGAGCTGGACGCCGCGCGAATCGGGCCCGGCGATGGCGAGGCAGGCATTGACCAGCAGGATGGCGACCGCCAGCAGCAGCAGGAACTGCTGGTGCTCGGGCCGGCCGATGAACGGCGAGACGAGGCCGCGCTGCAGGGCGTAGCCCGCGACGAAGAAGATCGCGGCGATCGCCGGCAGGGCGAGCATCGGCGTGACCTCGAAATACTCGAGACCCATCCAGGCGAGGTACATGCCGACCACCATCATCTCGCCGTGGGCGAAGTTGACGATGCGCATCACGCCGAAGATCACCGACAGGCCGAGCGCCATAAGCCCGTAGACCATGCCGGTCAGCAGCCCCTTGGCGATCGCCTGGGCGAGGGACAACAGGAAATCGTAGGTCATTGAAATGTCTTCGTCGCGCCGCGCGCGCGGGCGCGCGGCGCGACGAAGCCCATCACGTGCGGCGCTTGTCGTTCCAGCCGGGCATCGGGAAGACCAGCGGCGCGGCGGCGGAGTCGAGCGGCATCACGACGGTCGGCTTGCGCTTGAAGTTCTCGACCGCGGCCGCCTTGATGTTGACGTTCTGGCCCTTGGCGTCGAACTGGATCGGGCCGCCGACCATGACGTGCTGGTCGATCTTGAGCTTGCGCAGCGCGTCCATCAGGGCGTCCGGCTTGGTCGACTTGGCCGCCATCCAGGCCTGCGCGGCGATCAGCATGCCCTCGAAGGTGAAGCCGCCATTGAGGTCGAGCTGGTCGTTGGGATACTTCGCGGCGTGCCGCTTCTCCAGCGCCTGGGTCATGGCGATCTTGGGGTCGAGCCACGGCACGTTGGAGACCAGGAAGTCGCTGTACTTGCCCATCGTCTTCAGGAAGTCCTGCTCGTACAGGCCGGGCGCGCCCGGGTTCAGCACGCCCATCGGCTCCCAGCGCTGCTTGACCATCTCCTGGACCAAGAGCTTGGCGTCGTTGAGGCGGCTGACCGGCAGCAGCAGGTCGGCCTTGGTCGCCTTGGCCTTGCCGACCTCGACCGAGAGGTCCTTGGCGGCCGGGTCGTAGCTGATCGTCTCGACGATCTCGTACGGCATGTCGAGCTTGGGGAAGAGCGCCTTGATGCCGTTGATCATCGAGGTGCCGAACGTGTCGTTGACGCTCATCATCACCGCGGTCTTCGGCGTCTTGCCCGAGGCCTTGAAGATCTCCTTGTGCAGCGCCAGCGCGCCGGTGATCAGCATCGGCGCGGTCGGGAAGTTGCGGACCACCCACTTGTAGCCCTGCTCGGTGATCTGCGGCGCCGCCGCGATGTTGACGATCAGCGGGATGCCGCGCTGCTCGCAAACCTGGGCGATGGCGATGGTCTGGCCGGAGTCGAAGGCGCCGACCAGCACGTGGCAGCCGGCGTCGATCGCCTTCTCGGCCTGGGTGCGGGCGACGTCGGGCTTGGTCTCGGTGTCGTAGTTCACGATGTCGAGGCTGACCGGCATCTTGACGTCGGCGAACACCTCGTTGGCGACGTCGGCGCCCTTGCGGCAGGCCTGGCCGATCTGGGCCTGCAGGCCGGAGGTCGGCAGCAGCAGGCCGACCTTGAGGTTGGCCGGCGCCTGGGCGTGGGCGAAGCGCAGCGGCAGCGGCGCGCCCAAGAGCGTGGCGGCGCCCAGCGTGGCCTTGCCGAGGGTACGGCGGGTGATCGTGTTGCGGGTCTTCATGGCGGCCCTCCCTGTTCCTGTTTTCGCGCGGACTATAGAGACGCCCGCCGGACCGTGCTAGGTCGCCGGCATGACGCTGACGCTTGAATCGCTCAACCGGGCCAGCCCGGCCGACTTCGCCCGGGCGGTCGGGGACACCTTCGAATTGGCCCCCTGGGTGGCGGAAAATGCCGCTGCCCGCCGCCCCTTCGCCACCGTGACCGCCCTGCACGAGGCGATGATCGGCCAGGTCCGGGCGGCGCCGCGCGAGCAGCAGCTGGCCTTCCTGCGCGGCCATCCCGACCTCGCCGGCAAGGCCGCCCGGGCCGGCGACCTGACCGACGATTCGCGGAAGGAGCAGGCCAGCGTCGGGCTCGACAGCCTGAACGAGGAAGAGTTCGCCCGCTTCCATCGCCTGAACGACGCCTACAAGGAGAAGTTCGGCTTCCCCTTCATCGTCTGCGTGCGCCGCCACACCCGCGATTCGATCCTCGACCAGTTCGAGCGCCGGCTGCGCCACGACGCGGCCACCGAGTTCGCCGCGGCGATGCAGGAGATCTTCTTCATCACGCGGCTTCGCGTCGCAGCCAAGGTGACCGGCGAGGGCATGCCGGCGGTCGCCGGGCGGCTCAGCACCCACGTGCTCGACACCCATGCCGGCCGCCCGGCGGCCGGGGTGGCGATCCGGCTCTACGAGCTGGCCGGCGAAAAAGCCCATTGTATTCAGACGGCTATAACGAACGCCGACGGCCGCACCGACGCGCCGCTGATCGGCGGCCGGCCGCTGCCGATCGGCCGCTACGAGCTGCACTTCGCGATCGGCGACCACTATCGCAGCAGGGGCATCCTCGGCGGCGATCCGCCGTTCCTCGACGTGGTGCCTTTGCGCTTTTCGATCGCCGAGCCGGAAGGGCATTATCACGTCCCACTGCTCTGCACGCCCTGGAGCTACTCGACCTATCGCGGCAGCTGACCGCAACCCCCGAGGAGGAAACCAATGACCTACCAAGACGTCTCCCTGATGATCGACGGCGCCTGGACTAAGGGCGCCAAGGGCCGCACGATTCCCGTGATCAATCCCGCGACCGAGGAAGTGATCGGCCAGGTCGCGCACGCCGAGACCGCCGACCTCGACCGCGCGCTGGCCGCCGCCGACAAGGGCTTCCGCGCGTGGAAGAAGGTCTCGGCCTACGAGCGCTACAAGATCATGCGCAAGGCCGCCGACCTGATGCGCCAGCGCCTCGACGAGATCGCGACCATCATGACGATGGAGCAGGGCAAGCCGCTGTTCGAGGCCAAGGTCGAGACCAACCTCGCCGCCGACATCATCGACTGGATGGCCGAGGAAGGCCGCCGCACCTACGGCCGCGTCGTGCCGGCGCGCGCCGAGAACGTCTACCAGCTGGTGATCAAGGAGCCGGTGGGCCCGGTCGCCGCCTTCACGCCGTGGAACTTCCCGATCAACCAGGTGGTGCGCAAGGCCTCGGCGGCGCTGGCCACCGGCTGCTCGATCATCGTCAAGGGGCCGGAGGACACGCCGGGCTCGTGCGCCCAGCTGATCAAGGCGTTCGTCG
>Ga0102832_1002662_pt1 | contig 10483 bp, 6 predicted proteins | sample EBPBio282013_DNA_FD_88942 | JGI IMG/M metagenome (GOLD analysis project Ga0102832, IMG submission 88942) | Wastewater treatment Type I Accumulibacter community from EBPR Bioreactor in Madison, WI, USA - Reactor 2_5/28/2013_ DNA (Illumina Assembly) | ecosystem: Engineered > Bioreactor > EBPR >... | reverse complement strand
AAGCCGGTTCAGCCACCTGAACCCGTACCTGTAGGTGCTCAGACACCGGATTGGGCGCAAGTGTAACGTCTGCATTCAGCGCAACGCCGGAAAAGAGGCCCACCAATGGGTTGCCGTTATACTTGTACATGCGGGTGGTCATGGCATAAGGCTGCCATCCGCCGGCGTACCCAAGGGTTGGGCTGGCAAATTTGGCATTTCCTGGTACTCCTTCCGAAGTACCAAGTTCCATCCATGATGCGCCCTGGTCGGTACTGAGAATAGTGCGTGCCTCATCTGCCAGCACATCATCGATGACAACAGCCAGCAAAAAATAGGACTCCGGAATCAGCGCGATGGAAGCCACGTTGTTCACTTTGAGTTCGGGAATGTTTGACCAGGTATTGCCTCCATCTTCCGTGTAACGTATCGGAAAAGCGCCATTGTTGTATGCGCGCCCGATGCCATGCAGCGAATCGGCAAATGAGAGCACGCCGCAATAGGCGGTCACAGCCGACCAACTCAAACCGCGGTCGTCAGATTTGTAAATACGTGTCCACGAGTTTGTAACATAATCGAATGCCGGGAACCAGATATGATCGCCAGACACAAAAAAATCACCTGCATAACCTACTTCATATTCTGTAGGCGCCGGAATTTGGTCGCTGCTCACCCGAGTCCAGTTTTGGCCGCCATCCGAAGTCTTGTAAACTTCCCAGAATTTGTCGGGGTTGGTATCTGAAGAAGCCGGATCGCCGATAACAATGCCGTTTTGGGCATCCCAGAAATGAATAAAGTCTACATAAGAAGTAGGACTGGAAAATCCGTTTTCCAGTTGGCGTGTCCAGGTAAGCCCGCCGTCTTCGGTTTTCACAATTTGGCTGGCATAATTGCTATCGATGGCGGCTGCCCACGCTGTGTTAGCGTCTACACCGCTGATGCTGCTCGGATAAGGCGCATCACCTGCGGGCACGGCGCCTTCGCTCCAGGTTTGGCCGCCGTCAGTGGTTTTGGCAAACCGAAGCGTTTCCATCGGCAGCCAGTTATAAAAGCCGTCTTCGTCGATAAAGTACTTGGTCATCAATGACCAGGCTATCTGCGGGTTGCTGGAAGAGATGCGAAGGTCATAAGCGTCCACGGTGTCGGCAAATGCAGGGTCGTAACCTTGCCACTGGGCTTGCAGCCTGGTAGCGGTCAGGATAGACAGGAGCAGAAAAGCGGTAATTGTTGATTTCATCGTAAAAAGTTTATTGAGTGAACTATGGATGTTATTGTTTTATCATTGGTACACTTTGAATGGACGTATCTGTCTGTAAATGAAACAGATATACCCCCGTGGGAATGTCATTGACCTGTACCTGCAGTTGTTGAAGACCGGCTTCCAGCAGATTGCCTGGCGCCTGATAAACCGGCCGTCCTTGCAGATCGGTAATGCTGACATTTACAGTTGACTTTCGGGGCAGATCGGCCAGTATGGTAACCACATCTACAGCCGGATTGGGGCTGAGAGTGGCAGAAAAAGAGACACGGCCCGTCACCTTGCGAATGATGCTGTATGAAATGGCGCCATCGTTGTCTTCCTGCCGAAGCCGGTAATACACGTTGGGGGCAGAGGGGAGAGTGGCATCTTCAAAGGTGTAGGAAACAGGCGTATCTGTATCGCCCCTGCTTGCCACAAAAGCAATGTTTTCAAAATTGTGGCCGTCTATGGAGCGTTCTATGCAAAAGCCGCGGTTGTTGCGTTCAGTGGCGGCATACCAGTTCAGAAGTGCCACAACCCCTTCTCTTTTCACTTGAAAATCAACCAATTGTACAGGCAAAGACGATGCTACGGTGAGCGTTACATTTGTGGCATTATAGGTCACCGTCCAGCGCGTATTGTCGACAGGCAACTGTAAGGTGCCGAATGTGCCGGTTCGTGAAGTGCCTGTCGCAATGACAAAGGATGTACCTACATCTGGAAGATAACCGTTGAGCAGGGTAACGGAAAGAATGCCGCCATTCAGATTGAGGGCTCCGCTCGTATTGTTGAGTTGGTCGTAGCCACCGACGCCGGGCGTTGGGCCTTCCAGTTCGATGGCCAGGTTTTGCACGGGGATTCCAGCGCTGGTTTTGTTCAGGTTGAGTATGCCTGGCGAAGCGCCAGGGGAGATCAGCCCGGTATTGTTGAAAGTGCCACTGAATGTAACTGTTCCCGTTCCTGTGATAGTGCCACTGTTGTCGAATGCGAACGAGATATTGAGTGAACCTGTACCTTGTTTCTCAAATATTCCGGCGTTATTCCAGGTGCCGCCACCGATAAAAGCCGTCCACGACACATTACCTGTCACATCGGCCGAAAACACCTGCCCGCCAGGTACATTCAACACGCCGCCATAGCCCAGCGAAAGGGCGCCAATGCCCGAGTATGAAGCGCCGCTGTTCAGGTTCAATGTCTTGGCAAACAAGCGTTTCAGCGAGCCGGAAGTAAAGGTTGCAGCCCCTGCCACCGTGATCGTGCCGGTAGCCATGCCGTCGGTGCTACCCAGTGTGCCGCCAGCCCAGGAGCATGTGCCTGATACTGCCACGTTGCCCGTATTGCCTAGTACGCCTGCACTGAGGCTCAGGTTGCCGGCAATCGTAATGGAGCAAGCGCCTGCCACGGTGCCGTTGGTCATGGTCAGGCTTTGAACGACCAGGCTTCCCGACAGATTCAGGGTGCCGCCGCTCACCATCAAGTCGTCCATCGAGTTGTTTCCTGAAAAATGGGCTGTACCGCCGCTCAGTGTCACATCCGTATGTGTGCTGTTGTTGGGCATTGTGGCCGTGCCGCCCGACACAATCAAAGAACCCGTGCTGCTCAAAGTACTGGTGCTAAGGTCGTGTGTGCCGCCCCCGAATTCCAGGGTGGCTGCCGGGGCAATACTGAAAGAGCCGTTGTGGGCGCCTCCGTTCGACAGGTCCAGCGCGCCGCTGTTCACCTGTACCGCAGCAGAATTATTGAACACAAAACCGATGGAAAGTGCGCCATTACCCTGTTTGTCGAACGTTCCGGCATTGTTCCAGGTGCCGCCGCCGGTAAAAGCCGTCCACGACACATTACCTGTTACATCGGCCGAAAACACCTGTCCGGCAGGTACATTCAATACGCCGCCATAGCCCAGCGAAAGGGCGCCGATGCCCGAGTATGAAGCGCCGCTGTTTAGTTGTAACGTTTTGCCAAACAGGCGTTTAAGTGTGCCCGTTGAAAGCGTGGCAGCCCCTGTGATTGTGATTGTGCCGGTAGCCGTGCCGTCGGTGCTGCCCAGTGTGCCGCCCGACCAGGAGCATGTGCCTGATACTGCCACGTTGCCGGTGTTGCCCAGCACGCCTGCACTCAGGATTAAATCATTGTTGACATTCAAATCGTACGCGCCAGTGATAGTGCCATTGGACATGGTAAAACTGGCCACCGTGGGCGATACATCCAGCGTTACGGTACCGGCATTGATCACCACGTTTTCAGCAGGTAAAGGAGCGTGTCCACAACTCCATTTGGAACCGTCGGACCAGTTGCCCGTGGTACCGTTCCAGGTACACTGCGAGGTTGCACTAAAAGGCAAGGATAGTATCTGGAGTAAAAAAAGGCAGGTGAAAGGGATTGAACTTTTCATAATTGAAAGGGATTTGTGCGCCACAAAAGTCAGCCTGCATCATTTCCCTTCCTTGTAATATGGTATCAAAATATTGGAATCTGGTAACCTGCCCTGCCTGCATCCTCATTTCGGGTAGAAACGCGGGGCGTTGCAATTCAAGTATTACCCTTGCGCCATTCGGAGGGGCTGGCACCGAACGTATCTTTAAAACAGTTGGAAAAATAAGCCGGGTCATTAAAGCCGGTTTGATATGCTATTTGAGCCACTGTATCATCACTTGATTTCAACATCATTTTAGCGCGTGAAAGCCGGTATGCACGAATGAACAAGGAAGGTGGCGGTTCTCCCAATGATTTCAATTTTCGGTGCAACTGTACCCGGCTCATGGCCATGTCGCGGCTCAACTTTGGCACATCATAATCCGGATCGCCCAGATGCGCTTCAATACAGTCATTCAAACGTTTCAAAAAAACCTTTTCTTTTTCTACCCAGGGCAACATCTCTGTTTGGATATCCAAATTACCGGTTTCGAACAATGCCCGCAAACGCCGCCGGCTATCCAGCAAGGCTATCAGTGTAGACAGCATTTCTTCCTTGTGGAAAGGTTTGGTAAGCCAGGCATCTACACCTGCTTTCAAGCCGTTTATTTTATCTTCCACACTGGCGCGGGCAGTAAGCATCACGATCGGGATATGGCTGGTACGGTGATCGTTTTTTAATTTTCTGCAAAGGCCCAATCCATCCAGCACAGGCATCATAAGGTCGCTGAGTACTACATCAGGCAGGTGTTGAATAGCCTCTTCAAAACCTTCATCTCCATTCGCAGCATGTAGTATTTGATATTCTGCTTGTAGGATCGTCGACAGGTATTTAACCATTTCCTGGTTGTCTTCCACCAGTAACAATACGGGTAATTCTTCCGAAGATTGTGGCAATACGGACTGCGAAAGATGCTGCCTCTCGCTCCAATCGATCCCTTGCGCTGTGTTTTCTGTATGCATATAGGTATCTCGTACCGGAATTAATACCCTGAACAAACTTCCCTTTCCTACCACACTTTCTACTTGAATTGTACCTTCCATATAGTTTACCAGTTCTTTTACAAGCGCCAAACCCAATCCGATGCCGTCCTGAAGGGGTATTTTATTTTCTCCCTGACGAAAGCGGTCAAAAATATATGGCAACTCATTTTCGGAAATTCCCTGTCCTGTATCTTGCACTTCAATGACCAATGTAGAGGGCTCCATATACCCCTTTACTCGAATCATTCCTTCGACGCCAGTGTATTTCACTGCATTTCCGATGAGGTTCGACAAAATTTGCTGCAGAAAGTCGGCATCAAAATCCATAAAGTAGTGCTCAGGCACTACTGTTACTTCCAGGTGTTGACTTTTGAGACTTGCCAGCGACTCGAATGTTTGGCTGGTTATTTTTACAAATTGCATGACATCTGCATTTTTAACATGCAATTGAAGCATTCCAGATTCCACCTTGCTTAGTCGCAGCAACTGATTGACAAGGTTTAAGAGGTTGTGGCTGCTGCGCAATAGAGTTTCGATAATGTGTCTCACCCGGAGGTCGGCATGTGATTTCAATGTATCTGCCATACCGATAATAATGGTCAGAGGCGTACGAAACTCGTGGGTGATATTGGCGTAAAACCTGTTTTTAAAAGATTCGATTTCTTCGCGCCGCTCTATTACACTTAATCGTGCATTTTCTTCCAATTGCCGGATATGTCGAATTTGCAGGCGTTGGTATTCCTTTTGAAATTCATATGAGCGATAAGCCAATGCAACGGATAATAGAGCAATTTGTAATAAAATACCCATACCACTGACGATGCTGGAGGTTGGTTGTTTCAAAAGCAGGGAGGTGAATTCGCCCGTTAGGGCCAAAAAAGTTGCAACCAAAACGATGCGGGTAAACTTGTCTTTCCAGTTACGCCAGAGTTTCCACAAAAACCAAAGGGAAAATACCGTCAGCAACAAACGATTGGCATAATACAACAACCAACTTTCATACAAAGCATCGAAAAGCAGCAGCACAAAATCCAGCACAACAGCGAGCAAACACGCCCCCCATATCCTGCGCAGCGTCTGAGGAGTGAATATGGCACTATTGCCATCCTGTTGCAGGAATCGGTATACAAAAAGGGTATAAAAGCAAAAATGAGCAGATGAAAAAAGGGTTTTCGTCCAGAACCAGGGCGCCAAGTAAAATGTACTGTAAAGCCAAGGATTTTCGGTTTCAATATTGCGCCAGGTTACCAGTAACAATGATATCTGGTACAAGGAAAACCATAGAAATATAGCGTTGTGCTGATGGAAATACTGTGCGATACAGTACAAAAAAACGGTAAATAGCACCCCGAAAAACAAAAAATAGAACGCGCTGGAATACTGATTGGAATAAATACGCACCTGTTCGTAGACAGCAGGTTCGTACAAAACAGGCAGGAAAGAACGCATGGGTCGATAATGCCTGATTTTTACCAGAAGGGTATCCCGATCTAATGGGGAAAACTGCAAACAACTCAATGTCCTGACATGGTATGGCAACAGGGGCCGAGCAAGCGAAACGGGAAACAGTTTTGGGACATATGCCACCGGCGTAAGTACGCCATGCCGAACCTTCCAGATGGTGTCGCGGTAGTGATCAATCTGTACCAGCAGATCCAGCAAACTGTCTGTTCTGTTTTCCAGGGCAAACACCGCCCAGAATGTGTATCGTTCATATTCGAACTTGCCGGGTAGCAGGCTATCGGTGAAGGCTTTGAACTGACCTGCTTCAAACATGGCCCAGGCCTGCTGCGGGGTTAACAGGTTGCCTGTGTCTGAACGGATGAGCACTTTCGGCACTTCGCTGCCGTGCCATTTGTTGTCGTCCCAAACGGTTACGGGTAAGACGGGTTGTGCCAACAGCGCCATATCGGCCATGCACAGCAAACAAACCGACAGCAGAAGGATGCTGCCGGAACAGCGTTGAAAGAAAGACATCCGTGGTCGTGGTATCATTCCCGGAGTGTATCAGGCTTGAGTGTAATTGGCATAAAGCGCGCCTGAATCGGATCGTACATTGACAATGATCCGAGGATTCACTTCGTAAACATAACAACAGAAAAATAATTGATGCGACTTTCTGTCTCTCTATTTCAAATTCACCAATCCGTTTTGCAGCGCATACACCACAAGCCCTGCCGTATTTCGGCAGCCGAGTTTGCTCAGCAGGTTGTTGCGGTGCCCGTCGACCGTGCGGACGCTGATAAAGAGGCGATCTGCAATTTCCTGGGTAGTACATTCTTCGCAGATCAATTGAAGCACTTCCTTTTCCCGGTTGGTAATGTCAATGATTTGCTCGCGGTTGGCCCTGGTCTGCATGGGCGACATGATATTTTCCCTGATAATACCCATCACTTCCGTGTTGTAGTAAAACCCTTTTTCGCGCACCATCCGGATGGTTTCCACCACTTCATCCGGGGCGGTATTTTTCCCGAGATAGGCCGAGGCGCCTATTTCTATCATATTGATAATGAATGCCTTGCTAAAATGCGATGAGATCACCACGATGAGAATCGAAGGGAATTCCCGCCGAATAATTTCTGCGGCTTCGATGCCACCCATCAGGGGCATTTTCAGGTCGAGCAGCAGCACATCCGGTAGTTCGTCGGAGGCGCGAATGCAGTCGAGCAGGTGTTGTCCGTTCTCGGCTTCGATGATGACTTTCAGGCCAGAGTAGTCTTCCAGAATCAGGCGCATACCCCTGCGGAACAGGGCTTCGTCGTCGGCTATAGCAATGAGGATATCCATTTTTTCAAGAGAGAGATGTTATGAACGGGACAAAGGCAAGGTGATATTCATTTCAAAACCCTGTCCGGGAGCGGTGCGCACCTGAAACTCTGCTCCGATCATTTTGGTGCGGTTTTGCAGGTTTCTGAAACCCAGTCCTTTGGATATCATGGTCTCCTGATCGAAGCCATTTCCATCGTCGCGGTAATGCAGTTGGATTGCATTGTCATCGGCTTTTGTGAGATGAACCGAAATATTGTGTGCCGATGCGTATTTCAGCGAATTGCTGGTGAGTTCCTGTACAATCCTGAAGAGATGCAGTTCGGTAGCGGGATTGGGAAAATCGGAGCGTGCTACATTGTGATCAAAGTGTACCGATACGGCGCCTGTTTTCCGTACGCTTTCAAAAAACTCTGACAAGGCTTCCAACAGGCCAAAGTCTTCCAGCGTGGGAGGCAGCAATTCGTGCGAAATACGGCGGGTAGTTTCCAGGGCATTGGATATCAGCGTATTGATTTCTTCATACATGGGTTCCGTACTCTTTTCTGTCCGATCGGCGCGACGCAGGCGGTGGAATGCCAGGTGCAGCACCCCGAGTTTGGAGCCGATGTCGTCGTGCAGTTGCGCTGCAATACGCTGGCGTTCTTCTTCCTGCACCAGCAGGTTGCGCTGGAGGAGTTCCTGCTGGTGGCGCAATTCGGCGGCCTGATTTTCCATACGTTGTGTCAGTATCCGGCGTTGTGCACGACTGCTGTAGGAAATCATCACCAGTGCAAGTGCAATCATGATGAGGATGCCTGCTCCGAAGAAGAGGATAATTTCTGTGGTGGAAAGGTTATTATCCATAAAGCGTAGAATACGATGATGTGAAAGATTAAATTAAGTACCGTATTGATATGCCATAATATACGCAATGCGCCCTGGGTTTTGATTTCAAACTGGCTGGACATGAATACAAATAAACTTCCACAATAGTAAACCAGTATGGCCGCATTTATCAGTCGGAGCATTCTGTTCAGGACAGTGTCGGACAGGCTTTGCTCCGAAAATCGGAAGGCGTAGTCGAGGGCATACAGAATGATCAGTATCTGCACCAGCGTTTTTGCATACGAATTGAATTCGGTCAGTTTTTGCAGGAAAACAGTATTTAAGACGACCAGCAAGAAAACTCCGCCGACAATCCATCGAAAATATCTGCGAAAAACGGACTCTCTATCCAGTATCTGCCAGTAAAAAGCAGATAGCAACAAATATTCACCAAGGGTATATAGGTGTAGCAAGGGAAGATTTTGCCGCCAAACATGGCTGGCTATACGCGCTGCTATTTCAATAAACAAATTGAAAAACAGGAATATAGCCAGCACTTGCATCGGATTCGGCAATCGTTTCCAATAACAGGCAGCCAGTACGCAAGAGCAGAATAAACAAATGACCGGCAGGGTCGTACTATCGTACAATTCATTCCAGATAATGTGCCACATAAATTTGTATGAGGCTGAAAATCAATAATCAGCCGGCCAAAGTTGATCTTTTTTATCCAAAGCCTGCATCGTTCGATGCCTGTATCTGCAGCATTACCCTAATCCGGACAGTTCGTTGGGCAAGGCTTGGTAAAATCGTAGTACCGGATGGTTCGTTCTTTGGTCGTATCCGGCGCCTGGAAAATAAGTGAAAACTGGGGTTTGCCCAACTTGTCGGTTTCAACAGCCAGCATGGCAAACACTTGTTCATCATCGCCCACATTGTCCATCAACGAACGAATATCCTTGAATGGCACATGAAATCCTTTGACAACATACATGCTATCTCCAGCACGCCCCATGCTGTCGAGGGCAATAATGACTTGTGTGCGGGTACTATCCCACTTTTCAATGGCTTTTTGAGCTTTCTCAGGGTCCATTTGTAACAGAGGAGCCCCGGCAGAAACCTGTGGCTTGCTTTCCGAGCCACAGGCAAATTGAGACGTTACAAACAATCCTGCTGCGAACAAAAAGAGGAGATTTTTCATCATAAAAACATATGGTTGATAAATTCAAAACATAAAAATACCGAGCGTCTTTTTACCTGTGCGCATTTTCAGGCAGGACTTGAAAAAACAGGTAAAAATACCTGTATGCTTCCCCCGGGGAGTACCTGTGTTTTTCCGTAAAAATGCCCGTTTTGAGAAATCGCGTATTTCTACGCTACCACAGCAACGGGCAGTTCGGCACCTTTGCATCGTCCCAAATGAACCCAGTTAAACAGGAAGAATTATGTAGTATCTGTGGAGTAAGAGAACTAAACCAATTGAAAACGCGGCCGGTCGAAAACGTACAACAAACTGCGCAGCCGCACCCGATCCACATGCAGTAACGGGGGGTATTGCATCAGGAAACCGGGGTCGAAAACGCAGGGTACGTTTTCCGACCGGCACTTTTACAGAAAAAAACAAACACTAGATAGGTACGGGAATCAGAACACCTTCTTCAGATAGTATGTAGGATGTGCGTCATGCAGAATGTTGTCGTAACATTAGGCATGGCGCTTATTTTTTTGGCGACTACGCTTACCTTGTCCGATCGTATCAAATTGCATCCGACATGTCGCATCTTCAGCAGAAACTTACCCTGTATGGCCTTACCATGATTGCCGTGGGAGGCTGCATCGGCTCCGGTATTTTTGTAACACCGGCCCAGATTGCCAATGCCCTGCCCCTGCCGGCTTTGTTTCTGGGCGTTTGGGTGCTGGGCGGGCTGATTGCCTTGACAGGCGCGCTCACATTCAGCGAACTGGGCGGTATGTTTCCCGGCGCCGGTGGCGTATATGTGTACCTGAAAGAAGCATATGGCGAAATGGCAGGGTTCCTGTATGGCTGGGCCATTCTGCTGGTCATCAACACCGGCGCATTGGCCGGTCTGTGCGTGGCTTTTGCCGAGTACATGAAGATTTTCTTCCCCGACATGGCCGAACACAGCAAAACAGCGCTCGCCGCGGGTACCATGCTGGCACTCACCGGCATCAATATCCTGGGCGTCCATATCAGTCAGGGCTTGTCCAATTTTTTTACCGGACTCAAACTGCTGGCCATCGGCGGTATTGTTTTCGCCGGATTCTGGTACGGCC
>Ga0102832_1002661_pt1 | contig 10486 bp, 7 predicted proteins | sample EBPBio282013_DNA_FD_88942 | JGI IMG/M metagenome (GOLD analysis project Ga0102832, IMG submission 88942) | Wastewater treatment Type I Accumulibacter community from EBPR Bioreactor in Madison, WI, USA - Reactor 2_5/28/2013_ DNA (Illumina Assembly) | ecosystem: Engineered > Bioreactor > EBPR >... | reverse complement strand
TCATTTAAAAACTTCCTTCTTCAACTTTGTATGAAAAGCTTTTGATTTCAGAAAGCCATAATTCTCTGAGGACTCATCAAACTAATTTGTAAATTTTTAGAATCGTTGAAAAGAATTACCTCAAATTTTTGTACAACAAAAACAAAAATATAATAATTTTTCCCAATTAATCTGATTCAATGACACAAAATATCTTGAAGAATTCTTCTTTCAAAAAGAAAATATAAGTGAAAAGGACGCAATATCAATAAAAAGATAACCAAAATTCACCAAAACAAGATACCAAACAATCATAATCAACATCAGGCTAAGATAGTCACAAATAACCTGTAAAGAAATAAAAGAAGTATCTATAGATTTTATCTTCTTTGTAAAGTAAAGCAAAAGTCCAAAAGAAAAATCATTAAAATCAACAAAAATTTTAATAAGGCAAAAAACATAATTTAAACCAAGTAATTCATCAAAGCTATCGTGAGATTTTTAGAAACGTTTAAAAAGAAAAATCATCTAAATTTATTGTCAACCATAAAAACAGTTTTAATGATATTCATAGACTTAGAAGAACTAGAACTTTAGACTTTGGAGATTAAGAAGAGATAAATAATCTTATTGAAAATTGTTAATCTTTACCAAAACTAAAAAATATATCTTCTTTTATGAGTCCTAACAAAACTCCTAAAAGAATTTTTTAGTAAACTGCCTAAAAAGGCAAATATCATAAGAGAGCATTATACTGTAGTTTGAAGAAAAAAAACACTTCTTAGTTTAAATTTCATAAATAAGAGAATGATAAAGGTTTTACTTTCTTTAATTTTAATATCAATAACAAAGTATGAGGCTCCTTAACGATAATAAGGTCAAAATAACTTTAAGAAACTTTTTGAAAATCAATATTTTGAATGGAATCAATTTTATTAAAGACAAATATTCGAGGAGAAAGCAATTGAAGTTTTTTAATAAGGATATTAACTTACACTTATTTTCAACTTTTATTTGTATCCGTCTATTAATTCTAAAAAGTTTATTAAATAATGTTCTTTTAAAAATTATTCTTTACAAGATATCAAAATAAAATGACACTCATCCGTTTATTAAATCATCAAATAAAAATTTATATTTTTGCATAAATACATTAAATTTACATAAAGAAAAAAAAGAAAAATTAAGTATTTTTGCATAAGATATGTACAATTTCGTTAAGTCAGAAAAAATACAGATTAGTTAGGTTAGTTTTATGCAAAAAGAAGAAATGAGTGAATGAAATTAAATAATGAGAAACATGAAGAGTCTGATCATTTCTTTTCTTTCTTTCCTGTGAACAAGGCGACAAGTGAGATACCCTTGACAGCAACGACTTTGAAACGGATACCCGGAATATCACCTTTTGATCTACCCTTCTTACCGAAACCGGCGACCAAGACTTCGTCGTTTTCTGCTAAATAGTTGAGGCAACCGTCCCATGGAACGAAAGCAGCAACCTTTTTACCGTTTTTCTTAAGCATGACTCTGACACCCTTTCTGACGGCGGAGTTAGGCTGTTTTGATTATACACCGATTTTTTCGACAACGAGTCCCTTGGCCATACAGCTGCCCATGAAGGGGTTTTTGAATCTTGAGCCGAGTAATCTTTTATTGAAATCTTTGCTGGCCCATCTGAAATTACTTATAAAGGATACCTTTGCAATCTTCTGGTGGTTTTTAATTTTCTACCTGCTCTAATACCCTTTGGTTTTCCGGCACCCATTTATGGCTATAAATATAAATATTTTAATATTTTACTTTTATTTCAACTTATTTAATTTACCCTTTAAACTTTTCTTTCTCAAAATTATATCATCATTTTCATTCTAACATTAAGTCTTAACAAATCATTAAAAACATTTTTTCAGTACAGAATTATAACTCTCAAACTTTGAGTTCTGGGAATTTCTTGACTATCTTTTCGAGTTATTCATCTTCGGATTCATAGAACAAACCAAAATCTAGATTTTTAGACAAGTATTTGAAAGGGTTTGTGCAAATACTCATTTTTAAAATGAACATTTTATCCTTGATTTATTGTTTAGCTCTCAAAATTTTAATAATCTCTAAAAGCGACTCTTGATAAAGTTAATTATCATGACCTTCTTTGCAATTGTAATATTTTGTAAAGACAGTAACAAGATTTGATTTATTATCGACGTTTTTCTTTTATTTTAAAGAAATATTGACTCTGTTTTTGACTTCGCTAAAGTATGCCTCTAAATGTTTAAGATCAGTATCAACAAGTTTAGTGATACGAGAATGTGAAGTGGACTTCAAATAGGTCACCCAAATGTCGTTAGGAATGTTTTATGAAATTGATTTTCCTGACAGAAGCTACTTTTTAATGTTGCTATGAATATTTATTTGATAAGATAGTAACAAATAAAGACCCATGTAAAAGTAAAGTTCATCCAAAATTTAGTTTGTGACAGTAAAGAATGAATTACATTGAACATTTAAGTAAACTGATACGTTTCTTTTGTATCTCATTTCCTCATCAATTTCTTAGATTCTGTTTAAAACTTTTAAATTTTATTCTTGAGCTTGAACATCCTTATCAAAATCTTCTTTGTCTTCACCAGCAACCGTTTCGGTTTCTTACTTTTTTTCATTGTCGTCAGCATCTACTTTAGTAGTTTTTGTGACAACTTTGTTTCTTGTTAAATAGGCCTTAGCGCTGTTGTAACTTTGTATAAGCTTATCTTCTGAATTTTATACCATTTTTTCAGGATCAAAGGGTTGAATCAAGGGATGTTAGAAAAGTTAAGTCCATGAAATTCTTTGTTCTTCTGGAATCGTTAACATTCTGCTCAATAAATCCTGAATTTCCTGTGATCTCTTAATATTTTCAGGAAACTTAAGTTTATTGTTTCTGATATTTTATAAAAGCTCTTTTGGGTTTTTAGCATTATATGGAGGGCGACCATAAAGGATTTCGTAAATCGTCACACCCAATGACCATATATCACATTTTGAGCTGAATTTTTATTTGGCTAGAATTTGAGGAGCCATATATAGAGGTGATCCCAAAAATGTTAAGAACAGCAATTATTCGACATTTTCTACAGTTCTTGCAAATCCAAAATCGGCAATCTTAATTACGCCTTTATGAATAAGGAAATTAGCTGGTTTGATATCTCGATGAATGATATTTTTCTTGTGAACTTCTTTAAAGCCATTACAAATTTGTTGTAAAATATTGATGACTTAATCTTCAGAAAGTTTTCCACCTTTACTTTTTACGTAATTTTTAAGATCTTGTTCACAATATTCAAGGAAGAAATACAAATGTTTTTTCGTCTTTGCAGGCTTATAAAATCTGAAGTAAAAAAATGGTTTACTTGACAATATTCGGGCTTTTAAGTTTAAGAAGAATTTCAATTTATCGCTTGATCAGTTCTTCATTTTTAATCGTTTCAAGAGGAATAGTCTTTACTGCAAGCAATTATGATTTATTATTTTTCACATATCCTCGATAGACTGTTCCGAAGCATCCTTCACCTAACTTAATAGGAGTTACGACATAATTTTGTACAACTTTACAGTCCATATTTTTAGAACTAAGCTATATCTTAAAACAAATTTATAAAAACCTTTCTTAAATGTCCAGATTATAAAAATAATAAATTTTAGATTTCAAACAAAAGTATTTTTTAAAATCACCTTTTGAAACAATCTTTTTATCAATTTTGGATTTGAAAATTCTTTCTAAAGTTTCCTAACTAAATATTGTCATTTATTACACTTCAAATAAGCATTTTAATTTCTAATTTTAACATCCCAACAACCCATTTTATTTTTACAAAATTATAGAATCGAAAGATACACGAAAGACTGTAAATAAAGCATTTTAATGAGAGATTTTTTAACAATAATTTTGAATTGAGATAAAGTCGTTTTGACTATGAAGTATCGAATTCGATAATAATTACAGAAGTTTCAAAGTTAGAAAAAACAAAATTACTAATTAGTTTTTAAACAAAAAGATGAAAAAAAGAAAAATTAATATTTTTTTATAATAATAATAATTTGGTGGTTAAAATGGGTAAACAATAATAAAGAAAGGGACTCTCTGAATGCGCTATCGATCATACCATTAACATTCACAAGCTCGCACACAGAACTCAATTCAAGAAGAAAGCTCCAAGAGCTCTTTCCGAAATTAGAAGCTTAGTAGCCAAAATGATGAAAACCTCAGACGTCAGAATCGACCCCAAGCTCAATCAATTCATCTGGAATCAAGGTATCAGAAACTTACCAAGAAGAGTCAGAGTCAGAATCTCAAGAAAGAGATCTGAAGAAGAAGGATCAAACGAATGGTACTCCCTTGTTCAACACGTCAACGTCGAATCATTCTCCGAAAGACTCACTGAAAAAGCTAAAGTCTCAGCTTGATTTACATTCCTTATTTAAATCTTTCAATCTTTATTCTTAATCTTTGAGCTTTAACATTTTGTTTCAAATTTTATTTTATTTTGTTAAAAATTTAAGAAAGTTTTTTTAAATCTTATAAATTCGAATTTTAAAAGAAAAGATTCGCAAGAAATAAAGCTTGAATAAGTGATTTAAATCATAGTCTTCTTCCTTTTCTACCGCATCTTCTTCTGGTTGTATCGGTTGGGATTGGGGTAACATCTTCGATTCTTCCGATTTTAATTCCATTTCTAGCAATGGCTCTGAGGGCTGATTGGGCACCTGGTCCGGGGGCCTTATCTCCAGTTCCTCCTCTGGCTCTTAATTTAATATGAACGGCAGTGATACCGAGTTGTTTAAGTCTGTTGACAACATCAACGGCAGCCATCATAGCGGCATATGGTGATGATTCGTCTCTGTCTGATTTGACTTTCATACCACCGGTAACTCTTGCTAAAGTTTATCTACCAGTAAGATCAGTGACGTGAATAAAAGTATCGTTCCATGTGGCCAAGATGTGGCAAATAGCGAAAACATCACCTGAAGTGTTTTGAGGTCCCAAGGTAACTCCTTGTTTGACTTATTCTTCACCTTATTATCCCTTAGCTCCTTTCTTTTTTCCTTTAACTTGTTGAGGTTGTTCAGCTTTAGCGACGACTTCAGCCATTTTTATGGTAAAACTATAATTAATACAATGATTAATTTATATTTAATTATTTTTTTGTATACTTTTTCATTTGCTCATTATAAAATCTTATCCCAGCTTTAACTTAAATAATCAAACATAAATTATCAGAAAGTTTGCTATTAACAACATTTTTCTGAATCTTTTTACTTTAAACAGAAATTTTTGAAAAAAGTTAAATCAAACTGAAACGACGATATTCATTGCTCTGAGTTGATCAATTTTTGCCTTATGTTTTCTTTCTATAATTTTATTCTGACTTAAAATCAAATTTTTTAAGCCAGATAAATATCCATATCGATTTTTTATGAAAATATCAATAACAGCTTCTGTCAAATTGTTTTGAGACAAATTTAGAATCTGAGCATTAGCAAGGCTTGGAAGTATTTTTTATATTCCACTGTCTGTTAATTTATTACGAATAAATTTTATTGTTCTTGCCTTTGAAAATTTTACAAACTCACAAATTTGGGCCATTGTCTGATCCCCAACTTATGCATTTGTAAAATCTATAGTGTCAACTGTATTGTTATAAATTCCATCTAACATTTTTTCGTATTTTTAAGATATTTTAATACTTTTGAGTTTTTTCTTGTTTGGCCTTTCACCATTATCCCTCCTTGAAACAAGACTAGTTCGACTTGTCAAGATTGAGCTTACTCTAGAATTTTACATGAAATCATCATTATCATTTTTAAAGCTTTTAATTGCTGTTTTAGGAGGCTACTTCTTACCAGATTAAAGCTATAGATGTAAAAAGCTACAACTGACATAGTCGCCTTAAACTTTTTTGTTAATAATATTTTCATTAGGCTGCAAAGGTAACCTTACATCAATATCATGACTACTGAAATTTTTTAGGCTCGTTGGAACGATTTTAGGACTAGTCTTTTTACTTTCGATGACATCTATTTAAAGGAGGCTTTATTAGAGCAAAGGAGAGCCATCTATTAATTCTTCTTTTGAATCAAATTCATCAATAATTGTTCGATTCAAAGGACTCATTTTTTATTAAGCATTATTTTTAGCTCTTATGAACACTGATTTTTTCTATTATCGTGGTATATCTTTGAGTACATTAACAGTAGCTTTTGACTTTTCAATAATTTAAACAAACTATGGAATAAATTCAAAAATTTTCTTACTTTTCTTACATTCAAGATCAAGTAAGATTTATTATACTTTTCCGACCAAATTTTTTTATTGTTATTTTATTTTTGTAAGAATCTCGTTACCTTTAAAAACTATATTTTTATTTTTCTTTTATTTAGAGTAAAGAGCCTTAACCTTCGGTTAAAGTTAAGAACCTTCTAAGATTTTAAGAAGATCAAATGATTCCGCCTACCAGCTAGAGAATGAAGATATGATTTTTTAATCTACTTTAAGGAGTGAAACAATTTTTTTTTGGGTTGTTTTGTAAGTTTCTTGAAGTTTTTTAAGGACAACTTTTTATTGTTTAGTGATCTATTCCCTCAGTTTTCTGAACTCTTATCTAACTTATTTTTAAAGTAACTCTCTTTTTTTATCGAGAATTTAAGTAAGCCCTGACTGAGTCTATTGATTGCACATGCGTTCCTCAGTTTATTGTTTTTATTTAAAAATAGAAAGAATCTAAATGTAGCACTAATTCTTCTATTTCTAAACCTCTTAAATACTTTTAAATTCATGTCCCCTATGCTACCCAAAAATAGCGCACTTTGAACAAATCTTTTTGTTATCAATAATGCAGACTATTTCTAACGGCTTTTGATGAAATAAACAAATTTACTCTTATTAAAGTTATTTAGGAACTACTTTTTATTACTTAATTATTTAAGGTTAATTGGTTGATTTTTCAGAAAGTTCTTTTGAAGAAGAAATTTCTTTACTCTATCGACTAAAATCAGCCGAATTCTCATTAGCTTTACATTAATTGATTGCTGATATAAGATCTGTTGCTTAATCATCCTACTGGGTTTATTATTTTTTTGCGATTTTAGACAAATTAAAAGATTAATCTTTAAATGAACTGTTGGCTTTTTTCATTTAGATTACCTTTACGAGTGAATGATTTTTAGGAAAAGATTTCAACTCTTTTACAGTAAGCTTCATTTGTGTACCATCTTCAGGGCACTCAATCAAGAAAGGATGACCGTTATCAGCCTCCTCTTCAGATATATTTTTTGTAATCATGTTAGAAATACAAAGCTAACAGTATGTATGTCCACACATAGTCAGTATTCGAGGTAAATTATTATCCGAGTACTATTTGTTACATATAGAACAGATTACTTAACTTTAGAGTCCTATCATAATTTTGGCTTACTTTTGCTATTTTATATAATGTTTCTAATCAATTTTTAACTGTTAAATGTTTGAGATAAATTATCCAATTTTTAAGTCCTTTAAAATAAGAGAGAAAATGCACTTGACTTAAATAAAATAATTTGGCAGCAAAAATCTTAATATTCTGAAAATTGACTAAAATGGAGGGATTAAATCTTTTAATTTAACATTCTTTATTTGAAAGAAAAAAAAATTGGAAAAGATTCGTACTTTTTGAATTTAAACTCATCAATCTAAAAAGTATTTTTAGTTATTTTTGGAAAGACTCTTCAAAGATCTGAGTAAAAAGTTAAGTTTTTTAAGTAAAAATAAAAAAATAGGAAGAATGGTGCACAAATTAAAAGCCAAAATAATATCATACTTGAATGTATTTGGTGACGGCTTTAGTTCCTTCAGAGACGGCGTGTCTGGCGAGTTCTCCTGGGAGGATGAGCTTGACAGCTGATTGGATTTAACGAGATGAGAGAGTTCTTCTCTTGTTGAATCTAACGAGCTTTGATCCTTCAGTGGCGACTCTGTCGAAAGTGTCGTGGATGAAAGAGTTCATGATGTTCATGGCTTTCTTTGAGATTCCGATGTCTGGGTGGACTTGCTTGAGGACCTTGTAGATGTAGATTGAGAAGGTTTCAACTCTTCTTCTTCTGGCTTTCTTGTCAGCAGTTTTAGCGGTAGCGGTTCCCTTGGCCATTTTATTTCTTTTAATTTTTTTTTATAATCCCTCCATAACATTCAAAATTTAATACTGATTTTATCTATCATTATATCTAAATTAATTCTCATTGGCTACATCAATTATATGGAATTCTTATTGGTTCAAATAAATCGCGTTGTATAAATAAACAATTCCGCCTTTTAATCACTTTAAAATACCCATTTTTGTTAAAAATTATTTAAATATTTTATCATTGACTGTTCAAAATCAGCATCGTATTTTTTCCTTTTATTTTATTGCAACTTAATTAAACTTTAAGACGTTTATAAATAAAATCAGATTCTTAAATTAAAATTGTCAATTATCTTTCCAATTTTTGTTGTTTATTTATCCTATAAAACATAATCCTAATGCAAAGACTCAATCATTTACAAACCGTTTTTGAAAAACAAGAAATCAAAGGAAACTAAAGTATAAAAAACAAATAACAATGGTTCAAAAATAACGGTTGGGGATTCAAAGATACCTAATTCGTTCTTAATGACGATGGAAGTGTTCATATTTCTGGTAGCAGATATCAATTTTCTGGACAAAAAATGCCCAAGTTTAAAGAATGGGTCGAAAACACTGTCGGAATCGATATTAATTCAACATCATAAGCTCAAAAATAAATTCCCGCTGATCCTCCAGTTGAAAATGCTCAATTTATCGAAGACATTAAAGGAAAAGTCGATGAAATCGTAACAAATAAAAACTCTCGTATTTTCCATTCACATGGACACTCAATGCAATAACTTTATTACCTTCGTCACTCGAAACTTCCAAGAACTGTGGATTATGTTGTCTACATTACATCTCATGAACAAGCTGAACATTTAATTGCTAAGGCCAAATAACACAACGTTGTATTGATTCCTTTCGGAGGGTACTTCATTTATATTATTCAGAGGAACAAATGTCACTGAAAGTTTGATGTGTCAGCAAAGCTAAAAAAGAACTATCGTTTCTGTTGACTGCACCAGAATGAATAAAATTAAATGGGTTGATAAAAACAACATGATGGCTTGCATTGAAGCAGGTATTATTGGAAAGGATATGGAAAAAGAACTTTCTAAGTTCGGAGTCTGTTGCGGTCATGAGCCAGATTCAGTTGAATTCTCTTCTCTTGGAGGTTGGGTCAGTACTAGAGCCTCAGGAATGAAGAAAAATCGATATGGCAATATTGATGATATTGTTGTGGGGATTAAAATTGCCACACCAATCGGTACTTTCCAAAGAAATCAAAGATCTCCCAGAATCAGCTCAGGCCCTGATATTCATTAATTCATTCTCGGGCATGAAGGAAACCTTGGTATCATCACTGAAGTCATCATCAAGCTTAGACCAATTCCTGAATGCAGAGTCTATGAGTCAATTATTTTCCATGACTTTGAAATTGGAACTAAATTCATGTATGAGGGTAATTTTTTAGTTAAATTTAGTCTCTCAATCTAAAGTTTGGCCAGCAAGTATCAGATTGGTAGATAACCAGCAATTCGTATTTGGTATGTCTTTAAAGACTTAATAAAAAAATAAGTTCCATGAATTCGTCAATAAAGCTAAAAAATACTTTGTAACTGAAGTCATGAAATTCGATCCTACCAAAATGTGCCTTTGCACTATTCTTTTCGAAGGTTCAAAATTCGAAGTTGAAAATCAACAGAAAATTATCTACGACTTGGCCAAGCAACATCAAGGATTCAAAGCTGGAGCTGAAAATGGAGAGAGAGGATACTTTTTGACTTTCATGATTGGATATTTGAGGGACTTTGGTTTCAAATATCATTTTATTGCTGAATCATTTGAAACTTCACTTCCTTGGAAGGATGTTTCAAAAATGTGTACTGCTGTCGGAAACAGAATCGAGAGTGACTGTAAAAAACTTGGTATTAAAAAGAAACCATTTATTTCATTCAGAGTTACTCAAGTAAAAAATATTTTTATTTAAGGTTTATGATACTGGTGCATGTGTTTATATTTACTTCGGTTTTATCTATCAAGGCTTAAGCGATCCAGTCGCTGCTTACTCTCAAATCGAAGATTCCGCCAGATAAGAAATCATGAAGCACGGTGGAAGTATCTCTCATCATCACGGAGTTGGAAAGTTAAGAAAGAAATTTTTAGTTAATAGTATCGGTGAAACAGGTGTAGCTATGATAAAGGGTTTGAAACAAACTGTTGATCCTCAAAATATTTTTGCTACAGGAAACTTAGTATGATCGTATAAAATTGAAATTTATTTAAATTATATATTAAATCATTTATATTTTAGAGGTAGACGGTATACCAATATCCTTTTATATAAATTTCGCTATTTATTATCGATATTCACTTTATTTAATTAAATA
>Ga0102832_1002660_pt1 | contig 10487 bp, 8 predicted proteins | sample EBPBio282013_DNA_FD_88942 | JGI IMG/M metagenome (GOLD analysis project Ga0102832, IMG submission 88942) | Wastewater treatment Type I Accumulibacter community from EBPR Bioreactor in Madison, WI, USA - Reactor 2_5/28/2013_ DNA (Illumina Assembly) | ecosystem: Engineered > Bioreactor > EBPR >... | reverse complement strand
AGAGAACAATAAATCTTCTTTTGAAAGTTCAGACTTCTCAATCTGCTCTTTAATTTTTGGCATGGTTTCATACTCTATACTCTCATAACGGAATTTGGCTAACGGTAGCCAGTTTTTGAGTATTCTGAAAAACTGCTTCAACATCAATTGTTCGTTAGATAGTATTTCTTCTGCATTCATGTCTTCAAATAATTTAATTGTCTTTATGGCTAGATCCATTTTATCAACGAGTTCCTTCATGGCCTGTATCGCAATAATCTTTGCAAGAGATCCTTGAGCTGAAAAGTTTTTGACCAATGAAAATTGAAGGAACTTAATCAAATGTTCGTTGGCAGTAGAAAGAGGGTAGATAAGGTTGAAGATGATAAACTTAAACTGTTGTGCGAACATTTTCTTTTTAGCAAAGCTTTCAGGAGAAACGCTTTTAGCCAGCTGGTACTAAGCTTGTGCAAGTGTGTGATGTGAGGGATCCCTGAGGTTGGCATCACGACCAGAGCCAAGCGCCAATTTATAATCACGTCATGTAATGTTTTGCTTAAAGGAGGCGTCCATGAGGGCGAGCCACCGACGGTACTTGCGCTCATAGTATTCAGCCATGCCGGGCAGGGGATCTACGATGCGATGACCCAAGTCCTGTCGCTGGTAGGCCTGACCGGTGTAGCCTTGGCAAGCAGCGATGGCAGCGCCCAGGGCGGTCGCCTCGGGTTCCTCTGAGATTCGAACCGGTCCACCAAGAAGGGTGGCCTGAATCTGCATTAGGGTCTGGCACTTGGTCAGGCCGCCGTCAATGGAGATGGACTCTACGCTGCCTCCCGCCAGGTCGATGACTTGTCTGCAGCTGAAGGCAATGGACTCGACCACAGCTCGGATCATCTCCCGCCTCCCAGTGTTTAGGGTTAGCGAATGGAAACGGGCTTTGGCATCCGGGTACCAATAGGGGGCCAGCAGGCCCGACAAAGCAGGCAAGAACAGGACAGCATCGTCGGGGTCCTCATCAGGCGCGGGAACGATCCCTTCGATTTCGTCAATGTCACTGACCTTGTCCAGGATCTCCAGATGGTTCTTTAGCCATTGGAGCATGCTTCCACCGGCAGTCACGGGGGCTTCAACAGCAAATATGGGCCTGTCCTCCGGGCTGAGTTGATGCCCAATGGTGCGGATCAGGCCTTGGTGCCGCCGACCGTCACCTGGTCCATGCGCAGATGCGGCTGGCCGACGCCGACCGGTACGCCCTGGCCGTCCTTGCCGCAGGTCCCGATGCCGGGATCGAGCGACATGTCGTTGCCGACCATGCCGACCTTGGTGAGCGCTTCCGAGCCGGCGCCGATCAGCGTCGCGCCCTTGACCGGGGCGCCGAGCTTGCCGTTCTCGATCAGGTAGCCCTCGGTCACCGTGAACACGAACTTGCCGGACACGATGTCGACCTGGCCGCCGCCGAAGTTGGCGCAGTACAGGCCCTTCTTGACCGAGCCGATGATCTCCTGCGGGTCGGACTTGCCGCCCAGCATGAAGGTATTGGTCATGCGCGGCATCGGCGCGTAGGCATGGCTCTGGCGCCGGCCGTTGCCGGTCGGCTTGACGCCCATCAGGCGCGCGTTCTGGCGGTCCTGCATCAGCCCGACCAGGCGACCGTTCTCGATCAGCACGGTGCGCTGGGTCGGCGTGCCCTCGTCGTCGATGGTCAGCGAGCCGCGGCGGTCGGCCAGCGTGCCGTCGTCGACCACGGTGACGCCGGGCGAGGCGATCATCTCGCCCATCATGCGCGTGAACATCGAGGTCTTCTTGCGGTGGAAGTCGCCCTCCAGCCCGTGCCCGACCGCCTCGTGCCACAGTACGCCCGACCAGCCCGATCCCAGCACCACCGGCATCTCGCCGGCCGGCGCCGGCACCGACTCGAGGTTGACCAGCGCCTGGCGGATCGCCTCGTCGGCCTCGCGCTTCCAGTAGGACGGCTTGAAGATGTCGCCGTAGGCGGCGCGGCGGCCGCTGCCGGTGCCGCCGGCTTCCATGCGGCTGCCGTCGGCGCAGACCACGCTGACGTTCAGCCGGACCAGCGGCCGCACGTCGGCGGCGCGCCAGCCGCCGGCGCGGATGATCTCGACCACCTGCCACGAGGCGGCCAGCGAGATCGAGACCTGGCGGGCTTTCGGCTCCTTGCCCCGGACGTAGGCGTCGATCTCCTGCAGGAGCGTGACCTTGCGCGCGAAGGCCTCGCCGTCGATCGGGTTGTCGTCGGCGTAGAGCAGGCGGTTGGTGCCGCGCGGCGACTCGTCGGCCGTGCCGCCACGGCCGCTGCGCACCGCCTTGACCGTCGAGACCGCGCGCTTCAGCGCCTGCTCGTCGAGCGCCGAGGCGTGCGCGAAGCCGCTCGCCTCGCCGGCGACGCTGCGCAGGCCGAAGCCCTGGGTGGTGTCGAACGAGGCGCTCTTCAGCTTGCCGTCGTCGAACGCCAGGCTCTCGCTCTGCTGGTACTCGAGGAACAGCTCGCCGTCGTCGCAGCCGGCCAGCGCCTCGTCGACCAGCTTCTCGGTCTTGCGGCGGTCGAGGCCGTCCTTGCCGAAGAAAAGCTTGTCGGCGGTCGCGAGATGGTTGATCGAGGAACTCATGGCGATGGCCTTCGGCGAAACACGGGGAACCCTGAAAATGGGCATGGCAGGGAAGGGACGCAAGCTGCAACTGGCGGGGAAGCGGGCGTTGTGCCTGGCCGCGCTGGCCCTGCCGCTGCTGGCCGGCGCCTGCAAGTCCTTGCCCGGGGCGGACGGCCGCTACGCCGACTTCGACCGCGGCCGCAGCAACACCCGGGCGGCCCTGCCGGGCGCGGCCGGTTCGGCCGACATGTAGGTCATTCCTCCGGTACGTCCGGCGCAGCGCGGCGATGGTGACGCCGACCCCCATCAGGTCGTTGCTGCCAATGCCGTGATCGCTACGCCAGTTGCGCTTCGATGTGCGTGGTCTCCACGCGCCGGGGCGCACATCGGGCTGGCCCGCGCTGGCTTGGGGAAAGGCTTTTTCTGCAACTGCGCATCGTGGCGTGGCCAAGGCAGCTACGATCGTGGCGATGCGACCGACGACTGTGCTGCTCATCGCGCCGGCGTTCCCTGAAAAGACCTTCTGGAACAACAAGGCGGTCTGCCGGGTGGCCGGGGCGCGCCACACGGCGATCCCGCTCGGGCTGCTGACCGTCGCCGCCCTGCTGCCGCCCGACTGGCAGTGCCGGCTGATCGATCTCAACTGCCGGGAGTTGACCGACGCGGACATTGACGCGGCCGACCTGGTGATGACGGGAGGCATGAACATCCAGCGACCGGCAACGCTCGCGGTGGTGGCGCGGGTGCAGCGGCGCGGCAAGCCGGTGGTGGTGGGCGGACCCGACGCGACGTCGGAGCCCGATGTGTATGAAGGTGCGGACTTCCTCGTCGAGGGCGAGGCCGAAGGCATCCTCGGCGCCCTTGTCGCGGCCTGGGAGGCAGGCCAGCGCTCCGGCCGTTTCGCCGCCGAGAAATTCAAGGCCGATGTCACGACGTCGCCGGTTCCGCGCTACGACTTGCTGAGGCGCGCCGACTACCTGTACTACGCGGTCCAGTTCTCGCGCGGTTGCCCGTTCACCTGCGAGTTCTGCGACATCATCGAGCTCTTTGGCCGGCGGCCCCGGGTAAAGACGCCGGAACAGGTGCTTCGGGAACTCGACACCCTCTACGAATCCGGCTTTCGCGGGCACGTCGACTTCGTCGACGACAACTTCATCGGCAACAAGAAGGCGGTGAAGGCCTTCCTGCCTCACCTCGTCGCCTGGCAGCGGGCACGGGGCTACCCGCTGGTCTTCTCGACCGAGGCGTCGATCAACCTCGCGGACGATGACGAACTACTGGCCTTGATGCGAGAGGCCGGGTTCTTCGTGGTGTTCGTCGGGATCGAGAGCCCCGACGCGCGGACCCTGGCCGCGATGGGCAAGAAGCAGAACACGCGCCGGGCCCTGTCGGACAGCATCGCCCGAATCCACGCGGCCGGGCTCTTCGTCATCGCCGGCTTCATCGTCGGATTCGATTCCGAGGAGGCGGCCGTGGGGCGCTACATGGTCGAGGCGATCGAGGAGGCGGCGATCCCGGTGGCCATGGTCGGCTTGCTGGCCGCGCTGCCCAACACGCAGTTGACCGCGCGCCTGCGGCAGGAAGGAAGGCTCTTTCCGGTCGAGTGGCAGTTGCGCATGCTGACGGCCGGTGAGGGCGGTGACCAGTGCACGCTCGGCCTCAACTTCACGACGCGCCGGCCGCGGCGTGAGGTCCTGGCGGACTACCTGGAGGTGGTCGAGCGGCTTTACACGCCCTCGGCCTTCTTCGGGCGAATCGAGCGCGCCAGCCGCGAGTACGATTGCTTCTCGCCGCCCCGTCCGCTCGACCCGGCAGCACCGGCAGGCTTCCTCGGGATCGGCGCCGGTGACTGGGCCGAGTTGCGCCGGCTCCTCTGGCACTTCCTGCGCGAACGGCCCGGCGCGCTGCGCCACGTGGTCGGGCTACTCTACCGGTGCGCGCGCACCAACCCGGGCGCGCTGCGCCACGTCGCCACGCAGGCCGCCTTCTACCTGCATCTCGGACCGTTCTCGCGCTTCGTGTCGAGCGCCATCCGACGCCAGATCAGCGACATCGACGGCGGCCGCTGGCAGGCCCCGGTTCCGGAGCCTGCGTGGTCGCACCCCGCGGCGTGACCCGCCGCGGGCCGCGCTACATCACCAGGACGATCTTGCCGAAGTGGGCGTTGGCCTTCATGTGGGCCAGCGCCGCGGCGGCCTCGGCCAGCGGGAAGGTGCGGTCGATCGGCAGCGACAGCTTGGCCGCCTCGATCGCCGGCCACAGGTCGGCACGCGCCGCCTTGACGATGGCGCGGACTTCCTCCGGGCTGCGGGTGCGGAAGGTCACGCCGATGTAGTCGATGCGCTTCAACGCATGCAGGTCGAAGTTGAACTCACCTTTCATGCCGCCCAGCCGGCCGACATTGACGATGCGGCCGAGGATCGCCGCGGCCTCCATGTTCTGGTCCATCACGCCGCCCGACACCTGGTCGACGATCAGGTCGACGCCCTTGCCGCCGGTCGCTTCCTTGACCTTCTCCGGCCACTTCGGGTCGCGGCTGTCGAGCGCGAGATCGCAGCCGAACTCCTTGAGGCGGGCGCGGCGCGCGTCGTTGGTCGAGGTCCCCATCACCAGCGCGGCGCCCATGTGCTTGGCGATCTGCATGCCGAGCAGCCCGACGCCCGAGCTGGCGCCCTGGATCAGCACGGTCTCGCCCTTCTTCAGGCGGCCGGCGCCGACCAGCGCGTTGTGCATGGTCTGGACCGCCACCGGCATGCAGGCGGCCTGCTCGTAGCTCATGTTGTTGGCCGGGATCTTGTGGGCGCGGCCGGCATCGGTCACGACGTACTCGGCGAAACCGCCGGTCGCCGAGCTCATCACCCGGTCGCCCGGCTTGAAGTCCGTGACGTCGGCGCCGACCGCCTCGACCTCGCCGGCGCATTCCAGGCCGACGATGGTGCCCGGTCCGCCTTGCCGGCCGTGGCTGTGGCCCGCGGCGACGGCGAGGTCGGCGCGGTTGAGCGACGCGGCGCGCACCTTGATCAGGATCTCGTTGGCCTTGGGCGCCGGCTTGGCGACGTCCTTGACCTCGACGCCCTTGTCTCCGACCACGGCTGCTTTCATGACCTGTTTCCTCCGTCTCAGACGATCTTGCTGGTGTGGCCCTGCCAGTAGCGGTCGCGCAACAGGCGCTTGTACAGCTTGCCGGTGGGATGGCGCGGCAGCTCGGGCTCGAAGTCGATGCTGCGCGGGCACTTGATGTCGGCGAGATGCTGGCGGCAGAAGGCGATCAGCTCCTCGGCCAGCGCGGGACCGGCATCGGCCATGTCGCGCGGCTGGACCACCGCCTTCACCTCCTCGCCGAAATCCGCGTTGGGCACGCCGAACACGGCGCAGTCCATCACCTTCGGATGGGTGATCAGCAGGTTCTCGGCCTCCTGCGGGTAGATGTTCACCCCGCCCGAGATGATCATGAAGGCCTTGCGGTCGGTGAGGTGCAGGTAGCCGTCCTTGTCGAGGTAGCCGACATCGCCCAGCGTCGACCAGCCCTTGGGATGGCGCGACTCGGCCGTCTTCTTGCTGTCGTTGTGGTACTGGAACGGCCTTCCGTCGGCGAAGTAGATCGTGCCGGCCTCGCCCTGGGATAGCTCGTTGCCGTCCTCGTCGCAGATCCGGACCGTGCCGACGACCGCCTTGCCGACCGTGCCCTTGTGGGCCAGCCACTCCGTCGAGTTGCACATGGTGAGGCCGTTGCCCTCGGTGCCGGCGTAGTACTCCCACAGGATCGGGCCCCACCAGTCGATCATCTTCTCCTTGGTCGGGATCGGGCAGGGGGCGGCGGCATGGATGGCGCAGCGCAGGCTCGACATGTCATACTTCTGGCGCACCGCGTCGGGCAGCTTGAGGAAGCGCACGAACATGGTGGGCACGAGCTGGCTGTGCGTGATCCTGTGCTTCTCGACCAGCCGCAGGAATTCCTCGGCGTCGAAGTGCTCCATGATCACGCAGGTCCCGCCCAGCCGCATGACGCTCATGTTGAAGCGCAGCGGAGCGGCGTGATAGAGCGGCGCCGGCGACAGGTAGATCGTCTCGGCGTCGATGCCGTAGAGCTTGCGCGAGATGTTGAGCAGCGGGTTGTCGAAGTCGATCGGCTGCGGCTGCAGTTCCTGCAGCACGCCTTTTGGCCGCCCCGTGGTCCCCGAGGAATAGAGCATGTCGGTGCCGGCGATCTGGTCGGCGATCGGCGTCGCGGGCTGGGCCGCGACGGCGTCCTCCCAGGACGCGTAGCCGTCGATCGTGCCGTCGAGCATGTAGCGGTTGGGCAGGCCGGCCAGCATCGGCTTCAGCTCGGTGGCGCGCTCGGCCAGGTACTTCGAGGTGACGAAAAGCTTGGCGCCGCAGTCGCCGACGATGTAGGCGACCTCCTCGGCGGTCAGCCGCGAGCTGATCGCGGTGTAGATCAGGCCGCTGCGCTGGGCGCCCCAGCAGATTTCGAAGTAGCGGGGGTGGTTCTCGAGGAACAGCGCGACGTGGTCGCCGGCCTTCAGGCCGAGCGACCGGAACAGTTGCGCGATGCGGTTCGACTGGTCGTCGAGCTGGCGGTAGGTCACCGTCTCGCCGCTGCCGGCCATGATGTAGGCTGGCTTGTCGGGGAAGTTCTGGGCGTGGATGTAGGGATGCATGGGTGGGGCATAAAACCGGAGCCGGCGGGCGCTCGCAAGCGTTGACCCGGTTCCGCCCTTCGGCTTTTATCTCGCCGCACCCAGACGTGCCCCCGTGGCGGAATTGGTAGACGCGCCTGACTCAAAATCAGGTTTCCTCACGGAAGTGTTGGTTCGAGTCCGACCGGGGGCACCATCGCTAAAATGTAAGCAGATCAACGTTTTGCGCATTTTTCGGCGATCATGTTCTGTTCTGTGCATGGATTCTCGACTAACGTTTTAGCCGCTCTCGACTAACGTCTGACGAACGCCGAGACGGCGCTCTCCTGGGGGCGTTCCTCGTGCGCCAGCCGCTTCGCCAAGGCCGCGCCGGCTTGATCGGCCGTCAACTTCGTATAGCGATCGAGCACTTCGTTGATGCTGGCGATCGTATGGCCGGTAATGGCTCGTATCTGCTCGCGCACGCAGCCGGCGTCGTGCAGCGCGATAATACATGTGTGACGCAGAACGCGCATCGTGAACCACTCGGTCCGCAGGTGCATCGGATCGCTCGGGTAGTGCTTCACAGCATACTTGGTGGCAAAGCTTTCATGTCGTCTAGTCAGCTCGGCGCGGAGCTGCCCGAACGCGACGAAGAACCTGTTTGAACTCCAAGGCCTATGGCCGACGTCGTCGACAAAGAACGTCGTGCTTCGGGTGTTGTCCGTCTGACGCCGCAGCTTTGTAGCTTCGATGCGCTGTCGTAGTTCGCGAACCACCGACCAGGTGACCGCCGCGTCGGTTTCCTCTGTGCCCCAGGCCAAGTAGGGAGTGTCGAAAATGTCGGCGGACACAGGAGCCAATCCTGGCCGCGCGTTCCGCTCGAAGCCGGCCACCGATGCCGAAGGGAAGCCGGATCTCTGGTCGATCAGCGGTAAACGTCCAGCCAAGGCCCTGGTCTGGTTGATGCGCGGTGATCAGGTTATCGATGAGTATCGGCTGCGAGCTTGTAACAGAAATTCCAAGGCAGCAGTTCGGCGACGCGGTTGATCGGCCGAACGTGCCGGACCACTCGGAAGCTCGCCGGCACGTACTCTGGCATCGCCGAGGTGTCCTCGCCCGCACTCTCGTTGCCTTCGTCATTTCCGTTCTCCCTGCTGCGATTGAACCACTCAGCAAGGAATGCGGAGGTCAGCGGCAAGCTCTCCCCGAACTCTCCCGCACCACCAGCTCTACCTTGAGCTCCATGGAACGCGGTTTTTGTCCGCGAAAGCTATCGAGCAGGTTCTGGGCGGTCAGGCGGGCCATCTCGGATCGGGGCGTTCGAATCGTCGTCAACGACGGGCTGATGCCTGCCGCGAGGTCGGTGTCGTCAAAGCCGGTGATCGAGACGTCTTCAGGAACGCGTATACCCATCCGGGCCGCCTCGAAAATGGCGCCGCACGCGAAGAGATCGGAGCCGCAGATGATTGCGGTGGGTCTGGTGGGCGACGTCATCAACTCGCGAAACGCCGATGCACCTTGAGACAGGCTGAAAGGGCGTTGTACGACCCAGCTTTCATTCAGCTGGACGTGACGGGCGGACAGTGCTGCGCGAACGCCGGCGATGCGTTCGGTTGCCCGGTCATTGCCGGTAGTGAAGCCCGAGATCATCGCTATGTCGCGATGCCCCACATCGAGCAGGTAGTTGGCAACCATCGCCGCCGCGCTCCGGTTGCAAAAACCGATCATTGGACGGTCACTGTTTTCCTGCCATGTCCACGTTAGTACATACGGGATCTGTTTCTGGTTCAGCAGGTCGTAGCAGGCTTCGCTGTGTTCGGTGCCCACCAGCACGACGCCATCGACCCGATTGGCGACGAGATTAAACACCTGACGATACTCCACCTGCGGGTCGTAGTCGGAGGAAGCTACGACCAGCGTGTAGCCCTGCGCACTCAGCGCGCGCTGCAGAGGCCCGATGAAGCTGCCGAAAAGGACGCTGTCCAGCGAGGGGAACAGGGCCCCGACGATGCGCGAATGGCGTGAGGCCAGCGCTCGTGCCGCGCCATGGGGCACGTACCCCAGTTCCTGGATTGCTGCCTCGATGGGCAGACGATGCCTGACGCGAATCGACAAGGGGTTCATCAGGTAGCGCGACACGGTGGCGGTAGAGACGCCGACGCGTTGGGCAACATCGGACAGGGTAGGAACCGGCTTGGATGTTGGACCGCAAGCGCTTTCAGATAGTTGCTCAGGTGCGCCTCGCTTTGCTGCAGACTTCTTCATCGAACGGATCAGCTCATGTTTTAGATTCAAGGGTTTTTACTAATTCGCCTTAAGGAACGACCGTATTGCAAGCGCTTACAGAATGGGCTAGGTTTTTCTACGCTAGATGAACCTGACGTGGTGTGGCCCGGTTGCGGGAGAACTTAAAACTCATATGCCGAAATATCTGGCCAGAAGGCTCGTCTACGGCGCGGTGCTCATGCTCTGCGTCATCGTGCTCAACTTCTTCCTCATTCATGCAGCTCCCGGTGATGCGATTGGGGCCCTGGTGGCCGAGAGCGGCGGCGGGGACCCGGCAGTCGTTGCTCAGATGCGTGCCTCCTACGGCTTGGATCAGCCGCTCTATGTGCAGCTCTACAAGTATCTGGGGAAGGTGGCCACCGGCGACTTCGGCCGATCGTTCCACTACGACGCGCCGGTGCTGGGCGTCATCATGGAGAGGCTGCCCTCGACATTGCTGCTGACGATTTCCGCCCTGATCGTGGCGGTCATCGTAGGCACTGCGCTGGGCGTCATCGCGGCATTGCGGCCCCGGGGATGGCGCAACTACTTCGTCACGCTCATCTCACTGCTGGGCTATGCCACGCCGGTATTCTGGCTGGGCATGATCGTGCTGATCGTGTTCGCCGACAAGTTCGGGCTCTTCCCCGCCTACGGACTGACCTCGGTGCCGCCGCCCGAGACTGCCTGGGCTCTGGCAGTCGACGTGCTTCACCACCTGGCCCTCCCGGTGTTCACGCTGTCGATCCTCTTCCTTGCCTCCTACAGCCGAATCTCGCGTGCATCGACGCTCGATGTGCTCGGGTCAGATTACATCCGCACCGCGCGAGCCAAAGGGCTGCTCGAATCGGTCGTGGTGCTCAAGCACGCCCTGAGGAATGCCGCGTTGCCGATCGTCACCCTGGCTGGCCTGCAGCTCGGGCACGCATTCTCCGGCGCCGTGCTCGTTGAAGTCGTGTTCAGCCTGCCTGGTATCGGACCGCTGCTCTACGACTCGATCATCCGCCACGAC
>Ga0102832_1002659_pt1 | contig 10497 bp, 8 predicted proteins | sample EBPBio282013_DNA_FD_88942 | JGI IMG/M metagenome (GOLD analysis project Ga0102832, IMG submission 88942) | Wastewater treatment Type I Accumulibacter community from EBPR Bioreactor in Madison, WI, USA - Reactor 2_5/28/2013_ DNA (Illumina Assembly) | ecosystem: Engineered > Bioreactor > EBPR >... | reverse complement strand
GCCATAGGCCGACTCGACCTTGGGATCGATCACGACATCGGCGCCCATCTTCGCCGCCAGTTCGCGCCGCTTGGGCGAGAAATCGGCGGCGACGATCGGATGGATGCCCTTCAGCCGCAGCCCGACGATGACGGCAAGACCGACCGGCCCGCAGCCCACGACCAGCGGCGCGTCGTTGTCCTGCAACGCCGCCTTCTCCACCGCATGGATGCCGACCGCGAGCGGCTCAGTGAGCGCGGCGTGATCCGCCGACAGACCGTTGGGCACTTCGAGCAGCAGAGGGGCCGCCAGCACCATCCGTTCGGCAAAGCCGCCCGGAAACTCGTTGGAATAGCCCACCGTGCGCATCCCGTCGGCCTGCGGGACCACCGGCATCGAGCAGACGAGCGTGCCGGGCTTCAGCTTGCGCTCCGTTCCCGGACCGTAGTCCAGAACCTCGCCGCAGAATTCATGGCCGAACACGATGTCACGCGACAGGTCGAGCGGCTGGCGACCAGGGATGCGCTTCGACAACTCGACCATGTGCGGCGCGTGCCTGGCATAGTGCAGGTCGGAGCCGCAGATGCCGCAGCACAGCGTCTTCACCAGCACCTGCCCCACGGCCGGCACCGGCGCCGGGACGTCGGCGACGACGATGTCGCCGCCGCGCAGGACCGCCGCCTTCACTTGATGAACTCCCGTGTGGTGGCGACGAAATCGTCGAGCCGGTCGTGCTGAACCCAGTGTCCGGCCCGCTCGAACTCCACGACCTCGGCGGTCTTGAAATGCTTGATGCGCCCGTCCTTCTCCGGATTGGAGGCCCAGCTCTCCTTGCCATAGACCAGCAGGGTCGGACACGTGATCCTGGACCACAGCGCCTCGATCGCTTCGTAGCTCATGTCGTAGGGCTGGTTGATGCGCACATAGTTGTCGAACTTCCAGCTATAGGTGCCGTCCTCGTTCTGGTTGACGCCCTGCTCGGTCAGATGACGGGCCTGCGCGGCGGAGAGGTGCTTGTTCTCCTCCTGCATGCGCTTGAAGGCGTCCTCGATCGTCGGGTATTTGCGCGGGGCGCGGCCCGAGAGCTTGCGCTGCTCGTCGATCCACTCGGTCATGCGCTCGCTCATCGGCTTGTTGCCGCGCTCGGCAATCACCTTGGGCGACGGCCCGAGGCCCTCGATCGCCACCAGCTTGCGCACCTTGTCGGGATGGATGCCGGTGTAGCGCAGGCAGATGTTGCCGCCGAGCGAATGCGCCACGATCGTCACCGGCGCCAGGTTCTGCTGATGGATGAGCTGGGCCAGGTCGTAGATGTAGGCCGCCATCGAATAGTTGCCATCGGGCGACCACTGGCTGTCGCCATGCCCGCGCAGGTCCGGACAGATGACGTGCCAGTCCTTGCGCAGGGCCTGTGCAACCCAGTCCCAGTTGCGGCAATGGTCGCGCCCGCCATGGACCAGGAGAAGCGGCGGCGCTTCAGGGTTGCCCCAGTCGACATAGTGCAGACGCAGACGCTGGGAGAAGAAGACGCGGGAAGTGGGCCCCGGCATGCCGATCAGAGAGGAGTTCATGCGGTCCCCTATAGCGAATCCCGGCGCTTTGCGTCACTCTCGCCCCCATGATGAGCCCCGAGCAGAACGAGCTGATGACCCGGGTCGGTCCGGGCACGAAATGCGGCGCCCTGATGCGCCACTACTGGCATCCGGTGGCCCTCGCCGACGAATTGCCCGCCGAGCGGCCGGCCAAGGCGGTGCGCGTGCTGGGTCAGGACTTCGTGTTGTTCCGCGACGAGCGCGGCCGGCACGGGCTGCTCGACCGCGACTGTCCGCATCGCGGCGCCGACCTCGCCTTCGGCCGACTGGAAGATGGCGGCCTGCGCTGCCTGTTCCACGGCTGGCTGTTCGATGTCGACGGCAAATGCCTGGAGACACCCGCCGAGCCCGAGGGCAGCGTGCTCTGCCAGCGGGTACGCCAGCGTTCTTATCCGGTGGTCGTGAAGAACGGCATCGTCTTCGCCTATCTCGGCGAAGGCGAAGCCCCCGCCTTCCCCGACTTCGACTGCTTCCTGGCACCCGGCACTCACGCCTTCGCCTTCAAGGGCCTGATCGAGTGCAACTGGCTCCAGGCCCTGGAGGTCGGCATCGACCCCGCCCACGCCTCCTACCTTCACCGCTTCTACGAGGACGAGGATACCGGCGCGGCCTACGGCAGGCAGTTCCGCTCCGCCTCCTCCGATTCCGACATCCCGATGACCCGCCTGCTGCGCGAGTTCCCGCGGCCAAAGCTCGACGTCGAGGCGACAGACTACGGGCTACGCCTGTTCGCGCTGCGCAGACTGAACGAAAAGCACACGCATGTGCGGGTGACCAATCTCGTCTTCCCCTACGCCTTCGTGATCCCGATGAGTTCGGAGATGACGATCACGCAGTGGCACGTGCCGATCGACGATACGAGCTGCTACTGGTACGCGATCTTCACCAGCTTCGGCGGTCCGGTCGACCACGCCCAGATGCGCGAGCAGCGGCTGAAGCTCTACGAGTTGCCCGACTACCGGCCGCGCATCGGGCGGCACAACAACTACGGCTACGACGTCGCCGAGCAGAAGGACAAGACCTTCACCGGCATGGGCTTCGACATCAACGTTCACGACCAGTGGGCAGTCGAGAGCCAGGGCCGCATCCAGGACCGCACCCGCGAGCACCTCGGCTACAGCGACAAGGCGATCGTCGCCTATCGCCGCCTGCTCTTGTCGGCGATCGGCCAGGTCGCCAACGGCGAGAAGCCGCCGATGGTGCTCGACCCGGCGCGCGCCACCCGGGTGCGCGGGCCGGTCACGGTCGACGGCATGGGACCGACCGAGGGCTGGCAGGCCTACTGGAAGGAATTCGACGAGCGCCGCCGCCGCGGTTCGAGCTGGGCCGCCGCCACGCCCTCACCGCTGGTGGCCTGACCGCATGACACCTGCCACGTCGCTGGTCGAACGCGCCGGCCTCTGGACCGACGAACGCAAGAGCGCCACCCGCGAGGCGGAGCGGCGCATCCAGGCCGGCGAGATGTCGGTGGTGCGGCTGGCCTTCGCCGACCAGCACGGCGTGCTGCGCGGCAAGACCTACGCGGCGAGCGAGATCGACGCGGCAATCAAGAACGGCGTCGGCGTCTCGGCGACGATGCTGCTCAAGGACACCTCGCACCGCACCGTGTTCCCGGTCTGGCAGGCCGGCGGCGGCTTCGGCATGAAGGAGCTCGAGGGCGCGGCCGACATCATGATGCTGCCCGACCCGTCGACCTTCCGCGCCCTGCCGTGGGCGCCGCACTCGGGCTGGATGCTGTGCGACCTGTTGTTCGCCGACGGCCGGCCGATGCCGCTCGACAGCCGACACGTCTACCGCCGCGCGCTGGCCGCGTTGGCCGAGCGCGGCTACGAGTTCTGCGCCGGGCTCGAGGTCGAGTTCCACCTCTACAAGATGGAGCGACCGGCGCTGGCGCCCGGCCAGTCGGCCGCCCCGGGCCAGCCCGGTCCCGCGCCGGAGGTCTCGCTGCTGAACCAGGGCTACCAGTACCTGACCGAGCAGCGCTACGACGAGATGGACCCGATCCTCGAGATCCTGCGCACCAACCTGGTCGATCTCGGCCTGCCGCTGCGCTCTCTCGAGGTCGAGTTCGGCCCGAGCCAGGTCGAGTTCACCTTCCGCACCGCCCTCGGGCTGGAGCCCGCCGACGCCATGGTGCTGTTCCGCAGCGCCGCCAAGCAGATCGCCCAGCGCAACGGCCACCACCTCACCTTCATGTGCCGCCCGCGCCTGCCCCACGCCATGTCGAGCGGCTGGCACCTCCACCAGTCGCTGCGCGACCGCACGAGCCACGCCAACGCCTTCGCCGACCCGGCGGCGGCGCTGTCGCCGGTCGGCCGGCACTTCATGGCCGGCCTGCTGGCCCACGCCGCCGGCGCCGCCGCCTTCACCACGCCGACCTTGAACGGCTACCGGCGCTACCGCCCCCAGTCGCTGGCGCCCGACCGCGCCGTGTGGGGCCGCGACAACCGCGGTGCCATGGTCCGCCTGCTGGGCGGGCCGGGCGACCCGGCGACCCATCTCGAGAACCGGGTCGGCGAACCGGCGGCCAATCCCTACCTCTACATGGCCAGCCAGGTCGTGAGCGGCCTCGACGGCATCGACCGCGCGCTCGATCCCGGTCCGTCGGCCGACACGCCGTACGATACGCCCGCCCCGCGCCTGCCGCGCTCGCTGGCCGAGGCGCTGGCGGCTCTCGATCATGACAAGGTGCTGCGCGCCGGCTTCGGCGACTTCTTCGTCGACTACTGGCTGACGCTGAAGCGCGCCGAGATCGAGCGCTTCGAGGCCGAGGTCAGCGAGTGGGAGCAGCGCGAGTATTTCTCCCTGTTCTAGGAGAGCCGCCGATGTCCCGAGTGTCGCCCGACAAGCCGATCGCCGTCGTCACCACGGTTGCCAGCCGTGACGAGGCCCGCGCGCTCGCGCTGGCCCTGGTCGATCGCAAGCTGGTGGCCTGCGCCCAGATCTCGGCCATCGAGAGCATCTACCCGTGGAAGGGCGTGGTGCAGGAAGAGCCCGAGTTCCGGCTCCTGCTGAAGACCACCGAGGCGCGCTACGCCGCGATCGAGGCGGCGATCCGCGAGCTGCATCCCTACGACCTGCCGGCGATCCATGCCTTCGCCTTCGAGCATGTCGACCAGGCCTACGCGGCCTGGATTGCAGAGACCGCGAACGGTTGACCGGAACCGCCGGGACCCCGATCCTCCCGGCCTCAACACTCGAGGGTGAGACGCTCCATGGAACTCTGGCAGTACGACGCGACCGACCTCGCGCGCCTCATCCGCACCGGCCAGGCCTCGGCGCGCGAAGCCGTCGACTCGACCCTGAAGCGGCTGCACGCCGTCAACCCGGCGATCAACGCCGTGGTGCGGGTGCTCGAGGAGCAGGCCCGCGCCGAGGCCGAGACCGCCGACGCGGCGCGCGCGCGTGGCCACGCCCTGCCGCCGCTGCACGGCGTGCCGGTCACCACCAAGGTCAACGTCGACCAGCAGGGACTGCCGACCGACAACGGCGTCATCCCGCTCAAGGACTTCATCGCCAACGAGGACAGCCCGGTCGTCGCCAACCTCAAGCACGCCGGCGCCATCGTGATCGGCCGCACCAATGCCCCCGCCTTCTCGATGCGCATCTTCACCGACAACGCGCTGCACGGCTGCACGATGAACCCGCGCGACCGCACCCGCACGCCGGGCGGGTCGAGCGGCGGCGCCGGCGCGGCGACCGCCACCGGCATCGGGCCGATCCACCACGGCAACGACATCGGCGGCTCGGTGCGCATCCCCGCCTACTGCAATGGCGTGGTCGGCCTGCGCACCGGCTTCGGCCGCATCCCGTCCTTCAATCCCAGCGCGCCCGGCGGGCGGCCGGTCGGCTCGGTGCTGATGGCAGTGCAGGGTCCGCACACCCGCACCGTGCGTGACGCGCGCCTCGCCCTCGAGGTCATGGCGCGGGGTGATCGCCGCGACTGGCGTTGGAACGACGTACCGATGCAGGGCCCGCCGCCGGCGCGGCCGACCCGCGTGGCCATCGTCCCCGAGGTCCCGGGCGGCTTCACCCACCCGGCGCAGGCCGCGGCGGTGCGCCAGGCCGGCAAGCACCTGCAGGCGGCGGGCTACATCGTCGAGGAGATCCTGCCGCCCGACATGGAGCGCGGCGTCGACCTCTGGCACCTGATCTGCGTCACCGACGTGTTCGGGGGCCTGTGGCCGCAGATGCAGAAGATGGGCGATCCGGACGGCATCGCCGCCATGCAGGCCTGGCTGAACGTGCGCAAGCCCGCCGACCTCGCGACCTACGTCGCGGCCCTGACCGAGCGCGAGGGGCTGCTGCTGCGCTGGATGACCTTCATGCAGCAATGGCCGCTGGTCATCCTGCCGACGCTGGCCGACCTGCCGCCGGTGCAGCGCGGCGACGTCACCACGGAAGGCCAGGCCGCGATCCTCGACTCGATGCGCCCGGCCCTGCTGGCGCCGCTGCTGGGCCTGCCCGGCCTCGCCGTGCCGGTGGGCAGCCATGGCAAGCTGCGGACCGGCGTCCAGATCATGGCGATGCGCAACCGCGAGGATCTCTGCCTCGATGCCGGCGAGGTCATCGAGGCGCACGAAGGTGTCGTCACGCCGATCGATCCCGAGCGCGGCTGACGCCGCGCCCGGTCCGGCGGCGCGTCAGCCGCGCGGCGGCAGGTCGATCCGGGCGTTCTTCAGGCGCTGCTCGAGCACCGGGATGCCGGCGGCGGTGTTGCCGTTCTTGCAGTTGTCGATCGCGACCTGGACGTCGGCCGGCTCCGGCATCGGCGAGCGGCCCGACTGCATGTTCGAGACGTAGGTCTTGTACTTGTCGCCCAGCGCCTTGCAGTAGTCCGCATCGCTCACCTTGCCCTGTGCCGACGCCATCGCCGGCAGGGCCAACGCCACGACGAAACCGATCTTGCCAACCAACGTCTTCATGTCTTCCTCCAAAGGGAGCCACCGTGTAGCGCGGCATACCTGACGGCAGCCTGACAAGGGTGGACAGATTTCAAGGCACTTTTCACACTGCGGCCACCGCGACCGGTTCGCAAAGGGAGAAACCATGGACAAGACTCTGCTGCAGACGACCGTCGTGGGGTCCTACCCGCAGCCCGACTGGCTGGTGAACCGCGCGCTGCTCAGCAAGATCGTGCCGCGGACCCGACTGCACGAACTGTGGCGGGTCGCCGAGCCGTGGCTCGAGCAGGCGCAGGACGATGCCACCGTGCTGGCGATCCGCGACATGGAGCGCGCCGGCATCGACGTGGTGACAGACGGCGAGATGCGCCGCGAGAGCTACTCCAACCGGTTCGCCACCGCGCTCGACGGCATCGACGACGAGAACCCGGCCGAGATCGTCAATCGCAGCGGCAACCGCACGCCGGTGCCGCGCGTGGTCGGCCCGATCCGCCGGACGCGACCGGTCGAACTGCGCGACATGCAGTTCCTGCGCGCCAACACCGATCGGCTGGCCAAGATCACCCTGCCCGGCCCCTTCACCATGGGCCAGCAGGTCAAGGACGAGTACTACAAGGATGCCGAGGCGATGTGCATGGACTACGCCGCGGCGGTGAACGAGGAGGCGCACGAGCTGGTCAAGGCCGGCGCCGACGTCATCCAGCTCGACGAGCCGTGGCTGCGCAACAACCCCGAGGAAGCCAAGCGCTATGCCGTGAAGGCGATCAACCGGGCGCTCGAGGGCATCACCGTGCCGACGGTGGTTCACCTCTGCTTCGGCTACGCCGCGGTCGTCACCGGCGGCAAGCCGACCGGCTACGCCTTCCTGCCCCAACTGGCCGACAGTATCGCGCAGCAGATCTCGATCGAGTCGGCCCAGCCGCGCCTCGATCTCGGCGTGCTGAAGGATCTCGCGCCCAAGAAGGTCATGCTGGGCGTGATCGACCTCGCCGACCCGGAGATCGAGAGCGCCGAGACGGTGGCGACCCGCATCCGCGCCGGGCTCAAGTACCTGCCCGCCGACAAGCTGTTGCCGGCGCCCGATTGCGGCATGAAGTACCTGCCGCGCGCCACCGCCTTCGGCAAGCTGAAGGCGCTGGCCGAGGGCGCCGCCATCGTGCGGCGGGAGATTTCCTGACTAACGCGCCAGCCGGCCCTTCAGCACGACGCCCGACGATGCGCCGGTCGCCTCGCCGTTCTCGAAGGCGACGGCGCCGTTGACGATGCTGGCGCGGATGCCCTCGGCCTTCTGGACCAGCCGCCGGGCGCCGCCCGGCAGGTCGGTTTCGACGGTCGGCAGGCAGGGCCGGATGCGATCCTCCTCGAACAGCAGGATGTCGGCCCGGTAACCCTCGCGCAGCACGCCGCGATCGTTCAGCTCCCACGCCTCGGCATTGTCGTGGGTCAGCTTGCGGACGGCCTGCTCCAGCGTGAAGGCGCCGCGCTTGCGCACCCAGTAGCTGAGGAAATGGGTCTGCAGCGACGAGCCCATCTCCTGGCAGACGTGGGCGCCGGAGTCCGAGAAGGTCGCCAGCGTCCGCGGGTGGCTCAGGATGCCCAGTACGTCGTCCGGGGCCTCGTTGACCAGCGGCTGGACGTAGACCTGGTTGTCGTCGGCCAGCGACAGGTCGATCATCGCCTCGACCGGGTGCTGGCCGCGGGACTGCGCGATCTCCGCCACCGTCGGGTCGTCCCAGTCGACCCCCTTCAGGGCATAGAGGTTGGCGTAGTCGGGCTTGCGCGGGTCGGTGGTCGCTGCGCCGCCGCCCTGGAAGGTGTTGTCGCGCGGCTTCATCGCCGCCTCGGCGGCGACCAGCGCACGGCGCACCGCGGGATCGCGCAGCCGGCGCTTCTGCTCGTCGAGCGGCAGGGCACGGATCGGCTTCCAGGCCGGCAGGACGTCGAACGGCAGGTACGACTTCAGCGAGAAGATGGCGTTGATCGAGCGGGTCGTGCCCTGCCCGAACATCCGGCCGCCCGCCGCCACGGTGTCGTCGATGTACTTCGTCTGGTAGTGCCACGGCGTCGGGTCGTCGCCCTGCCGAGTCGCCAGCACGCCGAACATCACCGGCCGGCGGCAGTCGAGCGCGAGCTTGCGCAGCTGTTCGAGGAAGGCGCGGTGGCGTGGCCCGCTGCCGACGTCGGGGCCGACCTGGAAGATGCCGGCGTCGAGCTCGGCCATCGCCGCGGTGATCCGCTCGATCTCCTGCCACGCCGCGACGCGGCTGGCGACCGGCCGGTTGTCGGGCGTGACATGGGTCGAGGCGCGCGAGGTCGAGAAGCCCAGCGATCCCGCCTTCAGTGCTTCCTTCACCAGCGCCGCCATGCGGACCATGTCGTCCTCGGTCGCCGCCTCCTCCAGCGCCCGCTTGCCCATGACGTACATGCGCAGCGCCGAGTGACCCATGTACATGCCGTAGTTGATCGCCTTGGGCAGGCGCTCGACCGTCGCGAGGTACTCGGGGAACGACTCCCAGGTCCAGTCGATGCCGGCCGCCATCGCGTCGGTCGAAATGTCCTCGACCGCCGAGAGACAGCGCGCGTACCAGTCGCGATCCTCCGGCTTGCACGGCGCCAGGGCGAAGCCGCAGTTGCTCATCACCACCGAGGTGACGCCGTGCCAGCACGAGCAGCTGCCGAGCGGGTCCCAGGCGACCTGCGCGTCCATGTGGGTGTGGCCGTCGATGAAGCCCGGCGAGACGATCAGCCCCGATGCATCGAGGGTGCGCTTCGCGGCCGACGCGATGCGGCCGATCTCGACGATGCGACCGTCGCGGATGCCGACGTCGGCGGTGACCCGCGGCGCCCCGGTGCCGTCGATGACGCTGCCGCCGCGAATGAGCAGATCGAGCCCTGCCGACATACGAAACCTCCCGGCTTTTGTTGCCGGCAATTGCAGCCCCTCCTGCCGGCGCGCGCAACACGACGGTTTCGCCCGCCGACGTGGCGGGTTAGCGTCCGGTCAACGAAAACGAGGAAATGCCAGGGAGACCCGGCTTGTACGACTACATCATCGTCGGTGGCGGCTCCGCCGGGTCGGTCATGGCCCATCGCCTGTCGTCGCGCAGCGCCACCAAGGTGCTGCTGTGCGAGGCCGGCCAGGACACGCCGCCGGGCCAGGAGCCCAAGGAGATCGCCGATAGCTACTCCGGCACCGCCTACTTCGACCCGCGCTTCCACTGGACCGACCTCAAGGTCCACACCCAGGTCATCTCGCACAACAACCCGCAGGAAAATCGCCCGCCGCTGCGCAAGTACGAGCAGGCCCGCGTGCTGGGCGGCGGCTCGTCGATCAACGGCCAGATGGCCAACCGCGGCGCCCCGACGGACTACGCCGAGTGGGTCGAGCGCGGCGCCGAGGGCTGGGGCTGGGACCAGGTCCTGCCGTTCTTCAAGAAGGTCGAGCGCGACCTCGACATCGACGACGAGTGGCACGGCAAGCAGGGGCGCATCCCGGTGCGGCGCATCCCGCGCGAACACTGGACCGGCCTCGCCACCGCGGTCGCCGCCGGTTTCGAGAGCAAGGGCTTCCGGTACCTGCCCGACCAGAACGGCGCGTTCGTCGACGGCTACTTCCCGGTGACCCACTCGAACGCCCAGGAGCGGCGCGTGTCGGCGGCCATGGGCTACCTCGATGCCGAGACCCGCAAGCGCGCGAACCTGACGATCTCGACCGACACGCAGGTGACGTCGCTGCTGTTCGAGGGCACGCGCTGCGTGGGCGTCACGGCCAGGGTCGGCGGCAAGCAGCAGGAATTCCGCGCCAACGAGGTGATCCTGTCGTCCGGCGCCATCCACACGCCCGCCCACCTGATGCGGGCCGGCATCGGCCCGGTCGGCCACCTCGCCGAGATGGGCATCGAGGTGCGGGCCGCCCTGCCGGGCGTCGGGCAGCGCCTGATGGACCACCCGTCGATCGCCCTGTCGTCTTTCATCCGCCGCGGCGCCCGCATGAACGAGCACACGCGCCGCCACATCCAGAT
>Ga0102832_1002658_pt1 | contig 10498 bp, 9 predicted proteins | sample EBPBio282013_DNA_FD_88942 | JGI IMG/M metagenome (GOLD analysis project Ga0102832, IMG submission 88942) | Wastewater treatment Type I Accumulibacter community from EBPR Bioreactor in Madison, WI, USA - Reactor 2_5/28/2013_ DNA (Illumina Assembly) | ecosystem: Engineered > Bioreactor > EBPR >... | reverse complement strand
CTCGACGTATGACGGGCATGCCGGCGTCGCATACTCCTCGGAAACGGTAGCTACCCTGCACCGGGGACCGGCTGCTCCCTAGAGTGATCGGCATCCCGATTTCTCTGGAGGCCGACATGGCTCTGACCCGGCGATCATTCAGCATCCTTGCGTCGCTCCTGCCCGCGACGGGTTTCGCGGCGAGAGGTGCAACGGCGCAGGACTTCAAGGGCGAGGGCGGCAAGGTGCGGGTCGCCTCCTTTCCCGGAGGCAATGACTATCCTTTCTGGGCGATGGCCAAGCTCGGCCTCGACCGCAAGTACGGGTTCGAACTCGAGAACGTCTCGGTGCAGCCCGGCGGCGCGGCGCTGACGGCCTTCCGCTCGGGCGCGGTCGAAGGCGGCCTGATGAACTGGCTGGAACTGGCGCGCGTGCGCACCGCGGGGGAGGAGATCGCGGCCATCGTGCCGTTCCTCGAGATGCCCAATGTCTGGGTCGTGCCGAAGAACTCACCGGCCAAGACGGTAGCCGATCTGAAGGGCAAGAAGGTCGGCACGTTGACGAAGACGGCGTGGCAGTTGGTCGACGAGACGGGGCGGCAGCACGGCGGCACGGTGGCGGGGCTGCTCGAGGCGCGGGCGAAGGGACGCACGTCCGAGGCCATCAAGCGTCTGGTCGGCCTTCAGGCCAGGACCGCCCGGGTGCGTCGCGACGGGCAGGTAAGCGATTTGCCGATCGAGACCGTCGTGGCCGGCGACGTCGTCGACCTGGCCTGGGTCGTGGGCACCTCCTACCAGGGCCAGGGACTGGCGACCGAGGCCACTCTCGCGGTGTGCGACGCGATCGCGCCCGCAGGCTCCGGCGTCGTCGTCCAGGCGCACATCGCGCCGGGCAACGCGGCCTCGGAGGCAGTGGCCGGCCGCATCGGGCTCGCCCTCACCTCCGACGTCGACGCCGACGGCGAGCGCCTGTGGCGCTCACCCGCGGGCTGAGACTGATCGGGTTTGCGTTACGGGCCCGGACAGCGCGACGACGATCAGTCTGAACGGAGGGCGGGCCAGGTATCTCGACGTCGAGAGACCGGCGTAGAGTCCGCTCGTGAGCACGCGGGACGAGGTCGACGCCCTCGTCGAGGCCTGGCGCCGGGAGCGCCCCGACCTCGACGTCGCGCCGCTCGAGGTGCTCAGCCGGGTCAGCCGGCTGGCCCGCCACCTCGACCTCGCCCGCCGTCAGGCCTTCGAGACCCACGACCTCGAGCCGTGGGAGTTCGACGTCCTCGCCGCGCTCCGACGCGAGGGTCCGCCGTACGCGCTGTCGCCCGGGCGGCTGCTGCAGGTCACGCTCGTCACCAGCGGCACCATGACCAACCGGATCGACCGGCTCGAGGCCAAGGGGCTCGTCGAGCGGGTGCGCGACCCCGACGACGGCCGGTCGGTGCGCGTCATCCTCACCGCCGACGGCCGCCAGCGCGTCGACGACGCACTCACCGATCTGCTCGCGCACGAGCGCGACATCCTCGCCGCCCTGCCCGCCGACGATCAGGACCGGCTCGCCGCCCTCCTGCGCAGCCTCACCGCCCCCTTCGACACCGCAACGGGCTGACGCCCCTACGACGAGGCGATGAGCTTCGCTACGCGCTCGGCCTCGAGGCCCATCTCGCGGAGCATGCCGCTGGGCGAGACGAACTGCCCCACGAAGTAGAGGCCGGGCAGCGCCGTCCGGCCGCCGCTGACCGTGGGCCGCCCGTCGGCGTCGCAGACCTGCTGCCACGCGGGCAGGAACTCCTCGAGCCCGGGGCGGTAGCCGGTCGCGAGCACGACGGCGTCGACGTCGAGCGAGGTGCCGTCGGCGAGCTCGACGCCCGTGGGCGTGAAGCGCGCGATGTCGCCGTGGACGGTGATGCGGCCGGCCTTGATGTGGTCCATCGTCCCGATATCGAGAAGCGGGATGTGGCGGTCGTTCTTGATCTGCGTCTGCGGGCCGTAGGGCAGCTTGCGCAGGCCGACCTTGGTGATGTCGCCGACGGTGAGCGCCACGAGCGGGGCGGCGAGCGCGTCGGCGAGGCCCGTGGGCAGGCGGCGCATCGCGATGCCCATCTGCAGCACCGGGACGCCGAGCAGGTCGCGCGGCAGCACGTTCACCGCCGACCGCACCGACAGATGCGCCTCGACGCCGTGCTCCACGAGGTCGATCGCCTGCTCGCACGCGGAGTTGCCGAAGCCGACGACGAGCACGCGGCCGCCGCGCCAGGGCTCGCCGTTGCGGTACTCGCTCGAGTGCAGGACGGCGCCGCCGTACTCCTCCATGCCCGGCCACGTGGGACGCACGGGCACTCGGGTCGCGCCGGTGGCGACGACGACGTTGCGCGACGTCCACGTGCGGTCGTCGGTGGTGACGGTCCAGATGCCGTCGTCGGCCCGCTCGATGCGCGAGACGCGCTGGCCGAAGTGCGGCCGGACGCCGTTGCTGGCGGCGTACTGCTCGAGGTACTCGACGACCTGCTCGCGGGCCGGGTAGCGCGGCCAGTCGCGCGGCATCGGCAGGCCCGGCAGCGACGACGCCGATTTCGGGGTGTGCAGGTGCAGACGCTCGTAGTGGTGCCGCCACGCCACCGCCACCTGGTCGGACGCCTCGAGCACCTCCGCCGCGACGCCGGCGCGCCGCAGGGTCACGACCGACGCGAGGCCGGCCGCCGAGGCGCCGATGACGAGGGTGTCGGTGTCGGGAGTGCGCGCAGTGTCCACGCGCGGACCCTAGACGCCGGACCCGCGCCGCGGCCCCCAGGGACACGGCCCTGGCGCACCTCCGCCCCCACCACCACCGCAGACCAGGCCCCTACGTGAGTGGTAGAGAAGTACGGCTCTATTAGTCATGGGGACCCTTCATCCGTGATGAAGGGTCCCCATGACTGATAGAGCCGGACAGGGATGCCCCTCACGCGCGAGGTCAGTCCTCGAGCTGGGTGGCGAGGTCGAGCCACTGCTCCTCGAGCTGCTCGCGCTCGGCCACGAGGGCGCGCAGCTCGGCGTCGAGGGCGAGCACCTTCTCGTGGTCGGTGGCCGCGTCCGCGAGGCGGGCGTGCAGCTTCTCCTCCTCGCCGCGGATCTTCTCGGTGCGCCGCTCGATGCGGGAGAGCTCCTTGCGCACCTCGCGGGCCTCGCCGCCCGACAGCCGCGGCGCCGACGCCGGGCTTGAGGCTCCGGACGGGCCGGACGACGACGACCGCGCGCCCGAAGCGCCGGAGCGGGTGAAGGACCGACGTCGGTCGAGGTACTCGTCGACCCCGCCGGGCAGGTGGCGCAGCGTGCCGTCGCCGAGCAGGCCGTAGACCTCGTCGGTCGTGCGCTCGAGGAAGTAGCGGTCGTGGCTGACGACGACGAGCGTGCCGGGCCACGTGTCGAGCAGGTCCTCGAGCACGGTGAGCATCTCGACGTCGAGGTCGTTGGTGGGCTCGTCGAGCAGCAGCACGTTGGGGCCGGCGATGAGCAGGCGCAGCAGCTGCAGGCGCCGCAGCTCGCCGCCCGACAGGTCGCCGAGGCGGGTGACGAGCTTGTCGCCGGTGAAGCCGAACCCCTCGAGCAGGCTGCGGGCCGTGGTCTGGCGCGACCCGCCGCCGGCGGCGAGGCGCGACTGCCACGACGGGCTCGAGGCGTCGCGGCCGCCCACCTCGACGTACTCCGCCTGGCGCTGCACCGACTCCAGCACACGCTCGGCAGGGTCGATCTCGAGCAGCGCCTGGGTCAGCGTGGCGACATGCACGGTGCGCCCGACGCTCACCGACCCGGCGCGGACGTCCGGCGCGTGCTCGGTGTCGAGGATGCCGTCGTGCGCGGCGGCGAGCAGGCGCAGCAGCGTCGTCTTGCCCGCGCCGTTGGGCCCGAGCAGGCCGACGCGGTCGCCGGGCCCGAGCCGCCACGTCTGCTCGACGACGACCGGCGGCGCCTCGGACGCCGGTGCGACGGTGACGTCCTCGAGGTCGTAGACCTGCTTGCCGAGCCGCTGCGTCGCGAACCGCTCGAGCTGCAGGCGGTCGCGCGGCGGAGGCTCGTCGGCGATGAGCGCGTTGGCGGCGTCGATGCGGAACTTCGGCTTGCTCGTGCGTGCCGGGGCGCCGCGGCGCAGCCACGCGAGCTCCTTGCGCAGCAGGTTCTGCCGCCGCTCCTCGGTGGCCGCTGCCTGGCGGGCACGCTCGGCGCGGGCCAGGACGAACGCGGCGTAGCCGCCGTCGTAGCGGTGCACCTCGCCGTCGACGACCTCCCACGTCTCGGTGGCCACCTCGTCGAGGAACCAGCGGTCGTGCGTGACGACGACGAGCGCTCCGCGGCGCGGCGCGAGGTGGCGCGCCAGCCACCACACGGCCTCGACGTCGAGGTGGTTGGTCGGCTCGTCGAGCACGAGCAGGTCGGGGTCGTCGATGAGCAGGCGGGCCAGGGCGGCCCGACGCCGCTCACCGCCGCTCATCGTGCCGATGACGGCGTCGAGCCCGCCCTCGTACGCATCCGCGTCGAGGCCGCCGAGCAGGCCGGTCATGACGTCGCGCACGCGCGCGTCGCCGGCCCACTCGTGAGGCGGGCGGTCGCCGACGACGACGTCGCGGAGCGTCGCCGACGGGTCGAGGTCGTCCCGCTGCGACAGCAGCCCGACGGTGAGCCCGCCGAGCCGCACGAGCCGGCCGGAGTCGACGGGCTCGAGGCCGGTGAGCACGCGGACCAGCGTCGTCTTGCCCCCGCCGTTGCGGCCGACGATGCCGATGCGGTCGCCCTCGAGGACGCCGACGGTGACGCCGGACAGCAGCGTGCGCGTGCCGAGGGCCTTGCCGACGTCCTCGAGCGCCACGTAGGTGGGCGGCGGCATCACGCGGCTCTCTGGTCGACGACGCGCGCGCCGGGCACGGGGCCGACGGCGCGGCGCACCGTTCGGCAGACGCCGGACGCCGTGAACGCCACGGCGAGGTCGAGGGCGTGCTCGTCGTCGCGGGCGAGGAAGGCGCACGTGGGCCCGCTGCCCGACACGATCCCGCCGAGCGCGCCGTAGTCGGCACCGACGTCGAGCACCTGGCCGAGCTGCGGGCGCAGCGACACCGCCGCGTGCTGCAGGTCGTTGGTCAGCGACGCGCCCAGCGCGACGGCATCGCCGGCGAGCAGCGCCTTCATGAGGGGGTCCGGGACCTGCGGCTCGGGCACGCGGGAGCCCCCGCGGAGCCGGTCGCACTCGCGGTAGACCGCGGGTGTGGAGAGCCCCTCGTGGGCGAGCGCGAACACCCAGTGGAAGGAGCCGCGCACCATCGCGGTGGTGAGCTCGGTGCCGCGGTCGCGCCCGACGGCCGTACCTCCGTGCAGCGCGAACGGGACGTCGCTGCCGAGCTCGGCGCCGAGCGCCGCGAGCGTCTCCTTGGCGAGGCCGAGCTCGAAGAGCGCGTCGAGCGCCACCAGCGCGGCGGCGGCGTCGGCGCTCCCGCCCGCCATGCCGCCGGCGACGGGGATCCCCTTGCTGATCGTCAGCGAGACGTCGGGCGACGCGCCGTACGGCTCCAGCAGCTCCAGCGCGCGCCACACCAGGTTCGTGCGGTCGAGCGGGACCTCGCCGGCCCCCTCGCCCTCGACCACGAGCTGCACTCCGCTGCCCTCCGGCAGCGGGGTGGCGACGAGGTCGTCGTAGAGGCCGACGGCGTGGAACACGGTGGCCAGGCCGTGGAAGCCGTCCTCGCGCAGCGGGCCCACGCCGAGGGCGAGGTTGACCTTCGCCGGCGCGCGCACGGTCACGGAGGAGAGCACCTCGCCAACCTACCTAGCCGGGGCGATGGGCGGCGATCCGGGCGAAGTCGGCGACGTCGAGCTGCTCGCTGCGCAAGGATGGGTCCACGCCGGCAGCGCGCAGCGCCTCCTCGGCGAGCGCGGCAGATCCGGCCCAGCCGGCCAGGGCCGCCCGCAGCGTCTTGCGGCGCTGGGCGAACGCGGCGTCGACCACCGCGAACACCTCGGCCTGCGACGCCGTCGTCCGCGGCGGCTGCGTCCGGGTGAGCCCCACCAGGCCGCTGTCGACGTTGGGCGCGGGCCAGAAGACCGTGCGGCCGACCTTGCCGACGAGCGCGACGTCGCCGTACCAGCGGGCCTTGACCGACGGCACGCCGTAGACCTTCGATCCCGGGCCCGCGGCCAGGCGGTCGGCCACCTCGAGCTGCACCATGACGAGCACCCGCCGGATCGACGGGAACGTCTCGAGCAGGTGCAGCAGCACGGGCACCGAGACGTTGTAGGGCAGGTTGGCCACGAGCGCCGTCGGCTCGGGGCCCGGAAGCGACGCCACCCGCAAGGCGTCGGCGTGCACCACCTCGAGCCGGCCGACGAGGTCGGGACGCCGGTCCGCCACCGTCGCAGCGAGGGCGGGCGCGAGGACGTCGTCGATCTCGACCGCGACGACGCGCGACACCTCGGGCAGCAGCGCGAGCGTCAGCGAGCCCAGGCCCGGCCCCACCTCGATCACGACGTCCTCGGGCCCCACCTCCGCGGTGCGCACGATGCGCCGGACGGTGTTGCCGTCGATGACGAAGTTCTGGCCCTTCTGCTTCGTCGGCCGCACCCCGAGCCGATCGGCCAGCTCGCGGATGTCGGCCGCGCCGAGCAGGCCGTCGCCGCCGGGCGCGCTCACCATTCCCCGAACACGCGGCGGGTGCTGTCCCAGATCGCGGCCGCCATCTCGTCCTCGGTCACGCCCGCGCTCTCGGCCATCACGCGCACGGTGTGCGGCACGAGGTACGACGCGTTGGGGCGGCCGCGGTACGGCGTCGGCGTGAGGTAGGGCGCGTCGGTCTCGACGAGCACCCGGTCGAGCGGCGCGACGGCGACGGCCTCGCGCAGCGCCTTGGCGTTCTTGAAGGTCACGGTGCCGGCGAACGAGAGGTACCAGCCCCGCTCGGTGCAGTAGCGGGCCATGGCGGCGTCGCCGGAGTAGCAGTGGAAGACGACCTTCTCCGGCGCCCCCTCGCTCTCGAGCACGCGGATCACGTCGTCGTGGGCGTCGCGGTCGTGGATGACCACCGGCTTGCCGAGGCGCTTGGCGAGGTCGATGTGGCGGCGGAACGACTCCTCCTGCACACCCCGGCCGTCCTCGCCCGTGCGGAAGAAGTCCAGGCCCGTCTCCCCCACCGCGCGGACGCGCGGATGCTCGGCCAGCGAGGCGATCTCGTCGTAGGCGGCCTCGAGCGCCTCGCGGCCGCCCTGGGCGAGGATCCGCGGCGCCTCGTTGGGGTGCAGCGCGACCGTGGCCACGATGCCGTCGTGCTCGGAGGCTGCCTGGACCGACCAGCGCGCGCTGGGCAGGTCGCAGCCCACCTGCACGATCCGGGTCACGCCGACCGAGGCTGCGAGCTCGAGGGCCCGCTCGACGCCGAGCCACTCGGCCCCGACGTCGCCGTCGTGGATGTCGAGGTGGCAGTGGTTGTCGATGACCGGCGTGAGCAGCGGCTCGGGCAGCGGGGGGCGCTCGAGATCGCGGCTGTGCCCGGACTCCTGCGTGACGGCGCGCTGGCGCACCGGCTCGTCGGTGGGGGCCATCGGCGCTACTCGGCCGTCTCCTCGAGGCGCGGGAACAGGATCGCGCCCTTGGTGATGACCGAGCCCGGGGGCAGCTGCCCCCACTCGCCGGCGCGCGTGACGTCCTGCGCGCCGATCGGGCCGAGCGACGCCTCCGCGCCGAGCTGCTCCCACAGCGACGACGTGGCCTTCGGCATCACCGCGTGGTGCAGCACCGCGATCGCGCGGAGCGACTCGCAGATCGTGTAGAGCACGGTCGAGAGCCGCTCGTCGTTGGCCGGGTCCTTGGCCAGCGCCCACGGCGCCTGCTCGGTGACGTAGAGGTTCACGGCGTCGACGAACGACTTCACCGCACCGATGCCGCCGGCGAAGTCCAGCCGCAGCATCGCCTCGTCGGCGACCGACGCCGTCTCGGCCAACGCGGCCATGATCGCGTCCTCGGACTCGGTGTACGCCGTGGCCTCCGGAAGCGAGCCCTCGCGGTACTTGCCCACCATCGCCGCCGCGCGCGAGGCGAGGTTGCCCAGGCCGTTCGCGAGTTCGGCGGTGTAGCGCGCGCTCATGTCCTCCCACGAGAACGAGCCGTCCGAGCCGAACTGGATCGCGCGCAGGAAGTAGTAGCGGAACGCGTCCGAGCCGAAGTGGTCGACGATCTGGCTCGGTGCGATGCCGGTGAGCTTGCTCTTGCTCATCTTCTCGCCGCCGACGAGCAGCCAGCCGTGGGCGAAGACCTGCTTGGGCAGCGGCAGGCCCGCGGCCATGAGCATCGCCGGCCAGATGACGGCGTGGAACCGCAGGATGTCCTTGCCCACGAGGTGCACGTCGGCGGGCCACGTGGAGGCGAACTGCTCGGCGCCGGGCGTGCCCGGCTCGTCGCCGAGGCCGACCGCGGTGGCGTAGTTGAGCAGGGCGTCGAACCAGACGTACACGACCTGCGACGGGTCCCACGGCACGGGGATGCCCCAGTCGAACGTCGAGCGCGAGATCGACAGGTCCTGCAGGCCGCCGCGAAGGAACTGCGTGACCTCGTTGTAGGCCGACTGCGGCTGCACGCCGAGCGGGTCGGCCTCGTAGCGGGCCAGCAGCGGCTCCGCGTACTTCGACAGGCGGAAGAACCAGTTGGTCTCCGACACCGTCTCGACCGGGCGGCCGTGGATCGGGCAGACCTTCTGGCCCTCGTACTCGCCCTCGCCGTCGAGCAGGTCGCCGGGGAGCTTGAACTCCTCGCAGCCCACGCAGTACGGGCCGTCGTAGGTTCCCTCGTAGATCTCGCCGGCGTCCTTGAGCCTCTGCAGGAACGCCTGCACGCGCGTGGTGTGGCGCTGCGACGTCGTGCGGATGAAGTCGTCGTTGGCTGCGTCGATGGTCTCGAGGACGGGCAGCCACGCCGACTCGACGAGGCGGTCGGCCCACTCCTGCGGGGCGACCCCGTTGGCCTCTGCGGTGCGCATGACCTTCTGGCCGTGCTCGTCGACGCCGGTGAGGAACCAGACGCGCTCGCCGCGCTGCCGGTGCCACCGGGTCAGGACGTCTCCTGCCGTCGTCGTGTACGCGTGCCCGATGTGGGGGGCGTCGTTCACGTAGTAGATCGGCGTCGTCAGGTAGAACGCCTTGGCAGCGGAGTCAGGCACGGGCCCGATCCTAGTTGCGCGGGCGCTGGGCCCTCGCCCCGGTTGCGGCCGCCGCGGCTCAAGGAGCGGGCTTCGACGCCTTCTTGGCGGCCACCACCGCGTCGTAGACGGCCTTGCGGTCGAGCCCGTACGCGGCGGCGACGGCGGCCAGCGCGGCCTTGCGCGGGTCGGCCCCCTCCTCCGTGGGAGGCGGGGCGGCTCCCGGCTCGGCACCCTGGACGACGACGGTGATCTCGCCGCGCAGCCCGTCGGCGGCGCGCTCGGCGAGCTCGGTCAGGGTGCCGCGCAGCACTTCCTCGTAGGTCTTGGTCAGCTCGCGGCACACGGCCGCCGGGCGGTCGGGGCCGAGCACCTCGGCCATCGCGGCCAGCGCCTCCCCCACCCGGTGCGGCGCCTCGAAGAACACCAGCGTGCGGGTGTCGGCGGCCACCGCCTGCAGCGCCCGGCGGCGCTCGCCGGCCTTGCGGGGCAGGAACCCCTCGAAGGCGAACCGGTCCACAGGGAGGCCGCTGATCGCCAGAGCGGTCAGCACTGCGGACGGGCCCGGCACGGCGGTCACCCGGACGCCGGCCTCGAGCGCCGCCACGACGAGGCGGTAGCCGGGGTCGCTGACGCTGGGCATGCCGGCGTCGGTCAGCAGCGCCACGGTGGCGCCTTCCCGCAGCGCGCCGACGAGCTCGGGCAGGCGCTGGCGCTCGACGGCGTCGTAGTAGCTGACGACGCGGCCGCCCGGCACGGCGCCGAGGTCGTCGGCCAGCCGGCGGAAGCGGCGGGTGTCCTCGGCGGCGATCACGTCCGCGGTGACGATCAGGTCACGGAGGCGACCCGAGGCGTCCTCGGTGCGTCCGATGGGGGTGGCCGCCAGCACCAGCAACCCGTCACCCGTGCCCTCGCGCGCGTCCACAGGACTCAGCGTGCCACCTCCCTATGCTGGTCCGGTGACGGCGACCCCCGTGGAGGACAGGTCCCCGGCGGCCGAGGCTGCGCCCTGGCCCCCCGAGGGACCCCGGCTGTCGGCCATCGCCGACCGCCTGTGGCCGGCGATGCCGGCCGACCGCGGCCGCTCGTGGCTCGTGGCGCTCGGCATCACCCTGCTGGGCGGGCTGCTGCGGTTCTGGGACCTGGCCACCCCGCGCGCCGTCGTCTTCGACGAGACGTACTACATGAAGGACGCGCTGTCGCTGCTGCGCTTCCGGTACGAGAAGCAGTTCGTCGACGACGCCAACGACCTGATCCTGAACGGCAACGGCAACTGGCAGACCATCGACGTCTTCAAGGACGCCCCGGCCTACGTCGTCCACCCGCCTGTGGGCAAGTGGACCATCGGCATCGGCGAGATGGTCTTCGGCCTCACGC
>Ga0102832_1002657_pt1 | contig 10500 bp, 8 predicted proteins | sample EBPBio282013_DNA_FD_88942 | JGI IMG/M metagenome (GOLD analysis project Ga0102832, IMG submission 88942) | Wastewater treatment Type I Accumulibacter community from EBPR Bioreactor in Madison, WI, USA - Reactor 2_5/28/2013_ DNA (Illumina Assembly) | ecosystem: Engineered > Bioreactor > EBPR >... | reverse complement strand
CCTGGCCAGAGTTTGCCGAGGCGATCGATGTCCTGCTCGCCACCTGCGGCGATCGTATCCTGCGGATCAAGGGCCTGGTCGAGATCGCGGGTGAGAGCGGGCCGCGCGTCGTGCATTGCGTCCAGCACATGCGCTATCCGGAAGTGATGCTGTCCACCTGGCCGGACGAGGATCGTCACAGCCGCCTGGTGTTCATTGTCCGCGGGCTCGCGCGTGCGATCGTCGAGAAGGCTTTCGCGATGTTCTGTGGGGTTGCGGTGGTGACCGATGCTGAAGCGGTTGTGTCAGCACGCTAAGCTGACTGGTGCCATTGGGTGGACGGTCGAAGTGGCTGCGCCAGCGAACACGGAAGACCTCGGGGCTGATGGCTGGCCGTCGGCGTTCTCCGCCGCCGCGAAAAGCGCGCGATTCTGACGATCGCCCGTTTCGCTGCCCGATCGTCGGGCAGCGCGCGGGTGACCTCCTGCAATGCCGTGATGGCCTGCTGATAGCGTCGCAGGCGGAACAGTATCAACCCCATGTCATACCAGGCGCTGGCCAGTGCCGATCCTTGGGTGCGGGCCGCGCGCAGGCAGTGAGTCGAGGCATCCAGGCCGTTGGCGACGTCGGGCGGAGCAGAACCATCCGCGGAGTCGCCTGCGGCGGCAATGAAGGCCCGCAAGGCGTCGGCGCGGCGCCCGGTGCGGTAACAGAGCAGGCCCAGGAATTGCAGGGATACGACGTCGCCAGGGATAGTCTGTTGAATGCCGTTGGCGACCCGTTCGGCCTGAGCGAAATCTCCCTTTTGATACAAGGTACCGAGGAGCTCAAACAGTGCGTCGATCACCGGGAGAGCCCCGTCAGGGTGCCGGCGCGGTAACCGTCCATCGCTGAGGGTGCCGTGGGAAGTTGCCGCCTGGATGTCATGTGTAAATTCTGGGGTGTCGTCGGCGTTGCGTATAGTGCAAGACTTCCCGTCATTGGCGGGAATCTTTCCCGGTCGGTCTGCTGCGCGAGCACTCGCGATGCGCTGGCGTATGGGTGATAATGAAGTCTGCGCGCGTCCCCACGTCCGGCCAGCCAGCACGGTCGGGCGCTCGCGGCGACTCCCCGCCGGGCACCCTGCCGATGACCTTGCGACGCCATCTCCGGCAATGAGGCTACCATGTCCACACTGATCGACCCGTTGTCGGATACGATCGCCGTGCTCGACGAGCGCGGCGTGATCGTCAGCGTGAACAACGTATGGCGGGACTTTGCCGAGAGTAATGGCGGTAGCGCCATGCTGGCGTCAGGGGTCGGCCTGGACTACCTGACTGTCGTGCGTCGCGCCGCCGGCAGCGACGTCCTGGCGGCGGCGGCTCTCCAGGGGCTCGAGGAAGTCCTCAACGGGCAGCAGTCGATGTTCATGCTCGAGTACCCTTGCCATTCTCCCGACCGCGAGCGCTGGTTCGAGCTTTACGCTACCCCAACCGCCACGGGTGTCATCGTCGGCCACCGGGACATCAGCACGCGCAAGCAGGCGCTTGCGCAGCCGGCTGCCCAACGCGGGGGGCTCCACTGGGACAACCTGAGTGTGGTGCTGAACAGCGTATCGTCGATGATCGGCTACTGGGATCGCCATCTGCGCAACCGTTTTGCCAATCAGGCCTATCGTGACTGGTTCGGCATCGATCCGGCGACGATTCCGGGCAAGCACATACGTGAAGTGATCGGCGAGGAGCGCTATCGCCTCAACCTGCCCTACATTGAGGCGGCGTTGCGCGGCAGCGCGCAGCAGTTCGAACGGGCGATTCCTTCGCCGGATGGTCGCTCGGTGCGCCATGCGCTCGCCCGCTACATCCCGGACGTGGTGAATGGAGAGGTGGATGGCTTCTTTGTCGAGGTGACCGACGTTACCTCCATCAAGGCCAGCGAACTCGCGTTGCAACTGGCTCAGGAGGTCGGCCGGCTCGGCAGCTACATCACCGATCTGTCGTCAGGCACATGGGTTGGCAGCCCGATGCTCGACACGATTTTCGGCATCGGTCCCGAGTACGAACACAACGCCGCTGGTTGGGAGCGGCTGCTGCATGCCGACGATCGGCAGGCTGCCCTCGATCATCTCCGGCGCGTGGCCGCCACCGGCGCGGCCTTCGACGTGGAGTACCGCATCGTGCGCCCCTCTGATGGCAGCTTGCGCTGGATGCACGGCCTGGGTCAGGTCGAGCGAACGGCGAAGGGTACGCCGGTACGCATGCTCGGTACGGTTCAGGACATTACGGAACGCAAGCTGGCCGAGCAGGCAAGGCAGGTACTGCTGGAGCAGAATACCCGCCTGGTACGGCAGCTGATCGATGCACAGGAGCGTGAGCGGGTGGCCCTGGCGCGCGAACTGCACGACGAACTCGCCCAGCATCTGACGGCGATCCGCGCTTTTGTCGGGGCCATCCAGCGTGACAAAGCGACTGCAAGCGAGCAAGCCGGTGCTGCCGCGCGTGCCATCGAGGGTTCCGCGCGCGACATCTACGAGGTGTCGCACCGATTGATGGAAGGTCTGCATCCGAACATTCTCGACGCGGGCTGCATCTCCGATGCTGTCGGCAGCTTGCTGGCAGGCTGGGGTCAACAGCATCCGGAAATCGAATGGCGTGCCTCGTTGGCAGCCGGGCTGGTGTGCGACGGACCGCATCGGCTGGCCATCTATCGCATCGTTCAGGAGTGCCTGAACAATGTCGTCCGGCACGCCCAGGCCGAGCGTCTGCGCATCGTGCTTGGCACTCGCCGGACCCCGGATGGCGACAGGCTGCGCCTGGTGATCCGGGATGACGGCGTGGGCATGGACGTCGACGCCCCGCACACGGGCTTTGGCCTGCTGTGCATGCGGGAACGAGTCCTCGGTCTCGGCGGGTCTCTGCAGATTACCAGTGGCCGTGGAGCGGGCACACGCGTGCGCGTGCTCCTTCCCTGTGCCTGAGCCGATCTCCGACGCGTCGTCGCCGGCTGGCGAGGCCAGCCTCAGGGTTCGATCAAGCCTTGCCGGATGGCGATGCGGGCCATCTCGGCAGGGCTGGCGACGCCCAGCTTGGCCCTGATCTGGGTGAAGTGATTGCTGACCGTCTTGCTGCTCAGGTTCAGGATATTCGCGCACTCGGGTAGCGTATGGCCTTCGCTGAGCAGCTTGAAGACCTGGAATTCGCGCTGGGTCAGCTGGTTGAACGCGACGCCGCGCGCGGGGCGATGGCGGTCCAGCAGTGCCGGCAGCATGTCGGGGCTGACGAAGGGTTCCCCGTTCGCCGTCTTCCTGATTGCCTGCAGCAGGGTATCGATGCTGCTGCCCTTAGTGACGAAGCCCAGCGCGCCCGCTTCGAGTGCTCGTTCGAGCAGTATCTGTGAATTGTGCACGGTGTAGACCAGGATGGCGGCTTTCGGGTCGAGACTGCGGATCCGTCGGATGGCCTCGATGCCGCCGAATCCCTCCATACTCAGGTCCATGACCACGGTGTCCGGACCCAGCGCCCGGTACTGGGCGTACGCTGCCTCGCCGCTGGAGGCTTCCACGACCACCCGCAGGCCGGGATCGGAATCGATCAGGCTGCGCAGGCCGGCGCGCAGTGCCGCATGGTCGTCGACCACCATTACCGTGACTCGTTTGCCTGCCGCCTTCAAGACGCTGCCTCCCGCATCCGTATTCTGCGTCGATGTCACTGCCGGCAGCGGATGCGCGGATTCATCCAGCGGCGAGCAGGGGCCAGGCGAGTCCGGCGTCCACTCGGCCGCCGTGAGCTTGCCCTGCTTCGTCATTCTATCGCCGATGGATGGTCGTGGTCGCTCCCGGCTGGCGGATCGATGCGCGAGCCCGACTCTGCTCGCCTGTCCTGGGCGATGGACGCGCATATCGTCGACCGGTGGGCGGCCGCTGCGAACTGTTCAGCCACTACCGGTGGACCGAGCAGGCAGCCCTGCGCCTCATCGCAGCCTCGCGCACGCAGGAAAGCCATCTGGGTCGCGCTCTCGACCCCCTCGGCGACCGTCTGCAGGCCAAGATCGTGCGCGACGCTGATGGTCGCCGCGACGATCGCTGCCGCATCCGCATCCGCATCCGCCGGCAGGTCAGCGACCAGTGAGCGATCGATCTTGAGCCTGTCCACGCGCAGACGCCTGAGATGGCTCATCGACGAACGCCCCGTCCCGAAGTCATCGAGCGATATACCGATACCGTGCGCGCGCAACTTGTCGATCGTTGCGATGGCGGCCAGCGGATTGTCCATGACCACGTTCTCGGTCATCTCGAGTTCGAGAAACCGCGGCGGCAGCGCTTCCTCGTCGAGAATCCGGGCAACCCGCTCGCTCAGGTTGGTCTGGCGGAACTGCCCGGCCGACAGATTGACTGCCACCTTCATTGGCGGCAGGCCGTGGTTCTGCCACCCACGCATCTGGCGAACTGCCGTCCGGAGTACCCATTCGCCGAGCGGTAGACTCAGTCCCGACATCTCGGCGATGGGAACGAACTCGAGCGGCGAGACCATTCCGAGTTGGCCATGCCGCCAGCGCAGCAGCGCCTCAACGCCGACCAGACGACGAGTGGCGATGGCAAAGCGTGGCTGGTACTGCAGGTGCAACTCGCCGTTGGCGATGGCGCGGCGAAGGTCGTTTCCGATCTGCCGGGTACGTACCAAACGCTCCTGCATCTTGGCCGTGAAGAAGCAATAGGCGTTGCCACCGCGCGCCTTGGCGCGATACATCGCGACGTCCGCACAGGTCGACAAGGCCACGGCATTGTCACCGTCGGCCGGGTACACGGCTATCCCTGCCGATACCGTGCACGTCACTAGCTGTTGCTCGAGGCGATAAGGTGGCGCAGTGATTTTCAGCAGTTTGGCTGCCACTTGTGCGGCGCCGTCCGCATCGGTATTCGGCAGGACGAGGACGAACTCGTCGCCACCGAGTCGGCAGAGGGTGTCCTCGTCACGAACGACGCTGGCGAGGCGTGCGGCGACCTGGATCAGCAGTTCGTCACCCACCCGGTGACCGAGCAAATCGTTGACGTTCTTGAAGCGATCGAGGTCCAGGAAGATCAGCGCCAGCGGTTCGCGAGCCCGGTGAGCCCGGCTGAGGTCCTGCCGCAGGCGCGCGTCGAGCAGGCTGCGGTTGGCCAGACCGGTCAGCGGGTCGGCGTGCGCCAGACGCCGGATGTCGGCTTCGGCCTCCTTGTGCCGGGTGATGTCGACGAGGGTGTGCACGTAGCCGCTGAGGATACCTTGCGCGTCATGCATCGGGGTTGTCGTCAGACGAACGGAAACACGTAGCCCGTCCTTGCGCAGACAGCTCGTTTCCCGCTCATCGGGTGTGCCGGTGGTTCCCCGCCTGACGTCCAGCGCATCAAGGTCGGCGCGCGCGATCAAGTCTGACCGCTCGCGCAGCCTTTCGGTCGGCGCGGCGGTCTCGTCATCGTCGCAAAAGAGCGTCGACGTAAGCTTGCCGATGAGTTCGTCCGCGCGGTAGCCAAGGATGGCTTCCGCGTACGCGTTGCAGGTAGTGATCACCCCGTGCGGGTCGGTGGCGACGATGCCACAGGCGAGGCTGGCCAGGATCGAGGTTTTCAGCGCCTCGCTTTGCTGCAGTGCCTGGTCTCGCTGCCGGCGCTCGGCGGTCGCGCGGGCGCGGCTAACGAGGCGCGGCGCCTGGCCGAACCTGATGGCTGGCAGGACCATGACCGATGGCGGCATGGCAGCGATTCAGTGATTGAAATCCATCGGTCGATTCTCGCGTGGCGATGACGCCGTGGATAGAGGCGAAACTCCCGCGCGCACCGGGAAAGTTTCCCGGTGCGGCGCTGGTCAGTCGCCGTCGGTTCAGCCGATACCCTGGCTGGCGAGGTACTCTTCGTAGTTGCCGAGGTAGTTGACCATCTTGCCGTCAAGGCGGATTTCGAGAACGCGCGTCGCCAGCGACGAGACGAACTCGCGGGCGCGGCTGACGACGCGCGGCGCCTGGCCGAGCTTGGCGCTGGCAGGAGCGAGGCTAACGCTCGCGCAGGCTCTCGTCCCCATACTGCAGGAGCGGGACGAGGAAATACTCGATCACCCGCCGCTTGCCGGTCTTCACCTCGACAGTCACCGCCATTCCCGGCGACAGGTGCACGACCTTGTCCTCGACCGGCATGGTCGTCCGGCCGAGGTGCACGCGCGTCGAATAGATCAGGCCCCGCTTCTCGTCGTTGATCGCATCGTGAGAAACATGCGTGACCCGCGCCGGGATCGTGCCGTGGCGAGTGAAGGGGAAGGTCTCGATCTTGACGACCGCCTCCTGTCCGGCATTGACGAAACCGATATCCTTGTTTTCGATGAAGGCTTCGACTTCCAGCGGGTTGTCGGCGGGAACGATGACCATCAGCGCCTGCGCCGGCGTCACGACGGCGCCGGTGGCGTGGTGTCCGAGTTCATGCGAGAGGACGCGACTCGGTGCGCGTGTTGACGACCTGGCCGTTGCCGCGAACGACGCCGAGGTTCTGGACGCCGACGAAGGTGCTGCCGTTGAAGGTTTCGAGAACGTCAATCATATGTTCGAGGCGCGCGACCCGGGCGATGCGGGCCTGCAGGGCGGCGGCTTCGCCGGCGGAGAGGAGTTCGCCCGATCCGAAGTGGTCTTCCATGCCGGGAAGCCGGTAGTGCAGGGTGTAGCCTTTCTCCTGTGCGGCGGCACGGGACGGGGTGAAGTCGCTGCTCGCGGCCCATTGGTCGATCAGGGCGTCGAGGCTGGCGAGGAGTTGGGCGCGCGTCTGGACGCCGGCGCCGACGAGACCCTGGAGGGTGGCGGTGAGTGCCGGCGAGAGGCTGGCGGCTTCGCGCAGGTCCCGCACGGCGCCGCTGCCCTGCATGTCGGGCAGGGTGGCGACGGCGCTGGTGTCGAGGGTGTCGGTGAATTGGCGGTGGAAGGTGTCGCCGGCGAGGTTGATGTCGGCGAGCTTGCCGGTGACGGCGCCGCTGGTGCCGACGCTGCCGTCGCTGCGCGTGTAGGTGCCGAGGTCGGCGATCTGGTTGCCGCTGGTCAGCGTCTGGTTGTTCGCGGTCTTGGCGACGTTGATCGCGGCGATGCCGAGCGCGTTGAGTGTGAACAGTTCGCCGCTCTGGCTGATGCCGTCCTGATTGATGTCGCGCCAGACGCGCAGGTTGGCGCACTGGGCGTCGAGGCTGCTGAGCTTGCCGTCGGCGTTGCTGTCGAGGTCGGCGAGGGCGGCGAAGCCGTCGGCGGCGCGTGTGCCGTCGCTCTTGATCGTCGCGTCGCCGAAGAGTTCGCGGCCGGAGTCGATCAGGCCGTTGCCGTTGCGGTCGAGGACGAGGAAGCCGTCGTCGGGTTTGATCCAGCCGGTGCCGTTCCTGACGCCGTCGCCGTCGTGGTCGAAGAGGATGGGGTTGGTGGTGGAGAGGCCGGTGGTTTCGAGACCGTCGCCGTCGAGGTCGAGGGTGAGCGGGTCGTGGCGGGGGGTGGTTAAGTGGGAGGAGGCGGTGAAGAAGTCGGAGATGGATTGGCTGAGTGGGTTACTGGGAGTTTTGGGGACAGTATATCGAACTCTATCTGCTGCTTGTCGCACCTTCTCGACGCAGCCGCTTTGACGCTTTTCCCCATTGGCCTGTTGAGGAATGGGTTTAGTATGCTGTCCCCGAAATTCCCGCTGTCCCCGAAATTCCCGTGTCCCCGAAATTCCCGGCTGTCCTCGAAATTCCCAGGTGGTGCCAGCCGGATTCAAACTGGCGCGATTCAAGGCTTGCTTGCAGTGATCGGACAGCCGGCCATGGGTCACGGCGGCCTTGGAATCTTTCCAAAAGTAGCTTGTGCTGCGATTATGAGCCGCCAGAAAGACTCCGATCAGATAGACACAGGCGCAGACAACGCCCAGAACACCCAGAACCAGGGCAGCAAGGCGGCGCTTTGATCGAGAAATAGGCAGACTCGTCGATCCGTTCTGCTTGGTCACGCTGCTCTCCTTCACTCCGGCACAGGTTTTGGGGACAGTAAATTGAACTCTATCTGCTGCTTGTCGCACCTTCTCGACGCACCCGCTTTGACGCTTTTCCCCCTTGGCCTGTTGAGGGATGGGTTTAGTATGCTGTCCCCGAAATTTCTGTCCCCGAAATTTGCAACCGATAGAACGTTCTGCCCCGAACTGCTCGAGCCGCCGTTTGCGGGGTAGAATCCCTTCACCATCACTTGGCCATCCGGGCCATAGAGGGCGATAAAGGCGTGGCCGACGCCTGTGCTGTCAACGAAAACCTGATACGCATAGCTGCTCATCGTTCTTGTCCTTATTCAAAATTCCGGATCACGAGTAGCGGTCTATTGTGGTCTACATCGAAGATCACTACGATTCTGCGCACTGGGGCGGCCATACTGTAGACGTTCAGCAGTGAGCCGAGGCATTCCGGCGAGTGAAGCAGTTGTGGTGAATACATCCCGGTTTTTGCGCTTTCCCAATACCACAGGTTGCCGAACTCTCTGAAGTGTGGGGGACGGCTTGGGCCCGGTCCATTCAAACTGGTGCGCTCCAAGACTTGCCTGCAGTGATCTGAGAGTTGACCACGCGCGACAGCCGCCCTCGAACCTTCTGGGAAGAAGAATGCTGTGCTGCGAGTATAAGCAGCTAGCAACACTCCTATCAGATAGGCGCAGGTACAGACAGCCACTAGAATCAAGGCCGCAACGCGACGCTTTGAACGGAAAACAGAATGACTCGACGAAACTCGCTCCTCCGTCACGCCGCGCACCTCCGAACCCGTATCGTTAAGAAGAACTGCAACTTCATCCATTCCGAGCCATCGTTGATCAGGACGGCCAGATCGCCGTCCCATTGGCTCAGCCTTGCCCCACCCCGTCGAGGCTCCGTCGCGGGAGGCTAAACCATCCCGGGCCAACCGGTATTGACCTGGGTCAAGTCCCTCGTCCTCATCGACGCGCCGCCCCTGCTGCAGTCGATGCGGGCTGGCGTAATGCCCCGGGTCCTGAATCAGGACCTGCTCGGGCTCGGCGCGGGCGACGATGGAGAAGCGGCCATAGACGGCGCGCAAGCCGCCGTGGATAGAGGAGAAACTCCGCCGCGTGTGCCGGGAAAGTTTCCCGGTGCGGCGATGGTCAGTCGCCGTCGGTTCAGGCGATACCCTGGCTGGCGAGGTACTCTTCGTAGTTGCCGAGGTAGTTGACCATCTTGCCGTCAATGCGGATTTCGAGAACGCGCGTCGCCAGCGACGAGACGAACTCGCGGTCGTGCGACACGAAGATCAGCGTGCCCCGGAATTTCTCGAGTGCCGTGTTCAGCGATTCGATCGATTCCATGTCGAGGTGGTTGGTGGGTTCGTCCATTACCAGCACGTTCGCTCGCATCAGCATCAGCTTGCCGAAGATCATGCGCCCCTGCTCGCCGCCCGAGATGACCTTCACCGGCTTGCGCACTTCGTTGCCCGAGAACAGCAGACGTCCAAGCGTGCCGCGGATCAGCGTTTCGAGGTCGTCGCCGTCGGCCGCGTTGGCACGGGCGTAGCCGGCGATCCAGTCGGTCAGGTTGGTGTCGCTGCTGAAATCCTGCGCATGGTCCTGGGCGTAGTAACCGTGGCGTGCCTTCTCGGTCCACTTGATGGTGCCACGCTGTGGCGTCAACTCGGCCATCAGCAGCTTCAGCAAGGTGCTCTTGCCGACGCCGTTTTCACCGATGATCGCTAGCCGGTCGCCGCCGTTGATCGTCAGGTTCAGCTTGTCGAAAATCTTGCGCGCGCTGCCCGGATAGGCGAAAGTCAGGTTCTCGACCTCCACTGCCTGCCGGTGCAGCTTCTCCTTGTCGTCGAACTCGAAGCGGATCCACGGATACTGGCGCGACGAAGGCTTGACGTCCTCGGGCTTCAGCTTGTCGATCAGCTTCATGCGCGAAGTGGCCTGTTTGGCCTTCGAAGCGTTCGCCGAGAAGCGGCGAACGAAATTCTGGAGTTCGGCGATTCGCTCCTTGGCCTTCGCGTTGGCGCTCTGCTGACGTTCCCTGGCCATGGTCGACGCTTCCATGAAGTCGTCGTAGTTGCCCGGATAGACGGTGATCTTGCCGTAGTCCAGATCGGCCATGTGCGTGCACACCTGGTTGAGGAAGTGCCGGTCGTGGGAAATGATGACCATCGTGCTCGTACGCTCGTTGATCACGTTTTCCAGCCAGCGGATGGTCGCGATGTCGAGGTTGTTGGTCGGTTCGTCGAGCAGCAGGATGTCGGGATTGGCGAAGAGCGCCTGGATGAGGAGGACACGCAGCTTCCAGCCCGGAGCCACGTCGCTCATCGGGCCAAAGTGCTGTTCCGCGGGGATGCCGACGCCGAGCAGGAGCTCGCCGGCGCGCGACTCGGCCGTGTAGCCGCCGTACTCCGCAAAGCGCGCCTCCAGGTCGGCAGCGTGCAGATAGTCGTCTTCGGTGGCGTCCGGATCGGCGTAGATGGCATCCTTCTCGAGCATGCACGCCCACATGTCCGCATGCCCCATCATCACCACGTCGATCACGCGCTGATCCTCGAA
>Ga0102832_1002655_pt1 | contig 10507 bp, 10 predicted proteins | sample EBPBio282013_DNA_FD_88942 | JGI IMG/M metagenome (GOLD analysis project Ga0102832, IMG submission 88942) | Wastewater treatment Type I Accumulibacter community from EBPR Bioreactor in Madison, WI, USA - Reactor 2_5/28/2013_ DNA (Illumina Assembly) | ecosystem: Engineered > Bioreactor > EBPR >... | reverse complement strand
ATCGAATTATCGAAATTTTTTTAAATGCTAAACTAAGCTAATACAATGCAGAGTTTTTTACCATAAGCTCAGAATTTTATGTACTGGTTTTTACTGCAATTTTAATATTCAAAATTTAGAAAAATTGCTATTGATTTTATTAAAAAGGCCATAATCTATTTTTCGATGAAACGTATAAAAACTTTCCTTATATTTTTTGAAGAATTTGCTGAAATTTCTATTTTCCATGAGAAAAAGTAAAAAAGAGAGTGCTTGAAATAGTAAAATCGAACAAATATTTAAACGTTAAGTTGAATTTTATTTATACTGGTCTTTATATTTTATAAATTACAGCATGAGTTAGTCAGTTCGAAAAACTTACGAATCCAAGGAAATAATAACTACCAGAAATATTGGTTCCAGTTCACATATAAGCTCACAAATGCTTTCATCTGAGACTTAATTCAGGTACTTTTTTCACTTATTTTAGAGGAGCTAGGTCACGAAAAATTATTTAAACCAGTAAAGTAAATGGCTCTTCAGAAAATATGCTCTAATGGTAAGGAGTAGCTAAATCTCTTGTATATAAGAACGGCTCTGATTTGTAAGAGCTTTTAGCCCATAAAAACATTTTGCTTGACCTTATCAATCAATTTGAAGGCAGGGAAAAAGTTGTAATTGAAGGTAGGCAAAGAGATGACTTCAACAAACGATTAATGTTGCTTGAAGGCTAAATTTAGGGTTTATTGAGGCGTAAAATATTGTTCCAAGCCCCAGATTATCAAGGCGGAACAAGACAACTAGATTATACTATGATTTTAAATGAAAAAGAAAATCAGATTATTGAGTTAGAGAAGAAAATTCAAAACTTGGAGGAAAGAATGAGAAGAATGCAAGGAAGATAAACTTAACTTGAGAATTAAATTCTTTTCTTAAATGAACAACTGAAAAGAAAAAACTAAATCATTGAACACAAAGACAAGTCCCTTTCTCAATAAGTGGCTTTTAGTAAATAAATGGCCACAATTATTGATTCAATCAGAAGATCCAGCTCTTCCAGAAATATTTTAGCTGATCTTGTAATACCTTCTCTTGACATTGCTGATATCAAAGCGTCAGCTAAAAGAGTTACTGAGTCACGAAATTCTAGCAATGATGCTGTAAAGTTGATCAGAGAGTTCGAAAACGCTTCATCAAAATAAGGTTCAAAACTTAATCCTTAAAGTATTATTTAAGGCTGGATCATGGGACTTCCAAGAGACAGTTCTTTAAGGGCTAAGCTTACATAAGGTTAAAAGAGAATTAATCAGTAAAGGCGATACACAGAAATCTAAGAGAAGTTCTCTCTTGCAGGCTAAATTTACAGACAACAACTTTAAAAGATAAAGGCTCAAAATCCAGGCTTGAGAGTTTAAATTGACGATCAAATATTCTCAGTTCTTAGAAACTCTGCAACTTCAGCTTATAGAGTTGGAGATGTAATTCAAATCGAAAAAATGGTCTAAAAAACTGTTTAAGTGCCAGTTCAAGATGCGAGAACAAAACATTTAATCCATTTATTGGCATCAAACTACAAAAAATTATTTACAAAATATCCAAAACTTTATGATGAAATGGACAGTAGACTTACAGAGTTTTTCAGTCAAGAATTAATCGATGTGATGGAAGTTGATGAGCTTGATAGAGTTGTTGAGGTTATCAAGTACGTTCCTCAAGTTGTAAAGGTAGAAAATGTTTATGCTTATTCGAGCTAAAAATCAAGAAAAGTCGAATTCCATTTGAGAGTTCTGATCAAGGCATTGCTTGAATAAATGTAAAAAATGAAAATGAGAAGTGGCGTTGTTCCTTAGATTGATTAAGGTGTAATTGGAATGATTCGTCAATAAATTATGGATATCGTTGATGTTGATGATATCTTAAAAGTTTATAGAGTCACTCCAAAAATTGTCGAAGTCTAAAAAATAGTAGAAAAAGTTGTAGAAAAAATCATTTAAGTACCTAAAATCATTTAAGTTTAAAAAAGAATTGAGACTCCAGTCTAAGTTAAAAAGTATTAAGTCGTTGAAAATACTGTAAACGTTCCAATTTAAGTTCCAAGATTTGAGACACTTATTGTAGAAAAATTGATTGAAGTTCCAAGAATTTAATAAAGAGTTGTTGAGGTGCCAAAAATAATATAAAAAATTGTTGAAGTTATCAGATAAGTACCTAAAATTGTTGAAGTATAACGATTCATAGAAAAACCAGTCGAAGTCTAAAAATATAGATAAATCGAAAAATAAATTGTAGTCCCTATTACTGAATACAGAGACATCGAGCTTATTAGGGAAAAGATTGTTCCAACCAGAGAAATTATTGAGAAATCAATACCAGTCGACCAAATCATTTAAAAGATTGTTTAGGTGAGGGTTGAAGTGCCAAAAATTATTTAAGTTTAAAAGATTGTTTAAAAGATCGTCGAGAGAGTTGAGTATGTTCCAGCTCCTGATATTCGAAACCATATTGAAATTAGATATGAGCCAGTTGACAGAATAATATAAAAGATTGTCCCAATTGTTCAAACTGTTCAATAAATTATTGAAGTTCCTCAAATCATATAAAAGATTGTCGAAGTTCATGATATCATTGAAAAGCCTATTGAAGTCGAAGTCATTGTCGAGAAACCCATTTATAGAGATAGAATCAAAGAAGTCTAGAAAATAACCTAAAAGCCAGTTGTTGAATACAGAACAGTAGAAAAGATTATTTAAAAAATTGTTCAGGTGCCTTTGATTCATGAAGTCATAAAGGTTTAAAGATAAATTGTTGAAAAGCCAGTTGTTTAAGTTATTGAGAAAATCATTCATAAGTAAGTTGAGATCGAAAAGCCAAAGATTCTTTACCAAGACAGAGTGAAAGAAGTCGAAAAGATTATCAATCATTTTGTTAGAGAGCCATAAATTATCAGAATCGTTGAGGATAGAATTGTTCCTGTTGAGAAAATTATTGAGAGAGTGAAAACTGTACCGACTATTATTGAAAAGATCATATAAAAACTTGTCTAAGTTCCTAAAGTAGTCGAAGTATAAAAAATCGTATAGAAAGTTGTTGTAGTTCCTAGAGTCATTGAAAAAGTTGTGGAAGTGCCTCAAATAATATAGAAAATTGTTTAGAAAATCATTACTATTCCTCAAATTGTCGAGATTGAGAAGATTGTCAACATTCCAGTTATTCAATAAAGAATCGTGTAGGTTGATGCCCCTAGAAATGTCTATTTACAAATATAAAAACCCGTTGATGTTGTAAGGGAAGTTTTAGTAAGAGACTAAATTTACAAATAAAGCACGAAAATTCAGTAAATGATCGCTGAAAGAGTTGTTGTCCAAAATAGATAAATACCCAAAACTTTAGAAGTGTAAAAGATTGTCACTAATATTGTTTAACAGCCTAAAATCATTGAAATCAATCGAGATATCATCGTACCTGTTGAAATACAAATACCTGTTGATAGAATTGTTTAAAAAATGGTTCCTATTTAAGTTGTTCATCGATAAATTGAACAAGTTGATAAAATTAGAGACAGAATTGTTCCAGTAAAACAGGAAGAAATTAGGGTTATTGAGGTTGAAAAGCATGTTGATAATATCGTTATCCAAGAAAGAGTCAAGTAAGTGTAAAAGATTGTTCCTTATATCCAAGACAGAATAGTTGAGGTTGAAAAATGGAGATAAAAAATCGTTCCAGTTTAAAGAATTATTCAAGAAATTAAAGAAGTCAAACAAATCGTTGAAAAAGTTGTCGATAGAGTCGCTTAGATTCCCAAAGTTTACGAAATCTAAAAACTTGTTTAAAAGAGAGTCGATGTACCAAAAATTATTGAAGTATAAAAAATCGTACCCGAAATCATAAGAGTCAACAGATACATCTAAAACATCGTAGAAAAGATTATAGAAGTTCCAATTTTGGTTCAGCAACTAAGATAGATTGAAGTTGAAAGAGAAAAGATCATTCAAATTAGAACTTAAGAAACTAACATAAAACAAGTCGATAGAAATATCGAAAAAGAAGTTATTATTGATAGACTAAAACAAGTTACTAATAACATTCATTTAATAGAAAACACACTCCAAATCGTAGATAGAATCATAGAGAAAAATCTTGATCCTGTCTTGATTACTTAATAAAGAGTTGTTGAGGTACCACAAATCATTTAAAAAATTGTATAAAAAATTGTTGTCATGCCTCAAATTGTGTAAGTGCTAAAATATGTTCATGAAATTGCATAAAAATAAACTCTCGGTATGGCCGTTAATGCTGATATTGGGGTTTAAGAAAGAAAGTATAAAGAAGTTGCAGGAGGTCTCAAAAGCCAACTTTAAATGCTAATAGTTTAGCTTAGAAAAACAAAATCAACAAATTCAACTGTCAGAAATCAAATTGAAATGATTGAAAAATTCTTAGCTTAATTCCAAACTTTCATTCTCTATCCACGTATTCATCAAATCATAAGAAACGAACAAGTCTAAAAGGTTGTTGAAAAATAAAGACCCGTCCTTGTTCCAGTTGAGAGCTAATCTAATCTCAGACAATAATTGGCTAAAACTGTTTTAATTTAAAAGCTAATCTCATAATTAAAAGACTTGAAAAAATAAAATCCTAATCTCAAATTTAGAAACTTAGATGAAGATGTAAATTTGATTTTCTTCTCAGAATTGAAAGATAGCTCAAAGTTTTCAGGCGAAGCTTTTACAAACCAGCTAAATGAATTTTCAAATTCAGTCCAAAGGAAATTTTCTTAAATGGGCGGATGGTCAACTGATCATCAGCTTATGCTTAACTCTTTCCTTCAAGAAAGATTCTTAATGGCAAATGTTGTGAAAAATTCTAACGAAGCGATTAAGAAAACTAAGGCGATTTCTTAAAAAAGACTTTAATAATTGAGAAAAGTGAAATAAGAAAGAGATAATATGGCATAAGCTATGAAGAATTTGCAATAAATTTTGCCAGGAATTCTTTCTTTAGCCTAAAAAGAGAAAAATCGAGCAATGTAAAACCAAGTAAAAACAATAATAACAAGTATTCAGTCAATGTTTATCGGGGATATGTTTAAAGGTTAGCCAACTCGACAACTAGGCCAAATGGTAATGGATTCGAGAATTCAAAGTTTGATAAGATAAAAAGATGATTTAATCATTGAATTAAAAGAAAGATTGTCAAAACAAAATGGTACAAAGTAATCAAGTTACTATGAGACCAGACTAAAGTAAATATCAATGCAAAAATCAAAACTTGAAAGTGTTCATGGAAAATGTGCAGATGAAAAGAGAAGATACATGGAAGAAATTGAGTCATTAAGAGTTAGAATACGATAACTTGAAGTTCAAATTGAAAGGGCAAGAATGCTCAGTCCTAAAGAGTCTATTAACACAAGAAACTCGATTACTACTCCAGCCTATGACAAGAGAACAGAAACTAGAATTGAAATATCTCGCAGAAGTGACAAGTCCGAAACTGATTCTGAAGGATATGGAAAAAGTTATAGAAATTACAGAAACTATTAATAGTCTAGTAATTATGATGCTGAATAAAATACATACAGGTCGACTTATCAAGTTATGAATAACGGAAAACATCTCATGTCTGGAAGCGAGGTTGGAACCGCTGGAATGGGTGGATTGAACTCAATTGGAAATAAAGTCACCAGTCAACATTATATTGCAGGAACATCCTAATTCAGATCCAAGGGCGATCTTGAAATCAGCTCTGTAAACAAAATGCAAATGAGTGCTGTTAGTGGTGGATCATCTCCAAGAAATGTTTTGAGCTCAAATGGCAAAAAATATGAAATGTATTATGAAACTAAATATCAAGAATGAAAAATCAATTGCTGTTTCTTTGATTGTTTCTTTTTAAACTTTTTATTTTCATCAAATTATTATCATGTTGTGCTTTAAGGGTTTTATTTTAGTGATTCCTATTTGTCAGATTATGGTTGATCGACTTCCTAATTTTTCTTTTTTATATCTTATAAAAATTTTCGGCCAACTTCAGGATCTTCAGATCCTGTCACTATAAAGGCGTTTCTTCTTTTTCCTTTTCTTTGGACTTTTATATTTTATTAGTTATAGAATTCAGGCTCTTTTTGAAGTTCTTGCTTTGTTTCGCTCATTTGATTGGTTTAGACTAAATAAAAGTTATAAAAGATTTATAAAACGTAGATTTTAGGCTAAAATTTCTGATGAATTTGAATGAAATAATAGAAACATCATATTTAAAAAATTTTATGAAAATTCATCTTGATAAAAATTCATGAGGTAAAAAGATGAAATGATGATGATATAAGATTACATGATCTCAAATCAAAATAAGGAATGGTCTTTTAGTTTTGAGTTCAACGTTCTCATCGACCAAGACAATTTCTTTGAATTCTCCGTTGTGGTTGACTTCAGCTCTAACATCATAGTAATAGAATGGTTCACCAACTTGATATCTGAATTGACCGTGAGTTGGCATGGTTTTGAACTTATTTTAATCAATAATTTACTTTCAAAGTCATAGTGGCTCCTGATTCAAGATCTCCGAATTTGAAGTGTCCAGTGCACATGTGAGTATCAGCGTTGAAGAATCTCCAGAACTTATTTTTGAATTCTGGGAACTTCTTTTCACATGGGTAGCCTTGATCCCATTCGATATCGTGATCAAGAATGTGAATAGTTTCAGGTTTGAAGAGCTTGCCCAATTATTCATTTTGATGAATCATATCTCTGATCCACATTTCTTTAATATCTGGATCAACACACTTGTCTCTAAGTCTGGTATAGAACATAGCCAATGGGAAGAAAGTGAGAATTTTGAAGCCGGCTGAGAGTTCGTAGAATTGATAGAAGAACAAAGAGAATGCTAAGATATTTTATGAATGTACTTGGGAGGAAATACAATTGGAAGTTGTCTTGGATTCTGCTGTTTCTTTCATAGAAAAGTTTCAAGGTTGGGAAGATTCTGTAAATGATATCTTGATAAGTAGTCCAGAAGAGAGGAGTGGCTTATGGAGTATCTTCTGGCTTTTTGACTCTTGTATGTTCATAAGTGTCCTTGGGGTAAGTGTAATAGGCGTGTCTCCACTTGTATTGCCAACGCAAGTTGTAGGGGTTACCGTTGTTATAGCAGATTTTATTATATCGGATTGTGTTGACCAAACCTTGGATTGACTTTCTTGACGATTGCATTTTATCCAACTTTTATATCGATTATAAATTAATATTTATTTAAATGATATAATTGCTCAAATCTTCAAATCTATTCCCATGATCAGACAAAAAGTTCAGAGAATTTTGATTATTCTTCTTAAAGAACTGACTGGGATTCGAAGTTTATTTTTATTTAAATAATTTACCATTTTATATTAATATTAATTTATTGATTGAATCAAAATGATCTCGAAAACCCCAATCTATCAATTCTCAACCTTCAAGAACATTGCCAAAAAAACCTTCGATAAGTTCAATACCAAATACGCAGCCAATCTCCAAGCTTTCAAGCAAAAAGTTGATGCTACTTAATCAGGTAAAGTTCATATCCAAAGATCAACTCAAAAACCATACGTACATCCATTCCACGATTCTCACCATCCAGTTTATCCATCAAGCATGAAATGGCTCGAAACTATGGGTGAAGTCACTGGTCCAGAACAAGTCTCTCCTCATTATGAGCACTTCAGCTTCGCCAGAAGACACGCTTTGACTTTCTGGGCTGGATTTTTACTTTTGAGATTTGTTGGAACAACTGAAGATATTTTTATGTTCGCTCAATCATCAACTCAAGCTTGGGTCTTTTTGTTTTCATACATGTACTTCTACACTGAAGGTAAGAAATATTTCTTGATGCCAATGCTCACAAGATTCTATTCAAAGATCTCAATTATGGAACTTATGAATCTTGAAACTTATTATCAAGAAAATGTCGAAGCTAGATGCAGAAATTTGATGGCATTGGCCAAGTCACAAATCGAATATAAGACTGTTCATAACGAATACATTTCAGTCAGAAACAATTCACTTCTTAGCGTAAATTTTATGTAATTCTTAGTTTATGATCAACGAACAAATCGCTCTTAAAAATCATATTCACGAAAGAGCCGAATCTATTTTGAAACAAGCTGAAGAAATGTAAAAACACAACCAAAGCAAAATTATCTCTGACGTTATGAGTCAAACTCTCAAGTCAGTCGATATTGCCTATGAAAACAACAAGGCCAAAATTGAAGATGCTTTCTTCGATATTGCTTTGGAAGGTATTGCTAACGGAAGAATGTCATTCGAAAAAGACCCAATTCTTCCATACGTTTTGGAAACTATTAACCAAACTGTTGAGAAGTTCAACAAGATCTCACCAGAGGAACAAAGCAAGATTGTTTCTTTGAATGAAGACCAACTTCAACAAATTAGATCAGGCGATGCCAGAGTTAGAGACGAATTCTTGAACAATCAACCAAAGATTGATGGTTCATTGAGAAACAACCAAATCGTCGGAAAGATTTTAAACAGATGGGGACAAAACTGATTCTTTATTAATTGAACTATCAATATTTCCTAAATGATAGATATCTTAATCTTTTTTAAAATATTATTGAAAATTCTTTAACTATCTATGAATTAAATTAAATAGAGATTTGATATTGAGGTGATAAAATATAATATTTAGTCGCCATAAACCGAAAGAAAGTAAGTATCAATATTAAAGTAGTGATTAAATTGTCTTATATCGTCGCTGGTACCTTCGTTACCATTGTCGCCATTCCACCATTGAGACACAGATTCGATCAAAAAATCTGGAAACACGTCAGAAATTACAACACCACTCTCGGACAATATCAAAAATTCAACACCCAATAATAATTCTATGAAATGCTCTCCAATGTCGGAAACGGATTCGTCACTTTCTTCTCTGATTGATGATTCATACCTTTAATACATTCATAAATCAATCATCATGTTAAAATCATTCATTAATTATCATGCAATCAAATCAATATTATTTTCATAGAGACCTTAAAACTCAAGTTTCATGAACAAAAGTTTAACACCTTTTGTAATAAAGACTTACAGAAATCCTAAAAATGAACAATTATATTTTTAAAAGATCAAAAATTTGCACTCCTCATTCCAAATCCATTGCGCCTGTATGAGTTTCAATAATTTTCTTGACCTCATAAATTCCCAATCTCTTTGATTCATCAACAGTTAACATACCTCCTATCATATCTTTAACCCATTCTGAAACTTTAATATTAGGAGGGTAACTAATTGGCTCCTTCATTCTTTTTGTCAAGGAGATAAGATTGTCAGTTTTTTACCAAGGATAAAGGTTGTAAAGCATTTTATAAAGTACAACACCTAAACTCCACACATCACACTTTATCGTGTATGGCTCTCCAAGAATAACTTGAGGCGACATGTAAATTGGTGTTCCAACACTTGTTTGAAGAGTTGGATTGTCTTTTGTTTCTTATTTTTCAACGACTTTTGCAAATCCAAAGTCTGAAAGTTTGAATTGACCTGAATTTTGATAAAATTTACCTTAATGAATGAGAATATTTTAAGTTTTAAGATCCCTATGATAAATATTTTGTTTGTAAAGGTATTAGCAGCCATTAATCAATTGAATTATGAAGGGAATGGCTTTCTTTTCAGGAAAGGCTCCTTTTTGTCTCAGAATTGTTTCCAAATTTCTATATTGAAAAAATCATTACCCACCTGAGCAATATTATAGAAAGAAATAAATGTTGTTGGGAGTTTCTGAAAAATCGATAAACTCGACAATGTTTTTGTGGTGAATTGACTTCCATGTTTTGACTTCAGTTTTTAATGAATGAATAAAATATTCCTTAGTCAAGCTTTTGTTTTTACTCATATTTATTTTCTATATCAAATTCTTTTTTGAAACCATTTTGCAAGCTATTACACTACCTGTCTTAATGTCAATGCAAAGGTATGTCGATGCGAAGCTACCCTTCCCTAATAACTTATCTTTGATTTGATATCTGCCATCTACGATTTTTAATGTCGGAATTTTTTAGACATTAGCCTTCTGTTGTTCGACCTCGTCACTGAGCATATTTAAAAAAGAGAATTAATTTATACTAAATAGATATGGTAAAAATAAATCAAAAATCAAGGATTTGTCCATGTCTTAAATCCATCGTTTTCTGTTTATTTTCCAATTTATGGAAATTACATTTTATCAGTAAATTTTTAAAAATACAATCATCAAATGGATTCTACTTGTTTTTCATGCTTTGTTGGACCAAAAAAAGGCAATTTCTTCCTTAACAGGTATCAATAGAATTGGATCTTTATAAATGATCTATTCGATGAATTAGAGTCATTTAATTAGAATCTGAGAAGATTTTAATTTGGTAATTTAATTTAGATTGATTATAATTTTTTTCAGGTACTTTGCACTTTTTTTATTTCTCATGAAGCTTCTTGATTCTTTTCATTCCGCTTATCTTGAAGAATTTTCCTATATCTAAGGTTTAATGCATTTATCC
>Ga0102832_1002654_pt1 | contig 10510 bp, 8 predicted proteins | sample EBPBio282013_DNA_FD_88942 | JGI IMG/M metagenome (GOLD analysis project Ga0102832, IMG submission 88942) | Wastewater treatment Type I Accumulibacter community from EBPR Bioreactor in Madison, WI, USA - Reactor 2_5/28/2013_ DNA (Illumina Assembly) | ecosystem: Engineered > Bioreactor > EBPR >... | reverse complement strand
TCGCCGTAGAGGTCGGGATCGCGCATACCGCCACCCTACGGCCGCACCGCGCGCTCAGCAGTCAGCGCGCAACGCGTGGCCGCCGTGCTTATCGGCCGGCGACACGTGGCCGCCGTGCTTATCAGCCGGCAACGCGTGGCCGCCGTGCTTATCAGCCGGCAACGCGTGGCCGGCCCAACGCCTTGAACGTCCAGCCCGCCCCGATCCACGCCGGCGCGTCCAGTGCGTTGCGGGCGTCGAGGATCCGCGGGCTCGCCACGATCGCAGCGAGCTCGGCGGGGTCGATGTCGCGGTACTCGCGCCACTCCGTGAGGTGCAGGACCACGTCGGCGTCCTTGCAGGCCTCGAGGGCGGTGTCGCAGTAGGTGAGCTGCGGCCGGGTGCGGCGGGCGTTGTCGAGCGCCTTGGGGTCGTGGACGAAGACGCGGGCGCCGCGCTCGTGCAGCGTGGAGGCGACATCGAGGGCCGGCGAGTCGCGGATGTCGTCGCTGTCGGGCTTGAAGGCAGCACCGAGCACCGCGACATGGGCGCCGGTGACGGCGCCGCCGAGCAGCTCGTGGGTCATCTCGACCGCGCGGCGGCGACGGCGTCGGTTGATGTCGTCGACGTCGCGGAGGAAGTGCAGAGCCTCGTCGACGCGCAGCTCCTCCGCGCGGGCCATGAAGCCGCGGATGTCCTTGGGCAGGCAGCCGCCGCCGAAGCCGAGACCGGCCTGCAGGAAGCGGCGTCCGATGCGGGCGTCGTAGCCGATGGCGTCGGCGAGGGCGACGACGTCGGCGCCGGTGGCCTCGCACAGCTCGGCCATCGCGTTGATGAACGAGATCTTCGTGGCGAGGAAGGCGTTGGCGGCGTTCTTCACCAGCTGCGCCGTGGCGAGGTCGACGACGACCCACGGCATGCCGTGGTCGAGGACGGGCGCGTAGAGCGAGGCGAGCTCCTGCTCGTCCTCGGGGCGCTCGACGCCGACGACGAGACGGTCGGGGGTGAGGGTGTCCTTGACAGCGAAGCCCTCGCGCAGGAACTCGGGGTTCCACGCCAGGCGTACCTGCTCGCCGGCCGGGGCGATCTCGTGGAGGCGGTCGCGGACATGCTCCGCGGTGCCGACCGGCACGGTGGACTTGCCCACGACGAGGCAGGGGTGGTCGAGCAGCGGGCCGAGGTTGTCGACGGCCGACCAGACGTACTTCAGGTCGGCGGCGTTGGAGCCGGGGGCCTGCGGCGTGCCGACGCACAGGAACAGCACCTCGGCGCCCGATGCCGCCTCCTCGTAGGAGGTGGTGAAGCGCAGTCGGCCGGTGGCCAGGGTGCGCTCGAGCAGCTCGTCGAGCTCGGGCTCGTAGAACGGCGTACGCCCCTGCGACAGCAGCGCGACCTTGGCCTCGTCGACGTCGAAGCCGACGACGTCATGGCCGATCTCGGCCATCGCGGCGGCATGGACGGCGCCGAGGTAGCCGCAGCCGACGACGGTGATGCGGCGCGGGGCGAACGCGGGACGGGTGCTCTCGTTGCTGTTCATCGGGGTCCAGGCTAGGGCGCGTCTGTTACGCGGAGTGAATCGACGGGGCGCAGTCCACCCGGGCGGTCCAGGGCAGGCACGCAGCGCTGTTGCCCACTCACGGAACGCTCATGCACGGGCGGTGCCGGCCGGCGCTCGCGGGCGACCCGGCAGGAGCCCCGGGGGAGGGCCCGGCGTAGGTTAGCGATCAGTCACATGGGAGCGGCCGCTGTCGGCGGCCGGCGGAGCGAGGTGGACGGCGATGGCGGGCAACAAGGACTTCGACCTCTACCGGCCGGCGGAGATCCATGACGAGCTGCGGGCGGCTGTGCGCGAGCTGGCGGAGGCCAAGATCGCGCCCCGCGCGGCAGAGATCGACGAGTCGCACGAGTTCCCGCTCGACGTGCTGGCAGCGCTGACGGCGTCGGACTTCCACGCGATCCACATCTCGGAGCAGTACGGCGGCGCGGGCGGCGACGCCCTCACCGCGTGCATCGTGATCGAGGAGGTCGCGCGGGTGTGCGCGTCGTCGTCGCTCATCCCGGCGGTGAACAAGCTGGGCACGATGCCGCTGATCCTCGGCGGGTCGGAGGAGGTCAAGCGGGCGTACCTGCCGAAGGTGGCGGCGGGCGAGGGGATGTTCTCCTACGCGCTGTCGGAGCCCGAGGCCGGCAGCGACGCCGGCGGCATGCGGACGACTGCGGCGCGGGACGGCGACGACTGGGTGCTCAACGGCGCCAAGCGCTGGATCGCCAACGCCGGCGTCTCGGAGTACTACACCGTGATGGTGCTGACCGATCCGGACAAGCGCACCCGCGGCGGCATCACGGCGTTCGTGGTGGAGAAGGGCGACGAGGGGTTCACCTTCGGCGCGCCCGAGCGCAAGCTCGGCATCAAGGGCTCGCCCACCCGCGAGCTGTACTTCGACAATGTGCGCATCCCGGACTCGCGGCGCGTGGGCGAGGTGGGGGAGGGCTTCGCGATCGCGATGCGCACCCTCGACCACACCCGGGTGACGATCGGCGCGCAGGCCGTCGGCATCGCGCAGGGCGCCCTCGACGCCGCCGCGTCCTACGCCAAGGAGCGCCAGCAGTTCGGCAAGGCGATCGCGGAGTTCCAGGGCATCCAGTTCATGCTGGCGGACATGGCGATGAAGCTCGAGGCCGCCCGCCAGCTGGTGTACGTCGCTGCTGCGAAGTCCGAGCGCGAGGACGCCGACCTCACGTTCTTCGGTGCCGCCGCCAAGGCGTTCGCCTCCGACGCCGCGATGGAGATCACCACCGACGCGGTGCAGGTGCTCGGCGGGTACGGCTACGTGCAGGACTACCCCGTCGAGCGGTTCATGCGCGACGCCAAGATCACCCAGATCTACGAGGGCACCAACCAGGTCCAGCGCATCGTCATGGCGAGGAAGCTCCTCGAGCAGTACTGAGCCCCCGGGTTACTCAGCGGAGCCGGACTCCTCCGGCGGTACGCCATCCGGGTGCGCGGCGCCGGAGCGTGACTGATCGCTGAGCCGAACGGGCGACCTGACCGGTCAGTCCCGCGGTGGTCGTCGAGCACGGCTGCAGGGATGCCCGGCCGGGGGCCGTCGCGCAGGTTGACCGCACGCCGCCCACGGTTCGCGGTGCTCCCCTGCACGAACGGCGCGCGGAGGTTGGGCGGATTGCTCGCACCGGCCCTGGCAGACGGTCGAGCGGTCCCGCCCCGCGGGACTGGGAAGGGCGGTGGCAGGCTCCCCGGCTTGTCGTGGCAAGCCTTGCCTGCTCCCTAACCTTCTCGCCCATGGGATCCCGCCTGCTCGCCGCCGCTGCCGCGGCCGCCGTCGCCCTCGGGCTGCTCGGCGCCGCGCCGTCGGCCAGCGCGGCTGCAGGAGGTCTCGACACGGCGGCCGCCGCGGCGCAGTGCGGGGTGTCGCTCAAGGCGTCGTCGTCGGACGCCGCGAGCGCCGACGCGATCATGGCCGGCACGGTGAGCTTCGGCGCCAAGGGCACGCTGACGCTGGCGGCGGACCCCGACTGGCAGCCGCAGACCACGCTGGACCGCTCCGGCAACGCCAACGTCCACACGCTCACCTGGGCCCTGCCGCTGCTGCGCGAGGGGGTGCGCCGCGCCGACCAGGCCATGGTCGACCGCTTCTACTGGTTGCTGCAGGACTGGGCTCGCGACGTGCCGCCGGCCCCGATCTCGTCGACCGGTCCGTACTCGGCGCTGCCCGAGGGGTACCGGATGCTGGCGCTGGCGTGCGCCGCTTCCGGCCCGCGCGGCGCCGAGCCGTGGCTCGCCGAGCTCTACACCGCGCAGGCCCAGTTGATGACCGGCGCCGACCACTTCAGGCTGGGCAACAACACCAGCCTCCACCAGTCGATGGGGCTCCACGTCGCCGGCGTGGTGCTCCGGCGCGGCGACCTGCGGGCGACCGGGCTCGACCGCATGGCCCTGGTGGCCGAGCACCTGCTGCTCGCCGACGGCTCGGACCTCGAGGGCGCACCCGGCTACAGCAGCCACAACTACGTGTGGTTCGGCCAGGCTGTGCGCCGCATCGCGCTCGCGGGCGACGCCGTCCCTGCGGGCCTCGCCCGCGCGACGCGCATCGCGGACCTGCTCACGCACGCGACCCGCCCGGACGGCCGGCTCGAGACCATCGGCGACACCGAGCCGACGACCGGCCCCTCGACGACGAGCACCGCCCAGACGTTCGCTCGCACCTTGGGCGCGCGGGGCACCGTTCCGGCGTCGACGTTCGCGGCGTTCGAGGGCGGCTACGTCTTCGACCGCTCCGGCTGGGGCACGGGCGCGCGCACGTTCGCCGACGAGACCTTCTGGTCGATGCGCACCGGCCGCGCCGGCTCCCGCGCGATCCACGGCCACGCCGACACCGGCAGCCTCACGCTGTCCGCTCACGGCAGCGCGCTCGTCGACGACCCGGGGCTCTACGCCTACGACACCAGCGCCCGCCGGAAGTGGATCGTGTCGCGCGCCGCGCACTCGGTGGTGACGATCCCCGGCCGCACCTACACCCGCGGGCTCGACTCGGTGATCGCCTCCAAGCCGGTCTCCGGCGGCGAGCTCGTCACGATCACCGACCGCGGCTACGCCGGCATGCTCCTGACGCGCACGGTCTACTACCACCGGGCGTCCGACACCGTCGTCGTCTGGGACTCCGCGGCGCGCACGAGCGGCACCGTGCCCACCTACGCCGAGCAGCGCTGGCAGATCGCCGCCGGCCGCAAGGTCGTCACCGGGACCGGCCGGGCGGCGACGTCGGGCACGGGCGGCAACCTGTCGATGCGCTGGCCCGCTGCGATCCCGTCGCTCGCGCGCTACTCGGGCTCGAGCGCGCCGCTGGCTGGCTGGTCGTCGCCGGGCTACGGGCAGCTGCAGGCGGCGACGACGCTGGTGGCTCGCCGCCCGCTGAGCGCCACGGCTCCGGCGATGTGGCTCACCGTCCTCGCGCCCAGGGCAGCCGGGGTGGGCGACTCCGCCGTGACGACGTCCGCGAGCCTGAGCTCGACGCGCGCGCACCTGCGCATCACGACGACGGCAGGCTCCTGGGTCGTCGACGTCAGCCGCACGTCGGCCGCGACCAGCTGACCTCGCACTCCATCTGCCGGCCGTGGCTCAGGCCGGGAGGTGCTCCTCGACGTACTCCTCCGGGTCGAGGTCGCGGGGGCCGACGCCGTCGTGGTTCTCCGCCTCGTACGACAGCAGCGCGACGGCGGTCTCGTGCCGCAGATCGAGGTCGGCGTAGCGGCGGAAGTCGGCGAGGTCGTCGCGCTCCTCCTCCGCCATGTGGTCGCTGTTGGCCTTCTCGGCCGCGACGACGGCGTCCCACCAGGCCGTCGTCCCCGGCTCGTGCCGGCGCGACTCCGCAATGGCATCGCGGATCTCGCCGTGGTCCTTGATCGCATCCTCGGTCTCGTCGGCGGCCTCCTCGCCGCGGACCTCGAGCAGCATCGGGTAGAAGTGCTCCTCCTCGGCCGCGGCATGGACCTCGAGCACGCGCGCGAGATCCCCCCACAGCGTCGCCACACGCGCTGTGTCGCTGTCGCCGCGCAGCTCGTGCAGGGCGAGGAAGAGGCGCCGCTGCTCGGCGTGCTGGTCGAGGATGACGTCGGTGACGTCCACGTCTGCTCCTGGCGGCGGGGGGTCGGGGTAGGCCCGCGCGGAGGTGTCCGGTACCCGTTCGCGGCGGCGGCGAACCCTCTCGCGCCACCCGTGTGGCTCAACCCACAGTCCCGCAGCGCGGTCCTGGGCCGGCTTCGTGAACGAGCGTTGAGGGTCGCGAGAGCGGGAGTATGTGGCCCCGCGCCAGCGTGGACGGCGCGGGGACGAGGACGTCCCCTCGGGGGAATGGGGAGCGGTATGAGCGACGTCGAGGTGTCGGCGGCCATCAAGGTGCGCTTCGCCGGCGCCGGGCCGGAGGCCGTCGACCTCGCCGCGCAGCTGGCGGCGCGCGGCTTCGAGGTGCAGTGGAGCGAGGTCGGCGAGGCGCGCGCTGCGTTCACGGCCACCGCCGACCGCTACGTCGCCATCCCCGGCGACGAGGCGCTCGACCTCCTCCCGTGGGCGCTCGGCGGTCGGTCGGTGAGCAGCCTCGGACGCCCCGACCCGGTCCAGGAGCACGCGGGCGCCACCGCGTCCTGAGGCCCCGTCGAGCCGGCCGGCGAGCCTGCCGCGCGCTCGTCTTGCGCCCTCGGTGAGCCAGCGACAGCGGGGCTCGACCTGGCGCCGGAATCCCTCAGCCGCCCCAGGGGGCGGCCGATGGGAGCGCGTAGACCCCGGCGGGACGGAAGCCCGGGGCACTCTGGCAGCGAGGTACGCGCATGAGCGACGCGCCCGTGTTCGCCGACGGTCTCGACGAGATCGCCCAGGAGTTCCTGGTCGAGAGCTACGAGAACCTCGACGAGCTCGATCGAGCACTGGTGGCGCTGGAGAAGGAGCCCAACTCCCGGCCCCTCCTCGCGTCGATCTTCCGCACGATCCACACCATCAAGGGCACCAGCGGCTTCCTGGCGTTCAACGGCCTCGAGCGCGTGACCCACGTCGGCGAGAACGTGCTGTCGCGTCTGCGCGACGGCCACCTCGAGCTGACGCCGGAGATCGCCACGGTGCTCCTGCAGATGGTCGACGTCGTGCGCGCGCTGCTCGGCACGATCGAGCAGACCGGCGCCGAGGGCGACGTCGACACGGCAGCGGTGGAGGCGGCGCTCGCGCGCGTCCTCGACCCGCAGGCCGCCCCGGCCGAGCCCGAGGCCGCCGCCCCCGCGCCCGCCGAGGACGCCCCGGTCCTCGACGACACCGACGCCGCCGACGGCGCAGCCGACGAGGCCGACGGGCCTGCCGAGCTGCTCGCGAAGCCGGACGTCGAGGAGGAGACCCCCGTGCAGCAGGTCCTCGAGAAGGCCCCCGTCGCGCCGGCCGCGCCGGCGCCCGCGGCCGTCGAGCACGTCGACGCCCCCGCGCACCCCGAGGAGGGGGAGCAGCGCCGCAGCATCGCCGACTCGAGCATCCGCGTCGACGTCGGCCTGCTCGACCAGCTCATGCGCATGGTCGGCGAGCTCGTCCTCACCCGCAACCAGGTCGTGCAGTACACCGCCGACCTGCAGAACGTGGAGCTGCAGCGAGCCTCCCAGCGCCTCAACCTCATCGCCTCCGAGCTGCAGGAGGGCGTCATGAAGACGCGCATGCAGCCGATCGAGGGCGTGTGGTCGCGGCTGCCGCGCGTCGTGCGCGACCTCGGCGCGCAGTGCGGCAAGCAGGTCAAGCTGGTGATGGAGGGCCGGGAGACCGAGCTCGACCGCACCCTGCTCGAGGCCGTCAAGGACCCGCTGACCCACCTCGTACGCAACGCCGTCGACCACGGCCTCGAGACCCCGGCCGACCGCGTCGCCGCGGGCAAGCCGGCCGAGGGCACGCTCACGCTGAAGGCCTACCACGAGAGCGGCCAGGTCGTCGTCGAGGTCAGCGACGACGGGCGCGGCATGGATCCCGTCCGCATCGGCAACAAGGCCGTCGACAACGGTCTCGTGAGCCGCGAGCAGCTCGGCCGCATGGCCGAGCGCGAGGTCCTCGACCTCATCTTCCGCCCCGGCTTCTCCACCGCCGAGCAGGTCACCAACGTCTCGGGCCGCGGCGTCGGCATGGACGTCGTGCGCACCAACATCGAGAAGATCGGCGGCTCGGTCGACATCCAGAGCGTGCTCGGCGAGGGCTCCACGGTCCGCGTCCGCATCCCGCTCACCCTGGCGATCATCCCGGCGCTCGTCGTGCGCCAGGGCGGCGAGATGTACTGCATCCCGCAGGTGAGCCTGCTCGAGCTCGTCCGCATCGAGGGCGAGTCCGAGGGCGTCGGCCCCCAGATCGAGCACGTCGCCGGAGCGCCGGTCCACCGCCTGCGCGGCAACCTGCTCCCGCTGGTCTTCCTCTCCGAGCAGCTCGAGCTGGCGCGCGAGAGCCGCGAGGCGCTCAACATCGTCGTCCTGCAGAGCGAGGGCACGCAGTTCGGCCTCGTCGTCGAGGACGTCGTCGACACCCAGGAGATCGTGGTGCGGCCGCTGTCGCGCCAGATCAAGCACGTCGAGGGCTTCGCCGGCGCCACCATCACGGGCGACGGCCGGGTGGCGCTCATCCTCGACATCGCCGGCCTGTCGCAGCGCGCCAAGGCCGTCGGCGGGTCGCTGTCCGCGATGAGCATCGAGGAGCAGCTCTCGTCCGAGGACTGGGACGCCAACGGCCTCCTGGTCTGCCGCGTCGGCGAGGACCGCCGCGTCGCACTGCCGATGGGCGACATCGCGCGCCTCGAGGAGTTCTCCGACGGCGACATCGAGCACGCCGGCGACACCCAGGTCGTGCAGTACCGCGGCGAGCTGATGAAGCTCGTCCACGTCGGGTCGCTGCTCGGCCTCGCCGGCCAGATGCACGCCGACCGCTACTCCGTGGTGGTGCACCGCCACGACGGCGAGCAGCCGCTCGGGTTCGTCGTCGAGGAGATCCTCGACGTCATCGAGCAGGAGCTGCAGCTCAGCGACGTCGGCACCCGCGGCGGGCTGCAGGGCTCTGCGGTGCTGCAGGGCTTCGTCACCGACATCGTCGACATCCCGGCCCTCGTGGCCGCCGCCCGCGGAGGCATGTATGTCTGAGCTCTCCCAGCTCGCCCAGCTGTGCACCTTCACCGTCGACGACCTCTACCTCGGGGTCGACGTCACCGAGGTGCAGGAGGTCATCCGCTACCAGGCGATGACCGTCGTGCCGCTGGCGCCGCCGGTCGTGCGCGGCCTCATCAACCTGCGCGGACAGATCGTCACCGCGCTCGACCTTCGCTCGATGCTCGGCCTGCCCGAGGCGTCCAGCGACGAGCTGCCCGTCAACGTCGTCATCCGGGACGGCGCCGACGAGGCCGTGAGCCTGCTGGTCGACCAGATCGGCGACGTCGTCGACGTCGACGAGATCGCGTTCGAGGACGTCCCGCCGACGCTCACCGGCCCCGCCCGCGAGCTCGTGCTCGGCGCCTACAAGCTGCCCGGCCGCCTGCTGCTCGTCCTCGACACCCGCAAGGTGCAGGACGTCCACCTGCGCGGCCTCGCCGCCGCCAGCGCCTGACCGCGCACCGCCCGCACAACCACCCGCCCACCGACCGACCGAGAGACCAGGAGGAGCAGACCGTGGACCCGATCCGCGTGCTCGTGGTGGACGACACCGCCGTCGTCCGCCGCCTGGTCACGGACGTGCTGCAGGAGGCCGAGGGCATCGAGGTCGCCGGCACGGCGTCCAACGGCCGTCACGCCCTGCAGCAGATCGGCCTGCTCCGCCCCGACGTCGTCACCCTCGACGTCGAGATGCCGGTGATGGACGGTCTGACGACCCTCGCCGAGCTGCGCCACCGCTGGCCGGACCTGCCGGTCATCATGTTCAGCACGCTCACCGCGCGCGGCGCCTCGGCCACCCTCGACGCGCTGTCCCTGGGCGCGAACGACTACGTGACCAAGCCGTCGGCCACCCGCAACCGCGAGGCGGCCCTCGAGGCGGTCCGCGACTCCCTGCTGCCGCTGGTCCACCTGTGGGGGCACCGCAAGCACCGTGCGACGCCGGGCGCACTGCCGGTGCCCGGCCGTGCCGTGGGCCCGCGCCCCGCGGGCGGCCGCCCCGCCCCCGGTCCCGCCGTCGGCCCGAAGCCGCCGGCACCGCCCGCCGCTCCCGCAGCACCGTCGTCGGCCGCGCCCACAGCCCCGTCCGCCCCTGCGCGCCCGGGCTCCCTCGCGCCGCGCAGCGGGGCGCCGTCGCCCTCCCGGCCGGCCGCGCACGTCGCGCGTCCCGCCAGCACCGCCCCGGCCGGCGCAGCGGCAGCTGCCGCGCGCACGGTCCCGCGGTCCCCAGTCCCGCTCGACCGCCGCCCCCCGCTCGGTGTCGTCATCGGCATCAGCACCGGCGGCCCTCAGGCGCTGCAGCGCGTCATCCCCATGCTGCCGCGCACGCTGTCCGTGCCCGTCGTCGTCGTCCAGCACATGCCGCCGGTGTTCACCCGGCTGCTCGCCGAGCGCCTCGACGCCTCCTGCGTCGTGCCTGTGCGCGAGAGCGAGGACGGCATGGTGGTCGAGGCGGGCCACGTGTACATCGCGGCTGGCGGGTGCCACACCCGCATCGCGATGGAGGCAGGCGTCCTCGTGCTCCGGCTCGACGACGCCCCACCGGAGAACTCCTGCCGGCCTGCCGTCGACTTCACCATGAGGTCGGCCCATGCCGTGTGGGGCTCCCGCACCCTCGCCGTCGTCATGACGGGGATGGGTCAGGACGGCCTCGAAGGGGCGCGCCTGCTGCGCGCCGCCGGCGGGTCCGTGTTCGTGCAGGACGAGCCGTCCTCGGTGGTCTGGGGCATGCCCGGCGCCATCGAGAAGGACGGCATCGCGGAGCGAGTCCTGCCGCTCGACGACATCGCCGGCGCGATCGTCATGGCCACCGACCGCTCATTCGATCTCTCCAGGACGGGGACGCGATGACAGCGACCACCACTGCTAC
>Ga0102832_1002653_pt1 | contig 10515 bp, 10 predicted proteins | sample EBPBio282013_DNA_FD_88942 | JGI IMG/M metagenome (GOLD analysis project Ga0102832, IMG submission 88942) | Wastewater treatment Type I Accumulibacter community from EBPR Bioreactor in Madison, WI, USA - Reactor 2_5/28/2013_ DNA (Illumina Assembly) | ecosystem: Engineered > Bioreactor > EBPR >... | reverse complement strand
CGTCAGCGCATCGACTTTGTGGATACTGCGCTACCGTCTATCTTGTGGCTCATTATCCTCGGCGGTGCTGTTCTAACCATCTTTGTCACGTACTTCTTCTACGTCCCCAACGTTCGCCTTCATATCATGCTCATCGTTTGCTATGCCCTGCTCGTGGCGGTCGTCATCTACTTCACCTCACTCATGGAAAACCCGCTCAAAGGCCCGGCTGCCATCACACCAGCCTCATATCAACTGATTCTTGATACCATGATCGACTCGCCTTCACTCCCACAAGGAAGCTCATAATGATCGACTTCTGGCAGCGCAATCAATCCCGACTCTCAACCCTGCTCGCTACCCTCGGCGCGGTAGTCGTCTTGCTCGCGCTCGTGCATTGGGGCGGCTCGGCCACCGTCGGGCCGCTGCTGTACCTCGGTGTTGGCATCCTTATCGCGGTCATTATCATTTTTGGTGCCGCCGTCTGGTGGCTGTATCTGTCGCCCATGCCCGCCAATCGCGTCATCAAACCCGCCGCGCGTTCCACCTCAACCCGCCAAACCATCAGCGTCCTCATGTTGATTAGCGGACTGCTCTTTAGTATCGGCGCACTCTGGGACGAGGTCTGGCACCGCACCTACGGCGTTGGCGCAGCCGTCGATGATTTCTTCTGGCGACCACATATCCTCATTTATATCAGTATCGGCCTCGTCGCCCTGTTCGCCTTCGTCGGGTTGTGGCCCATCATGCAAGGTCGCGGCGACATGCGTCAGCGGTTCCGTGCCGAACCAATCTTGGGCTTACTCGCGTTGGCTTGTGGCTTTCAAGTCGTCGTCACGCCCCTCGATCCCTTGTGGCATGAACTTTACGGCATCGACCTGACCGCGTGGAGCTTGCCCCACCTCATGCTGGCAATTGGCCTCGTCTCCGTGATGATGGTCGCCGTTGCTGTGCAGTTGTCCTGTGTGCCTGCTGCCTCTTGGCGTTTCTTACGGGGTCTCCGCCTTCAGGAAGTCTTGGTCATCGGTCTGCTTGCCCTCGTCATCCTCATGCTCACGCAGTTCGGCACAACCGAGTGGGAAAACCTGCAATCCATCGGCATCGGTCAAACGTCAGATGCCTTTTGGCAGCGTCCCGAATGGCTTTACCCCGTTGTCGTCATTACCATCGCCGCCTTCGTGGGCATGGTCGCTCTCCATACCACCCGCGTTGTCGGTGCCGCCACGCTCGTCGGCCTCACCTGCTTGCTCGCCCGCATCGTGCTGCTCGTCGGCCTAAACGCCATGCCACCGCCCGCCAGCCTCAGCTTCAAAACCCACCTCATCCTGCTCCCACCGCTGATCGCCCTCGACCTGTGGTACGCCTTCCGCTTGCGCCAGCCATCCACGTCAGCAACCCTGCTCGGCGCTGCGGTTGCCATCGTACTCGCCACGCTCACCGTCGGCGCGTTCATCACCACCCAGATCATGATCTACCCGCGCTTCAACGCCGAAACGTTACCCCTCATGCTCGTATTCGGCCTCATTATGGGCATCGCCATCAGTTACGCCGGCGCTCACCTCGGCATTTGGCTGCGTACCCACGCCCAATACACCGCTGATACCGAAACGGCTGTACAAGGTGGCCGCGTCTTTGCCATCGGCCTCGGTACACTCGTCGCCGTCCTCGCCTTCGTCACCATATTCATCACCACCGCCACCCCACCCATCGTCTAACTCCACAACATCCGCCGTACGGGAGGGTCGTGCCCCCCGTATGGTTCCCCTCGCCCTGAGGGAGAGGGGCTAGGGGTGAGGGTTTAAACACCACTTAATTTGTAAATACTGCCTTTCCACTGACAACTGATAACTACTCCCAATTTTCACCCACTAGCACTACCCCCAAATAGGCCGGGTGCTTTATGTGGTTTCGCCTGTCATCTTTTATGCTACACGCATGATCCACCAATTCTGTGGTTCTAAAGGATGTCATCCGTGTCGATACCCCAACAATTACGCGCTCAAGTTGATCAATTCGTTGAAAACTATCCCGGCTTCCAGCAGCGCAGCAAAGAAGTCTCACGAAAAATTCAGGAAGCCATCTTCGCGCAGGGTGAAGAAGGACGCGAAGTCGCTGATGTCCTTCACGGCAAGCAGGTCGGTCACCCCCTGCACCCCATCTTGACCGACATCACCATCGGCAGTTGGACGCTCGGCGTGCTGTTCGACTTTCTTGGCTTACTGACTCGCTCGCGTACCTCCCAAAAAGCCGCCAACCGCCTGATCGCCCTCGGCACGATTTCTGCTGTACCCACTGCCCTCGCGGGTATAACCGATTTTTCCGGTATCAAGCAGAATGCGGCTGGACACGCTGCTGCACATGGCATCATCAATTCGGTCGCGCTGTTTTTCTTCTGGCGCTCGGTGCGCGTACGGGCGAAAGGTAACCAATTATCCGGCTTCTACTTCGCAGTTCTCGGATTAGGACTGATGACGTTTGCCTCATGGCTCGGTGGTGATCTGGTTTATCATCGCCGCGTCGGGGTCAACCACACGCCTGAAAAGAAAATCGCGGACGACTGGACACCCACGCTTCCCGCCGGGGAACTCGTATCAGGCACCCTTCATCGGGTCGATGTCGAAGGTTATCCGGTTCTGCTCTACAAACACAACCGCAAAATCTCGGCCATCAGCGCCGTTTGCAGCCACGCCGGTGGCCCGCTCGAAGAAGGCACATTGCAAGACGGCTGCGTCGAATGTCCGTGGCACAAATCCGTATTCGATCTTCAAGATGGGCATGTGGTTCACGGCCCCGCCACATATGAACAACCGCATTTCGAAACCCGCGTTCGCGAGGGTCAAATTGAAATTCGCCGTTGGCGCTTGGGCATGGACGAATCTCCTATCGAATCCGAAGGGTCAAGCAGTCAAAATAATCAACAAGCTGCGGATGAAAACGCCTAGTGCCTGCATCCGCGTCAAACGTCAGATAAGTAAGGAGAAGTAACATGCCATTCAGAAATATAAGTGACCTGCCCGGTGCAGTCACCGATTACCTCCCCAAACATGGGCAGGAAATCTATCTGGCGGCCTATAACAACGCTTGGGACGAATATAAAAGCAAAAGCGACCGCCGGGGTGATGCCACCCGCGAGGAAACCGCCCACAAAGTCGCGTGGGCAGCCGTCAAAAATGTCTACCACAAGAACATCAAAACCGGTAAATGGGAACCCAAACCCACCAGCGTCTAGCCACAAACCTCCTGTATGGGCGCTGCACCTCGCACGTTAATTCAATATCGCGAAGTACAGAATAATCGCCTTTTGATGGCTAATGGTCGCAGCAAGTTAAGTTTCCCGGCAGGTCAGAGGGGGCTTTAGCCTCCTTCCTGCCGGAATAGGGAGCCGGATGCTTGAGCATCTGGCGGTGCTAGCCAAGAAGATTAGCAAGACGCGGTTTACCCATTCCCTCCGCCGAAAGCCCAATACCCTTTTAAAATTGATATACGTTATACTGGCATCATAAACCTATTTTTACCCGATGGATGATGTCTCATGTCGCCTCGCTTATTATGCGTGTTCGCACACCCTGATGATGAAGTCTTTTGTGCGGGCGGCACGATTGCCAAATATGTCGCGAGCGGCGCTCAAGTCATGGTCGTCTCCGCCACCAAGGGCGACGCGGGTCAAATCCGTGATGCCCGCATCGCCACCCGCCGCACCCTCGGCACCGTTCGCGCTGCCGAACTCCAAACCTCCTGCCAGCAGCTAGGCGCACAGGTCGCCAGTTGCTTGGATTACGGCGACGGTACACTCAAAGACATGGACATTAACATCCTCGTAGAACACGTCACCAAAATCATCCGCGAGTTCAAGCCCGATGTCGTCATTACCTTCGGGCCGGATGGCGCATACGGTCATCCCGATCATATCGTCATCGGCGAAGCAGTCACCATCGCCTGTACCCTCGCCAGTAACAGCGATAACTTCCCCGCGCAAATCGCCAGCGGCCTCAAATCGCACAGTCCCGCCTATCTCTACCACAGCTACTTCCCGAAAAACTCGGTTTTGATGCTCAGTAAGCTGTCAAACTGGCTCGTCCATAGTCAGGAAACCGAAGCCTATCGCAAATATGAACCCGCTGAATTCGCCCGTGCGCTGCTGCTCTTTGCCGAGGAGACAACCCTGCTCCACTACGCCAATGATCGCATCGACGTAAGCTGGTATCCCAGTGGCTTTTATATCATCGAGCAGGGCGAAGTCGCCAAAGACCTCTATCTCATCTTGTCAGGTCATGCCGAAATCATTAAAGAAGCCGCTGATGGCACGCTACAGGTCGTCAAAAAAGTTGGCGCGGGTACGTTCTTTGGGGAACAGGGGCTAGCCCGCCAGCAGCCGCGTAATGCCCACGTCGTTGCCCTTGATGATGTAACCTGTCTGGTGATGTCTACCAGTGATGCCATTGCCTTCGGTGGGCGCGGCAGTAATGCCGTACTGGTCGCGGGAGCAGACCGTTCCGCTGCTCACGACTTACTACCTGTCGATACCGGCTCGGCGACCCACTGCATTGATGTCACCGCCCACATCGCCCAAAAAATTGCCGCCATGTCTGCCCACCGCAGCCAATATCCCATTGTCGCCGATATGTTCCCGCTCGACTTGCTTGAATCGCTGATGGGGCGTGAATACTTCGTTCGTGTCCTGCCGCGCCCCGAACTTCAGGATTCACTCTTTCCCTATCGCATCCGTCTCAAAGAAATCGGCTAACCCAAAAGGACTTCCCAAATGGCCGCACCCAAATTCAATAACGTCGATGATTACATCAACGCCTTCCCATCGGATGTCCAAAAAATCTTGCAGCAGCTTCGCCAAACCGTCAAAACCGAAGTCCCGCAGGCCACTGAAACCATCAAATACAACATGCCGACATACGTGTTTCACGGCAACTTGGTCTACTTCGCCGCATGGAAGAAGCACGTCAGCTTCTATCCCATCACCCGTGAAATGGAAGAACAAATCCCCGAACTCGCCACCTATAAAACCTCTGGCAAAGGCACCATCCAATTCCCCTACAGCCAACCGCTGCCCCTCGATCTCATCCGCGCCCTCATCGCCTTCCGCCTCCGCGAACACCTCGCCAGCCAAGCCAAAGGCGAGTAATAATTTCTATTAAGGTTTATAAACCCTGAATTGCACGAGACCTAGGTATGAATAGTTCCAATTCGTTCTCGCAATGCTGCTTCAAGTGCTGCACTACGTGATACAAATGCACCAATGGCTACATCATCATGCCAACTGTATCCCCAACTCATATTATCACGTTTAATAAGGCGTAGTCCGACTCTCTCTAGTGCAGCTAGTATCTCTTGATAGGACTCGGCAACAAAATCATTGTGTTTTGTCTCCCGTTGAAGATCTTCAACAGCATGGTGCAAAATAGGTAACCATTTTTTACCAGATGCCACCCAGTTTCGTTGTTGCATTCTGGGATGGTCAACCAAAAATTGCATTCCAGTTATCATTTTTTCGAGTTCAGCAACGGTGCGAGCATTTGGATGATCCGACATAGTATATTCTTTCAATCAATTTCCCATTAATAAAACTACCTGTGTGCTTACGCATTCCTAAATGTTAAAAACTCTAAGCTAAATGAAATTGTAGAATATGGCATGATGCGGGTGTTCCCCATCTAGCAACAGCCGAATAAAGACACCTACATAATACAAAGTTAAACTTAACATTCATGCTGCCATATATTTCCTTCCACGCCATAATAGGAATCCCACAAGCTCGATCACCACGATCACGATAATCGGCACAACCACTTGTGCAATCTTCGCCACCAGATCAATCAAATCCGCGCCTTCCTGAAGCGTCCGCAAGGTAATATTCTCGCCACCCTCATACCAGCATGTCCCCGGCGTAAAGGGGGTCGAAACATTTCCGTTACCGCTGCCCTGTTGGAAATGGCTGAAAGTACGCCCACTGTCCTGTTCACACAAGGGCTTAAAAACCACTTGGTCAATGACCGATTTCGTTGCCATTGCCAGCGGCACAATCGCAATCGTGAAGAATAATAGTCCCACGTATAAAGGCCACATCCGTCGCCATGTTGCCCGCCAGTTGTACGCCTTTGCCACGTACGCCCCCGATGGTTCCCAACCAATACTGCCCCGCCAATCCGCGTTACCACGCGCAAACGACGTAAACGCTCGCAGCACGGCCATCGGCTTCAATGTTTGGTTCGTACTCGCCAGTTCCTCACTCGTCGCCCCATTGTGATAACCCATAACAAAGCCAGTCGTGGGTGTTCCTGCCGCCTGTAAAAACACACCCTCGCGCTCCGTAAGCACGATAATCGCTTCACCGTCCGCGTTCAGAGCGTGCATTGCATCTTTAATGCCCTCAGCGTCAACTTCATCTGATACGACCTCGCCGTTAATTTCCAGTTTCATGCGGATTCCCCCGTCGCTATAACCAGCCATCATGGTTATTATCGCATGGTTTGAAAACGCGGTCATGCCCTGCTAGAGAGTTGGTAAGCGAGAAAATTATCAGCAAGTTCTCACTCAAAACAATAACTACCAACTCTCCATAGGGCCAGCACCGAATCTTCTAACTTTAAGGTCTTTTTTTACTGCTGACATAACGGTGTCACAGGCGTGTTTTATCGTGTGTCTATCAGTAACACACGCATAACGATGCGACACAACAGGAGATCAATACTATGATGAAGCATACTGTGAGCTGGTTCGAACTTCCTGCTTCCGACATGGAACGTGCCGTTCAGTTTTATAACACCATTTTCGGTATCGAGCTGAAACGCGAGGATTTCGGCGGTGTGCCGCATGGCATCTTCGAACGCAGCGAAGAAGAGGCGGTTACGGGCGCGGTAGTATTTGACCCAGAAAATAAGCCGTCGATGACTGGTACACGGTTGTACCTGAATGCTGAGGGCGAGTTGGACGCGGTGCTGGGGCGGGTTCAAGGTGCGGGTGGTAAGGTTCTGCTGCCCAACACTGCAATTGCGGTAGGGCGGATTGGTATCATTCAGGACACCGAGGGCAACTGTGTGGGGTTGTTCAGCACCCAATAAGCGGTGATGAGCCAGCCATGAGAAACAGGATGGGGTAAGCGCCTCATCCTGTTTTGATTCTGCTTTTCTCCCCGTCGGACTTGTATAATGCCATTTGAAATGTGGGAGGACATACGATGAAACTTGCCGAAGCACTGATTTTACGGGCGGATTTGTTGAAACGGGTTCAACAACTGCGGGAACGGCTCGTCCGCAGCGCCCAAACACCGGAAGGCGAGCGACCGCCGGAAGACCCGCCGGAACTGCTGGCTGAAGGCAGCCAGCTTCTGACGCAGTACACCGATATTGTCAGCCGTATCAACCGTACGAACTCCGCAACTTCGTTCAAGGATGGATTGACGGTAACGGATGCATTGGCTGTTCGCGACACGCTGACTTTGGAACGCAGCTTGATCGACACGCTTATAACGGCTGCCGCAAATCCGGCACACCGTTACCAGCGGGCGGAGATCAAATATGTGAGTACGGTGTCGATTGCGGATTTGCAGAAGCGCAAGGATGAGCTTGCTCGCCGCTACCGTGAACTGGACTCGGCTATTCAAGCCCTTAATTGGAATGTAGACCTGCTTTAATGGGTAGGTTGTGATGAACGCGGTAAGCAGGTAGCTGCTGGATAAGACGAGGCGAGCACAAACCCGCGCCAACCGGGAAAGTTGGTAATCGGCGAAAGCCGACTGATTCGTGCGAGGAGCCGTGCGAAAAAATCACTCTCATGCTCAGTAATGTGATCGCGCACAAAGGTATCGCGCATTGTTATTACCATGTGTTGATCGGCTTATTGCGGAGTGAGGGTGGGTAAGGGGCAACTTACCGCTGTTTGATTGAGGAGTTTTAGGGATGAAAGCAGTATGGCTGGATACCGATTGGCGGTATTTTCCGACCGAGGTGATGGACGCGGCTTACGGCGTATCCGAGTTGGATGCGTCGTCATGGGGGGTACTGCCGCAGCTCAGTGAATACCCGCGTGAGTTGATCGCGGAAACGGGTACGCTCAACCTGCGGCGGTCGTTTGACCTTGAGCCGATGGGTGATACGTGTGTGCGTGTTTACCTGAACCTGACGATTGCGCCCAAGGATACACAGGTTTATGTGAACGGCTGGCACGCGGGTACGTTCCGAGCGGGTGAGCCGTTCCACGCGGATGTGACGGATTACGTGTCGCTGGAAGATAACCTCGTGCTGGTGAAGATCACGCGGCGCGGCGAACTGAGCGGGATGGGCATCGAGCCGATTCCGTGTGGGGAACCTCACCCCTAGCGCCTTTCCAATTATGGTGTTTCACAAATTGGGGCGGAAAAAGAACCCCCTCCGTCGCTGACGCGACACCTCCCCCGTAAACGAGGGAGGATAAAAGGCGCAGCAGTGTTTCAGCCCTCTCTTATGAGAAAACAGCAGATGTGGATTAATAATGTGTTTTCCAAAAGTTATTAACTTCTCAATTGACTTCTAGCGTTTGAGAAAGTGGCAGCGTGAGGATACGCGCAGGCTCCCTATAGTAAGATTGACGCATTCTAGCCGTTCCGATACAATACGACTGTCTAAAAATCATAAGTTTCGGTACAACTCAATGAAGTATTACCTCGAAAGTATGGGCTGTCAGATGAACACGGCGGACAGCCAACATCTGGCTTCCGAACTTGAAAAACTCGGGCATCGCGCGACGGCCACCCCTCATGATGCGGACATTATGGTGGTGAATACGTGTGTCGTGCGCCAATCGGCAGAGGATAAAGCCTTCAGCCGTCTCGGTGAATTTAACGTATTGAAGCAGGAAAACCCTGACCGGATTATCGCGGTGATGGGCTGCCTCGTCGGTGTGCAGGACGCGCTGCGGCTGCGTAAGCGCGTGCCGTATGTCGATGTGTTCATGTCGCCGAGTGACCCGCAGCCGATGGTCGATTTCCTGCACAGCCGGATGGACGAGTTAGAAGTCTTGCAACTCGAAGCCCAGTCACGCGAACAACGGGATGCGCTGCAAGACGGTGAAATCCTGCTGCCCGCGCATGAATATGGCAGCCTCATCAGCGCTCATGTGCCGGTGGTTTACGGCTGCTCACACGCCTGTTCATTCTGCATCATTCCCCGCCGCCGAGGTGTGGAACGCAGCCGGAGCGTGGGGGAAATCGTCAACCACGTTCGCAGCCTCGCGCAGCAGGGTGTTCGGGAAATTACGCTGCTCGGTCAGATTGTTGACCGCTATGGCAAAGACATCCCCGATGGGCCAGACCTCGCGGATTTGCTGCGGCTGGTACACGGCGTAACTGAAGATACCGGCCTCGAACGCATTCGGTTCTTGACCAGCCATCCCAATTGGATGACGAATAAGATCCTTGACACGGTGGCAGAACTGCCGCACCTGATGCCCGTGATCGAAGTGCCGGTGCAAGCGGGCGACGACTTGGTGCTGCAAAATATGAAGCGTGGCTACACGGTCGAACAATACCGCAAGCTGGTGGATAATATCCGGTCACGTATCCCCGGCGCTGCTATTCATACGGACGTGATTGTTGGCTTCCCCGGTGAAACCGAGGCGCAGTGGCAGAACACGTACGATCTGCTGGCTGAATTGAAGCTCGACAAGGTGCATCTCGCGCGTTATTCACCGCGCCCGCATACCGTGAGCGCACGGATGATGACGGACGATGTGCCGGAAGAAGAAAAAGCCCGCCGCCACGAAGTAATCGACGAGATGCAAGCGGGGGTGCTGGCGGAGATTAACGGGCGGACGCTGGGGCAGACGGTTCCGGTGCTGGTGGAAGAACGGCACAAGGGGCGGTGGCGCGGACGCACGCCGCATAACAAGTTGGTTTTCTTCGAGGACGGCGGCGACTGGAAGGGCCAAATCGCCGATGTGGAGATCACATGGACGGGGCCGTGGAGTATGCAGGGGCGGCTTCGCAGCGCAGTGTCGCCCATGAGCGAGGCGTTCCCGATCCCGATTCTGGCAAATGACAATGCACAGAACGAGCAGATTGCGTTAAAATCGTAACTAGAGTATGTTACATTCCACCCGTTTGGGCATGTCATCTATCTGTTTACCAGTTGCAGTGTTTGCGCCATAATCTAGCGCGACCTTTTTCAACCCGACTGAAGGAGTACGCCGAATGCCACCTGTAAAAAGTGGTTATTACTATCCGAATAAATTCGCCCGTATCTTCCTCGATGCGATGGAAGAGGTCATGGGGAAGAACGGTCTGAACGCCGTCCTCCATCTGGCTGATCTTGATAACTTAATTGGCAACTACCCGCCGGATAACCTCGATAAGGTGTTTGACTTCGCCGACTTCACGGCGCTGTGCGTGGCATTGGAAGAAATGTACGGGCCGCGCGGTGGGCGTGGGTTGGCGCTGCGGGTCGGGCGGACGCTGTTCGCGGATGCGCTGCGCGGGTTCGGTGCGCTGGCGGGTGTGGGCGATCTGGCATTCAAGGTGCTGCCGTTGAGCGCGAAGCTCAAGGTGGGTGT
>Ga0102832_1002652_pt1 | contig 10516 bp, 10 predicted proteins | sample EBPBio282013_DNA_FD_88942 | JGI IMG/M metagenome (GOLD analysis project Ga0102832, IMG submission 88942) | Wastewater treatment Type I Accumulibacter community from EBPR Bioreactor in Madison, WI, USA - Reactor 2_5/28/2013_ DNA (Illumina Assembly) | ecosystem: Engineered > Bioreactor > EBPR >... | reverse complement strand
GACATCCGCGCGACGGTCGGCGTCCGCGTCGTCAACCTGGTGTGGCGCCACCTCGCGACCTTCGACGGCGCGCTGCCGTGGGCGTGGGCGGCAGTGAAGCCGCTCTACCAGCGCGGCATTGCCGACCAGGCCGTGCTGCGCTTCCGGCGGGCGATGATCGTGCCCCGGCTGGAGACGCTGGCGGGCGAGGAACCGCCGAGCGTCGACGCGGTGCTGGCGAGCTACGACCATTCCAACACGATCAACCTGTTCGCGCTGGGCGCGCTGGTCGCCTGGCTGCGTTCAGACGTGTCGCGCGATGGCCGGCCGGTCGAGGGGCCACGGATCGCCGCGCCCGACGTCGTCCTGCCGAAGCTCGCCGACGAGGCCGATGTCGCGCCCGAGACCTGGCAGCGGGTGCTGCGCCTCAACCGGCTCGGCGACACCGGCCGGCCCCTGATCCTCGCCAGCATGTACCGCCACCTCGCGCACGCGCCGGCCTTCCTCGAAAGGATCGAGACGGTCCTTGTGCCGCCGGCCCGCGACGGCACGCTGGGCGAGGTCATCGTCGCCAACCGCGCCGGCGCCTACGAGCGCGCCCGCGTGCTGGCCCAGGCGATTGCCGCGGATCGCCCGTCGCGCGAGATCGAGCGGGCCGTCGAGCCCGCGGTCAGCGCCTTCCTCGACCACGCGATCGGCAAGATGGTGACGATCTGCCGGGCGATCCGGTCGGTCCGCGGCCTGCCGTTGGCGTAAGGGTGCACCCGCTGTAAGGTCATCCCGCGACCATCGTTTCGGGGGAGACGACACGTGATGCTAAGGGGTTTCTGCCGGTCGGCAGGCGCGGTCCTCGCGATCCTGCTGGGCGGCGGCACGGCGTGGGCCGACACCTACGCCATCCAGCGCTCGGGGTACTGGACGGCGTTCGGCGGAACCGACGACACCGGCGAGCGGCTGTGCGGCATCGTCGCGACCGGCGAGGAAGGGCGGGTCTTCACCATCAAGCGGTGGGCCGACCAGGACCACTTCACGCTGCAGGTCTTCAAGGAGAGCTGGCGGATTCCCAAGGGTGTCGAGATCCCGGTCCGGCTGCGCTTCGACGACATGGAGACGTGGTCGGCGCTGGCCGACGCCCTGCCGCCCGACGGCATCGCCCTCACGGTCCCGGACAACCGCGGCGAATCCTTCCTGCGGGAATTCGCCATGGCCAACCGCTTCGAGATGAGCTTCCCGGAAGGCAACGAGACGACGTGGTCCGGCAACCTGACCGGCAGCGCGGCGATCACCATGGCGTTCCTCGATTGCGTCCTGAAGCTGAACCGCGGCACCCAGCCGTTCGGCGGCGGCAGCGGCGGCAGCCGCAAGCCGAGCGCCTCGCAGCCTTTCGGGAACCGGTAAGGGCGAAGGACCTAGCGGCGCTTCAGCCACTCGGCCATGGCGTCCTCCATGGTCATGAACACCGCGCCGCCCTCGATCAGCTTCTGGATCAGTCGCTCCAGCATCATCATGCGGTGGCCGCGGCCGATCACGTGCGGGTGGAAGGTGTAGGTCAGGATGCCGAAGTCCGGCTGCACCCGGGTCATGTAGGTGTAGTCGTCGACGAAGTTCTCGAGCACGTTCGTGGCGTTCATCAGGCCGGCCTGGATCGAGCCGTTCGGGTTGCGCATGTATTCGAAGTGCGGGTAGTCGTCGAGCGACCAGCTGATCGGCATCTCGACCAGCGTCGTCTCCCGGCCGCGCACGAACGGCGTCTTGAGCTCGGCGACGTCGCCCTGGCGGGCGTAGTAGCAGTCGTAGTCGTGGCCCATCAGCGAGCTGTCGTACTTGATGCCGTGCTTCAGCAGCAGCTCGATCGAGTGGGGCGACAGGTCCCAGGCCGGCGAACGGTAGCCGCGCGCCAGCCGGCCGCTGATCCGCTTGATCGACTCGTTGCCGCGCACGATCTCCTCTTCTTCCTCGTCGCGCGACAGCGAGGCCGGCAGGCGGTGCGTCCAGCCGTGGTGGGCCAGCTCGTGGCCGGCCTCGACGTAGGGCATGACCGCCTGCGGCGTGCTGTCGATCGTGTGGCCGGGGGTGAAGAACGTGCCCTTGATGCCGTAGCGGTCGAGCAGGGCGACCAGTCGCGGGATCACCACCACGTCGTACTCGCCGCGCGAGATCGCCGTCGGCGTGGTCTGTCCCCGGGCGATGAAGCCCGAGAGGTGGTCGTGGTCGAAGGTCAGGCAGACGATGTGACGCGACATGAGGAACTCCCGGCAGGTCGGTCACTCTATCTCGCCCCGGCCCGCAGCCGCTAGGATACGGCGATGCTGCGCCGCCTTCCCTGGATCGTCCTTCCGCTGTTCGCCGTTTCCCCCGCCGTCGGCCAGGTGCCGCCGCCGGCCCAGGCCTGCGCTTCGTTCGGCCAGGCGCAGTACCGCGCGCTCGACCCGTCGGTCGACCAGGTCACGGCGCTCGACGGCGCGATGCCGGCGGTCGAGCGCTTCGACGGCAAGGTCGGGGCGCAGGCGGTCACGGCGGCCCTGACCCTGCGCGGCCGGATCAGCTGGAAGAACCGCCCGCCGTTCGAGACGACGTTCGTCTGCCTGCTCGATGCCGCCGACCGGCCGCTGTTCTTCTACGCCGTGCCGGGGCTGGCGACGCGCAGCGCCGCGCCGACGCCGATCCCGCGCGGCCCCACGGCGGGGACCGCGCCGGGCCCGACGCCGTCGCTGGCCGCACCGCTGTTGCCGCTCGCGAATGCCCGTCCGCCGGCCGCGACCCCGTCGCCGTCCGCCGCGCTCCCGGCGGCAACCCCGCCGACCGCGACCCGTTCCGGGCCGCCGCCGGGCGCGATCCGGCTGCGCGGCCTGCTGCGCGAGATCGCCGGCCGGCTGTCCTTCACCCCGTGCGACGGCGCGCCGATGGCGCTGGAGGATCGCACGCCGGGCCGCGAACTCAGCCGCGCGCTGGTCGACCTGACGAGCGGCCAGGAGGGCCGGCCGATGTTCGTCGAGCTGTACGGCGCCCGCGAGGCGGGGGCCGGCGGCCTCGGCGCGGTCGAGGTCCGGCGCGCCGCGGTCGAGACCGCCGGTTGCCGCGAGCGCTTCGACCAGCGCGAGTGGACGGCCACCGGAAACGAACCGTCGTGGCGCCTCGAGGTCACGGGACGCGACCTGCTGTTCGGCGTGCTGGGCGGCAATGCCCTGCCACGGCTGGGGCATGGCGGCCTGCGCCGCGACGGCGATGCCCTGGTCCTCGTCGCGACCGAGCCGCCGGACCTCGTGGTGACGATCCGCGAACGGCGCTGCATCGATTCCCAATCAGGCTCGCTGTTCGCGTACTCTGTCGAGGTGACCAGCGAGGGCCGGACCTATGCCGGCTGCGCCGCCCACAATCCGGCCATGCCGGCGCCCTAGCGGAGGGGACATGGAAGACTTCGAACGCCTGCAACAGGAACTGGCCGCGGCCCGGCGGATCGTCGCCTTCACCGGGGCCGGCATCTCGACCGAGTCGGGCATCCCGGACTTCCGCTCGCCGGGCGGCATCTGGACCCGCTACAAGCCGATCTACTTCGACGACTTCATGGCCTCGGAGGACATGCGGCGCGAGGCGTGGCGGCGGAAGTTCGCGACCGACGAGACGATGGTGAAGGCCGAACCCAATGCCGGTCACCGGGCGCTGGCCAAGCTGGCCGAGCAGGGCCGCCTGTCGGCCGTGATCACCCAGAACATCGACGGCCTGCACCAGCGTTCGGGCATTCCCGACTCGAAGGTCATCGAGCTGCACGGCAACGCGACCTACGCGACCTGCCTCGACTGCGGCCACCGCCACGAACTCGAGCCGATCCGCCAGGCCTTCCTCGGGGCCGGCCGGTTGCCGCTGTGCGAGAAGTGCGAGGGGATCGTGAAGACCGCGACGATCTCGTTCGGACAGGCGATGCCCGAGATCCCGATGGCGCGGGCGCAGGACGAGGTGATGGGCTGCGACCTCTGCCTCGTGCTCGGCAGTTCGCTGGTCGTCTACCCGGCCGCCGGATTTCCGCTGATGGCCAAGCGCAAGGGCGCGCGGCTGGCGATCCTGAACCGCGACCCGACCGACCAGGACGCGGAGGCCGATCTCGTCATCCACGGCGAGATCGGCCCCGTACTGAGCAGGGCTGTCGGCGTGAATTGACGGGTCGTTATTGCAGGGGGCCTGCGGCGAGGGTTTAATCGCAGCGGGTGCTGGGAGGATGACATGGTGGCGATCGGGCGTCGCGGCGCGATGCTGGGTGGGTTCGGGACGTTGGCGCTCGGCGCGGCGGCCCCGGCAATCGGGCAGGACATCACCTTCTTCCGGATCGGCACCGGCGGCACCGCCGGGACCTATTTCCCGATCGGCGGCCTGATCGCCAACGCGATCTCGAACCCGCCGGGATCGCGGCCGTGCAGCGAGGGCGGTTCCTGCGGCGTGCCGGGCCTGGTCGCCACGGCGGTCGCCTCGAATGGCTCGGTCGCCAACGTGCAGGGCATCAACACCGGCTCCATGCAGTCCGGCTTCAGCCAGTCGGACGTCGCCTACTGGGCGTTCAACGCCACGGGCATCTACGAGGGCCGGCCCAAGGTCGAGGCGCTGCGCGCCATCGCCAACCTCTACCCGGAAAGCTTCCACCTGGTGGTCCGCAAGGGCTCCGGCATCAAGTCGATCCGCGATCTCAAGGGCAAGCGGCTGTCGCTCGACGAGCCGGGCTCGGGCACGCTGGTCGATGCACGGCTGATCCTGGCGGCCTACGGTCTCACCGAGAAGGACGTGAAGGCCGAGTACCTCAAGGCGCAGCAGGCGGCCGACAAGCTGAAGGAGGGCGCGCTCGACGCCTTCTTCAGCGTCTCCGGCTGGCCGCTGGGCGCGATCGCCGAGCTGGCGTCGACCACCGGCATCGAGCTGGTGCCGATCGACGGGCCGGAGGCCGAGGCGCTGGTCAAGCAGTACAGCTTCTTCGCCCTCAACGAGATCCCGGACGGCGCCTACAAGGGCGTGCCGGGCGTGAAGACGGTCAGCGTCAACGCCATCTGGGCGACCTCGACCAAGCAGCCCGAGCAGCTGATCTACGACATCACCGCGGCGCTATGGAATCCCAGCACGCGCAAGCTGCTGGATTCGGGCCATTCCAAGGGCCGCATGATCCAGCTCGACCAGGCAACCCAGGGGCTGGGCATTCCCCTGCATCCCGGCGCCGAGAAGTTCTACCGGGAGAAGGGCCTCCTGAAGTAAGGCCCCGGCATTCGAGATCGGAGACAGGACATGAGGCTCAAGGGCAAGGTCTGCGTCGTGACGGCGGCGGGACAGGGGATCGGCGCGGCGACGGCGCGGGCCTTCGCGCGCGAGGGCGCGACGGTCTGGGCGACCGACGTCGATGCCGGCAAGCTGGCGGCCCTGGCCGGCGTCGCCGGCGTGACGACGCGCCCGCTCGACGTGCTCGACAAGAAGGCGATCGCCGCGTTGGCCGCCGAGACCGGCGCGGTCGACGTGCTGTTCAACTGCGCCGGCTTCGTCCACCACGGCAACGTGCTGCAGGCCACCGACGAGCAGTGGTCGTTCGCCTTCGACCTCAACGTCCGCAGCATGTTCTGGACGATCCAGGCCTTCCTGCCGGGCATGCTGGAGAAGGGCGGCGGCTCGATCGTCAACATGTCGTCGGCCGCCTCGTCGGTGAAGGGCGCGGCGCTGCGCTTCATCTACGGCACCACCAAGGCCGCCGTGATCGGTCTCACCAAGTCGGTGGCCGCCGATTTCGTGGCCAAGGGCATCCGCTGCAACGCGATCTGTCCCGGCACCGTGCAGACGCCGTCGCTCGACGAGCGAATCTCGTCGCTGGGCGGCGGCGCCGATGCCCGTACCTTCTTCCTGCAGCGCCAGCCGACCGGGCGCTTCGGCTCGGCCGACGAGATCGCCGCCCTGGCGGTCTACCTCGCCAGCGACGAGTCGGCCTTCACCACCGGCACCGTGAACGTGATCGACGGCGGCTGGAGCGTCTGAGGGTGGACATCGCCGCCATCGCCGCGCTGGCCCCGGTCATCCCGGTCCTGACGGTCGAGCGGGTGGCGGATGCCGTGCCGCTGGCGCGGGCGCTGGTCCGGGGCGGCCTGCCGGCCCTGGAGATCACCCTGCGCACCCCGGCGGCGCTGGAGGCGATGGCCGCCATCGCGGCCGAGGTCGAGGGCGCGGTGGTCGGGGCGGGGACCGTCCTGGAGCCGGGCCAGGTCGACAAGATCGTGGCCGCGGGCGCGCGTTTTGCCGTCAGCCCGGGCTTTTCCCCGGCCGTCGGCAGGGCGATCCGGGACGCCGGCCTGCCGTTCCTGCCCGGAATCCAGACAGTGTCCGAATCGTTGGCAGCCGCCGAGCAGGGCTGGCGGGTCCAGAAGTTCTTCCCGGCCGACGTGGCCGGCGGGCCGGGCTGGCTGAAGGCGGTGGCCGCGCCGCTGGCCGGCCTGCGCTTCTGTCCGACCGGCGGGGTCGGGCCGGACACCGCGCCGGCCTACCTGGCGCTGGCCAACGTGGTCTGCGTCGGCGGCTCGTGGGTCGCGCCCAGGGACGCGATTGCATCCAAGAACTGGTTGCAGGTCGAGCGGCTGGCGGCCGCAGCCGCCGCCTTAAAACGGTCCTAGCGCGCCTGCATAAAAGGTGGTTGAAGGATGGTGCAAGGAGCTCGACCCGTCTTGAATAAACTGGCTTTCGCGGCTGCCGCGCTGGCGCTGTCCCTGGTCGGACCGGCGATGGCGAACAACGTCCTCGTCCTCAACTCGGAGGAGGCCTCGTACAGCGTGATCGACCGCGCGACGCGCGCCGAGATCCAGCGCCTGCCGGTCGGACGCGAACCGCATCACCTGATCTCGACGCCCGACGGCAAGGAAGTGCTGATCGGCTCGACGGTGACCAACGAACTGCTCGTGCTCGATTCGAAGACCGGCGAGAAGAAGCGGGTGATCCGCGACATCATCGATCCCTACCACCTGGCGTTCAGCCCGGACGGCAAGTGGTTCGTCACCGTCGCCTACCGGCTCGATCACGTCGACATCTTCCACGCCGACGGCTTCAAGCTGGCCGGCCGCATCTTCATCGACGGCATGCCGAGCCACATGGCGTTCGATGGCGCGTCGAAGACGGTCTACATCACGCTGCAGCAGAGCGGACGCGTCGTCGCCTTCGACCTCGCGACGCAGGCGATCAAGTGGAACGTCCCGGTCGGCAACGCGCCGGCCGGCATCATCATGGTGCCCGAAGACAAGCGCCTCGTGGTCGCGCTGACCGGCGAGGACGGCGTCGTCACGCTCGATCCCAAGGACGGCTCGATGACCGGCCGCCTGCAGACCGGCAAGGCGGCGCACAACTTCTGGCCGAAGGGCGACGGCCGGCACTGGTTCCTGAGCAACCGCGTCGAGGGCCTGGTGTCGGTGCTCGACGCTCAGGACATGAAGGTGGTGGCCAGCGTGAAGATCCCCGGCGGTCCCGACTGCATGGCGATCTCGCCCGACGGCAAGGAACTGTGGGTCACCCAGCGCTTCCTGCGCCGCGTCGCCATCGTCGACATCGACACGATGAAGGTGATCGGCAGCATCCCGGTCGGCAAGTCGCCGCACGGCGTCTTCATGCTGCAACCGAACGCGCCGCCGCAGGCGTCGTCGGCGCCCTCGAAGGGCCCGGTCGTCCCGGCCTCGGCGGACCAGCCGGCCACCAAGCGCTGATCGGCCCGCCATGCGCGGCCTCACCGACCTCTGGATCACCGTCCAGAACTGGATCTTCGAGACCTTCGTCACGCCGGTGATCTACTGGCTGGGCCAGATGGCGTGGTACGAGCCGGCCTACAACGCCGTCGAGTTCTTCATGCTGGGCGTGCTGCAGATCGCGGTGATCGCGCTCGGCATGCGCTTCTTCGAACGCCGCTGGCCGCTCGAGAAATCGGGAGCGGACGATCGCCTGGTCGGCGTCGACCGGGTCTACACGGTGCTCAACAAGCTGGGCGTCATCCCGCTCGCGATCTTCGCCATCACCTACCCGGTGACGACGCAACTCGAGGTCGTGATGCGCGGCTGGGGCTATGCCCCGCCGCGGCTCGAGACCGTGGTGCCGTGGCTGCGGGACCAGGTCTTCCTGTCGTTCCTGCTGTACTTCTTCCTCTACGACTTCGCCGCCTACTGGCTGCACCGCGCCCAGCATGGCCTGGCCTGGTGGTGGTCGCTGCACAGCCTGCATCACAGCCAGCGCCGCGTGACGGTGTGGACCGACGATCGCAACCACGTGCTCGACGACCTGATCGTGACCTTCGCGCTGGTGCTGTTCTCGCAGCTGGTCGGTGTGCAGCCCGGCGAGTACGTCTCGATCCTGATGGTCGGGCGCCTGATCGAGAGCTGGAGCCACGCCAACGTCGACATGAGCTTCGGCCGGATCGGCGAGAAACTGATCGTCGGCCCGCGCTTCCACCGGCTGCACCACGCGCTCGCCAACCCGGACGAGCCGCACATCCACGACCACAACTACGCGCCGGTCTTCCCGATCTGGGACATCCTGTTCGGCACGGCCGTGTTCGACGGTAAGACGCGGCCGACCGGCGTGGACGATGCCACGGTCGATGCCGACAACGGCAAGGGCTGGATCGCCCAGCAGGTCGCGGTGTTCGGCCGCTTCCTGCGCGCCGTCACCCCGCGCGCCCTGCGCGCGCCAGTTCAGCCCGGACTGCGTCCGCCCGCGGAATAGGCGTCACCGCGCCGTAGCCCTGCGTCGACAGGGCCGCCGCCACGTTGGCGTAGGCGGCCGCCGCGCGCAGGTCGTCGCCGGCCAACAGCCGGGCGAGGAAGCTGCCGTCGAAAGTGTCGCCCGCGCCGGTGGCGTCGACTGCCTCGACCCGGTGGCCGGGCACCCGGAAGCGCTCCTGCGCCGTCGCCACGAGGCAGCCGTCGGCCGCCATCTTGAGCGCGACCAGCGGCGCGCCCAGCCGCAGGTAGTGGTCGACGATGGCATCGGGCGCCTCCAGCCCGGTCAGTTGCCGCGAATCGTCGAGGCTGGGCAGCGCGATGTCGCAGCGCGCGATGGTGGCGTCGATCACCCCGCGCGCGGTGTCGATATCCCACAGGCGGAGCCGGAGGTTGGTGTCGTAGGAGACCTTCACGCCGGCGCCGCGCGCGATCTCCAGCGCCGCGGAGCAGGTCACCCGCGCGCTGTCGCTGATCGCCTGGCCGATCGCCGAGAGGTGCAGGATGCGCGCCCCGGCGATGTAGTCGCGCGGCAGCCCGTCCGGCGTCATCAGCGAGGCCGCCGAGTTCTTGCGCAGGTAGTCGAACTTGTGGCCGGCCGGGCCGTGCGTCACGAACGACACGCCGGTCGGGGCGGTGGGATGGCGCGCGACGTGCGCGGTGTCGACGCCCTCCGAGCGCCACAGCTCGAGGAAGGCGTCGCCCATCCAGTCCTCGCCGAGGCTGGTGAGGTAGCCGGTCGACGCGCCCTGGCGGGACGCCGCGATGACCACGTTCTGGGAATCGCCGCCGAAGCCCTGCAGCCAGGTCCGGCCGTCGCCTTCCTTGGGGCGGTTGAACTCGATCAGCGGTTCGCCGAGGGACAGGAGCGCGGGGGAAGGGGCCATGGCGCGGCAGCTTTCCACGCGACCGCCCGTTGCTCAAGGCCGGGCGCGCGCTACTGTGTCGTCAACGAACGAAACCGGAGGAAGAGATGGCCGACAACAAGGACGGGAAGCGGCGGCTGCGCAGCCGCGAGTGGTTCGATTCGAAGAGCGACCCGACCATGACCGCGCTCTACCTCGAACGCTACATGAACTTCGGCCTGACCCTCGCCGAGCTGCGCAGCGGCAAGCCGATCATCGGCATCGCCCAGACCGGCAGCGACCTGTCGCCGTGCAACCGCCACCACGTCGACCTCGCCTGGCGCACCCGCGACGGCATCCGCGACGCCGGCGGCATTCCCATCGAGTTCCCGGTCCACCCGATCCAGGAGACCGGCAAGCGGCCGACCGCGGCGCTCGACCGCAACCTCGCCTACCTCAGCCTGGTCGAGAGCCTGTACGGCTACTTCTTCGACGGCGTCGTGCTGACCACCGGCTGCGACAAGACCACGCCGGCGATGCTGATGGGCGCGGCGACGGTCGACATCCCGGCGATCGTGCTGTCGGGCGGCCCGATGCTCGATGGCCACTTCGGCGGCGGCCTGGCGGGCTCGGGCACCATCGTGTGGTACGCGCGCGAGGAGCTGGCCGCCGGCCGCATCGACATGGAGCAGTTCATCGAGATGGTGGCGTCGAGCGCGCCCAGCGTCGGCCACTGCAACACCATGGGCACCGCGCTGTCGATGAACAGCATGGCCGAGGCGCTCGGCATGTCGCTGACCGGCTGCGCGGCGATTCCCGGCCCCTACAAGCAGCGCGGCCAGATGGCCTACGAGACCGGCCGGCGCATCGTCGAAATGGTGTGGGAGGACCTGCGGCCGTCGAAGATCCTGACCCGGGCGGCGTTCGACAACGCGATCGTCGCGGCGAGCGCGCTTGGGGCCTCGACCAACTGCCCGCCGCACG
>Ga0102832_1002650_pt1 | contig 10524 bp, 12 predicted proteins | sample EBPBio282013_DNA_FD_88942 | JGI IMG/M metagenome (GOLD analysis project Ga0102832, IMG submission 88942) | Wastewater treatment Type I Accumulibacter community from EBPR Bioreactor in Madison, WI, USA - Reactor 2_5/28/2013_ DNA (Illumina Assembly) | ecosystem: Engineered > Bioreactor > EBPR >... | reverse complement strand
TCCAGGCGCTCGGCCTCCAGGCGCTCGGCCTCGATGCGGGCGGCCTCCTCGGCGGCGAGGCGCTCCTGCTCGAGCCGCTCGGCCTCGAGACGCTCGGCCTCGAGACGCTCGGCCTCGAGACGCTCGGCCTCGAGACGCTCGGCCTCCTCGGCGGCGAGGCGCTCCTGCTCGAGCCGCTCGGCCTCCAGGCGCTCGGCCTCGGCACGCTCGGCGTCCTCGCGGTCGCGGCGCTCGGCGTCGAGGTCGACGACCTCGGCGAGCTGCGGGCCCGGCGTGGCGGTGAACGGCGACGGACGGTCCGACGGCGCGGCCGGCACAGGGACGTGGGTGAAGGGCGACGCCGCGCTGGTGTCGGCGTGCAGGCCCATGCCGAGCATGGTCTCGGTGACGCGCTTGACCGATTCGGCGACGTCGGCGTCGCTCGGGTTCTCCTCGGTCCACCACGGGGCGGCCGGCTCCTCGGCCTCGCCGCCGTCGATCTCGACGAGGCCGGCCTCGAGCAGCCCGACGACGACCATGCCGGCCTCGTAGACGGTGAACCCGCACTCGTCGCCGAGGTCGGCGATGGTGCGCACTCCGTCCACCTTGCACAGCAGCGCCCAGTCGTACGGGCCGAGGACGACGTCGGTCGTCGCCGGCGCGGCGGTCGACAGGACCGGCACGGCGTCGGCTCCGCCGATGTAGGGAAGGATCGAGGTCCAGCGCTCCTCGCGGTCGCGGGCCGAGGCCAGCAGGTCGGTCACGCTCATAACGGGGGCGACGTCCTGGCGGGTGCGCTTGCCGTTGCGGAAGCGTCGGTCGGCCACCTGCCAGTGCAGCAGGTCGGCTACCTGGTCGCGGACCTGCTCGGAGACGAACGACTCCACCACGGTGCGGTCGACGAAGCCGAGGCGCACCAGCAGCTCGCCGAGGCGCCAGCCCTGCAGCTCGGTCCGCTGCACCTCCAGGGCCTCGGCCAGGGCCTCCGGGGTCAGGACGCCCGACGACATGAGCCGGACGCCGAGCAGAGGACGGCGGCCGGGCACCGACACCGCGTAGACGTCGCCGTCGCGGAACCAGACCGTGGCCTGCTCGCCGGTGGGGTCGGACAGGGTGAGGCAGCCGGTGGCCTCCTGGGACGCCAGCTCGAGGAGGAGGCTGTCCACCCGGGCCGTGTAGCCGCCGTCAGGCACGCCGGACCTCCTCCACCACTGTTGGGCTCGCCCGAACGGGCGCTTCCCTGAGTCCTTCGGACGCTCGGCGCCCCGGATTGAGCCCTTGGGCGTGTCCGCCTTCCCGGCGTGCCACGATGGGCGGCGTGCCGCAGGAGACACTGATCACCGTCGCCCCCACGGGGGCCGAGACGGCGAAGTCGGACGCACCGGCCCTACCGGTCACCCTCGACGAGCTCGTCGGCACCGCCAAGGCCTGCCAGGCGGCCGGCGCGGGCCTCATCCACGTGCACATCCGCGACGCCGACGCGCGCCCCACCCTCGACCTGCAGCGCCTCACCGACACCGTGGCCGCGCTCCGCGAGGGAACCGACCTCGTGGTTCAGCTGTCCACGGGCGGGGCCGTCACCGACCCCTACGAGGCGCGGCTGGGCGTGCTCGACGCCGAGCCCGACTCCTGCTCGCTGACCTGCGGCACCGTGAACTTCGGCTCCGACGTGTTCCTGAACCCCTGGGACTTCATGGTCGAGCTCTACCGCAAGACGCAGGCGCTGGAGATCGTGCCGGAGTTCGAGCTCTTCGACCTCGGGCACGTCATCGCGCTGAACCGCCTGCTCGACAAGGAGGGCGCGCCCTACGGCGGGCACGTCCACTGCGACCTCGTGCTCGGCGTGCCCGGCGGTGCTCCCGGCACCACCGAGGCGGTCGTCGCGATGGCCCGCGAGCTCCCGCCGGGGGCGTCCTGGTCGGCGACCGGTGTGGGCCGCAGCACGATGCCCGTGGCCCTGGCTGCGCTGTCCGCCGGCGGCCACCTGCGCGTGGGCATGGAGGACACCCTCACGTACGCTCCGGGCCGCCCGGTGCGCGACAACGCCGAGCTCGTAGAACGTGCCGCGACCCTCTCAAGGTTGGCCCTCCGGGAGCCGATGACCACCGATGGGGCGCGATCTCTTCTCCACGTCAAGGATCGAAGGAACGAGGTGGCTGCATGACCAGGCCGATGGCCGGCGGACGACGCAGGGTCGACCGGGTCCTCGCCCCGGACTACCTCGACGACCTGCGCACCGCCCCGCTCGACGTCGTCCGCGGGAAGCGGCACGAGGCCGAGCAGGAGGAGGCCGACCTCTCCTTCGCCCGCCGCATGCTGCACGGGCGGATGGACATCATCAAGGCCGAGCAGGCGCGCCGGGCCGACCCCGAGGGCGGCTCGCTCGTCGAGCGTCTCTCCACGATCCTCGCCGACCCCTCGCGCAGCACGCACGGATCCGGCCGCCATCTCACGGTCGAGCCGTCGCGCGTCGACGAGCACCGGCGCAAGGAGGAAGCGATCGTCGCCGACGCCGAGATCAGCGACGTCGTCCACCGCACCGACGCCGAGCTCGACGAGGCCCTGGCGCGGCTGCGGGAGACCGAGGTCGAGGTCTCGGAGGTGCGCCACGACGTCCAGCACGTCATGGACGCACTCACCGAGGAGATCGCCCGCCGCTACCGCGAGGGCGAGGCGTCGGTCGACGACCTGCTCGCCCACCTCGGCACCGACGGCTCGGGCGCCTCGGCGTCCTGACGCCGTCCGCCGGCCCGTCATGCCCGACACCTCCGTCGTCCTGGCCGAGGTCGTCCGCAACGGCTTCGTCGAGGGCGTCCATCGCGGCTCGCTCGTCGTGCTCGACGCCGACGGCTCGGTGCTGCTGTCGCGAGGCGACGCCGTGTCGCCGGTGTTCCCGCGCTCCTGCAACAAGCTCATGCAGGCCGCCGGGATGGTCGAGCTGGGATACCCCGGCCGCGACCGCCACCTCGCACTCGCGGCGGCGTCGCATTGGGGGCAGCCCCACCATGTCGAGGGCGTGCGCGAGATCCTGGCCGCCGCGGGCCTCGACGAGGAGGCGCTCAGGACACCCTCGGACTGGCCCGCCGACCCGGCAGCCCGCGACCAGCTCGTTCGCGCCGGCGGTCATGCGGCGCCGATCCTCATGAACTGCTCGGGCAAGCACGCAGCCATGCTCGCGACGTGCGTCGTGCAGGACTGGCCGCTCGACGACTACCGCGATGTCGCGCATCCCCTGCAGGAGCACCTGGCCGCCACGGTCGAGCGGATCTCGGGCGAGCCCGCCGAGGCCGTCGGGGTCGACGGATGCGGTGCCCCGGTGCTGTCGATGTCGCTGACCGCCCTGGCACGGGCCTACTCGGCGTGCATAACGGCGGACGCCGGCTCGCCCGAGCGGCTGGTCGCCGACGCGATGCGGGCGCATCCCGGCTTCGTCGGCGGCCACGGCCACGACGTGACGGCCTTCATGGAGGGCGTGCCCGGGCTGCTGGTCAAGGACGGCGCCGAGGGCGTGTACGCCGCGGCCCTGCCCGACGGCCGCGCCGTCGCGTTCAAGGTCGACGACGGTGCCGGCCGCCCGCGACCCACGGTGCTGGCAGCAGTGCTGCGCAGCCTGGGGGTCGAGGCGGCAGCGCTCGACGAGCTCGCCGAGGTCGTGCTGCTCGGCGGCGGGCAGCCGGTCGGATCCGTCCGGGCCGTTGTCGGGCTGGTCTAGCGGCTCAGCAGCGCTCGGGGCCGGTGCGCACGCGCAGCGCGCGCAGCAGCCGGTCCGAGGGGCTCCCGGAGGTGCGCTGGCAGCGCGCCCGCGCGGCGAGGCGCGACAGGCAGGCGTCGTCGCGCAGCGCATCGGTGCGCGCGAGGGCGGCTGACGAGGTCAGGTCGGGCGAGATCATCGTGGTCTCCTGGTCGTGGTCGTGGTCGTGGTGGCCGGGGCGCTGGTGTGGGTGCTCAGCAGCAGGCGGCGGACTTCTCGGGGGCCGTATCGGCGTCGTCGGCAGCGGTCGCCCCGGCGCCGCAGCAGGCGGCCTGCTCGACCTCGTCGACGGCGAAGAAGGTCTGGCTGTCGGCGAGCACGGTGTAGAACTCCCACCGCTCGCCGTCGGGTGCGGTCTCGACCCAGAACTTGTCCTGCGTCGCGTAGCAGCAGGTCGTGCCGCGCTCGTCGACCGACATGAGGCCCTCGCCGGCGAGCCGGGTCTGGGCCGCGTCGACGTCGTCGGTCGAGCCGAGCTCCACCCCGAGGTGGTTGAGGCTGTCGGCCGCGCCCTTGTTCTCGATGAGCACCAGCTTGAGCGGCGGCTCGGCCACAGCGAAGTTGGCGTACCCGGGCCGCACCTTCGCGGGCCCGACGCCGAACAGCTTGCTGTAGAACGCCGTGGCCGCCTCCACGTCCTCGACGTTGAGGGCGAGCTGCAGGCGGGTGGGGACGGTGGTGGTCATCGTGCCTCCTCGGTTGCATCGACGGATGTCGATATCGATTGCGATCGATACTGGACCGTATATCGATGTCTGTCAATATTGATGTCGATCGAAAAGGTCGGCCCCCCGTCGCCGGGCCCGGCGCGGTCGGGGCGTTGGCGCACCGGCGATCGGGCCTCCGGCGTCCCCCGGGTCCACCCAGCGTTCACCTGCCGCTGGCAGGCTCCGCCCATGACCTCGGCTCAGACCCTGGCGCGTCGGCTCGGGCTCGGCGGCGCTGTCGCCATCGGCGTCGGCGCCATGCTCGGCACCGGGGTGTTCGCCGCCTGGACTCCGGCCCTGCGGCTGGCCGGGCCGGCGCTGCTGGGCGCGCTCGCGATCGCGGCCGTCGTCGCCGCGCTCAACGCCTGGTCGACCGCCGCTCTCGCCCGCGTGCACCCGCAGGCGGGCGGCGCCTACGTCTACGGCAAGGAGCGCCTCGGCCGCTGGGCCGGCCTGCTCGCGGGCTGGGCGTTCGTCGTCGGCAAGTCGGCGTCCGCCGGCGCCGCCGCGCTCACCATCGGCGCCTACGTAGCCCCCGACTACCAGCGGTGGGTCGGTGCCGCGGCGGTCGTCGTGGTGCTGCTGTTCGATCTGCGCGGCGTCACGAAGACCGCGGGGGCCTCGGCGGTCGTGTCGGCGGTGGTGATCGTGGTCCTGCTCGTGCTCGTCGCCGCGGTGGCCGTCGGCCGGGCCACCACGGGGTCCGATGGTGCGGCGTCCGGCGACGGCCTGCCGCACGGTGCGACCGGCGTGCTGGCGGCCGCCGGCATCCTGTTCGTCGCCTTCGCCGGCTACGCCCGGATCGCGACCCTCGGCGAGGAGGTGCGCGACCCGGAGCGCACCCTGCCCCGGGCGATCGTCGTGTCGTTCGCGGTCGTGGTCGTGGTCTACCTGCTCGTCGCGCTGGCGGTCCTCGCGATGGGGCTGCGGCCCGACGACCTCACGGCCGCGCCCCTCGAGGCGATCGCCCGGTACGTGAACGGCGAGTGGCTGCCCGGCCTCGTGCGCGTCGCGGCTGTCCTCGCCGCAGGCGGGGCGCTGCTCTCGCTGCTGGCCGGGGTGGGCCGCACGCTGTTCGCGCTCGGCCGCGGCGGCGACGGCCCCGCCGCGCTCGCCGAGCTCTCCGGCCACGGGGTGCCCGCGCGGGCGCAGGTCGCGGCGGCTGCCGCGGCCGTGGGCGTCGTCGCGGTCGGCGGCATCGCGGCGGCCCTGGCGGTGTCGGCAGCCACGATCCTGACCTACTACGGCGTCGCGCACCTCGCGGCGCTGCGGCTGCGGCCGGACGAGGGGCGGCCGCCACGCGTGGTGCCGGCGGCCGGCCTGCTCGGCTGCGTCCTTGTGGTGGCAGGGCTCGTCCTGGCCGCCCGCACGCTGGGGTAGCAAGCACCTACGCAGCGTTCTGTGAGGGGGAACACGCCCTCACTGCTTGCTACCCGCTTGCCAGAGCAAGCAGTTACCGGTCAGTATTGATGCATGGCCACCATCGACGTCCACGCTCTCGGGGAGTACATCCGGGAGCAGCGCACGACCGCCGAGGTCTCGCTGCGCCAGCTGGCGAAGAGCGCCGGGGTCTCCAACCCCTACCTCTCCCAGGTGGAGCGTGGTCTGAAGAAGCCCAGCGCCGAGATCCTCGGCCAGATCGCAGCCGCCCTGCGCATCTCCGCCGAGACGCTCTACGTCAAGGCCGGGCTGCTCGAGGCGCGCGACGGCGACGCGGCCGTCACCGACGCGATCAACGCCGACGAGACGCTGACCGAGCGCCAGCGCCAGGTGCTCCTCGAGATCTACGCCGCGTTCCAGAAGGAGAACGCGGTGCTGCGCGAGAGCACCACCACGACCCCCGACGGCAGCGACCGGCCCACGGCCGCCGCCACGAGCTGAAGGACCGCATCATGACCGAGAACACCACCCCCGAGGTCGTCGAGACCGCGGCCGACGCCGTGGAGACCGTGACCGCCCCCGTGAAGAAGGCCGCCGCCAAGAAGCCGGCCGCGAAGAAGGCTCCGGCCAAGAAGGCCGCCGCCACCAAGGCCCCCGCCAAGAAGGCCGCCCCGAAGAAGGTCGCGACCGCCAAGAAGGCGACCGCCGACAAGGCCCCCAAGAAGAAGGTCGTCGTCGGCACCGCCGCCCCCGAGGCCACCCCGGTCGAGGACGCCGCCAAGCTCCTCGAGGTGCCGGTCGCGCGTCTGCGCGAGCTGCTCACCGCCCCGCAGGTGCAGGAGGTCAAGAGCCGCCTCGAAGGCCAGGCCGTGGTCGCGTCGAAGGCCGTCGAGCCCTACGTCGCCGAGCTGACCGAGAAGGTCGCCGAGATCGCCAAGCTCGCCGAGTCGTACGTGGCGCAGCTCAAGGGCCAGGCCGCCAAGGCAGCGGAGATCGCCGACCCGTACGTCGCCGACCTGCAGACCAAGGCCGGCGAGGCCTTCGACGTCGCCGAGAAGGCCGTGGCCCCGTACGTCGCCGTCGTGACCGAGAAGGTCAAGGACGCCGAGGAGTCGGTGAAGCCGTACGCGGCCACCGTGTCCGCCCAGGCGAACGAGGCCGTCGCGACCGCCGAGCGCGTCGTCGTCGACCTGCGTGCCCGCGCCGACGCCCGCGCCGCCTTCGCGGCCGATTCGGCCAAGCCGGTCGTCGAGGCCGTGAAGCCCGTCGTCGACGAGCTCCGCACCCGCACCGACGAGGTCGTCACCAAGGTCCGCAAGGCCGCCGGCCTCTGACCTGCCCCGCACGACGGAAGCCCCCGCCTCGAGGCGGGGGCTTCCGTGCGTCCCGGGCCCGATCTGGAGGGGTGCCGCGTCGGTCGAGCGACGCGTGGCCCCTCCAGAACGGGGCTCAGACCAGCTCGAGGCTGCGGCGGCTCAGGCCCCACATGGCGCCGTCGATGACGGTGCGGACGCTCGACAGGTCGCTCGCCGCACCGAGGGTGACGAACAGCGGCGTGAAGTGCTCGACGGTCGGGTGCGAGTAGGGCATGCCCGGGGCCAGGTGGCGGAAGTCCGCCAGGGTCTCGAGGTCGGCTGCCTGCAGTGCCTCCCAGGCCCAGGCGTCGAAGTCGGACGACCAGCCGGGGACCTTGCCCTCGACCATCTCCCGGGTGAGGAACGGCAGCCCGTGGGTCATGAAGCCCGAGCCGATCACCAGCACTCCCTCCTCGCGCAGAGCGCGCAGGCGGGCGCCCATCTGCAGCAGCACGTCGGCGCGGTCGGTCGGCAGCGACACCTGGACGACCGGCACGTCCGCGAGGGGGTACATCACCTTGAGCGGCACCCAGGCGCCGTGGTCGAGACCGCGGGGCGTGTCGCGCACCGGCGAGAGGTCGCTGAGCAGAGTGCTGACCTGGCCGCCGAGGGCTGCGGCGTCCGGAGTGGCGTACTGCATCGAGTAGTAGCGCGGGTCGAAGCCGCCGAAGTCGTAGACCACGCCGGTCGCCGGGTTCGGCGCCGTGATGAGGATCGGCGCGGCCTCCCAGTGGGCGCTGATGATGACGATCCCGCGGGGCTTGGGCATCGATGTCGACCATGCGAACAGCTCGTCGATCCATCCGGCGTCCTCGAACAGCGGGGGCGCGCCGTGGCTGAGGTAGATGCTCGGCAGCGGGTCGTCGCCCGGCTGCCACACCGTCTGCTCGCCGCTGCGGGCGAGCGCCTCCGGCTCGAACGCGTCGAACGCGGCTGCGGCCCTGCTCATCGTCGTGCTCCTTCGTCGTCGGACGTCCCGAGGGTCGCACGAATAACTTGAAGCGTCAACTAATTGTTCCGGCGCGCGAGGCTCAGCGCGACGGTGCGACGACGTCCCACGGGACGGTCAGCTCGCCCAGGCGCCAGCGCGACGGCGGGTCCAGCACCGGCACCCCGGAGGCGCGCAGTGCGCCGACGGCGGCGATCCACCGCTGGCGGACGCCGAAGGAGCCCTGCGGCGCCGCCGCAGCCCACGCCCGGTCGAGCTGCGCGAGCAGGTCGTGGATGCGCTCGCCGGGCACGTTGCGGTGGATGAGCGCCTTGGGCAGCCGCTCGGCGAGGTCGCCCGGCCGCTCCAGCCCGGCCAGCCGGGTCGACAGCGTGAGGCTCACCGGCTCGGCCCCGCCGGCGGGCAGGCGGACGAACCAGGCGTGGCGCCCGAGCTCGTCGCAGGTCCCCTCGACCAGCGAGCCCCCCGGCGCCAGCCGCGCCGTCATCGTCGACCAGGCCTCGACCACCTCGTCCTCGTCGTACTGGCGCAGCACGTTGAAGGCGCGGACCACGACCGGACGCCGTCCGTCGAGGGGCAGCTCGAAGCCGCCGCGACGGAAGGTGAGGGAGGCATCGGCGTAGGGCAGCGCCGCAGCGACGCGGGCGGGGTCGATCTCGATGCCCACGACCTCGACGTCGGGCCGCACCCGCCGCAGGCGGTCGCGCAGGTCGAGCGGGGTCCAGTGGGCTGCGCCGTAGCCCAGGTCGACGACGAGCGGGTCGACGGCAGCGCGCAGGTCGCGCGCCAGCGAGTGCGCGATCCAGCGGTCGACGCGGCGCAGCCGGTTGGGATGGGTGGTGCCGCGGGTGATCGTGCCGACCGGCTTGGCCGGCCGCGGGCTCACCAGCGCGAGCCGCGCGTGATGGAGGCGACCTTCGGCCGCACATCCACGAGGTAGTAGATCGCCACGGCCACGGCCGGCAGGCCCAGGAAGGACACGACGCCGAACCACAGCAGCACGACCACGCAGAGGCCGTTGATGATCAGCCAGGCCTGCTTGGTCTGCCGGTCGACGGCGGGGAAGGCCGCCGGCTTGCGGGTCGCGGAGTCGATCAGCGCCCAGACGGCGAGCAGCAGGCTGCCCAGGGTGAACACGAGGGCGAACATCGACGACAGCCACAGCATGCAGCCAGCATAAGCAGAGCAGCGCAGGTCGCCCTCCTGGAGCACCCGCTCGGACGCGCACCCGGTTCGGCCGCAGCCGCCCATGAGCGGCGCCGAAGGTCCAGGATCGGAGACGACAGGAGGTCGGACATGACGCTGATCGAGGCCGAACGGGGCGACATCACCGAGCAGAAGGTCGACGTGATCGTCAACGCCGCCAACTCCACCCTGCTGGGCGGCGGGGGCGTGGACGGGGCCATCCATTCCGCTGCCGGCCTCGACCTCTGGGAGGCCGTCAACCTGCTGCGCCGCGATGTCCTGCCGGACGGGCTCCCTGTGGGCGACGCCGTCGCGACCACGGCTGGCAACCTGCCTGCGCGCTGGGTCGTGCACACCGTGGGACCGCGCTACCGGGAGCCGCACGGGCCGGAAGAGATGCTGCTGGCCTCCTGCCACCGCCGCTCGCTCGAGGTCGCGCACGAGCTCGGCGCGCGGTCGGTGGCGTTCCCCGCGATCTCGTGCGGCATCTTCGGCTACCCGCCCGCGGAGGCGGCCCCCGTCGCCGTCCGGGTGGTGCGTGACTACGCTCGCGAGCACTCGGGGCACTTCGACGCCGTCCGCTTCGTGCTGTTCTCCGAGGACGTCGACGCCGCTTTCCGTGGGGCGCTGGCCGATCTCGCCGGCGACGCGCCCTTCGGATGACGCAGCGGCCGACCCAACCCCGTCGCGCCGGGCGGGATCGAGGAGCAGGATCGCCGCCATGGCCCTCGACGTGATCCGCACGGATCGGCTCCGGCTGCGCGCCTGGACCCTCGACGACGCCGAGGTCTTCCAGCAGATCTACTCGATCGAGGATGTCTACCGCTGGCTGGGGAACCCGCCGAAGCCCTGCCCGGACGTCGAGACCGCCCGCGAGCGCATCGCACGGTGGGAGACGGTCGCGCCCGCGCCCTACGGGCTCTGGGCGGTCGAGACCCCGGGGATCGACGAGGTCGCGCCGCAGCCGTGCGGGACCGTCCTGCTGGTGCCGCTCCTACGCTCGGGCGGCGGTCCCACCGACGCCGTCGAGGTCGGCTGGCATCTGCACCCTGCTGCGTGGGGGCGCGGCATCGCGGCCGAGGGCGCCCGCGCGCTCATCGACCGGGCGCGCGAGTCGGGCCTGCAGCAGCTGCACGCCGTCGTCTACGACGGCAACGAGCGCAGCATGGCCTTGTGCGACCGGCTCGGCTTCACCCGCCTGGGGCCGACCTCGGAGTG
>Ga0102832_1002649_pt1 | contig 10528 bp, 4 predicted proteins | sample EBPBio282013_DNA_FD_88942 | JGI IMG/M metagenome (GOLD analysis project Ga0102832, IMG submission 88942) | Wastewater treatment Type I Accumulibacter community from EBPR Bioreactor in Madison, WI, USA - Reactor 2_5/28/2013_ DNA (Illumina Assembly) | ecosystem: Engineered > Bioreactor > EBPR >... | reverse complement strand
TGCCATTCGTTTGGACATTTTCCATACTTATTTAAGTTTTTTCTGTAACTTTACTTTTCTCTTTTACTGGCATTTTCTTCAATCAACTTTTGGTACAAGTAATACCCATCAATGTTGACAAATGGGAACAAAATCAACAACGTATTGTCAAGCATGTACCTTAAAATATTTTTTTTATCTCATACCTAAAATAGTAATCAGTCTGGTAATTATTAAGGACATCATCCAACACTGTTTACATCAATTTTATCGAATATCGTTAGCGTGGATGCATATAACTTGTGATTAATGTTACTGGGTAGTGTAACAGATCAGTAATGCTTGATTGCTACTTTTTTATGCCTTAAAATTTTTTTATTTTTACCTGAAATGACGTAGGCTTTGAGGGAGTTGTTGTTGACTGTTTGGCCCAAGTTTATTACGTAAAGTTGGTATTTTTACGAGATTAAACGCTTTATGTGTTACTCGACGTGTTATGGGGTGAGGTAGCCGCATTGGGAAAGATTTAAAATGCACAGCAAAATTATCGTTATCAAAGAGAAAGATTTTTTCATCTTTTTCCTAAATTTTTTTACTTAGTCTTTTTTATAATGATTGTTTCAATTTATTTTCATACATATTTTTATTAAGTATTTTTTATCATAACTTTAAACTTTCAAAAATAAAGTAAAATATCATTTTTAGCTGATAAACTGACATTTTGGACTTTAATGTCAATTTCAATATTTTTTCAGAATTTACATGTAATTTTTTGCTTACCTTAAATTTTTCAATCATTTTTCAATTGGGATTATTTAATTTCACTCCAGCATGTTTTCTTTTTTTACGGTTTGGATTCAAAAGGTCTCTATTTTTTAATGCTTTATTGGGATCTTTTTTCTACTCGCTAAGGTGAAACACTTCATTAATAAACTTATTGTCTTTTTTAATAACTTACAATTTTTGTTAATCTATTTTTTTCTGCTTCATTTATTCTATCTCTTTCTTAAGAATTTTTTATTTTGACTATTTGGATTCATAAAGTTGTCTTAGGAAAAGTTTTAGAATTATTTTATGGCCTTTTTAATCTTTTTAGCGATGCAAATTTGTAGTGAAGGAAATATAAGAAGTCATTGTAAGGCCTTCGCCTATTTAAAGTTTTACTTAAAGCTTAGGTTAGTCATCTTTAAGATCAATTTTACAATTATTTTTCAAGCTTTTGATAAGACATTTGATAAAAGTTTAGGTATTCGTTTTCAGTTTGAGTTAATCTTTGAGATTTTCAAGAAAGTTGAGATCAATCTTTTTGAGCCAGAAATTATCTTAACAATCTGTAAGGTACATGGTTGAATAATTTTTCCCTGATTGTTTCTTGATCAACAGTATAAATTCTTCATCATTAATTTCTTCCTTAAAGTCGATATTATCAACCAAAGTTATGAGCTAAGATTCTGTTTAATTCTATTATACTTTTATCATTTTTTAATTATAAAGTTAGTTGATTGAAAATTGTCTTTATTACTTGTTTTTTAATATTAAGTAAGAATTATCTTCATTTTCATAAATCTTTAATTTGTAACATAAAAAAATAAAAATACTAATTTATAAAATTCAAATGCATTTCATCAGTGACAGATAATCGCTTGCATAATAATTCGCCTTTCAAACCCAAAATTAGTCTTCATACCTTCTCAGCTCAAGAGCCTCTCGACGTAGGATACTCTATTAAGATGGCGCCGATCCTGCTTAGTAATAAATCGAAGATTTCAAATAATAAATTTAGCAAAAATACAATTAATCAGTTGTCAACAAAATTTATACTTTTCCCTTCAAATACTACACAATCTAAATGTTTGATGACTCCTAATTTAAAGACCTATAGGGCCAGGTAGAGGTCTCCTTGTATCATGAAGAATAAGACTTTTAATGCAAAAATAATAATAACATGTCAAAATTATTAAACAAAAAAATCAAAAATTAAAAAGTCAATAACTTACTTGCACGGATAAAAGCCTAAAAATAAAGTTTAAAAGCGATAAATTTGTACACTTAGGATTCACTTTGTGAAAGTAATGAGACAAAGCCTACTAATAATGCGTCTGTAAGAAAAAGTAAAGGAAAACAAACTGGAGATAAATCCGGAAGAATTAAAGTTACTTATGAAACTTTTAATAGTAGATAAGAAAGTCCTAATGGAAAAATGCGATTACATACTTAGCCATATGAAAAGCCTTTAGGATATATTCTTAAAAAGAAGTGAAATATTTTATTTGGCCTCTTTAAACTTACCTTTTTGATTTTTTCTCTCTTTTTCTCTCTAATTTTCTTTTATATATCTCTCTCGATACCATTTCAACGAAAGTGAAACAAAAAATAAAGTTTTATGAAGTTTTATTTCAAAGTATGCATTAGATAAAAATAAATGTAAAAAAGAAATAAATAACAATTTAAAATCATTATTTAACTCTTCCTGAAACGATTTTTTCTTGACCGACAGCGCTAATGATTGAGAAGAAAACTTGTCCGTTATCCTTGTTGTTTTCCCACATGGCTTTTAATTCCTTATAGACTTCTTCGTCGTTGCCTGGGAGTTTAAGATCTGACTTTAATGATCCGTCATCTTGAATCAATGAAACGAAATCGTCTTCATCGATATCAGCGACTTCGTATTCAATTTTGTTGACGATTGGGATCATGACGTTGGCAGAAGTTGGCATAGAATCTTCGTATTTCTTTCCAGTGAAGATATCAAGTCCGACAATTGAGGCCTTGGCTGAACCATGCTTTCCTGGTTTGGCAGTTGAGTAATCAGTGACCTTGCATGGGAATCCCTTCAACATGCAATATCCACCCTTCTTGACTGAACCGGCTTGGGTTGGAGTGCAGTCTGATGATCCGGCATCAACTTTATCGAATTGTTAATCGTCTGACATGTTTGTGGTTTTTGTTGAATCAAATTAATTATAATGTCATTATTTTTAATTCTTTTATTAAAACTAATAAATTTACATTAGTTTTTTCAACAAATTACATTCTTATTCTCATGGCTTTAGCTTGAAATCACTTCGAGGTATCATGAACTTGTTCATCTCAACAAAAAAAGTAACAATTACTGGTAGAAAGATGCTGAATTTACAAATAAGGTTTAATATTTAAAATTTTTAATTAATAAAAAAAAAAGCTCCTCAACAGGGAATCGAACCCTGATTCTTGGATTTAAAGTCCAATGTCCTCACCATTGAACGATTGAGGAGATCTGAGTTATTTGTTTTCGGTTAATTTAAATGATTTTTATGGCTCATTTTTATTCAATTGAACAGAAATAGTTTTCCCTTCATTCAAATCGTCTTTTTCAATACCCATTTCAAAAAAACATGTAGAGTAAAAAAAGTTTGGAAAAGATTCTAATTCGATGTCTCAAAGTTCATTACGTACCTATAAGAAGGAGTCTTACAATGAAGGTATTTATATCGAAAAAAAAATGTAGTTTTACTTTTTAAAATTTGAATAAATAATTCATTCATCTTATTTTTAACTTTTGTACTTTTTTATTAACATTAATCTAAATAAATTAAAACTATCAAAAATTTTAATTTATTCTTTTAGTTAGTAAATAAATATCATTGAAAATGTTCTATCACCTTCTATTCTTTACGAGCTATTTTATATCGTTTAAAAAAATTTTAGGACTAGTAATGTGATCGGTCAAGAAAAATACTTAATGAGTGTCTAATCTTTATGCGACTCGTTCGATGTTGCTGATTTCATTTACAGACAGACCTCCTATCATCACAACAAGTAATTTCTTTTTTGATTTTTTTTGTAATTTTTTGAACTTTGAGAACTTTCCTTATGAAGACAGTTCGAGTTAAAGTTTTTTAAATTGTTTTGATGGCTTATCAAGCATAATTTATTGGGTTTTTTTTGCAATAATACACTCATGTCTATCGAGATAAATTGTTTATTTTTTAAACAAAGGATTGTATCTCAGTTTCCCTGTCGTTGGCTTATCAAAAAATGTTGAAAACTTCTCAAATCCAGGGGTTTTATCATAAAATGCAAGCAAATCTTATTTTTATTTCTGGCTGATTTATAGACATTGGAGCATTAAATAAATGATTCTCGCTTTGATTTATACATCATTTAAGGTCGATAGAATCTACAATGCTCTTTTGTGGATCTTTTTATCCTTTTCCACCTAAGCCTGACTTGTCAAGCTGGTAATAATTAAATGCTCTAATTCGCCAAGTTCTGAAAATCTTTCTCTTTTACTCTTATTAGAAATCTCCCTCATTATTTCAATATGCAAATTGTACTGCTTGATAGTTTTTGTATACTAAGGCAGCTATTTAATAACATCTTTGAGCTCTTTATTACTTGTAGTAAGTTATTTTTATCTTTGGAATTTGGCTGCTTTATTCGAAGCAGTAAATTTTTAAAAATCCCTTGTAATTTATGAAATAGCATCAGATACATGCTTATTTTTATAGTCTCTAAAAACCTTGTCACTTTCTTCAATTTTTACCTATTGAATTTCTTTGTTAAGATTGTTTATTGTTAAATTTTTGTAATCTGTGATATTGAACAAATCTGCTATCATCGGATAATAATAAAAGTTCCTTACCATGGGACTGACCCAATCAATAGCACGATCGAAAAAGATTACTGTCAAGTCATCTGTTTATTAATTCTTTTTGTTGTTTAATGACAATGTGCTCATTTACATGTTTTCTTATTCATGATCATTTTTTTAGTTATTTTCGAAACATTTGTAAACACGATTTGCCAATGATATGGAGAACTTGCTTTAATCTGAATAGTAGAGCTGTACTGAATTTAGGGAGTTAAAGCTAGCGACAATAGATTGATAGGCTTTTTATCCAATTTCCTAAGCTACTCTTGAGGTTTGTTTGTAAACTGACGACAAAAAAATATTTTAATCATCAGGTAAAATAGCGAGTGACTCGGTGAAGTAATTTACAGAAAAGTGAAGCTACATAAATGTAGAAAGGCGTTACATTATTTTTTCGCAATTAGCCATGAATTTCATTACTTATTAAGAGACCTATTCGCAGACTAAGATATTTATGCTAAAAAATGTAGGCTTTTTATCAAAGTCTTTTTAGATTAATTTTATTGATTATTGACCAATGAAGTATATTCCAATAGCGTTAGGTTCAGGCTTTTTATTTAAAGAGATCTTGGTTATGTTTTTTATACCAATGTCTAAAAGATTCTCAACTGTTACAATTTCCTTCAGAATTTGTGTGCCTTTCTCATCTGCTATTAAAATGGCTTCAATGCAGGATTGATTTTATGGTTTTTATCGAATTTTTATTAATTCATTGAGAAATTTCTTTTTACACGTTGATTTCATTTCTTTTATTCTGCAAAAATATTGGATAAAACTAAAATCTGACTTGATATTATTAATTTGCATCTTATTAAGATTTAATTGAAAATCAAAATAGTAAAAAAATCCATTTATTTGGTTAAAAGTATATTTAAATTTTAAAAGAGCAAATTTGAATTAAATGTAGGATTATAAAAAAAGTTGTGAAAAAATATCGCTCACGGGTGGGTTTGAACCACCGACCTTTCGGTTAACAGCCGAGCGCTCTACCGACTGAGCTACGCGAGCAAGTTACTTACTTCCTCGATTAAAAGATGAAATTCTTCAGATTTTAACGAGTTTTTCAAATCTGTACAGCTACAATAAATTTCTGAAAAATTAATAACATTTTGAACTTTTCATTAAAATTGTATAAAGAACAAATATAAAGCATCACAAAAAGTAAAATGAGCGTTCATAAATTAAGATAAGTACATGAGAGCGATACAAAAGTTTATAACTGTACATTCTAGCTTAAACTTTATGAGCTAAGAATTTTATTGAAATTTCCCTGTAAGTTTTTTATCGAGTGGAAGACAGTTAATGGTTCCAAGTCAGTAAAGACATAAGGATTTGTTGAGTGCATAAATGGAAAAGTTTAATTCAATCAAAGTCTTCTAATTGAGACATAAATGTTGTATAATATTAATAGGAAGCAATGGCTGCGAAAAGTCTCAACTATAAGTGTGTATTTGATTACAAGGAGTAAGCCAGATTTTAACCAACTTGCTGGGCGCATAAATATCGACTTAAGCCTTGCAATGTAAAATAATCCTTACGATAAAATACTTACCGAATCGCTGACTCATGCCTCGACTAGCGCAGATTTGAGGTTTTCCTTAGAAACAAAGTATTCCCTCCAATCATAAAAATCTATCAAATAAGTCGATTTGCTTTAGTTTAGGTATCTTATTGGATAAATTATTGTTTAGTGACAGATTATTGTACATCGGTAAGGGAAATGATCAAATGAGCAAGTCAAAATCAATGGGTTATTTAAAAATTGGCCATCCTATGATTTCACCTGTTTATCAAGTTAATAGCGCTTCACAAATTCATGTTGGAAAAATTGAAGAAGACAAGCCTTTACATTTTCCAAAGACGAAGCTTGAAAATCTTGGGCATTAAGTATTTGAGTCAGTGGAGATGTCATCGAATAATAAAAATTCATAAGGAAACTAGTTCAATATCAGAATGACACTCGGTCCATCAAAAAAACATCTTTCAAGGTAGGACTACGAACTGATGATTGATTAGCAGACTAAAGGAATGAAAAAGAGTGACTTGATGGTTGTTCCTGATATGAAAAAGAGTGGCATCGAATAAGATGATTCTTAAATCAACACCGAACGATCAAAAAAGTAGTCATAAGATTAGTTTCCGATTGCACCTTATGATTATCAAAAAGAAAAAACCATGCGAAAGACAGGTTCTTAGAAAAAAACTTTACTCGCCAGGCCACAATCTCCATAATCTGAAATCGACATAAACGTTGATACATTTGAGGTTTTGTTATAAAGTCGATAAATGCACTAAACCAAGTCAAATGGAATGATGATAATGAAAAATATGATGATGAATTCAATGAATTCAAGTAACAGTTTTAGTGTAAGTCGTTTTCAGGCTCAATTTGAAAGCTCAGGGCCTTAAAATTTTAGTAAAATTAAGTCACCAAAGTAATCGACCGTATCGCTGAATGACAATCACAAGGAGAATTTCATCCAATCAATGTAAAAAAATAAAGACCATCGTCTTTAAAAGCAATATGAATCTGCTTTATTCAAAGTCAAACAATTATAAAATTAATTAAACTTAGCCAAGAATAGTATTTCTAAGTTTTAGGAATAAAATAAAGAACTTATAAAAAAAATAAAATAACTTCAGCAGAAGACTTAATACTAATCAAAGATTAACTTGATTAATTGTTAAAAACTGAAAAAAGTCAGTACTTAATTGACTATTGAAAAAAGTAAAGTGAGATCGTCAGAAAATTCATATGCGCAAAGCTAAGTTGAGAAATTGAGAAACGAGCTAATAAAATCAAATTAAGCTCTTTAAAAAATCACTTCTTAAAATGAAGGCCTTAAGGGTAAACTTTAGCAAAGGGACGAAATCGAGTTACAAAATGAAATTAGAATTCAATAACTTTAATAGCTTTTAGAAAAGTAAAGATCTTTAAATAAAAATTTTACAGGCCAATAATCTTCTAATTTGGGATTTAAGTCAAAAGTAACTAAAAAATAAACTTTTGCGTCATAAAGATAATCTAGCGAAATAGCAATAAGCTACTTCGAAGAGAAAATAAAAGTTTTATAAAGTTAAAATATGCGATTCAAAGAATTAGGTAATCAAAAAGATAAGATCCTTGCATAAAAGACATTAAAGATTCAAAATTAATTGGTTTCCGTTGAAAAAGAGTTCTAAACTGTCATTTCATAGCTGATAAATAAAGAAAAACTTTTGGTAGAAAAAATAAACGAAGTTTAGCTATGGAAGACAAAATCATACGTAGCTACTTTCTCTTCATCAGCTCAGCAGGAAACAAAATATAGGTCACTCTAATAGGAGCTAAGGACGAAAAGATCTCTCATAGATTCTTACTAACTTCAGTTGCGATAGTTTTAAAAATAAATTTAGAAATTAACCATTCAAAATCACGAATTAGCCTAAAGTTATAACAAATTTGCAAGAGAAAGCTATAGATTTGAAGGCTAGCTGAAAGTAATCAAAGAAGAATAAAGTTTTAGGTAAAGCTTTGCATCTTCTGGTGGGTTTTTTAATATCTCTGCGTCGCATAGCTTGAACTTTAAATAAGAAAATGCGATATCTTTATTTAAGGAAGTTATTGAAAAATTCAATGAAAAGTTAAAAAAATCATAAAACGTTTAAGTGTAATTTCTACCTGATATTAATGACATTCGCAAGAAGATATTTAGATAGATTTAAAGGGCCACGAATGTCATTGCAGAATTATTAACAAATACTACAGCTCTTTAATAAGAAATATTTGGACTAAACCAAGAGTTATTGAATTCATAAAATTAAAATCGTTAAAAGTTATAAAAAATGTAGGCTAAAATCAATGAGCTTGAATAAAACTAAAGAATTACAGCAGGTTCAAGTAACATTGTTCCTCTTGGAAGTAGTATGAAAACCTAATCAAATTAAAAATTTGATCATTACTCACAATCTACAAAGAAAAAATCACTTCCTTTAAATATGACTACATTAAGTGTATAGGCAAAATTGACAAGAGAGGTCGAAAAGTTGAAGAGCATAATTTATGACAAAAACAAATAAATTAGCGACCTGATAGCTTCTTATGAAAAACTCAAATTTTAAAGATAAACCCAATCGATGCTATTCAGATCGAAGCGTACAAAATCATTATAGAAATAAAGTCTCTAACATGAAGATGATGACCAATCTGATGCTGAGCTTGTCCATGATATTTTGGACTTGCAGATACGTTTAAATAAGTAAAAATAAAAGAAAAATCTTATAATGTAAGAGCTTTAGCTGAGAAAGAGTCTCAATCGAAGCCAATAAATATCGCAAAATGTCCCACAGTTTGACCTTTCTTCTGTTTATAAAGAAATTCGAGCGATAATTACAAGTCGTTAAAATTACATCACGGCATAAGATACTTTACAAAGACTTGTGATTAAAATTAATTAATTTAATGAGACAGGAGGATATCAGAATAAAGAGAAACATTAAAAGCTTACTTATTTACTGTAAGAAAAGTCAAGAACATTGTCTAAATAGTTGCAGGTTATGAAATCCGCCTTACTCAAACTCAATACTAAAGGCTTAGAATCTATGCAGTGCAAAACTTTCATAGCTAATTCATTTAAACCTGCACAACGTATAATGAATGAATTAATAGGCGTGATTGAGCAAATGATAAATTAGGCTGAGGAATGAACATCAAAGTTTTTATATTTTTCAATTTTAATTTTTTTAATTCTTTTCAATATCTCTTTAAGATTCATTGTTAATTTTTTACAAAAAGTAATCTTATTTTTTTATATATAAAAAATCTAAATCATTTGCCTGCAACTAAATGGGCAATACTTTTTAAGACATCCATAGCGTGTTACTTTTCCATGGCTTAACGACATTTTGGGTTTGAGCTGCATTTAGCAATCAAAATTGCAGCATTTTTTCTCCAATTTCCAATCTTATCTTTACTAATGAAAACTAATCTCTTCATACATCCAGCAACAAAACCACAAATTTTTTATTTCATGATTGGATTAGACATTGCGATGACTCCGAACAAGTTTGATGTGTTACAGAAAAGATTTTCATGAACTAAATTGTCAGAAACATATTTGGATAATGAATCAAAAAGTTTAGAGGGTAAATCAGCTGATAATGATTTTCCATTATTAGGTGTGTAAAGATTGTTAAGAATCTTTACTACTTGAGTCATATTACTTTTTTAATTTGGGTTCTTTAAAGGATCTTCTTACAAACTAATTTCTTCAAAAGTTGGAAGCCATTTTGAAGTTTCTTCGGGGTTATTTATTTTAAGTCTTGAAATGATCAATAGACTTCTGTAACAAATTTATTTTGACACTAATTTTCTACCTTTGACGAATCTCTCGAACAATAAGTCACCAACATGGTTGACTTAAAGAGATGAGTCAAATGACAAATTTACGAGTAAAGATAATATGGCTTCAATATATTCTGTAAAATTAACCATAGTTCGAGGATAATTTTGCAACTAATTTGTAATTTCAACAAATTTATTATTTCTTTAAAAGTATTCAATGAGATTTTTTCTATGTTAAGAATGTGTGGCTAAGTTAGCTAATAGACCATAGACATTCTTTTTCAAATCTAAAAATGTTCTATTTTGAGTTTTTTGTCCCAAAATCATCACAAAAAATGAATCTACTAATGTGTTTGATTTTTGCTTGTTGAAATAACTGTTCTTAAGGCCTGAATCATTTCCTGACAATAAGTTGCTCATGTAAATGATGAAGACGTTCAATAATTGAGTTGCGGTTTTTCTCTTTGCGAGTAATTTTGTATAAGTTTCTTCGATAAAATGATAGACTTTTTGGTCATTAGAAAGTTTAGCTCTGAAAGGTTCATAAAGTGAAATTGGTACAAGTATTTCAAACAAATCTTCACAAATTTGAA
>Ga0102832_1002648_pt1 | contig 10529 bp, 10 predicted proteins | sample EBPBio282013_DNA_FD_88942 | JGI IMG/M metagenome (GOLD analysis project Ga0102832, IMG submission 88942) | Wastewater treatment Type I Accumulibacter community from EBPR Bioreactor in Madison, WI, USA - Reactor 2_5/28/2013_ DNA (Illumina Assembly) | ecosystem: Engineered > Bioreactor > EBPR >... | reverse complement strand
CACCTCCGCTACTTCGTCGCCGTCGCCCGCGAGGGCCACGTGACCCGCGCGGCCGAGCGGCTGGGCATCGCCCAGCCACCGCTCAGCCAGCAGATCCGCGCGCTCGAGGACGAGGTCGGCACCAAGCTGCTGCAGCGCCACCCGCGCGGCGTCGCGCTGACCGATGCCGGGCGCGCGTTCCTGGTCGACGCCGAGGCGGTGCTGGCCGGCGCGGCGCAGGCGGCGGCGCGGGCCCGCCGCACGGCGCGCGGCGAGGTCGGCCGCATCGCCGTCGGCTTCACCACCTCGGCGCCGTTCCACCCGCTGGTGGCACGGGCGATCCGCGCCTTCCGCGCCGACCGCCCCGACGTGTCGTTCGTGCTGGAGGAGACAGGCTCGGCCGAGCTGCTGGCCGGCCTGCGCGCCGAGCGGCTCGACGTCGCCTTCGTGCGCTCGGGCCTCGCCGAGGCCGCTGGCCTCGCGATCCACCCGCTGTTGCAGGAGGACATGGTGGTCGCCCTGCCTCATCGCCATCGCCTGGCGCGCCGGCCGAAGCTCACGCTGCGTGACCTCGCGCCCGAGACGCTGATCCTCTACCGTCGGCCCGACGGGCGCGGCCTCTACGATGTCATCGTCTCGGCCTGCGCCGCCGCGGGCTTCGCGCCGCAGGTCGGCCAGGAAGCGCCGCGCATCGTATCGACGCTCAACCTGGTGGCGGCCGGGCTCGGCCTCACGCTGGTGCCGGCCTCGCTCAGCCGCCTGCAACTGGAGGGCGTCACCTACCGGCCACTGTCGGGCCGGCCGGCGGTGAAGGTGCCGCTGAGCGTCGCCTGCCGCGCCGACGAACGCTCGGCGGCGACCACCGCCTTCCTCGCCCTGGTGCGGGAGATGGCCTGATATCGACATGATCCCGATCCGCACCATCGGCCACTCCAATCACCCGATCGAGCGCTTCGTCGACCTCCTGAAGGCGGCCGGCGTCGCCGTCGTGATCGACGTGCGCTCGACGCCGTATTCGCGGCGCTTCCCCCAGTTCGGCCGCGAGCGACTGGCGCAGGCCCTCGCCGCCACCGGCATCGGCTACCGCCACGAGGGCGAGTCGCTCGGCGGGAAGCCGGGCGACGGCGCGGGCTACGACGACCTCGCGGCGCGGCCGGCGTTCGGCGCGGCGCTCGACCGGCTGCTGGCGTTGGCCGAAACCCAGGCGCTGTGCCTGATGTGCGCCGAGAAGGAGCCGCTCGATTGTCACCGCACCGTGCTGGTGGCACGGCGGCTGGCCGAGCGCGGCGTGACGGTCGAGCACCTGCTGGCCGACGGCGGCCGGCGCGACCATGGCGCGATCGAGGACGCGCTGCTCGGTCCGGGCGACGACCTGTTCGCGGCGGCGGCGCCGCGCGCCGCGCGGCTGGCCGAGGCCTGGCGGCTGCGCGAACGGGCGATGAAGCGCGGCCGCTAGGCGTGCTAGCCTCGCCGGCGAGGGAGATACGCCGATGCGCTATATCGCGGCCTTGCTGGTGCTGCTCGTGGCCCTGAGCCACGCGGCCTTCATGCTGCTCGAGATGGTCTACTGGACCCAGCCGCTCGGCCAGCAGGTGTTCGGCACGACGCCCGAGTTCGCGCAGGCCTCGGCCGTGCTCGCCGCCAACCAGGGCCTGTACAACGGCTTCCTCACGGCCGGCCTGCTGTGGGGACTGGTCAGCGGCCGGCGCGACGTGCGCGCCTTCTTCCTCGCCTGCGTGATCGTGGCCGGCGTCTACGGCGGCCTCACCGCCAAGATGTCGATCCTCTACATCCAGGCCGCGCCGGCGGTGGCGGCGCTGCTGGCCGTGCTGGCGGTGCGCCCGCCGCGCCAGCGCGAGCACCTGCTCTGACCGGCATGCGCCTGCCCGACGTCGTGCTGGTCAACGGCCCGTCGAGCGCCGGCAAGACCACGCTGTGCCGCGCCCTGCAGGCGGCGCTGGCCGAGCCCTACCTCGTCACCGGCTTCGACGACTTCGTCTTCATGGCCGCGCCGCGCTACTACCGCGGCGCCGACACCGCCCGCCAGGACGGCACCGACGCGATGACCGCGCAGGGCGTCGAGATGGTCGTGACCTCGGCGCCCGGCGAACCGCTGGCCGTGACGGCGCGCTTCGGGCCGGTGTTCCGGCGCCTGGTCGACGGCATCGCGCCGGCGGTGCGCGCGCTGGTCGACAACGGCAACCGCGTGATCCTCGACCACGTGCTGCACGATGCCGCGATGGCCGAGGGCTGCCGCCGCGCCTTCGCCGGGCTCGACGTGTTCGCGGTCGGCGTCACCTGCCCGATCGAGATCCTCGAGGCCCGCGAACGGGCGCGCGGCGACCGCGTGCTGGGCCGCGCCCGCGGCCTGGCGTCGGTGGTACACGGCTTCCTCGCCTACGACCTCACGGTCGACACCGGCGCGCAATCGGCCGACGCCGCGGCGGCGGCGATCGTTGCGGCTCTGTCTTCGCGCTGATCGACGAAAGGTCCCTCGCTGGCGCTCGGGATGACAGTTCAAACGCCAAAGGCAAACCGCGGATCGGGCTTCGTGCCGTTCAGCACCATCGTCGCCAGCAGTTCGCCGATCGCGGCGGAGTGCTTGAAGCCGTGGCCCGAGCAGGGCGAGGCGACGACGATGCGGTCGTGGCCGGGCAGGCGGTCGATCACGAAGCGGGCCCGCTCGACCTGGGTGTAGAGGCAGACCTTGCTCTTCACGCAGGTGGGCGACAGGCCGGGCAGGAAGGGCGCGACGTAGGTCTCGTACATCGCCCGCGTCTCGTCCGCGCTCACCGTGCGGTCGACCGTGTCGGCGGTGGTGGTGACGACCTCCTGCTCGGTCGCGATCTTCACGCCCTCCTCGATCCCGCCGGTCGCCGGGAAGCCGTAGATCACCTGCGGCCGCGGCACCTGCCAGATGTAGACCGGGAAGCGCTCGGGCCGGAACGTCTCGTGCGCAGCGGCGTCGCGGGCGCGGAACCAGTAGAGCACCTGGCGCGTGACGCGGAAGCCGCCAGCGAGCGGCGGCGGCAGCTCGCCGGGCAGCCACGCGCCCAGCGCCAGCACCAGCTGCCGCGCGCGGTAGCTGCCCTGCTCCGTCGTGACGCGCACGCCGTCGTCCTCCTGGGCGAACGACAGCATGCGTTCGCCGGTGCGCAGCGTCGCGCCGAGCGCGCGTGCGCGTTCGAGCTGGACGCGGATGCAGGCCTCGGGCCGCACGAAGCCGGAGACCTGGTCGAAGTAGGCCTCGTCGCCGTCGCCGGTGTTCAGCGCCGGGTAGCGCCGGCGCAGCGCCGCGCCGTCGAGCCGCTCGTAGGCGAGCCCGGCCTTGTCGGCGGCGTCGACCGTGGCGGCGAGGAACCGCGGCACGCCGTGGCTCGGCGCGCGTTCGCCGGGACCGGCCAGCACCAGGAGGCCGTTCTGGGTCAGCAGCTCGACGCCGGTCTCGGCCTCCAGCGCGCGCCAGATCTCGTGGCTGCGCGCGGCGAAGGCCGAGTACTCCGGGCCCTCGCCGCAGGCGATGCGCGTGATGCGGGTGTCGCCGTGCGACGAGCCGAAGGCGTGCGGCGGGTCGTAGCGGTCAATGCCCAGCACGCGCGCGCCGCGCCGGGCCAGCTGGTAGGTGGCGGCGGCGCCCATCGCGCCCAGCCCGAGGACGATCGCGTCGTGGGTGTCCGGCATCGCACGATCCTCCCACGCCGCGCGTTGGCTTTGCAATTCGCCGCGTTTCGACATACAAGCTTTGACCATGACGATTCGCGTCGCCAACCGAACCACCAAAAAAGCCGCCACCAACGTGGGGCCGGTGAGGGTTTGCGCGCGCTGATTGTCGAGTAGAACAGCGAACGATCCTGCCAAGGCCCCGCCGTCAGACGGGGCCTTTGTCGTTCGCGGGGGTGCCGTCTCTTCAAGAAAATCGAGGAGATCCACCCATGTCGTCCCTGTCCCAGCATCCTCCCAGTTCCCAGCATCCTTCGTTGCCCAGCCTGCGGGCGGCCGACGGAAGGCCCCTGAACGTCGGCATCGTCGGCGCCACCGGCATGGTCGGCGAGCTGATGCGCACCATCCTGGCCGAGCGCGACTTCCCGGTCGGCGCGCTGCGCCTGTTCGCGTCGGCGCGGTCGGCCGGCAAGCGGCGCGCCTGGCAGGACGGCGAGATCGTGGTCGAGGATGCCGGGCGCGCCGACTATGGCGGGCTCGACGTGGTGTTCTTCTCGGCCGGCGCCTCGACCGCCAGGGAACTGGCGCCGGTGGTGGCAGCGCAGGGCGCCGTGGTGATCGACAACTCGTCGGCGTGGCGCGGCGATCCCAAGGTCCCGCTGGTGGTGGCCGAGGTCAATGCCGGCGCGCTGGCCAGCCTGCCGCGCGGCATCGTCGCCAACCCGAACTGCACGACCATGGCGGCGATGCCCGTGCTGAAGCCGCTGCACGAGGCGGCGGGGCTGCGCCGGCTGGTGGTCAGCACCTACCAGGCCGTGTCGGGCGCCGGCCTGGCCGGCGTCGACGAGCTCGAGGGCCAGCTGAGCGAGGCCGGCATCGGCGCGACGGCGCTGGTCCACGACGGCCAGGCGGTGAGCTTCGGCGCCGGCGCCAAGTGGGCGGTGCCGATCGCCTTCAACGTGGTGCCGCTCAACTACCGCATCGTCGAGAACGGCTACTCGGAGGAGGAGGTCAAGCTGCGCGACGAGAGCCGCAAGATCCTCGGCCTTCCCGACCTGCCGGTGTCGGGCACCTGCGTGCGCGTGCCGGTGTTCACCGGCCACTCGCTGTCGATCAACGCCGAGTTCGACCGGCCGCTGCCGGTGGCGCGGGCGATGGCCCTGCTCGCCCGGGCGCCGGGCGTTGCGCTGTCGGAGGTCCCGAACCCGCTGCAGGCGACCGGCCGCGACGCCGTCTTCGTCGGCCGCGTGCGCCCCGACCCGACCGTGCGGCACGGGCTGGCGCTGTTCGTGTCGGGCGACAACCTGCGCAAGGGCGCGGCGCTGAACGCCGTGCAGATCGCCGAGCAGTTGCCCGCCGCGACCTTCGCGCGGCGCAAGCGCGCGCCGCAGGCGGCGTGATAGACAGGAGACGAGGCCTGTCCCGGCGCGCGCCGCGCCGGGACAGGGCCTGCCGAGGGGGCAAGCCATGTATCCCAAGCTGCATGCCGGCGACGCCGCCGGCCTCGCGCGCGTGTCGACCGGGTCGCTGCCGCCGCCGGAACTGGTCCAGGCGGCGGTCGACGAGGCGCATGCCCGGTTCGGCGCCGACCATGCCGGCAAGGTGGCCGACTACATCCCCGCGCTGGCCCGGGTGTCGCCGGACCTGTTCGGCATCTCGGTGGTCGGCGTCAACGGCCGGCATCTCGGCGCCGGCGACCTCGACCACGCCTTCTCGATCCAGAGCATCTCCAAGCCCTTCGTCTTCGCCCTGGTCTGCCAGGCGCTCGGCACCGAGACGGCGCGGCACCGGATCGGCGTCAACGCGACCGGCCTGCCGTTCAACTCGGTGATGGCGATCGAGCTCAACGCCGACCGCACGATGAACCCGATGGTCAATGCCGGCGCCATCGCCACGACCAGCTGCGTGCCGGGCCAGACCGCCGAGGAGAAGTTCGACTTCGTCCGGGACGGGCTGTCGCGGTTCGCCGGCCGGCCGCTGGCGCTCGACCACGAGGTCTACGAGTCGGAGGCGGCGACCAACCAGCGCAACCGCGGCATCGCCAAGCTGCTGGAGGGATACGGCCGGATGTACGCCGACGCGCTGGAAGCGACCGACGTCTACACCCGCCAGTGCGCGCTCACCGTGACGGCGCGCGACCTCGCGGTGATGGGCGCCACGCTGGCCGACGGCGGCGTCAACCCGGTGACCCGCGAGCGGGTGATCGACGCGCCGCTGTGCGGGCGCGTGCTCGCCGCGCTGGCCACCGCCGGCCTGTACGAGCATTCCGGCGACTGGCTGTTCGAGGTCGGGCTGCCCGGCAAGAGCGGCGTCAGCGGCGGCATCGTGACCATGGCGCCGGGCAAGGGCGCGGTCGCCGTCTTCGCCCCGCCGCTCGACGAGGCGGGCAACTCGATCAAGGGCCAGCTCGTCACCAAGTTCCTGTCGGAGCGGCTCGGCCTCAACCTGTTCGCGTCGCAGCCGGACGCGTCGACCTGAGCGTCGACCTGGGCGTCGACCTGGGCGTCGACCTGGGCTGGGCTCAGCCGCCGACCGCCGCCCGGATGCGGTCGACCGCCGCGTCGGGCGCGGTCAGGACCGGCGTCTTCACCGCCGCCGTGACGGCGGCCAGCGCGCGCGAGGTCGAGAAGTGCGCCAGCATGATCGCGTCGCAGGCCGCGAGCTCGGGCGCGCGCGCCGCGATCAGGCGGTTGTGCGTGTCGGCGTCGCCCTTGCGCAGCGCGTCCATCGCGCCGTCGACGACGATCGTCTCGAGCGTCGCCGGGGCGCCGGTCTCGGCGACGAACTGCTCGAACTCCTCGGTCATGGTCAGCACGGCCGGCGCGAAGGTCGCCAGCATGCCGATCCGCCGGCCGCGGCCGATGGCCTCGCGGAACATCGCCTCGTTGGGCTTCAGCACCGGCACCGGCAGCTCGCGCGCCATGCGCTCGATCGCCGGCCCGAAGGCCGAGCAGGTGACCAGGATCGCGTCGGCGCCGATGCGGTGGGCATAGCCGCCCAGCTCGACGAAGCGCTCGAACATGCGCGGCGTCAGGTCATGGTCCTTGGCGCGGTCGACCGACAGCGAATCGTCGAGCAGGTTCACGGTCTCGGCCTCGGGCCAGCGGGTCGCGAAGGCCTTGCCGATCGGTTCGACGGCGACCGGCGTGCCGTGCAGCAGCACGATGCGGGGCTTCCTCGCCATCTCAGGCCACCTTCAGGCGCGAGACGAGGCCGCCGTCGGCATAGGCCTTCGCCGCCTCGGGCGACGACAGCAACGCCAGGAACGCCGCCGCCCCCTCGGGGCTCTTGGCGTCGGCGAAGATCGCGGCATCGAACGTCGACACGGTCTGGATCTCGTCGGGGAACGGGCCGGCGACGTCGACGCCCTTCACCGACATCAGCTCGCTGACCTGCTGGATGGCGAGGTCGGCCTCGCCGCTCGCCACCTTCTCGCCGGTGAAGCCCATCGGGATGGTGACGGCGCGGGCGTTGACCTCGGCGGCGATCCCCAGCCGCTCGATCAGGCCGGTGAAGTAGATGCCGCTGGCGCCGGCCATCGAGTAGGCGACGGCGCGGGCGCCCAGCATCGCCTGCTTGAAGGCCTCGACGGTCGAGACGTCGGGCTTCGGCGCGCCCGCCCTGACGCCGACGCCGAGCACCGAGTCGGCCAGCGTGACCCGCGTCTCGGGCCGCACGACGCGGTCGGCGCACAGCTTGTCCATCGACTTGTCGATGGCGATCACCATGTCGGCGCGCTGGCCCTCGGCAACCGACTTCATGATGGCCGTGGTCGGCCGCCAGTCGATGGCGAGTCGGTACGGCGTGCGCGCCTCGAACGCCGGCTTCAGCCAGCGACTGACGGCGACCTCGAGCGCGAGGCCGCTCATGACGGTGACGGATGACGGCGATGCCACGTGGCGTTCCCCCGGTTATGCTGTTGGCCGCCACCCTAGCGCGGCGCGACCGCCGGCGCATGGGTTTCGGCGCCGGAGAGCCAGCCCGCATGCTGCTGTATCACGCCTCTTCCTCGTACTACTCGATGATCGCCCGCCTCGGCCTGCTCGAGGCCGGGGTGCGGTTCGAGACACGGCGGCTCGACATCCACCTCGCCAAGGAACAGCTGGCGCCGTGGTACGTCGCCATCAATCCCGGGATGACCGTGCCGTCGCTGGTCGACGGCGCGACGACGTTCACCGACAGCCGCGACATCCTCGGCCACGCAAGCACGCTGGCCGGCGCCGCCTGGACGGATGCCGACCCCGCCCTCGCCGGCCGCATCGCGCAGGTCGTCGCCGATCACTACGCCATCGCGATCGAGAAGCTGACCTTCGGCAGCGCGTTCCTGAAGCGGCCAATGATGCGCCCCGTCTTCGTGCATTTCCTGAAGCGCGTCGTCGCCGGGCTGCAAAGGTCGCTGGCGACCGCGGCCAACCCCGAGGCCGTCCGGCACAAGATCGCGGTCAACGAGGACCGCATGGCGTTCTTCGACGCGCCCGACCTCGCGGCGCGGGTCGAGGCCGAGCGCGCCAAGGTCACCAACCTGCTCGGCAGCCTGCCGACCGGCGACGACGTCTTCCTGTTCGGCGATCGCCCCGGCTCGGCCGACGTGGTCGTGGCGGTCCTGCTGGCGCGGCTCCGGATGATCGGCCAGTACGACGCGCTGCTGGCGGGCCACACGGGGGTCGACGCGTGGTACGCCCGCTACCGGGCGCGCGATGTCGTGCGGCAGGCCGACCTGTGGGAACGCTTCCAGCCGCTGCGGATCCTGATGAAGCGCTGACGGTCGGCCGGGGGAATGGCTGTGGAGGCAGTCTTCGCGAACTCGTCTCTGGCGCCGGAATTCCCTGTTAACAGGGAATTTTGCTGGGAAAAGAGAAATCTCCGCGGCCGGCAGGGCGGCTCCACGCCGTAATCTGCGCGTTTTCCTCGATCCTCCCGAGCCGCCGCCGGCGCCGCGAACAGGGAATTTCCAGGCGGTGAACAGCGAATGCTCGGGCGCCGAACAGGGAACGCCTTAAGCGACGCAGCCGCGGGCAGATCGCCCTACAAGGCTCCTCCCGCTCCTTTGGCCCATCAATGCGCCCACCCCGGTCCGGCACAGCAGCCAAAACGGCGGAACCCGGCTGGAGCGACTTGACGCCCCGAAATCCGCGCATCGAGAGGGAATATCGCCGGCTGCAGGGGTTTGCGGGCCCCGCCCTGGCACCTGGATGCAGGGATAGGCCACTGCGGCTGGAGGCAGTCGAAGTTTCCGAAGCAGCTCCTAGTCTGGCCTCCAAGCCGTCCCTCTCGGCAAGGAGCTAACCATGAACAAGAAGACCGCTGCGGCCAGCGCGGCCAAGCCTCCCCACCCTGCTAACCATCCGGCGGCGGTGGCAGCCGCCCTTGCCGCGTGCGCCAGCATCATTGAAGCGCGGCCGCCGGGGGAGTTGAAGCCCAATCCGCGTAACGCCCGGACCCACGGCAGCAAGCAGGTCCAGCTGCTAGCGGCGGGGATCTCCCAGTTCGGCTTCCTTGTACCGGTACTGATCGACGAGGAAGACGTCATCTTGGCGGGGCATGGCCGTGTCGAGGCCGCCAAGACCCTCAAGATGGAGACCGTGCCGACCGTCCGCGTCGGCCATCTTACCCCGGAGCGAAAACGCGCGTTCGTGCTGGCCGACAACCGCCTGGCCCAGCTTGCCGGCTGGGACGACCAGCTGCTAGGGGCCGAACTGGGCGAGCTTTTTGCCCTCGATCTGGACTTCGACATCGAGATCACCGGGTTCGACACCGTCGACGTCGACCGGCTCGATCCCGCGCCCTCCCCCCCTGTCGCACAGCAGGAAGTCGTGGCCGAGATCGACCGCGAGCAGCCAACCATCAGCAAGATGGGGGACCTGTGGCAGCTCGGCCCCCACCGCCTGATCTGCGGCAGTGCGCTCGAAGAAGACACCTACCGGCATCTCCTGGGTGACGACCGCGTCCAGATGGTCTTCAGCGACCCGCCGTACAACGTGAAGATCGACGGCCACGTCTGCGGATTGGGCTCCGTCAAGCATGCCGACTTCGCCATGGCGTCCGGCGAGATGTCGGCGGACCAGTTCATCGAGTTCCTGCGCGCGCCGATGCGCCTGTCGAGCTCGTTCAGCGTGGACGGCGCAATTCACTACATCTGCATGGACTGGCGTCACATGGGCGAAATGCTGGCCGCCGCCACCCCGATCTACGGCACGCCAAAGAACCTCTGCATCTGGAGCAAGACCAACGCCGGCATGGGCGCCTTCTACCGCTCGCAGCATGAACTCGTATTCGTGTTCAAGGTCGGCACGGCCAGCCACATCAACAACTTTGGCCTGGGCGGCCGCGGCCGCTACCGATCCAACGTGTGGGTATACCCCGGCGTGAACACCTTCAAGCGCGGCCGAATGGCAGAGCTCGAGGCCCACCCCACCGTCAAACCGCTGGCAATGGTCGTGGATGCCCTGAAGGACTGCTCCCGCCGCTCCGGCATCGTGCTCGATCCCTTTCTCGGCAGCGGGACGACATTGCTCGCCGCAGAGAAGACGGGACGCCTCGGCCGCGGCATCGAGCTCGATCCCCACTATGTGGATGTCGCCATCCGACGCTGGCAGGAGATGACGGGCAAGCCCGGTGTCCACGTGGAGAGCGGCCTCACGTTCGAGCAGCTGGCCGCCCAGCGCGTCGCCATGGTCGAGTAAAGGGGCAGACCATGTCGAACTACACGGTTGGCTACGGCAAGCCGCCCATGAAGGCCCAGTTCAAAAAGGGCCAGTCGGGCAACCCGAAGGGCCGCCCCAAAGGCTCGACCAATCCTGACGACCTGATACGCAAGCTGCTCTTCAAGCCTGTGACGGTCACCCAGAATGGCAAGGCGACCAAGGTGCCGGCGATCGAGGCGCTGTTGT
>Ga0102832_1002647_pt1 | contig 10534 bp, 5 predicted proteins | sample EBPBio282013_DNA_FD_88942 | JGI IMG/M metagenome (GOLD analysis project Ga0102832, IMG submission 88942) | Wastewater treatment Type I Accumulibacter community from EBPR Bioreactor in Madison, WI, USA - Reactor 2_5/28/2013_ DNA (Illumina Assembly) | ecosystem: Engineered > Bioreactor > EBPR >... | reverse complement strand
GCTCTATACATCGATGGGCGAACAGTTTAAAAATGTAAACGAAAGGATTGGTAAAGCGCCTTAATAACTTGCTTAATAAAATTTTTTGTTAAAAAATTAATTGAACGATTTGAACACAAAATTATATCTCACCAAATCGAAAATAGAATCTCAAAAGAAAAAACATTTAATTTATGCAAAGAAATTGAACCGATAATTTGAAAAGGAATTGTATTGGCAAAATGAGAAACAAAACTAATACCTTATTACAGGGATTAAATCACAATATGAAAAACTTAAACAATCATATGAACAAAAATGCCTATAATTTCAATAGTTAAAAAATACTGTATCTTCGACTCAGATGTAAGAGATGAATTAGTACTGTGAAGCTTTGGAGGTTTAAAACAAAATTTTGATTTAAAATATTACTTTTTTAAAGAAGAATAAAAAAAGATCAACAAATCTAGAAAATTACCTTTCTCCTGTCACTAAATTAAACAGTCAAGATATCGAAGCTATTTTAAATGATTACAGAGAAAAAGAAATCAGATACAAAAACAAAATTAAAAAGCTTTAATAAGAAATGTACCAGAGAATTGATAAAGAATCATAACTTATAAAAAAAATAAAATTTTTATAAAAACTTATGATTGAAAAGTAGAATGATTCTTATCATTATCGCAAGAAAGTAAAGGCAGTGTAAAAATAAAAGACCAAACTAATGAAAGAAATTAAAATTATTTAGGAAAAAATTCTTTAAAAAGAATAGAGTAACTCGATAAGTTTAGAAGAAGTCAAAGCTCAAAATTAAAGACAAGCTAAAATTGAAAAAGCAATGTTTGAAAAAGTTATAAAATAAAAAAATCTCATGATCGAAAAGCTTGAAAAATAAATAGGTTACTTATCGACTCTTTTAACTCATTGGAAACCGCTTGATTAACTCGATAGATTTGATAGAAATGATATTAATAGTTCATCTCAAAAAGATAGAGCTTCTTCAATTCATAATCAATCAATACATTTGCATGGAGCACCCAGTCGATAAATGCTCAATCGGACAAAAACACCGATGAATTTAATATTCCCAGAAGAGACAATTAATGATGAAAGATTTTTGTTGAAAAGTACTCACAATTAAGAATTTCTAAACAAAGATTTATCCTTTATCTCCCTCAATAAGGATGATTAAAGCAATAAATTTGATTAAAATTCTAATAGAGAACCACGTCGATCAAGTAAAAAATGGACCGAAGATGCGAAAAAATGCCGAAAAGTTCTTCAAAATTAGGTCGAGCACATAGGTGAGCTTATTAAGTATAAAATGATCGCTCATCAAAAGTCTCCCAATGATATGAAATAATACTTCTCTTGTAAACTACAAAGATCAAATTCTTCTAAGCTCGAAGAAGAATTAATAACAATGAAGTAAGCCAAAGAAACTCTTATGACCGAGCCTTTTAATCTTTGTTAAGAAGAAGCCCATCTTTTGAGTCGCTACATAATTGAAGATTAAGGATCTTAATTTGTATTTTGTCATTAAGGAAATTAAAATTAAAGAGCAATTGTCAAGTCAATTATGAAAAATATTGTTGGTGATTATACTCTTCCTGACTGTGAAAGTTGTTAAACTAAATGGAAAGACATTAAAAGAATTTATTGTCATAATATGCAATTAGTTTTAAAAAGCGTATGTCCTAAAGGTATCATAAAAAAAGATAAGTTTTTGGAAATTTTCAGAAGTCTTGGAATTGACATTGAAGAGTCAACCAAAAACTACCTTGTTGGAAAGCTAGTTGAGCAATAAAATTCTCTTTCTACCCTCAAGTACGACATTCTCTTTTCACCCGAGTAAAGAATAGAATGATTTTCTCTCTTTATATTAAAAGTTATTAAAATTTTTAGTTTTTTTTAAGAAAAAATAATCACATGTAAGAAGAGTAAATAATTTTACTCTTTTAATTTCTGCTTAAAGATTTTATTGTTTAAAGGTATCGAACTTGAATGGCTGTTTTAGAGTCGAGAATTTTAGAGCGATTGTTTAAAAGTTTTGCTACTTCAACATCTCCTTGTGCGCTTATAATTTTACTTTCTGCATTTCGTCTGGCTACTGGAGCTGAAACCAATTATTTTTACAGTTCTTGACTGATGCCAAAATCTAAAATAATTTTTTGAATTACCTTTGAGAAAGATTTTATCCACATCGATTCCCCAATGTCTTGTGATTGGATCAATTTGTTATTCAATATCATTTGCAATTTATTACCGTTTTTACAATAATTATTGGAAAGTAAACTGAGCGACAGTGTTTTTTATAATTCCCCCTGCAACTTTAGTAACCGATTGAACCACATTATTCATTCTAAAATGTGCTAAATGAGGATTTTCAATATGATAGTAAACACAAGAGTCTATAGTTATTGCGATGTTGTCTGATAAAATAACAAATTTTGTTACCCTTTGTTAAAAGTCTCTGATTGGGCAAGTCCAATACGTTAATTCTGCAATCCACCTGAATGATGCTTTCTGTGATGGGGTTGAGGTAAATTAACCCAGGCTACACAGTACCAATGTATTTCTTATATTTGAGCAAAAGGCCTTTGCTTCCTTGCTCCACTTTTACGTATGGGTCATTACAGCAACAACAAAAACATCCAATACATGGACACCATGCTTTAAAACATCCTACAATATCTCCACAACATTATTGGGTAGTTTAATAACAACTTGTTTCTTCATCTCCATTTATGTAAAAAAATCCTGGCCCTGTATTCATCGATAAAATGCTTTGATTTTTTATTATAAACATTTTTATAAAACCTTAAAACAAACTAATAAAATCGATTGAATATTTTTTAACCTTTTTGCAAAAAAATGTGAATTGTTGAGTGACACAAAAAAATAAATCAAAGTGTAAAAAATTTTGAATATAAAAGGTAAAAGTGTATCAACTGAAATGGATTTTATTGCTGTAGTTTTGATTGAATTCTTTAGCTTTTTTAACTTCGATAGGTTTTTGGTGTTAATTGAAAGGTTTGTAATTAAACTCTTCTTTAAAATGGACATGGTTATGGTTTTTAGATTTTCTGGTTGGTGTGTGTTTAAGATCGTTTTGAAATTTGTTATTTTTTCTTGCGAAATGTTTTTCTTTTTCTTTTTTGGACATGAAGAAAGTTTAAGGAAGTTCAGGATTTTACATTTTAAATTGGCGCTTTTCTTGTGGGGAAAGTGTCGAAATATAATCATTCAATGTGAAATCTTGAACTTCTTCTTCTTACTCTTAAATAATTTCTTCCTCCTCACTGATTTATTATTCGATAATTTCTTATGGTTATTATTATGGCAACAATTCCCCAACTTTTTATGAACGTGACTCAATGAACTTGGCAAAGAGTTCCTTCATATATTTTTAGGTTTTCTTTCTCATCAATCTCGTCAATCTTTCTTGAAATAGGATAAAAATGTACTGGAGATAAGTCTTTTTCTGTGTCTAAACATTGCAATTTAGTCTTATCGAGAGTAGTTGAAATGCAATTAGTTTATTTTTTATTAATTTGTACCTTATAACAGATGGAATCAATTTAATTTTTTGTACATTTTAGTCATTTTATTTCAAATACGAAAAGTATAAACTTTTTTATCTTATTTTATCCAAATTAAAGCGATATAATGCTTTTTAAAAATATTTTTTTATCTTTTTTTTACAGATAGATTTTTTAATAAAAGTTTGTAATATAGCCAGTATAAGTGAATAATTATTAATGATAAATTTTTTATATGGGCAATATTGAAATACGCGAATAATCTAATCCTGCACGAAGAACCCAAATTTTCACATAAAGAAAATCATACGATCCCTTCAAAGTCTCTCCTCGGAATTCTCTCTCGCAACGATTTTAACACAATCCCTCATATTCACCTATCAGATATACCAAAAAGTCTCTTCTCAAATACAATGAACCTCTAACTTAAAGAAAAGTCAACACCGATCGTGTTGATGGATATAATGATCAAGGAAATAAGAATCAACTTAGTCTTTAACCCTACGATTATGAAAATGAAAAACTCAACAAAACGAATACCATAAATTCTAAAGTCTCTAAATTTACGAAAATCAAAAGTCTCTAAACATAGAATTTTCCATAACAACCTGAATAACCGACTAGCTCTTTTAATCTCACAGGAAAAATTGTATCTAACAGTAGGCGTGTCAATTAAGAAAGAAGGGCTGTACAAAATATAAATTCCACGTTAAAAAAATAGCTAAACAATTAAAGACAAAACATACTATAAAGTCCATATGATAACAGAGAAATAATTAAAAAAGTCAGAAATTTTAATGATTTTCTGAATGAAATTAAGCGAAAACTCAAATAAGATAAACAGTAAAATCTGTTAAGGAATAAATATCGACCTTAGACATTTGATAAAATTTAACTCCCCAGCAAAAGTAAATAATAAAAAACAAAGTACAAAAAGCCTTAAGCTAATATTTCTTAGAGTTTTCAACAGTAGCAAAACCTATAAAAAACAAAATCTACAAGAAAAATTGAAGTGGCCTTAAAGCTATAAAATTAAAAGCTTTAACTTGAAAAGTATAGAAAACTTGTTGAAAGATAGCTTTCTAAAACTCATTCCATTTAAAACATTTCACTCTGTACAAGAAATTTAGGATAAAAAATACTTACAATTCAGTATGAAAGTATTTTGCCATACAATATTTTATCAATCTAAAATTCTAAAAGTTCTTTAAAGAATTAAACTTTATAACCATCGTTGATTCAAAAGAATAACTCAATCTAGTCGTAGCTTATTTAAGAGGGATTATTAACAATTAACAACAATAAATTCAATGAAAAATCTTCTTAAAAACTAAAAAAAAGGTAGATGGTTAATAAACTGAAAAGTTAGTATGAAAAAATTCTAAAAAATATGCTGGAATTAGGAAAACTTATTGAAGTATATGAAAAAGGACTTTAAGACGATGAGGAATAAAAAAGTCAATAAAAAATACTTATTAAAGATTAGAGCCTTATAAATACTTTTTCAAGACTCTCGTCACATAAGAATTCTTTGAAACCTTTGGGATCATAAAATCAATTAAAATAGAACGGATAAAGTAGGATATAAAAGCAAAATACAGCAAAAGAATTGAATTCAAATAAAAAGATTGAGAAAATTGATGAACTTTTTTCTCGGCTTTACTCTTTGCAAAATGAATATCAATAAACTGACAGGTAGATAAGAGATGCAATTTAAAATAGTAATTCTTAATCACTGTTATAAGAGTCTTTTCGATCGAAATTCTCCAGCTTTGCGCCTAACCAAGATCAATCTACTAAATGAATAAAAAAAATGTGACAAATAATATATTATCTTTATTTTTTCCTTCTTCAGTAAATTAAAAATACTTAAGTAAATGATAAAGTGTATTGAAATCATAAAGAATATTGAGATTCATCATAAGAATAACAATTTTCAGTCGTAAAAATAGTTTTTCAGAACAGCTCACTTTCGTATTCAGAGCAATCCGTATCGAACCATTAATTTTAGTCATAATCTAAGATTAAGTTTTTTTCTTCATCTTAATTATTGACAAATTTTTAAACTTCTTAAGCATTTGGCTTGAAAAAGTAATCGCTTTCCTTTTCATCAAACATTTATGTGTCCATTGTAGACTTCTTTTTAAGAGATATTTTAGGATAAGGAATTTCCCAATCACTGCATCCACGGAAAAGGTTTTCAAACTGGCTTTCTGTTTGACTCTCAGATGAATTTCTCCCAAACTTTTTTTGAATTAAAACTGCTTTCGTTTAGAATTCAGATCTTGATCTTTGAAAGACTAATGTTTTTTCGCCTGTCGTTTCTTAATCTTCAAGAAGAGAGCGATAAGATCCTAAAGACTTTCTGTGATATCTCTTATGTTCATAAGTCATTAGACTCATGATTTAAAATTCTTTTTAAGAACTTTCAGGATAAAAAAGTTTCTTGTAGGTATCAGTCATTAGCGAGCTAAATGTATAAAATAAACTAAGACAATTATATAAAGTAAAAATGTAAACTGATAATTTAGCACTTAATTTTATAAAGTGATAAATATACTATAATCATAACAAAATTGTCAAATCTTTAAACAGACATAGCTTTGACTTTTTATCGTTATTTGAATCAACGATCTCAGATATAAAAAAATATGTGTTTTTGTATTTACTTAGTACGTTTGAGATGCAAATAAAGATCATAAAATAAAGATACTTTTTTATAAAAATAAAGATGAGATTGAAATCGATAAGTTTTAAATAAGATCAGTCGTTGTATTCGAGTCTGGCGTCTTGAACGTAGATACCGTCCAAGAATGATCTAAGATCTTTATCTTGGATGACGGTGGCTTGTTGGATTCTAGCACAAACTTGTGAGACTTTTTCCAAATCGATTGATTGAAGAGTAATGTTGTTCTTTTATTATTCTTTTTTAGTGATCAAAACTCCTTCTGGAGCATCGATTCTCTTGTTCATCTTGAAACCCAAGAAGTTCTTGATTTCAACTGACTGAAATTAATTAAATAAATACTCTTCCGTTCTCAATAATGTTGACAACGATTGGGAAATGGGAATATGCCAAAACCATCTTGAATTTGTATCCGTTGGTGACACCGTTGATCATGTTTCTGATGGTGCTTCTAACAGTACCGAGGACTGCGTTTCTCTTCTTCTTTTGAAGCCACATTCTGAATTTGAGGGCTGGAATTCCCTTTTTGTTCTTATCCTTAACCATTTCGAAGGGAATGTGCTTGAAGGATTTTGTCAAGGTACCGAGTTTACCCTTAACGGTGACGGTTCTTGATTTAACATCAACAGTAACTCCTTCGGGGATTTCTAATTATTGTTCAGAAACGATATACTTCATGATCACACAATTTATATTATTTTAATTAAAATTAAATTAATCCAATTAATTACTAATTTTATCCAAAGCCTTTTTTTTCGCAAAAAAGAGTTCTTTTGGAGAAAAAACTGGTGATAAATAAGAAGTGTGGAGTGAAATATATTTTTACAGAATCAGAAAAGCATGAATTGCTTTCTAACGTTACCGATGACTTCGTGTGGGATGACTTTCAAAACGTTGAAATGGACAGTCTTGCAAAGAGGTCTGCATTCACCGATGACAACAATATCTCCTTCTTTGACTGAGAAAGCTGGTGAGCAGTGGACTGAAATGTTTCTGTGTCTCTTTTCATATCTGTTGTATTTTGGAACGTAGTGAAGATAATCTCTTCTGACAACAATGGTTCTTTGCATTTTGGTTGAGATGCAGATACCCTTGAGGATTTTTCCTCTGATTGATACGTTGCTGGTGAATGGGCATTTTTTATCAACATAAGTGGATTCGATGGCTTCCTTTGGAGTTCTGAATCCGAGTCCGACGTTTTTGAAATATCTGACACCGGTGGTGGTCTTTTTGGCTAAAAGTTTTTTAGTGTTCAAGAAGACGTTTTCTTGTTTTTGGAATGATCTTTCGTTCTGGATTAAAAAAATTGTTTACTTGATTCTCAGCCATGACGTAGGTTGGTAAAAATTAATTGAATATTTTTATAAAAATTAAAATAAATCCAACTAAATCTTAAAAAAAATAATAAAAAAATTATTAATCAAGCAGTAGATTTATTTTGTTAGTTAAAACATACTTTATGAAAAAATAACTCGCCTTGAATTATACATTTTTAGCCATATCCTATTATATCAAGACATTCTGAACATGTTCGAGCTTCATGATTTTCCTATTATTTTATTTAGAAAGAGTTATTTTTAAAGGGCTCTATTTTGAAATTTTGATTTTTGTCAGCCATTACTATTTTGATTACCTACGCCACTATTTTTGATTTGGTTTTGTTAATTTTTTATAAAGTATGTTGATCAGTTGAAAGGCGATAAAGTTTATGTAAGAATTCGATTTGAATTTGACAGTTTTCGAGACTCTTATGAGAAGTAAAATTTGTCCTCAAAATTTACTCTTCTATTTTATTCAAAGACCAATTATTAATCTTGAGTTACTGACTGAATTGAACCTCAGATTGCGTTTTTTATATTGACTCATCTTATTCTTCAGATTAATGTCCAGATTCAACTTATTAAGCTTAAATTTGCGGCTATTCTTACTTATCAGTGATAAAGAATGAGATTTGGCTCATTAAAAGTGAACTTTATTTCAATGCATCGTCAATTTATTAGATTTATTTTTATGGTGGTAAATCATTTTTAGATGGACTTTATGAAAGTTCTTTCTTTTATTATCTTTTTCTATCGACTTATTACAATCTTTTTATTGGTTTTTTCATTAATGCTGACTTTGTTTGACTTAATTTCGATTAAAAAAGGTTTTAAGAAGTTTATAAAGATGGAAGAGGATACTTGAGGGTTTTATTAAGGCTGTTTTTATCCTTTAGTTAACTTTGGTTGATAGCTTACAATGTAGAAATCTTTTTGTTCATACTTGAATTTCTCTTCATACCAAAAGATTCCATTGTTTTACGTTGAATTTAATCAGGTAGGTTTTTATTTACTTTCTTTTGATGCTGATCCATGTGAAAATCAAAAGTTTATTGAGAGTAATACATTTGGTTACAAATAAAACATTTTACTACAGTAGGTTTCTTTACAGATTGAGGCTTATCTGAAAGAAGAGGTTTTTTATTATTCGCAGAAGAAGGCTTTATTTTCATTATTTACGTAGCGTGCTATTTTTCAAAATAGTAATTTGTATTTTTTTTACAAAATAGTAAAATGATAAGTTTATGATATAAATGAAAATTATTATAAACAAAAAATAGAAAATTACTTTAGAAAAAAATGCAAAAACGAAATTCCAAAACCAACATCAACGGAAAAATTATAATGATGCAAAATGACCTTATGTCCAAACTTGCTACCATTTAACATCCAACAAAAACATCCACAGATTAACTAGGATTCCCTACAATAACAAACTAATTTGATTCATTAACAAATCTTTTATCAAAAGCCAAATCAGTAACATCACAAAACAAAGATAAAATTTTAGTTGCAAAAAATAGTACAGCAAAAGCAGTAAGTAAAAAACTAAGTCAACCAAAAAAGAAGACAGAAGCAGGTACATTTTTAACAGGCATCGGTTTGGCTGTTGAGCCTCAATAAAAGCCTTAAGTAGAAGATCAATAAACCAAAATGATTCAGCGAGATTACTACTCAAACCCAAATTACTTTTAATAATAAGATCCTGATGAGATGATAAAAGAAATGATAAAAAGAAATCAAGATGACGATTTGGCTGAACTTAGAAGAATGATAAAATAAACAGATTCAAGTCTGCAAGATTATGGAAAACAATTGTTAAAGACAAGAAAATCTGTCCTTGACATGGCAGACAAATTTAACGACATTGATTATAATGTTGTTGATAAAATTTACAGATACGAGGATAAAGGGTACTGATTGATATTCATTTTTCTTAATATTTTCTATCAAATTAGCACAAAAAATAAGAAGACAACTTTTTTAATCGATTTTTTCATCTATTCTAAAACAAAAAACGAAATCCAAATTAATTAAAGTATTTATAATTTGTTATTTAAGATTATAAAATTTGCAAATGTTATCTAATAAAAGGAGAGAAGAACTTTTAAGTGATAAGGCTCGTCTTTATCTTGACGATGAGGAAGATATTGCCGAAATATAAATGACTAACTTAGCGAATGTCAATAAAAATGGGCCCAATTATATCAAGCTCGATGATTCAGGTACCTTTTGATCGATTCAGCTGAACTTTCTGGGCATTTTTATAGGAAAAATTAAACTGTTCACAAAATTCATACGAATCTTTAACAAAAAACCTATACTGATAAGCCTCTTGTCCCCACGTATTTTTATTTCTTACAAAGAATGAGTTATAATTTTTAACCTAAACAAATTCAAATCAATGGACTTACGTTTGTACATAAAGATGCCATTAAAGGAGTTATAAAAACAGGGCAAAAAGCGAAACAACCTGAAATGTATAACAAATTCTCATTTTTAGGGAAGTGACTTGCTAAGCTTGTATAACGCCACAAGCCGTACCTGCGAACACCCATTCGTTTGTCTGTTTCGACTGTGAATGTGTTCAGGCCTGTACTCCTCAATTCGGTATCTTCATATGTGGAAACTGTCAAAGAAAAGTTTGGTACCCTCTTGGATCAAGTGATTTTATCAAATGTGGCAAATGTTGGACTATAAATAAGGTTCCTAATCAATAAAGTTACTTCAATAAACCAAATTTTTATCATCAGGAGAACCAATTTTTCGAGAAATAATTGATCACTGAAAATGTATAAGAAAAGTTTTTTACCATAAGACATCCCATGTGATATTTGACAAGTTTTTTTATGTTGAATGAATTTTTACTTAAAAATGGTTAGATTCTATATTTATAAAAGAAATTAGGTAGAGTAGTAAAAAATAAAAAAGACCTCCGCAACCGAGAATTGAACTCGGGTCTCCTGCGTGACAGGCAGGGATAATAGCCACTATACTATTGCGGATCC
>Ga0102832_1002645_pt1 | contig 10539 bp, 4 predicted proteins | sample EBPBio282013_DNA_FD_88942 | JGI IMG/M metagenome (GOLD analysis project Ga0102832, IMG submission 88942) | Wastewater treatment Type I Accumulibacter community from EBPR Bioreactor in Madison, WI, USA - Reactor 2_5/28/2013_ DNA (Illumina Assembly) | ecosystem: Engineered > Bioreactor > EBPR >... | reverse complement strand
AAAGTTCTAAAATGTTGACCATAGCTAAAATTGTTGATGCTATTATTACAAGCGCGATTTTTCATTGTTATTATTCAGACTAGAATCATTTTCTGTTCCCTTTTTCATTACTATTTTAGGAAAGTAGTTTTACAATACTTTAAAAAGTTTCTTTTGTTTTTGTTAAGCAGAAAGTTGCTGGCTTTTTTAATAACTATATTGTGGCTATAGGATGTTGACTTGCAACCCCATTTTGTAACTAAAATATTCATGTTAATCTTATGTTAGATTCAAACAGTTTATCGACTATATTGGTGACACTTATTGCTTAAACTCAAAATATTTCTTATTGCTGCATTATTATATTCTTTTGTCTAACTATGATCTATAACTGCTTATTAATGTTGTATTATTTGTATTAGTAAATTACTTTTTCATTTATACCAAACTCAACTGAACCCTCGGCTAACCTTTTAATTTGGACATGATTATTTTTTTTGTCTATTAAAATTTTTAATATGAAGTGTCGAACATTATTACTATCGTATACAAGTCGTTTCTTAATCGCTTGTAAATGTTCTATATCTTGTGCTAAATATTAATGGTCATCTATGATGATGTCTTTGTAGTAGATAATGATTACTTATTACCCGTTATGCATTTGGCCTTCAGTTTGCTCTATAGTTATGTTTTGATATACTTTTTATGTATGATATTTTAGCACTTAGTAACCAAAATGATAACATTTTTTGCTATTTTACTATTCTTAGATGATTACGTCTTGGCATTCCACCACCGTCTAATAACAGGACTTATCTCATTCTACAAATCATTAGATACCCACCATATTTACTTTTTCTTCTTTTATAATATTAGCTTGTCGATTTTGTTATCATTATTCTGAGATTATTATTACTAACCGATGTCCTTTTTGGTGCCATAAAAGATAAGTTTGGACTAGATTGGCATTTTCTTTTTAAACTCGATGATTTCTAATAAGTCTTACTGGTCGACACAGATCATAAACTAAAAAAACATGCTTTTTAATTTTTAGCCAAGTTATTCTATTGAGCTGACAAAAAGGTATTAGAAATTGTTTTATTGTGATTTGAAATTGTCTTACATTCTTTTGAGGATTTATTTTATCTGTGATGATTTTTACTTTTATTTCTAATTTTGCTATTGTTATTGCTTAGTAACCTTTTTGTCATTCTTTTTACTCTTGCTCTCCTTCCCCTTCTACACCCAATACTTACTGATAACAACAACAAGTTTCTTCCTATAAAGATCTTTAACAAGACTTTTAAACTTAACTGTCGCCATATTTTGAGTCGTCTAGCTCAAAATATGATTAATAATCATCTGCGATGTGGTACTAACCAATCTAACATATGGCACTTGATATTAAGGAATAATAAAACTACGAAACTCTTTCACATAAATGTACAAGTTTATATTATCAAGTGAGTATTTCTTGATGTAATTTATTACCTTGTCTCTTGTTCGAATTTGGGCTTGATTTTTGCCATTTATCAAATTGTCTATTGGTCGAATATATTAGACGAGTTATTTCTTTTATTCGTGAATTTTTGTATACTTTTAGATGAATTATTTGTGTTACTAGATGATTATTATGTGGTGTAAGTTCTTTAGGGATTGTTTCTAAATGAACTCGTCGAAGTTGTCGTAGAGTGAGCACATTATGTGATCAGGATCCTGATAAAATTTATTGTAATCTTTTTAATCGAAGACTTTATAGTTCGGATCCTTCAGAATGGCAACTGGAGTACCCTTTCCTTGTTGATTTCCCATTATTTTTAAATTGAGAAATAAGTCTTGCTCTTAATTATCTATAAAAATTTATAAAACGTTCATACATTGAAATAAAAAAAAATATCCTTTAAATTGATCAAGAGGCAAATTCATAATAAAAATAAATTTCAAATATTTAACGAAGTGATTTTTAAATTTTTATCGATATAGATATAAATATAGGAAAATTATATTTATTGATTTTTTTATCATTAGCGCAGTAGATGGGAAAATTGCCAAAAGTTCTCTATTGTTGTCTTAAAATAAAATGGTGCTTTTTTGTTGTGGCAATCATTACATTTACATAAAATTGAACATTTCCTGTTGTCACGATGACAGGGACAGTAATTCTTTAAACATTCTGATTTGAGACACCCACAAACTGTGGTTTGTGAAGATTTTGCTGATGATAGGATGAAGACAGTTTTCCTATTGCCTTGCTAAACAGTTTCTCTTACCAATTTCAACTAATTTGTTTGTTAATCAGTTGACTCGATCATACTATAGTTGTCAAGGGAGGAATATTCTGACTATGATTAGTCTATGGATGGATGCTAAGACTAATCAATAAGTATCTCAAACAAGTTTTTGCTCGATTGTACCTCTTCAATTTCTTCAATTTTGATATCCATTTTATCATTGAATTCTCTCATTCTTACTCTACGCTTTCTTCTTTAAAAATTAAAAGTATTTTTATATTGATAAAAAAAGGGCAATATTTAATTAAAAGTCAACTTATATTTTAATTATTTAACTAGCTATCATTTAGTAATATTTTTATGTTGATATTTGCAAATAAACGGTCATTCAAAAAATCCCTTTGTTTTGGCAAATTTGTTTAGAAATTAAAAAAAAGTGAAAAATATCAGTCTAAAATTTAAATAAAGTGTTCTTTTTGCCATTCAAACCCAAAATTTATCAACGATATTTCTGTTCAAGATAATTTTTAATTTCTTCAATGGATGATTTTTAATGCAAACCCAACATTTGACAAGCTTGTTCTTGAGTAACAAACTTTCCTTTAATTCTGAGTCTATTTTCAGCAACTTTTTTTCTACAATCATAATTGATCTTTTTGTTCCATATTCTACGTTTTTTCTTCTGTAAATATTTATTGACTTTATTTTTTCTTTCTAACCAGCTGATAATTCCACATGGTCTCAGGTTATACTCAGCTATTTATATCAACTGTTCGTTAGTCTTACCCTCAGCTTATTATAGGTCTTATTATGTTAGGTAATCCTCAAGAAATTGTCTGACTTATTCTTCGGCTGAATATTTAATTAAAGAAATACTTAATTATTGGTTTTTGAACTCAACCAATATGGCTCTGAAAGTCTTCAGGTTTAATCTTGAAGGCTCAATATACGGAAGCTCTTCATAATTGTCTTAGTATTCATCATATTATGACTTTTAATGTTATGCATCCTATTCAGCTATGACGTCTTCATCAAAGAAATGGTTTTAATCAAAATCGGATTACTTTTTTTATAAGAAAAAATATACTTGTGGCCCTTCGAGGGTAAAATCATGGAATTAGATTTCAGGATTGTTTAAGAGTTATTTTAAGTATGGTGAAGTTGGGTTGTTACCAGTGAATTAAATCATGAAAGGCAAGTTATGTGGAGTTTTAATCTACAATAGTAAGGATCAAGAAATTTAAAAAGCATCTCAACAATCTTATTGCTTTCCTATTGACAAAGAAAGCAGCATAAAAAGTTGTTGATAATTTATTAAAGTGATTTACATCATTGTATTAGAGTGGTACGGGATTGAATTTTGGTGATGGAGTAGCCTGATATGGTTCGGTGATGATATACTATGCTACGTCAAGATAGTATTGATTTTTCTTAGTTATATTTTTAGGCATCTTTTTGTTTATTATTTACTTTTTGCTATTGGTAAGTTAATTCAACTTTTTTCTACTATTTTTTTGTGTTTTTAATTTTTAATCTATGTAGGTTTATAAATATTTTTAAATTGAACAAAAGGTTTCTCTATAATTTTTGTTTTGTTTTTAAACTAAAAGATTTATCCAGAAATTCTATTTATTCATTAATCAAATTTAACAAAACTTTAATAAAATAAATTTCATAGAATATTTTTTATCTTTAACAATACAGAAAGTAATTTCAACATTTATAAAGCAAAATACAATATTCAAGTTTATAATAATTACTATTTGTACATTGGTGAAATTTTATAATCTCACCAAAAAAACAAATATTCCTCTGATGATAATAGTCTCGTTCGTCTGAGAAATGTAGACAACTAACATTACTGAGTTTTTTAAACTTTTTCTTTGTTATTACTTTACAAATAGTTAAATGATCATAAAAACATAAATAAAATAACTATAAACAAACAATGTTATGAAAAAAAACTGTATTTTTCTTTTTTATTAATCTTTTTCGCATTTCTCATACTGAGATGTTCTTGCCAACGTAAGGAATGCTCTTATTTGAGCCTTATGAATCTACAGCCTGAATTACGTTGAGACGCTTAACCGCTCTCAAACGATAGAATAAAAAGCCCGCAAATCCAATCGTGAAGACAAACAGAATGCTCACGACGATCAATCCAATCAATAACCCAGTCTATTTCTCTTGATTTTAAGATCCAACATCACCTGTAGAATCGACACCTTGGACGCCTTCTTGAGTTCGTGGGTAAATTTAACCATATGTATCAGTCTGGAGTGAAAGTTTGTTGCTTTGAAGAACAACAGTTCTACAAGTTTAAGAATCACAAATGTATTGGATGTTGCATTTGGGGCCATAGAAGTCTTTATCACATTAATCACAAACATCAGGATCTTTTGAACAGCCTTTAGCACAGTTCATTACTTTGGATGAGCATTAATTCGTAGGCTTAGCTGAGGGTTAGCAATTTGGCAAATTGTAACCCTATTCACAAACGTCACATGTGTATGGAGTTTAACAAGAAAGACAATTATCCAAACAAACGACAACCTCACAATTTTTACCTGTATAGCCATCCATACATTTGGTACATACCCCTGGTGCTGAGCATCCACCAACACACTTATCAGAACAGATCATATGACATTGTTCACCTGTATATCCAGGTTTGCATGATTTGCATCTTTCTTGATAGCCTGAAAGACATTAGTCACAATTCTGAACATTACACTTTAAACATTGAGTAGCATCGCTGCTTGAAACATACCCATCATCACAAGTTAAGCAGGTATTATAATCTTCAGAATGCACAAGACAATTATCGATCTTGACTTTTTGAGTGGTTTTACATGTTTGTGTTGATGCCTATAAAGAATATCCTGTTTTACAAATTTTGCACCTACCTTATAATGCGGCATTTTGTTGCCGTGTGTAGCATGTTTAACAATTGGTATCAAGACATTGCTTGCATTGATTCAATGAGCCATTAGGAGTAATGTAGTAACCTGCTTTACATATGGAGCAGGAATTCGATTGGGAGCTTGAACATTGGTTACAGTTGGGAACTGTACAATTCACTTAAAGTGTAGTAATCCAAGTATGTATGACACAATTTTCATTATTGGCTCTATTTCTACTAATATAAGCAAATCCATCAATACCCCACTTCGTTCCCCAAGAGTTTTTAATAATCCAGTATGTTGGAGTATACCCAACAAGAAGCACACCATGATTAATTTGATTATCACCAACAGAACATTTATGTACAGGATTTTTAGTTGGGTCGTATTTGCTGCTTAGACTGTCAGCATCAAGGGTCACACCGATTGGCGATACTTGGAGTAACTCGATAATGTCATTGTCACTGACTCCATAATAATTCTGAGACGCAGTTGCTATTGATTGGACATCTCTCTTTGCAGAGCATATTGTGCCTTGATAAAATGTGTTTGGACGATAAGGATAGCGTGACTCGTTAAATAACCCACTTTTTACGATTAATTATGCTGCTCTGCTTGGGTAACCGCCATTACATGTACTACCTGATGTGCATTATAATAATCCCTGTTATGCTAGATCGATAGTGGTTGCATTTGCTTTACCTTGGATTAATAACAAACTTTCAGCTACAGCTGTCATCTAGAATGCCCAACAAGCACCACAACTTCCTTGGTTACGAACTTTTGAAACTGCTTTTTTCTATCTCCAATCTAAAGATGTAGGGTAAGAAATGGCAGTTTCTCTCAATTTTGATCTTACTTTATGTCTGCTCTCAGCTATCAATTGGGGAAGATTTTCAGGTACTTAAAGCCCAAATAAATTAACCTTTCTTTAATCTGCTGTTGTATCACTGAATACGTTAATACCACAATCCTTACATTAAGTATTTTGTATAACGCTTTTCCTATTGGCGTTGTAAACAGATTTACGATATTGTTATTACTCTTTGGTAGCATAGGTTTTTTTGAATCTTTATTTGAATTATTAAAATGTAGGAAAGTCTTTTTCTGTTTTATTTTGAATGCAATTGATTACTGACATCATTAACGATGCCAAAAGTATTGTAAATATGATCGAATTCTTCATTCTTTTTTAAATTTTTAAATAAATTATTTATTTTAGATTCGAGCTTATAGATATTTATATTATATCCTGTGCTATTTTTTTGTTTAAGGGAAGGAAATGAGTCTTTAAGGCCCAAAGTTAATGAATGATAGAAATTGTCGTTAAAGATAGGGTGATTTTATTTGGAGGTTAAAAACACTTTCTGTTAAAAAATAAAAGTATTGGCTAAAATTTCTGTTTTGCTAATAGAATAGTCTAGGCATCAAATAAAAAATAATGAAAAAGCATTAATTTCTGTTAAAATCAACAAAAATTATGCTTTTGAAGTTAGCCAGTTGTCTTAAACTCCTTAAAATAAAGGGAAAAACTAAAAATATTTGTATTAAAATGTTATAAAATTTAATTTATAAATTTATGCTACATCATTTGTAAACCTTTTCAAAAATTCTACGAGTATCATAAAAGTACTAAAGTACATTTTTGATGAAGTAAAACACAAAAGACAGTTAATTTTTAGTAATGTAAACTAGTTTTAGCTCTAGAATACTGAGGAATTCTTAAGAATATGTCAAAAATAAAAGTTATTAAAAAGAATAAAATTTAAATTTAATTTAATCAAACGATCTTTATAATACTGTTTGATTATTTTTTTAATAAGTGAAATGGATCTTTATTTTTTTGAAGCTTAAAATGATGGAATAGAAAACCTCTAAAAAAGTGAACAAAATAGAGGATAAATTAAATAATACATTTTGTTAGGTACTATTCATTTAGTTCTTCTTTCTCCTATTTTTTATAAAGAAATCAACATCAATCTAATATGTTATCTCAACCCATCCAAATGCACATACCATTAAAACATATATGCATAGATTAGACTTCACCACCAGAAGGCAATGAACATTCTAACATGGAGTTGATAAAGTTATTGGCTGCCGCATTGATCACATAGGCAAATTTTATCCTATTTGACCTAATAAACAGCCGTAAAATCTATAGTGATTCTTTTTGTTTTATTGATATTTTTATATTAAATTGTTGGTTTTTTTTATTATAACTTTGGATAATTTATTAGAGTTAACTAATTCACTTAAATAAATAAATAAGCACTTGAATATAAATTGGTTATATTATATACTTTTGTAAATAAATAAATGAGCATTCAATTCAACACCAATCCCTCCTTTCTCAGCTCTCGCCTCTTCACGCCAGATCGCCCTCGAATCGGTGCCCATACCCACCTTAATGTCAATGTACTGCCCGATTTTGTATAATACATAAAGCGCAATCTTAGGCCATAGGAATTGATAGCATTGTCAGAGTATCAGCTTCAGACTTATATCATGTAGCTGTCTATCAAGGAGAAAGTCACCTAATCTCTTGACTCGTTTGTTTAAAAAATCCTAGCATATGTACGTACACGAAAATAGTTCTGGATTAATGGGATAATTGTAGGTAGTAAGGAAAACTAGGAAAAATAAAAGTAGTAATAAAAGCATCAACATGAGGCTATCATTCAGTACCAAAAAGATACTCAATATATTCAAAGCAAAATACCAAATTATCCTTAAAAAGTATTCGATAACAAGAAAAAGAGAAGGATTTATCCTTTTATGTCGACATAAAAAATTGATTTTATTGACAAAAGTAAATAAGTAACAAAATTAAATCTTACCAATTATTCTATGATGCCAGCATATGTGTTGAAGGATTTTTTACAAGATCAAAATAAAGCTAAGAGTCTCCCAAAATATGATAATTTACAAAAAGATTAAAAAAGCATGTTAAAAACATTATAAAATGCAGTTGAATATTTTCTCATGCAACAAAAACCTCGTAATATAAATAAGCAACAAATAAAAAGAAGATAGATTGTCAGAGAAAGGCGTCTACCTCCTCATTTATTGAATAGTATTCATGAACCAATCGAACAATAGTAAAAGATTGATGAATAAGCATCGGTGTATTCGAAATAATCTCATGAGATTTAGCCATTACATTTTAATTAAAGTCATAACAGAAATAATTAAATCAAACATTAAAATATCAGCCAAAATGGAAACTTAAAAATCCAAGAATAATCTTCATAAAATTCAGAGTCATCTTAATAAGAAGAAAATAAATTTTATTTGAATTTTCATGAATAAATTGCCAAAAAGTAATTTTATGACTCCAAAATGTTTAGTAAGTAATCATCGATTAATCAAAGTCACAATATTCTTTAAATTTTGAAATGTTTGATTTATTTTCATAGTAAAAAAGAAGATATTTGGTTTGATAGAAAGTGGAAGTAGCTCGAATAGGAAAAAATTGCTAAAGAACAAAGAAAAAAAGATGATGAAGAAGACTAATAAAATGATGAGAAAATGAATGAGCCTAAACATGAATCAAATCTTAAAAGCAATTAGGCTTAAAAAAATGACATTTAAAATTTTAAGGAAAATCAGAAATAGCAACAAAAAGATTAAAACGGCTTAGAATAAAAAAACAATTCGAACTAAGACCTTAAGTAAAAGAACGAAAACTAACTTAACTAATAAAAATCTTCCAATCAAATAATCGAATAATCGTAATAAAGCAAAATCGCTCAAAGCATTCAATAATAAAAATCCGAAATAATTGAAATCGGTATTAGAAAGGCAATCTTTGACTAAGTATGGAAAAATCCTCAAACATGGAGTTACAAAAGATTGTCAAAACATTTAGGCGATAGGTTTTTAACAATGAGATAAATCTATTTCGTTACAAAATAATTTGTAAATCGTTAAATCATGAAATAATTCAACCAACAAAAATAAATTCGTATTCAAAAATAAAAGAAGTTTTCAAAAATCTAAGATGGTTTGCTAGATCCATCAGGTGTTAACTTAGATTAAATCTTACTTGAGTTTAAATAAATGATTTAGCATCCCTAAAATGTAAAGCTTGGGGCTTTCAAGACTTAAGGAATTAAGATTCCCTGGGAAGATAGTGATTACTTAATGTTTTTGAAAGGTTTAAGAGAATATTTTTTCATTCCGACTAATAATAGAAAAATTGCGCAATTTATGATGTCCAAAAATAATAAGAAAACTATCGAAGCTAATCATGTAAAGTATGTCAAAGCTATTTATTTGAAAAATATTCAAGTCAGGATTGATAGGGGAGAATCTGGAGGAGGAAAAAAGGGTAAAATGATTGGAAAGACATAATTTATTGACAAAGATATTGAATTCTTTTCAATGAGATGGTTTGATAAAATAAAGAAATCCAAAAAGAAACTCAGAAGAAGACGCTTTGATGATGATGGACTCGGTGAGGAGGCAGACTCGGCCTATTGAGTCAGATTTTAAACAGAATATTTTTTGGATTTTTATTAAATTTGAATATTTACGATTTTTGCTCAACAATTTTCTTTTGACAGAATTTTTATAAGCCATTATTTAATCATAGCAAAATAATTCTTCCATTTCTATAAAAAATCTAAATAGAAAAACTTCTCTTTAATAATTCGCCATTCTTATTAAAAACAAAGCTTATCAACAAAAAAAACAACAAAATGCACAAGAGCCAGACATCATTCCATCCTTCATCATAATTTTCCAACCCAAAATGTATAACACCAAAAGAATTGATATCAATATTTTCGCGATCCCAAATGAACAAAGAAAGATTACTAAAACAATTGTAACAACTTGATATCGACATAAAGCCTTTATAAAAACTTACATTGCATGAAATCTACAATCATGTAGAACCTATTTTAAAGAACACATACAGTATCAAGTATTTAGGTTTGAATAAAAATGAAATGGGTATCGTGTCGAGAAGGATTGATCCAACAAGAGACAAATAAAGTATTCTTAATGAATTACCTCAACTTACATACACGATTAATAAATACTTTTATCCAAAACCTTTGAAAGTGGGGAAAAAGGCACCAAAATAATAAGCCATAAATGTGGATAACTTATAAACAGAAATAAAAAGATCATTCTAAAATACAAAATATAAAAAGTCAAACAAATTAATCGTACCTGATATTAATAACAAAACAAGGAAGTAAGTTCATGGTAGTTGGCTTAGTATTGGAAAAGTTAAAAATACAATTTATAATGAAAAGAAATAAAAAATAAAACAAGTTGATCCTAATAGAATAGATTTGAATGAGCTTTCACCAAAATAGAATAAAATTCATGTCAACTCTTATGCTAATTTGCTTAGTAAAGGCATTCTTTTGGTCAAAGACTATTGATAATAATTTTTTTATTTTTGAGTTTTT
>Ga0102832_1002644_pt1 | contig 10539 bp, 8 predicted proteins | sample EBPBio282013_DNA_FD_88942 | JGI IMG/M metagenome (GOLD analysis project Ga0102832, IMG submission 88942) | Wastewater treatment Type I Accumulibacter community from EBPR Bioreactor in Madison, WI, USA - Reactor 2_5/28/2013_ DNA (Illumina Assembly) | ecosystem: Engineered > Bioreactor > EBPR >... | reverse complement strand
ACCGTTTTCACCACATCTGGCCCGGTGATATACATATAGCTGGTGTCTTGCACCATGATAATGAAATCGGTTAGCGCAGGGCTGTAGACCGCACCACCCGCGCATGGCCCCATAATCAGGCTGATTTGCGGCATAACACCACTGCTCATCGTATTATGCAGGAAGATTTCAGCATACCCCGCCAAACTGCCCACACCCTCTTGAATACGTGCGCCGCCGCTGTCATTCAGGCCAATCACAGGTGCGCCGGTTTTGAGTGCCATCTCCATAACTTTGATGATTTTCTGTGCGTGGACTTCGCTCAAACTCCCACCGATGACGGTGAAGTCTTGCGAGAACACGTACACCAAGCGTCCGTTGATGGTACCCCATCCTGTAACCACGCTGTCACCCAAATACTTCTTATCCTGCATCCCGAAGCTGGTCGTCCGGTGCTGCACGAACGCATCCAACTCGCGGAAGCTGCCGGGGTCAAGCATGATGTCAAGCCGCTCATGCGCCGTATGACGATTGTTTTCCTTCTGCTTCTTGATGCGCTCCGCCCCACCACCCGCGTGGCTTTGAGCACGTTTTAAGCGCAGTTCCTTAATCTTGTCATGATGCTCAGTAACAGTCATATTGATCTCTCCGTTGAGATGTCGCTTTGTCTAAACACGACAGGTTCGTCATGTCGCAGGGAAATACAGGTTCAAATTGCAGCACAACACGCATGACGTTGGCCTGCCCAAATTACAACAACCATATCAGCCTACAGATACTAAATCCACCATCAGCTTTACAAATCTGTAGGTGATCTTCACTTATTTCTATATTATAACTCGCCTAACGGAAGGTCACAAAAGCCATTGTGCGGAATATACGAGGGCATACTAAAACCAGCCGGGGTCAGCAAACAAAAAAAGGTAAGCCTATTACCCCTTATTCACTTCTTTGTGCCCCGTGGTAGAAAGCATTTGCCTTAATCTATCGACTACTGACTAAAGACTATAGTCTTCCCTAATCTGGCATTACCCCGAACCGATTGAGTAGTTCGACAATCGCGTTGTTATACCCCAGCGCACTTTCCTCAATCACCCGTATCGTATGCGTCTTACTGAGCGCCGTATCAACCTTCACCGACAGCGCATCCCAAACCCCCGACTTGTACACAAACCCATTGTGCCAGATCGGAATGATGCTCAACCCCGCTTCAATCGCCCAACTAATCTCCTTGATGCATACCTCCGACTTTAGAGTGTCGTGGCTGAGAATAGCAACCAAGTATTGATACTTCTGAATCCGTTCGCGCAGCCCCTTCTCCCAATCATCGCCGGGTTGAAGCGCCAAATCGAGAAATGGCTCGATTCCCACCGCCTTCATCCGCGCCAGCACCAGCAGGGCAAAGGCGCTGCTTTCACTCCGCTTGTACGAAATAAAAATGTTCGCGGTTTCGCTCTCATCAATCAAGTCGAAAGCCGCCTTCGTGATATACACATCATTTTCACCCGCATCAAAACGGGTATAGCCATTACTCAGCAGCAGGCCAAAATGCGGCGCTTTATCGTGCCAGCGTTCGCTCAGATAGCGAATCAGGTATGCTTGATCGTCACTCATCACCAACTGCCCACGGAAGAAGCGGAACGAAATCCCCCAGAGATCAAGCGCCGCGCCTTCCGCCAGTTCTTTGGCAAGCATTCGGATGCGTGTCATAGGGTTTTGCGGCAGCGGTCGCTGATTGATACGCTGCATAAAAACATCAAATGATGATTGCTCACTCATGCTCGCCCCCTTATTGTTACGTTCTTACTTCTCATAAAATGGTTGTGAATTGATGCGAATAGACGCATAGCTTTCATCATCCATCCACATTAAACTCATTGGCTGTTGGATTTCGGCTTCAGTCGCATCAACAAATTTTTGGCTAAAAGCAGTCAGTTTATTCATATCGGTTCCCTTACGAGCACGCAAGGCAACAGTCAATCGCGATTCACCTGTATTTGAACCCATCAAAATCAAGAAACCTAATTCAACAGATACTTCCTGTGCAAGCAGCAGACGTGCTTTTTGGATCATTTTGTCGATTTTATCTTCTGGGGGCAATTTGGAATCGCCCATTGGTACAAACGTGCCTTCACCTAACTCATTTGAAGAACTGAATCCTACGTCTGGGATTTTCCCATCGGCTAAAGGGCCAAACTCCTCGAAAGTAAGAAACGCACCCGGGCCGACTTCGGGGTTAATATTGATTTGATAATAGTTATTTTTAACCGCAAGCCGGAAGAGATCACACACCGGCAGCTTTCCCACACGGTTCGCATCGGGATAAACGTTTTTCACCCGCTCCACGTCAGTAAAAACGGGAAGCGTGATGCGCCCTACGTCATCAACCAAAAGAATGGGCTTCGATGGGTCAGTTCCTCCGGCAAGCAGCAGATCGCTTTTCAAAATCATCTTATAGAACGCAATCCGATTCTGAGTGGTTTCTTGTGTGGCAAGTTTGATAATTGCATTCAACAATTCAGCATTTTCGGGCAAAGCAGGTTTTCGCCGGAAGAAATTGAACACGCTCGATACTCCCTAAGAGATTTATATGCCCCGCCGTTTCATGCTAGTCCCCTAGTCCTGTGACTTTGTGGGTCGGATTGCCCGCCAGATGCCCAAGCTGTCTACCGTAAACCGTGCAAACACCGATAAAACACTAAACATCGAAAATAAACTCAAAAGGCTAAACGTACTGCCAATCGACAGAATGCTGCCAGTACTCACGATACTCAAAATACTGCCACTGCTCCCAATCGAAAGGATACTGCCGACGCTCATAATCGACAGGATGCTCCCGATACTCCAGATGCTTCGCTTGCTACCCCTGTTGCGGTTCAGCTTCATAGAATGACCCTTTGCTATAGGGTAATCATACTTGAAATTGGGGAATTTGTTACGCTTCGGTGTTTTGCCCCGCCCATGCTTGCAAGTCTCGCCGTTCAATCGCCGCAGCCATCAAATCAGGGAACTTATCCGGTGTACAAGCGAACGCGGGAATACCCATCGCCGCGAAGGCTTGCGCGTGGTTGTCATCATGCCCCGGCGCACCCTGATCGTTAAGCGCCAGCAGCGCGATCATTTGCACGCCGCTGTTCACCAACGCCGCCGCCCGTTGCAGCATCTCAGGCGGGTTTCCACCCTCAAAAAGGTCGCTAATCAACACCAGAATCGTTTCATTTGGGCGGCGCACCACCGACTGGCAGTAGGCCAATGCACGGTTAATATCCGTCCCGCCACCAAGCTGCACACCAAAGAGCAAATCAACAGGGTCTTGCAAATCCGTACTCAAATCAACCACTGCCGTATCAAACACGATCATGCGCGTGCTAACCGCTTTCAACGAGGCCAGCACCGCGCCGAACACGCTGGCATACACCACCGAACTCGCCATCGAGCCGCTTTGGTCAACGCACAGGATAATGTCGCGTAACCGCTGCTGTTTTCGCCCGTATCCAAAACGCCGTTCGGGAATAATGGTCTTATACGCTGGTTGATAATGTTTGAGGTTCGCCCGAATCGTCCGGTTCCAGTCAATCTCGTTGTGACGTGGACGGCGGTTATTACGCTGGGCGCGGTTCAAACTGCCGATGACGGCTTGCTCCGTACGCCGCCGCAGCCGTCGTTCGAGTTCTTGCGTCACTTTACGCACGACCTGTCGCGCAGTGGCACGAGTTTTCTCCGGCACAACACGGTTCAAGGAAAGCAGCGTCGTCACCAAATCCATATCCGCTTCAACCGTTTCGAGGATTTCCGGCTCCAGTAAAAGCTGCTTCAATCCCAACCGTTCAATCGCGTCCTTCTGCATCACTTGCACAACCGACTTCGGGAAGTAGGAACGAATATCCCCCAACCACCGCGCAACGTTTGGTGCCGATGACTCCATGCCTGCACCGCGCTTTCGATCTTTATCAGGCGACCCAAATCCTTTGCCGCCATACAGCGCATCAAGGCAACCATCAATCGCTTGGTCGTTTACGCCGAGCTTAACACCCATGCCCTTCGCTTCGTCGCCCAAAATCAACCGCCATCGCCGCAAGCGTTCTTGCTCGTTCATGACACCCCCAATATCTGCCGGAGAAGTGGCAGCACCCGTTCCGCCCGTGCCGCGTCAATCTGTTCGGCCTCAGTTTCGTGTGCGCCCCGCACGATGCGTTCGGCTAAATTACGGCGGGCAGGCTTATCAAATGTCGAGAAGGTTCGCCGCAGCAGGGGCAGAATGTCATCAAACTGCTCACCGGACAACTGGACAACCCATTCATCAATCAAGCCAAAAAGCGTTTCGTCCCTCAGCAGTGTATGTTCCATGCCTGTCAGAAATCCTTCTAGCCAATTTGCGCCGTATTGGGGTGCGTTCCCGACGGAAAACGCACGGTGCATCCGGTGAGCAGCATCCCCCGCGTCAAGCTGCTGTACGCGGAATAACAGCCGGTTTGCCGCGCCAGCCAACAACGGATGCGTCACCACACTTTCCGCCAGCCCAGCCAGCGCCTCGTGCCATCGAGCCAGCAGTGCTTCATCTTGCGCCAATTGCAAAGCACTGTTCAAGCTGATGATGCGCTCATACAACGCTCGTGCCGCGTCATCGTCGATATTCACCGTCGCCGCGTACAAACCGATGCACGTTCGCACCACCAAACTTTCCAGCACTGGCGCGATCAAACCCGCGTCTGTTTGGCGAACGTCGCCATATCGGAGCGTCTCCACCAACGGCGGTGCAGCTTCCATCAGTTGGTTAATATCGTGGGTCACGCTGGCGAGGTTATACAGCCGCTGAACAATCGCATCCACAGCCACAGGCAGGGCGCTCAGGATAGCCTGTTTCAGCAGCGGTGTAACCTTGTGCAACTGTTGGGCTTCGTTGGCGTAGTGTTGGGCGAACGCTACCGCCGCACTTTCGACGGTGTTCCCCCAAATACTCGCTTCGATCAACCGAATATCTTCTTCCGGCAGCCACGTCAGCGTCCAAAACTCGTGGAAGGTTCCTTTGCTCCGCACCCCGCCGTGGTTACTCACCGCCCACTCGATGTTCAGCAAATTTAAGCGGTGAAAAAGCTGACTGCGTGCCAGATCATTCGGCTGGCGCAGGTCAAGGTCGAGGTTGATCGGGTCAGCGGAAACGGTCAGCCGCAGCTTCTTTTGCAGCGTTGTCAAATCCCGCCGTATGGGCACCGAAGGTGTTTCCGCTGGCACAACCCCCAACCGGTTACTCACGATCAAACGGGTGCGGATCAGATTCATCTGTTCGCTGCGCCCCGCGCTCAGCACAGCTACACTCGCCTCGTTCAGTTCTTCTAAGCTGATGTGCCGCCCACGAATGCCCGCTAACATCTGGGCAAGCCGTAAGCCGTCAATCACCTGCGCGGTAGAAGCCAACATACCTTCCTCACGCAGCAGCGAAGCCACCCGCCCCAACCAGCGTGCAGGTGCATCGGTTGGCGGCGTTTCCCATAGGTGATGGTACCAACCCGGCGACACGATCCCCGCGCCATAGCCTGAACTCATGGCAAGCCGGCTGTACGTCCACGGTGCGAAAGTAGCCGCCATCTTGGTGCTTGGCAGCCCCTTCAACAGTGCCGTGTCCGAACTCTTCGTCGCTTTGCGCTCGGTCAGTGCCGGTGTATGCCATGCACCGCAAACCACTGCGACCCGTTCGTGCTGTTTTTCTGCCACCCGAATCGTGGTACGCATCCACGCTTCCCGCAAATCCTCATTCCGCTGCATGACCGCGTTTGTCGGCACATATTCCGCCCGCAGCGCGGTCATCGCTTCATGAATGGCCTCAAATATCTCGACCGGATTATGAGACTCCTCAACCACCCGCCCCCACCAGCTTTCACCATCAGCCTCGCCCGCCGCAGCCGCCAGTTGCCCTACCGGGTCGAAGGGTAAGATTTCCTCCGGCGCTGCCAGCGTTTCGGTTTCGCCTTCCGAGGGCGTTTCCAAATCGATAGGGCTTTCGTCTTGTACACTTTCAAGCGCCAATCGGTGCTTTTGTGGCAAGTCCATAAACCGGACGGGAATACCCGCCGCTAGGGCATATCGTATCGCCTGCCACTCCGGCGAAAACACTGCGAACGGATACCACACGGCGCGCTTGGGCTGCTCAGGGTCATAAATCAGCAGTGATACAGGCGGCTGCATGTCTTCATGCGCGATAAGCGGAATCAACTCATCCGCATCCGGCGGCCCTTCAACCAGCAGGCAGTCCGGTTGCAGGGCTTCCAACGCCGCAACTAAACTTCGCGCCGAGCCAATCCCATGATGGCGTATGCCAAAGAGATGCACACTCATCCTGTTACCGTCCGGCAAGCCTCATAAAAGTCTGACCAGTCCTCGCGTTCCCGCGCCACCGTTTCGAGGTACTCCAACCAAATTTGCCGGTCAGCCGATGGGTCCTTAATCACTGCGCCCACAATGCCGGAAGCCATATCACTGGCGCTCAACCGTCCGTCGCCAAAATGAGAAGCCAACGACAAACCGTTCACCACCACTGAAATCGCCTCCGCCGTACTCAACGTCGAACTGGGGGATTTGAGCTTCGTTTGTCCATCCTCGGTTAACCCCGCACGCAGCTCACGGAAGATCGTAACCACGCGGCGAATTTCATCCAACCCATCCAGCTTGGCGGGAATATCCAACCCCATGCTCAACGCGCTCGCCCGCTGCTGCACGATCTGCACTTCATCGTCGAGCGTTGCCGGTGTCGGCAGCACAACCGTATTAAAACGGCGGGTTAACGCGCTCGACATATCATTCACGCCGCGGTCACGGTCATTCGCCGTCGCAATAATATTAAACCCGCGCACGGCTTGAACTTCCGAATTAATCTCGGCAATCGGCAGTGTTTTTTCTGAAAGCACGGTAATCAGCGTATCCTGCACATCCGCCGGAATACGTGTCAGTTCCTCGATCCGGCAAATCCGTCCGGTCTGCATCGCCCGCATTAAGGGGCTTTCGACCAGCGCCGCGCTCGATGGCCCTTCCGCCAGCAGCCGCGCGTAATTCCACCCGTAGCGCATCGCTTCTTCGGACGTTCCTGCCGTTCCCTGTACCAACAAGGTCGAGTCGCCACAAATCGCCGCCGACAGATGTTCGCTCACCCACGACTTCGCCGTACCGGGTACGCCCAACAACAGTAACGCGCGGTCAGTCGCCAGTGTGGCAATCGCGATCTCGATAATCCGTCGATCACCGATATACTTCGGGCTAATCGTCACCCCTTTTTCCAGCTTGCCACCCAGCAGGTAGGTCGCCACCGCCCACGGCGAAAGTTCCCAATTCGGCGGTTTCGGGCGTTTGTCCTGTTGCTTCAGTGCGTCAAGTTCTTCGGCATATTGTTGTTCAGCGTGTTGGCGCAGGTGTTCACTCATGGGCAAGTCCTTCCATCATTTGTTTACGTAGATCAATCAGCAGTTTATTATCCTCGGCAATTTCAGCAGCTTTGAGTTCTGGCATCTCCTCCATTGACCATAATTCAGGCTTCCGCAGTTCCGCGTAACCCTCGCTGTTTTCAATCATCCATCGTCCGCGCTCACCAATAACCGGCAGCAAATAGGGAATCCACTGCTCATGTTTATTGATGATGCCGAGTACCGATGGCAGCGATGTATGCGGCACACGTTTCCGCCGCCCGATCATGAAAATGCCCCAATCGCGTATCAACTCGCGGGCATACGACGTGCGTTCCATTTTCCGCAGCCAATCGACCGCGATGACCGAGCAGGCAGGTAATACTTCCGGCGGCGCAGGGTTCAGTTCTGGCAGCGACCGAACAGCCGGTGCCACATAGCCACCCCGCCGTGCCGCGCCTGCCAGAGCAATCTGTTTGAGTAAGGCTTGTTCAGGTGTGTGCGATGCCCACTCGCCGCTAGGGCTTGCCGCCCCTTGCGTACCGAGCATCACTTGGTCAATCAACTCAGCCCATGTGTTCATGCATCCCCCAATGGCAGCCAGCCCTCGGCAGTAAACAATCCCGCGACTAAGAATGCACTGCCGTCCCACTCGCCAAAAATCGGCAGTCGGCTACCGCCCATAACAGCATTCAACCACTGCGGCTGTGCGCCGTGTGCCAGCGGGAGCTGCTTACCCACGTTATCAATCAAATCGCTGCGAGTTACCCAGCCATCCTGCAATCCAGCCGGAACATATTGCACAAACGGATTGACCGCCAGCGCATCCGCGTACCCGTTCAAAATATCCTCAACCGTTCCTGAAAGATTGAGCGACGAATAGGGAATAGGGGTATAGCCGCTGTCTATACTTTTGACAACAGCCCGCTGAGGATAGGCACTGGGGTAATAAACTATCTCGCCGCTAAACCAATGTGCGGGTGGGTACACCGCATCGAACGGTCGGCTGCGGTGGGCGAAGTCCAGAATGAGCGCGTACTGCCCCGTCTGCTCGCCATACAGCCACATTCGCCGTTCCTGTAGCTGCTCAACCTGTTCGATTTGAACGCCCAAAACTTGCCAGCGGTCAGCCACGCTTGTGCCGAGCGCCAGCACATCTTCTTGCTTCAGGTTAAATCCCAGCGCCGCCCGTACATCATAGGCCAGCAGTTCAGGCAGCGTATCCAGCCGCTGATAGGCTTCCGTGAGCGCGTATAAACGCCCCACCTCGTCCGCGACCAATCCCGCCCAATTTGCTTTTTTCTGGAATGGTGCGCCGCCTAAAGCTCGCAGTCGCCGCCCAATCGGCTGCATTTGGCTGTCCACCATCCGCGCCGCGATACGATCCCAAAACCCATAACTTTTCACAGCAGGATGACTCAACCCCTGCCGCACCAAATCTTCAAGAAATAAACGGAGTTCACCAACCCCATCGGTAACCTTCGCCAAGCGCGCCGCTTCGCGCTTGGCCTGTGCCGCCGCGTCCGGTGCTTTAGTGGGCGCTGGCGTACTTTCCCGCTTGCGTTCCCGCCCATCGAGCCATGTGCTTGTCCACGTCGGCGGAGTTGCGCCTGTCGGCACATTGTCACGCGCCAATAACAACATCAAACCTACAGCATGTTTGCATGGGAACTTCCGGCTTGGGCAAGAGCATTTGGTAGCCGCGTCGTTCAAATCAATGCTAACCTGATACGGCGACTTGCCGCTGCCCTTTGCTAACCCCCATGCTGATCGTGCATCACAGCCTGTCCCCGAATAGGCACCTGACCGCGCGAGCTTCTCTCCATCCCGCATCGTACCGCTGTCAGTAACCAAAGTCTGAACAAAGGTCTCATTCCAAGTGGGCATACATTATTCACTTTTGGTTGATAAAGTAGTTACAAACTGCACCGCATACTGTTCAATATACTAGAACATTTATGCGAACAGAAACCCCACAATTTGGGGGGTCATGCCGCTCCACCTTACATTGAAACGCTGAACTAAGCATTAGAGGCAAAAGAGAGCATTTGGCGTACAATAGGCCAACGACACAGTAAAAACAGATCGCGTTTAAGGAAACATCATGCACCGTTCGCGCCGCTTCGCCGCCCTTGCCGGGCGCAATATCAACAGGGAAACCTTTGTCGAGCCGTGGGCAGAAGCCGGTTTAATGGTCGCTGATAGTCCCTATGACCCGCCAGCCAGTCTCCAACTCAAAAACGGTCAGATAGTCGAAATGGATGGTCGGCAGCGAGACGAATTTGACGCGATTGACCTGTTCATCGCCACCCATGCAATTAACTTGGCTGTCGCTGAAGAAGCCATGTCCACGCCCGCGAAGCAAATCGCCCGAATGCTCACCGACATCAACATCCCGCGTGAACAGGTTGCACGACTGGTCAGCGGCTGCACCCCCGCTCGCTTGGTCGAAATTATGCGGCACATGAACGTCCTCGAAATGATGACCGCCATGGCGAAAATGCGTATCCGCCGCATCCCCGCCAACCAGGCACATGTCACCAACTTCCGCGAACACCCCGCCCTCCTCGCCGCTGATGCAGCCGAGGCCGCGCTACGTGGGTTCGCTGAGGTCGAAACCACGGTGCGGGTTGCCCGTTTCGCCCCCTTCAATGCCCTCGCCATTTTGGTCGGCACACAAACCGGACGCGGCGGCGTACTCACCCAATGCTCGGTCGAAGAATCGCTTGGCCTCCGTTTAGCCATGAAGGGGCTAACCACCTACGCCGAAACCCTCTCGGTCTACGGCACGGAGCGTACGTTTGTTGATGGTGATGATACCCCGTGGTCAAAAGCCTTTCTCGCCTCTGCCTATGCCTCACGCGGGGTCAAAATTCGCTTCACCTCTGGCACGGGTTCAGAAGCCTTAATGGGTCACGCCGAAAAACGGTCGATGCTCTACCTCGAAGCCCGCTGCTTGCTCGTCGTGCGGGGTGCTGGCAGTCAAGGCGTGCAAAACGGTTCTATATCCTGCATCGCCCTGCCCGAATCGCTTCCCGGTGGTGTTCGCGCTGTCCTTGCCGAAAACTTGCTGGCAGCCATGCTCGGCCTAGAAGTCGCTTCCGGTAACGACGCGCTGGCTTCGCATTCCGAAATCCGCAAAACCGCCAAACTCATGCTCCAGTTCATC
>Ga0102832_1002642_pt1 | contig 10541 bp, 9 predicted proteins | sample EBPBio282013_DNA_FD_88942 | JGI IMG/M metagenome (GOLD analysis project Ga0102832, IMG submission 88942) | Wastewater treatment Type I Accumulibacter community from EBPR Bioreactor in Madison, WI, USA - Reactor 2_5/28/2013_ DNA (Illumina Assembly) | ecosystem: Engineered > Bioreactor > EBPR >... | reverse complement strand
TCTCCAATCATGTGGTTCAGGCATGACCCTTGCCGTCATGGCCGGGCTTGTCCCGGCCATCCACGACTTGAACACAACGATATCGGAAAAGTCGTGGATGCCCGGCACAAGGCCGGGCATGACGCGACGAGGTGGCTTTCATAGCTGGTTCAGACACACCGATGCGCCCCGACGATCTCCTCCTGCCGACGCCGCAAGGGCTCTACTGCCCGCCAGCCGGCATCCATATCGACCCGATGCGGCCGGTCGAGCGGGCACTGATCACCCACGGTCATTCCGATCACGCCCGCGCCGGCCATGGGGCGGTGCTGGCGACGCCCGCGACGCTGAAGATCATGGCGATCCGCTACGGCGAGGATTTCGCCGGTTCGGAGCAGGCGGCGGAATGGGGCCGGCCCGTCGCCATCAACGGCGTCACCTTCACCTTCCACCCGGCCGGGCACATTCTCGGCTCGGCGCAGATCGCGGTCTCGTGGCGCGGTCTCACCATCGTTGCCTCCGGCGACTACAAGCGTGCCGCGGACCCGACGGCGGAGACCTTCGAGGTCGTGCCCTGCAACGTCTTCATCACCGAGGCGACGTTCGGCCTGCCGGTCTTCCGCCATCCGCCCGCGCAGGACGAGGTGGCTAAGCTGCTCGCCTCGGTCCGCGTCTTCCCGGACCGCGCCCATCTCGTCGGCGCCTATTCGCTCGGCAAGGCGCAGCGCGTCATGGCCCTGATCCGCGCCGCCGGTTACGAGCGGCCGATCTACATCCACGGCGCGGTCGAGAAGCTGACCCGGTTCTATGAGGGCGAGGGCATCGCGCTCGGCGACATTCGCCTCGCCAAGGACGCCGCGAAGGCCGATCTTGCCGGCGCCATCGTCATCTGCCCGCCGGGCTCCATGCGCGACCTCTGGGCGCGCCGCTTCCCCGATCCGGTGGCCTGCTTCGCTTCCGGCTGGATGCGGATCAGGGCGCGGGCACGGCAGGGCGGCATCGAACTGCCATTGATCGTCTCCGACCATTCCGACTGGGACGAGCTTCAGCGCACCATTCTCGACACCGGCGCCGAGGAAATCTGGGTCACCCACGGACAGGAGGACGCGCTCGTCCACTGGTGCGGCACGCGCGGGCTGAAGGCGAAGCCGTTGCGGCTGGTGGGATATGGCGATGAAGGCGAGGCTGAGTCCGCGCCGGCGGAGGCCGCCTCGTGAATCGCTTCGCCGCGCTGCTCGACCGCCTCGCCTACGAGCCGCGCCGCAACGGCAAGCTGGCGCTGATCGCGGACTATCTGCGTAACACGCCGGACCCCGAGCGCGGCTTCGCTCTCGCCGCCATGACCGGTGCGCTGTCGTTCAGGTACGCCAAGGCGGGCCTCATTCGCGGGCTCATCGCCGAGCGCACCGACCCCGTGCTGTTCGCGCTGTCCTACGATTATGTCGGCGACCTCTCCGAGACCGTCGCGCTGATGTGGCCGGCCCCGCCGAGGGCGGCGGACAGCGATATCGAAGCTCATCATCGGGTTGCGACTCCACCTCTCCCCGGCGGCGAGAGGTCGACCGAAGGTCGGGAGAGGGGGCGAGTGTTTGGCGCAGGTGATTTGTCCCCCTCTCCCGGCGCCATAGCATCGGGCGAACGCGAGATGCGTTCGCATCTCACTATGGCGCCGACCTCCCCCCGCCGGGGGGAGGTGGAGGTCCCGTCGTCCGGCCACAACGCGCCGCCTGCGCCGACCCTTTCGGAGGTCGTCGGGGCGCTCGCAACCGCCTCGAAGACCGAACTGCCGAAGCTCATCGCCGGCTGGCTTGACCATCTCGACGAGACCGGCCGCTGGGCGCTCCTGAAGCTGATCACCGGGGCATTGCGGATCGGCGTGTCCGCGCGCCTCGCCAAGACTGCGGTCGCAGTGCTCGGCACGAAGGAGCCGGACGAGATCGAGCTGGTCTGGCCGGGTCTCGCGCCGCCCTACGCGGACCTGTTCGCCTGGGTGGAGGGTCGCGGCCCGAGGCCCGAGGCCTCCGATCCCGCGCCGTTCCGCCCACCCATGCTCGCCCATGCGGTGGAGGACGGTGATTTCGACAGGCTGGCGCCTGCCGATTTCACCGCCGAGTGGAAGTGGGACGGCATTCGCGTGCAGGCGGCGGCCGGCGCGACGCCTTCCGGCCGGCGCGTCGCGCGGCTCTATTCGCGCACCGGCGAGGACATTTCGGCGGCCTTTCCCGATCTCGCCGAGGCCATGGACTTCGACGGGGCCATCGACGGCGAGTTGCTGATCCTGCGCGACGCGCGTGTGCAGAGCTTCAACGTGCTGCAGCAGCGGCTGAACCGGAAACAGGTAACGGCGGCCATGCTCGCCGATTTCCCCGCCCATATCCGCGCCTATGACCTCCTGTTCGAGGGCGGCGACGACCTGCGGGACAAGCCCTTTCTCGAACGACGCGCGCGGCTGGAAGCGCTGGTCGCGGGCCTCGCCAATCCGCGCATCGACCTCTCGCCGCTGGTGCCCTTCGCGTCGTGGGGCGAGCTTGCCGGCTTCCGCGCCGACCCCGCGACGGCCGGCGCCGGCGAGGATGCCGCCGCGATCGAGGGGCTGATGCTCAAGCGGCGCGACGCGCCCTATCTGCCGGGCCGGCCCAAGGGGCTCTGGTACAAGTGGAAGCGCGATCCGATGGTGGTCGACTGCGTGCTGATGTACGCCCAGCGCGGCCATGGCAAGCGCTCCAGCTTCTATTCCGATTTCACCTTCGGCGTCTGGCGCGGCGAGGCCGGCGCGGACGAGCTGGTCCCCGTCGGCAAAGCCTATTTCGGCTTCACCGACGAGGAGCTCGGCCAGCTCGACCGCTTCGTACGGAACAATACGATCAACCGCTTCGGGCCGGTGCGCGAGGTGACGCACAGCGCGCGCGAGGGGCTGGTGCTGGAAATCGCCTTCGAGGGGCTTCAGCGCTCGACACGGCACAAGTCGGGCATCGCCATGCGCTTTCCCCGCATCTCCCGCATCCGCTGGGACAAGCCGCCGGGCGAGGCCGACCGCATCGAGGCGCTGGAGGGGAAGCTGATCGGCTAGGCCGGCATCATCTTGCGCAGCGCCTCGGCGGTCGCGGCATCCGCCGGCAGGAAGGTCTCGATGGCGAGTTCGGACAGCGTCACGTCGATCGGCGTGCCGAACACGGTCGTCGCCGAGATCAGCGTCAGGAGCCCGCCGGAGGTCTTCAGCCTGATCGGCACGAACAGTTCGCCGGCTTCCTGCCCCTTTTTCGGATGGGGGTGCGAGAAGGGGACGGGATAGCCGGAGACCTCCTTCAGGAGACCCTCCAGCACGGGATCGGCGGTCAGTTCGATCTGCCGCTTGAGTCGTGCCATCAGGTGGCCGCGCACCTCGCCGAGATTGTCGATGCGCGGCGAGATGCCCTTCGGGTTCAGGGCGAGGCGCAGCATGTTGACCGGCGGTGCGAGAAGCGCGGGGTCGCAGCCTTCGAGGAAGGGCGCGATGGCGCGGTTGTGGGCGACCAGCGTCCAGTGCCGGTCGAGCGCCACGGCGGGATAGGGCTCGTGGCCGGCGAGGACGATGTCGATGGCCTTGCGGGCATTGGCGAGACCGGGGTCATCCAGCCCGCGCTCTGGAAAGATCGGCGCGAAACCGGCCGCCACCAGCAGCACGTTGCGCTCGCGCAGGGGGATGTCGAGCTGTTCGGCGAGATTCAGGATCATCTCGCGGCTCGGGGCGGAACGGCCGGTCTCCACGAAGGAGAGATGCCGGGTGGAGATGTCGGCTTCCATGGCGAGGTCCATCTGGCTCATCCGTCGACGCTGGCGCCATTCGCGCAAGTGATCCCCCACGGGGCGCGCATCTTGGCGGGCGGGAGCGGCGGCGGTCTTGGTGCGGGCTGGGTTCATCATGGGCTCACACTAGCGGGGCGCGGGGCGCGCAACCAATGACCTCTGAGGTAATCGACCAGCGCACCGCCGGCCGTCAGCATGGCGACAGTCGCGGATCACAACGGACCGCGCCGGACCCAAACAGGAGCATCCCATGTCCTTCGCCCTCAACCTCTTCCGCGCCGCCGACACCGCCACCTTCCTGCGCCGCCTGATGGCCTTCGACGCGATCACCTCCGGCGCCATGGGCGTCATGCTGGTGGTGGGCGCCGGCATCCTTGGGCCTCTCCTGAACCTGCCGGTGCCGCTGCTGCGCGCCTCCGGTGTCATCCTGATCCCCTTCGCCCTCTGCGTCGGCTTCGTTGCCGCCCGCGCCGCGACCAGCCGGCCGGCCGTGCTGACCATCGCGCTCGTCAACGCCGTGTGGGTGGTCGGCAGCCTCGGCCTCCTGTTCTCCGGCTATGTCAGCCCGAACCTGTTCGGCATGGCCTTCGTCGCCGCGCAGGCCGCTTTCGTCGGCGTCCTCGCCGAGCTTCAGGTGATCGGCGCCAAGCGTCTCGCCGCGGAGTGACGCAAGTCTCTCAGGCACGATCTTCTCGTCATGGCCGGACCTGTTCCGGCCATCCACGATCTGAACACGGCGAAGAAGGAAGCCGCGGGTGCCCGCCACGAGGGCGGGCATGAGGCACGAGGGCCTGGCGAGACGGACTACAGCCAGCCCTTCTTGCGGAAGTAGAAATACGGGCCGATGCCCGAAACCAGCATCAGCACGATGGCCATGGGATAGCCGAACTCCCACGCCAGTTCCGGCATGGCCTTGAAGTTCATGCCGTAGATCGTGCCGACCAGCGTCGGCGGCATGAACACCACCGAGAGCACCGCGAAGATCTTCACGATGTTGTTCTGCTCGATGCCGATCAGGCCGAGCGTCGCATCGAGCAGGAAGGTGATCTTGTTCGACAGCGAGTCGCAGTGCTGGGTGAGCGATTCCACGTCGCGCGTCTGGGTCTTGACCAGGGTGCGTACGTCCTTGGAGACCTTGCTGCCCTCGATCTCGGTGGCGAGGAACAGGAGCAGGCGGTTGATCGAGACGAGGCTCTCGCGGGCCTTGGAGACCAGTTCGCCCTTGGTGCCGAGAAACTGCAGCACCTCCTGGAAGGGCTTGTCGCGCTGCGTGCCGGTCTTGCGGAAAATGCCGGTCGAGACCTGCTCGATCTCCTCGCTGACCTTTTCGAGGATGTCGGCGACGCGGTCGACGATGGTGTCGAGCAGCCCCGTGAGGATCGATTCCGGGCTGCCCTGCACGGTGCCGGGCTTCTGCGCGCGGTTGAGGAACAGGTTGATCGGCTTCGGCGTGTCGTAGCGCACGGTGACCAGCCGACCGGGCGCGAGCACGAAGGAAATCTGCGTCAGCTTCGGCGTCCCGAGCTCGGTATTGCAGAGCAGGGTGGCAGTCATGTAGCGCACGCCGTGATCGACATAGAGCCGGCTCGACGGCTCGATCTCCAGCATTTCCTCGTGGGTCGGGATCTCGATGCCGAGGCAGCGCTCCAGCAGCTTGTCCTCGCCGGTCCCGGGCGTCAGCAGGTCGACCCACTTCACCTCGGGCGGCACTGCGTCATGTGTCGTTTCGACCCTGACGAGCGCTTCGTTCTGGACCGCATAGGCATTGAGCATGAGGGACGCACTCCGCGGGTGACGGCTCGGCTTCCGTAGCCGGTTCGGCGGGGGCTGGAAAGCCGGCCGAAGGCTTGAGGACGCCGGACATGGGCCTGACACCATGACGCCAGCGTGACGATTTGTGGCGGTATCCCGCCATTGCCGACGAGGGGGCAGGTTCGGCTATGAGACGGTCATGTCTGTATTCGCCGCCACACTGCTGCAGCCCGCCATCACCGGTTTCCTCATCGGCCTCGGCCTGATCGTCGCCATCGGTGCGCAGAATGCCTTCGTGCTGCGGCAGGGGTTGCTGCGCCGGCATGTCTTCGCGGTGACGACGGTCTGCGCGCTGTCGGACGCGCTGCTGATCGTCGCCGGCGTCGCGGGGCTGGGGACGCTGGTGCAGTCCTCTCCCTTGCTCATCGCCGCCGCCACGCTGGGCGGCGCGGCGTTTCTCGCCGCCTATGCCGTGAAAGCAGGGCGCCGGGCGCTCGATCCCGGCCGGCTCACGGCCGAAACCGGACCGGTTTCCTCAGCGCTCGGCCCGACGCTGGCGGCCGCTCTCGCCTTCACCTTCCTCAACCCGCATGTCTATCTCGATACGGTCGTGCTGGTCGGCAGCCTGTCGGCGCAGTTCGACGGGTCGGCGCGCATCGCCTATGCCGTCGGCGCATGCGCCGCCTCGGCCCTGTGGTTCTACGGGCTCGGCTTCGGGGCGCGGCTGCTCGCGCCGGTCTTCGCCCGGCCGGCGGCCTGGCGTGTCCTGGACGCGCTGATCGCGCTGGTCATGGCGGCGATCGCCGCGAGCCTCCTCCTCGCCTGGTGGCGCGGCTAGACAGGCAGCCGGCCTTGCGGCCGGCGCGCACTCCTTGCGGACAAAAAAGGGGCCGGTCTTGCGACCGGCCCTTTGAGTCATTCAGGAGAGGCATGCGGGAAGTCCAAACGTTGCCCGGCCATCGCCGGAAAAACGTCAGTCCATGGCGACGATGTCGCGCCGCGGCTGGGGGGCCGGGGCCGGCTTGCGGGCCGGGATGAAAGGTGCGGCAGCGGCGACCGCGGAAATGCCGATCTCGCCGTAGCGCTCCGCGAGAGCGTCGCGCTTGGGGGTGGGAAGGGCATTCGGGGCCGCCGTGGCGGTTTTCATGTTTCGTCTCCATTCGTCGTCGTCATCGGGTTGCATGGGCCCGGTTCCGACGCACCCCGACACTCGCCGCCCGGTGCGGCGCGGGTTCGGCCCGATCGTGAAAGGATCGTGGCAATGCCATGCCGTCTTCTGGACAGGGGCTCGCGACCTCACCTGCAACGTCATGGCAGAAATGCAACAGTTTCAGGGGTTTCGCCGCATTGCGGTGGCGGAAAGCGTTGACCCGGCGTCATGCCTTCGCCACAAGGATGACTGTGGGTTGAACGGAACGCGCGGCAGATGGCCTGCGCGTGCCAACAGCGTTGCTAGAGGGCATTCGACATGCGGTGGGGCGTTCTCGCATTGGCGGCCGTGGTGCTGGCCGGCTGCAACAACCAGACGGTTTCGTCGTCCGGGCAGATTTCCGATCGTGATCGGACGTTGATGGCGCAGGCGCCCCAGGTCGAGATGGATTACTGGCGCATGCCGCTGCGCGTGCCCTACCGCACGAACGAGGCGCCGGGCACGATCGTGGTCGAGACCGCGTCGAAGCACCTCTATCTCGTCGAGCAGGGTGGCACCGCCATCCGCTATCAGGTCGCTGTCGGCAACGAGGCCTTCGGCTGGACCGGCACCGCCATCATTCAGCGCAAGGCCGAATGGCCGACCTGGACGCCGCCGGCCGAAATGCGCCGCCGCTGGCCGACGCTTCCCGCCTTCATGGAAGGCGGCCCGCAGAACCCGATGGGCTCGCGCGCGCTCTATCTCTACCAGAACGGCCGCGACACGCTCTACCGCATCCACGGCACCAATTCGCCGCTGCAGATCGGCGAGGCCGTGTCGTCCGGCTGCATCCGCATGCACAACGAGCATGCGATCGACCTCTACAATCGCGTCGGCAACGGCACGCGCGTCATCGTGCGCTGAGCGGGCGCCGCCTTCGGGCGCGACGGAGTTTCGGCGGCGGCCTGCGGGCCGCCGTTTTCGTTTCAGGACATTCGGACCGCCGATCGGCCGGAAAGACGGAACTCCGGCCGTCCGGAGGACGTGCTTCGGATTGTGCGCGCAAGTTCAACCGCCCGGCGGCCGGGCCGCGGGCAGATTGCCGGCTGAACTCGCGCGCGAACGATCGCGCTGCGGTCAGGACTTGGTCGGCTTCTGTGGCTTGATGGCGCCGGCAACGGCCTTGAGGCCGACATTGCCGTAGTGATCTTCCAGCCGAACCGCGCCCTTGACGGGCTTCGGCAGGGTCTTCGTCGTCATGGTTTCCTCCGCGGGCGGGTTTTCCCGTCCTGATGCTTATGCGAATGATTCTACACGATGCCGGCAAGGGTTCGGAAGAACGTCGTCGTGCGCCGCAGCATGGCTGTTCGGCAGGTATCGGCCGGCTTCCATGAGTCGGGGATATCGGCCCGTTCCTGTGCAAAAGCCCGGCCATGCGGGTTGCGCGCGAGCCATGCGCTGACCACGGTGAAGCGAGACGTGCAGCAAGATGTTGAGGGTGCGGTGGGTCGCCAACGCTAGATATGGCGTTTGGCGGCGATCCGTGGCAGCCTTTGACCCAGTCCTTCAACCGCCCGGCATGCGATGCGATTTTCCCGTTTGCGCATTCACGGCTTCAAGACCTTCGTGGAGCCGACGGAGTTCCTGATCGAGCCGGGCCTGACCGGCGTGGTCGGGCCGAACGGTTGCGGCAAGTCGAATCTCGTCGAGGCCCTGCGCTGGGTCATGGGCGAGAACTCGTTCAAGAACATGCGCGCGTCCGGCATGGACGACGTGATCTTCTCCGGCTCCGGCAACCGCCCCGCGCGCAACACCGCCGAGGTGATGCTGACGGTGGACAATGGCCAGCGCCTCGCGCCGGCGCAGTTCAACGACCACGACGTGCTGGAGGTCTCGCGCCGCATCGAGCGCGAGGCGGGGTCGCTCTACAAGGTCAATGGCCGCGAGGTGCGCGCCCGCGACGTGCAGATTCTGTTCGCGGATGCCTCGACCGGTTCGCGCTCGCCTGCGCTCGTGCGGCAGGGCCAGATCGGCGAGATCATCAACGCCAAGCCGCAGGCGCGCCGCCGCATCCTTGAAGAGGCCGCCGGGATTTCCGGCCTGCATGCCCGCCGTCACGAGGCCGAGACGCGGCTGAAGGCGGCGGAGACCAATCTGGAGCGGCTGGAAACCGTCCTCGCCCAGATCGAGACGCAGCTCGACAGCCTGAAGCGCCAGGCGCGGCAGGCCGTGCGCTATCGCGGCCTTTCGGCGGATATTCGCAAGGGCGAGGCGACGCTCGCCTTCCTGAAATTCCGCGAAGCTTCCGAGGCCGTGCGCGAAGCCGAGCGTCTCGTCGAGCTGGAAACCCGCGTCGTCGCCCAGCGCACCACCGATCAGGCCGCGGCCGCGAAGGATCAGGCGGTCGCCGCCCACCACCTGCCGGCGCTGCGCGACGAGGCCGCCAAGGCCGGCGCGGTGCTCCAGCGCCTGATCGTCGCGCGCGATCAGCTGGAGGGCGAGGAGAAGCGCGCCCGCGCGCGCATGGAAGAGCTCGAGCGCCGGCTCGCGCAGTTCGATGCCGATATTGCGCGCGAGCGCGCAATGGGCGCCGATGCCGACACCGTCCTCGCCCGGCTCGCCGCCGAGGCGGCCGAACTCGCTGCCGCGACCGAGGGCGCCAAGGGCGGCGAAGCCGCCGCCGGCGCGAAGGTCGCCGCCGCCGAAACCGTGCTGGCGGCTTCCGAAAAGGCCTTCGCCGAGGCGACCTCGGCGCTGGCCGAGATCGTCGCCCGCCGCAACCAGCTCGAACGCTCGATCCGCGACACGTCCGAGCGCATGGTGCGGCTGGAAGGCCAGCTCGCCGAGATCGACGCCGAGACCGCGAAGCTCGAAGCCGGCTCCGACCATGCCGCGCGCCTCGAGGCGCTGAAGGGCCAGCTCGAACAGGCCGCGCAGGCCCTCGCCGCCGCCGAGGCCGAGGCGGTCGCCGCCGAGCAGGGCCATGCGGTCGCGCGCAGTCAGGAGGGCGATGCTCGCCGGCCGCTGACCGATGCCGAGCGCAACGTGCAGCGCCTCGACACCGAGGTTCGCACGCTCTCCAAGCTCCTGAACGTCGCGCACAAGTCGATGTGGCCGCCGGTGGTCGAGGCCATTTCGGTCGCGCGCGGCTTCGAGACGGCGCTCGGCGCGGCGCTCGGCGACGACCTCGACGCGCCGACCGCCTCGGCCTCGCCGCAGCATTGGGCGGGGGCGGACGCTTCCGGCGATCCGGCTTTGCCGGAGGGCGTCGAGCCTTTGTCGGCGCGCGTCAGGGCACCGGCGGAACTCGCCCGCCGCCTTGCCCAGATCGGCATCGTCGCGAAGGCCGATGGCGGCCGATTGGCGAAGCTCCTGAAACCGGGGCAGCGGCTGGTCTCCAAGGAAGGCGACCTCTGGCGCTGGGACGGCTTCGTCGTCGCCGCCAATGCGCCGACCGCAGCCGCGCGCCGCCTCGCCGAGCGCAACCGCCTCGGCGATATCGAAAAGGACCTGGTGACCGCCAAGGCCAAGGTCGACGACCTCAAGGCCCTCGCTGATGTCGCGGTTGGCGTGGTCAAGGCCGCCGCCGCCCGCGAACAGGCGGCCCGTGACGGCTGGCGCGCGGCGCAGCGCGCCGCCGACGGCCTGCGCGACCAGTTGCAGGCGGCCGAGCGCGCCGCCTCCGCCGTGACCACCCGCCTTGCCGCCCTGGTCGAGGCGCGGCTGCGGCTGAAGGCAAGCGTCGAGGAGGCGGCGGCGGTGAAGGCCGATGCCGTCCGCGCGCTCGAGGGCCTTGGGCAGGCGAGCCAGCTCGAAGCGTCGCTCGCCGATATCCGCACCGAGGTCGCGCAGGGACGAGCCGCTCTCGCCGAGGCCCGCGCCGAGGCGCAGGGCC
>Ga0102832_1002639_pt1 | contig 10547 bp, 7 predicted proteins | sample EBPBio282013_DNA_FD_88942 | JGI IMG/M metagenome (GOLD analysis project Ga0102832, IMG submission 88942) | Wastewater treatment Type I Accumulibacter community from EBPR Bioreactor in Madison, WI, USA - Reactor 2_5/28/2013_ DNA (Illumina Assembly) | ecosystem: Engineered > Bioreactor > EBPR >... | reverse complement strand
CCGGACGTGTCGAAGCTGGTGCTGATCGCGGCGCCGCATTCGTCCAACTGGGACGGCGTCTGGGGTTTCGCCGCCAAGCTCGCGCTCGGCTTCGAGGTCAAGGTGCTTGGCAAGGCGCAGCTGTTCTGGTGGCCGCTCGGCCCGCTGCTGCGCAGGCTCGGCGTGATTCCCATCGACCGCAGCTCGGCGCACGGTACCGTCGAGCAGGCGGTCGACATGATCCGCCGCAGCCCGCGCATCTGGTACGCGCTGACGCCCGAGGGCACGCGCAAGCGCGTGGAGCGCTGGAAGACCGGTTTCTGGAAGATCGCGCACGAGGCGCAGGTGCCGATCCTGCCGGCGTACTTCCACTATCCGGACAAGCGCATCGGCGTCGGCCCGCTGTTCACCACCACGGAGGACATGGCCGCGGACATCGCGGCGCTGCGCGCGTGGTACGTGCCGTGGATCGGCAGGAATCGCGGCACTGTGTGAGGCGCGGTGGGCCTGCCGGGTTCGGGATGACAGAAAAGAAGGAAGCCCGCATTCCTGCGGGCTTCCCGGGGCACCGGCGCAATAGGACTACAGCGCCTTGCCGCCGAACTTGTGGGTGTACTGCAGGTAGAAGCTGCGGCCCTCGGTGTCGAACCAGGAGATGTCGTAGTACGGGTACGAGGTGTAGGTGGGATCCACCGGCGGCGCCTTGTCGAACAGGTTCACCACCGACAGCGACAGCCGCGAGTGGTCGCTGAAGCGGTAGCCGAGGCTGCCGTTGTAGCGGTAGGTCGCCTCGATCCGCGGACCCGGATCGCCTTCCTCCCATATCTCGTCGTACGACCAGCCGTTGGGCAGGCTGCCGAGGCGGCGGCCCTGGATCGAGGCGTTCCACGCGTTCTTCTCCCACGACAGCAGCAGGCTCGCCTTGGTGCGCGGGATGTCGTAGCCGCTGTTGACCGCGAACATGTCGACCACGGGCGCATCCGGCGCGACCTGGATGTCGTGTTCGCGCACCCAGGTGTAGCTGCCCGTGATCCGCCACAGGCCCAGGCCCGTGTCCCAGCGGAAGTTGGAACTCGCGTCGATCCCGCTGGTGCGTTCGCGGGCGATGTTGATCGGATTGACGTGGACGCCGTAGACGACGCCGTTGGCGAGGCGGGTGACGCGCGCGATGCGATCCTGGCAGAAGGCGGAATTGATGTCGACCACGCCGGTGCGGCAGTCGCGTTCGTCGTCCATCACCTCGTCGGTGCGCAGGTCCTGCACCTGGTCACGCATGTCGATGTTGAAGTAGTCGACCGACAGGTCGAACATCCGCGAGGGCGACCAGACGAAGCCGGTCGTCCACGACGTGCTCGTCTCCGGGGCAAGGTCGAGGTTGCCGTCGCGGCTGCGGATGATGCCTCGATCGCCGTAGCGGCAATCGTCGTAGTCGACGCCGGGCTCCTGGGTGTCACACCAGTAATAGTCGATCACCGAGGTCTCGTCGTTGCCGGGACCGGAGAACAGGTAGTGCATGTCGGCGGCGCGGAAGGCGGTGCCGTAGGAGCCACGCACCAGCAGGGTGTCGACCGGGCGCCATTCCAGGCCGGCGCTGTAGGTGAACTTGCCCGGATCGCGACCGGCATAGCGGTACTGGTCGTAGCGACCGGCGACGGACAGGTTCAGGCGTTCCAGCAGCGGCATGCGCAACTCGCCGGCCAGCGCCCAGCGGTTGCGGCTGCCGTGTCCGTCGGCATCCTTCCAGCTGTAGTAGTAGTACTGCGTGGCCAACGGGTCGGGATCGAGGTCGTAGGCCTGGTGTCCGAACTCGGCGGTTGCGGCGAAACCGGCCGCGCCGCCAGGCAGGGTGAACAGTTCCGCCTGGGTGAGGGTCAGCGCGAGCGTCTGGGTCTCCGACTCCGGATGGTAGGTGGTGTAGCGGGCGATGCTGTCGTACTCGGCGCGGGTCAGCGGCGTGTACAGCCGCGCCGGATCGGCGTTGTAGCGCGGGACGGTGATCTCGTTGCCGTCGGCATCGGTGTACGTGTGCGTGCCGGTCTGCGGGCCCAGGAACAGGTCGTTCGCGCTTGCGGCGACGATCTGCGGCCAGCTGATGTCGGCCTTGTACTGGGAGTGGCTCAGCGATGCCTCGTAGTCCCAGTCGCTCCAGAGGGTGCCCTGCAGGCCGGTGGTGAAGCCGAAGGTCCGCTGCTGCGTGTTGACCATGCCGGCCTTGAGTCCGCCCATCTCCTCAATCGAGAACTGGCGTTGCCAGTATTCGACCTCGTCGGAGGCATCGTTGTAGAAATAGCCTTCCTCGTTGCCGTCGGCCGTCATCAGCGCCCAGCTGCGGGTGGCGCGGAACAGCGACACCTTGTGGTATCCGGCCTGGATGTCGGCGAACCACTGGCTGCCGTTGCCCAGCGCATAGTTGAACGAGGCATAGCCGTTCACGCCTTCGCGTTTGCTGATCATGGTGCGGTAGGACGGGCTTCGGTCGCTGCCGCAGTAGTCGCCCCAGCCGCGGCGGTAGGCGAGCTGGACGCTGCCTTCGTTGAGGTGCGACAGGGCCGCGCAGGTGTCCGCGTCCGGGTCCCAGTAGTACTCCTCGTAGTCGTCGCCGGCGTCCAGGTAGGTGCGCAGGAACGTGCGCGAAGGCAGTCTCGACGCGGTCGTCGGGCCATCGAACGTGGAATCCTGCTGGGCGCGCTGGAAGCCCCACAGCGGCTGCTGGTTGCGGTACTCCATGCCGAGCACGGCGTTGAAGTCGCCGCGCGAGAAGCCGCCGGAGAGGTTCAGGCGGAAGTTCTCGGCGTCGCCGCGTTCGGTCTGGCCGTAGCGGTAGTCGACGGTGATGCCGTCGGCCTGCTTCTTCAGGATGAAGTTGACCACGCCGGAGATCGCGTCCGAACCGTAGATCGCCGAAGCACTGCCGGTGAGCACCTCGATGCGGTCGATCATGCCCAGCGGGATGCTGGAGATGTCGGTGAAGTTGCTGCGGCCGCCGAACGGCATCGGGAAGTCGGCGATGCGGCGGCCGTTGACCAGCACCAGGGTGTGGTTGGGGCCGAGGCCGCGCAGGTCGACCTGCTGCGCGCCGGGCGAGAAGTCGGCGCCGCCGGCGGACTGCTGGCTCTGGGTCTCGCCGCCGTTCTGGGTCAGCGACTGCATCACGTCGGGCACGCTGGTGAAGCCGGCGGCGCGGATGTCGTCGGCGGTCAGCACCGTGATCGGCGCCGGCCCCTCCACCTGCGCGCGCGGGATGCGCGAGCCGGTCACCTGCACGGTCTCCAGTTCCGACACCGCCGGTTCCGGTTCGGGTGCCGGCGGCGGGGCCGGGCGCGCGGGCGGCGCGGCGGCCGGGGAGGCCTGCGCCAGCAGCGGCTGCTGCACGATCACCACGGCGCCGGAGGCATCGCGCTGGGCGGCGAAGCCGCTGCCGCGCAGCAGCCGGTCCAGCGCCTGGTCGGCCGGCAGCCCGCTCACGCCGGCGGTGCGCGCGCCCTTGAGCGCGTCGGCGCGGTAGACCAGCTGGGTGCCGGACTGGCGCGCATAGGCATCGAGCGCGGTGGCGAGGTCGCCGGCGGCGATCTCGACGCGCGAGGCGGGCGTCTGCGCCTGCGCGGCGAGCGCGGCGGAACAGGCCAGGGAGAGGAGCAGGACGCGCAGCGGACGTGACGGTTTCAAGCGGATATCCCCCAGGCGGCGCGCGGAAGGCGCCCATGTGTTGTCAGGACGAACGAGTCGCGCAAATCCCCCGCCCCTCAGGGCGTATGCAGCACGATCCGGTCGCGGCCGTACTCGGCCTTGACCGGGAAGCCCTGCTCGAGCAGGCGCACGAAGCCCTCGGCGTTGGCCCAGCGGAAGCTGCCGCCGATGCGCAGGTCGCCCACCGCCGCGTCGCCGATCACGATCTTGCGGGCGTTGTAGCGGTTGAACTCGGTCGCGGCCTCGGCCAGCGTGGTGTCGCGGAAGAACAGCAGGCCGCTGCGCCAGTCGACCAGCTGCGCGGCCTCCTGCAGCGGCAGCGAGCGCACCAGCACGCCGTCGGGACGGGCGATCGCGATGCTGCCCGCGGGCAGCAGCGCGGCCGGGTGCGAGCGGCCGTCGACCGGGTCCGATTCCAGCCGCACCGTCCCTTCGGTGACCACCACGCGCAGGTCGGCGCCATCGCGGCGCACCGAGAAGCGCGTGCCCACCGCGACCACGCGCCGTTCGCCGGCCTCGACCACGAACGGGCGCGCCGGATCCTTGGCGGCCTCGAAGAAGGCCTCGCCGCGCTCCAGGTCGATGTGGCGTTCGCGGCGCGACAGGCGTACGTCGATGCGGCTGTCGCTGGCCAGCGTCGCCTGCGAGCCGTCGGCCAGCGGCACCGCCTGCACGGCGCCGAGTGTGGTGGCGTGCGAGGCGGCCTCGATCGCGCCGAAGTTGCGCCAGGCCCAGCCGCCGGCCAGCGCGCAGGCGCCGAGCGTGGCGACCAGCGCGAATGCGCCGGCGCGCGGGCGCCGTCGCGGCGCGCGCGGGGCGAACACCAGCGCCTGGAGGTCGGTTTCGGCGTTCGCCGCGAGGCCCGCATCCTGCTGCCGTGGCGGTGGTCCGTCGCCATTGGCGCGACCTGCCCCCAGCGCGCTCAGCCGGCCGGCCTGCGCCCACGCCGCCTGCAGGCGCAGGAACGCGACGCGATGCGCGGTGTCCTGCGCCAGCCAGGCGTCCAGCGCGGTGGCGTCCGCGGTGGACCACGCGGCCGCATCGCGGCGGGCCAGCCAGTCCGCGGCGAGGCCTTCGATGGCGTCGGCACCGGTCATCGTCTCAGTCGCCTTGCCGCCGCGCATCCGCCGCCGCCCGGCCGTCCTGCGCCTCGCCGTCCATCGCGGACACGCCGCTGCCGCCGCCGTAGAAATGCCCGGCGAGCAGACGCATGCCCTTGGCGATGTGCTTTTCCACGGTCTTCTCGCTGATCCCGAGGCGCGCGGCCACTTCCCGTTGCGACAGATGTTCGACGCGGCGCAGCCACACCACCTCGCGGCAGCGGTCGGGCAGCCGGTCGAAGGCGTCGGACAGGCGCTTGAGCACCTGCCGCCCGCCGCACCAGCGTTCCGGCGACACGTCATCCACCAAGACGAGCAGGCGCTCGAAATCACCCACCGGCTCGATCGACACCACCTTGCCGCGGCGGATGCGGTCGGTCAGCAGGTGGCGCGCGGTGGCGAACAGGAACGCCTTCGGCTGCATCGGCAGCGCCTTGCCGGCCGCCTCGTAGACGCGCACGTAGATCTCCTGGCGCAGGTCGTGGACCTCGTCGCGCTGCGGCCAGGCGCGGGCGAGGAAATGCAGCAGCGCCTCCTCGTGGACGAGGATCTCGTCGGCGAACCAGTCGTCGAGCGGCGCGGGCATGGCGGCACGATAGCCGATCGGCGTATGCCGTTGCCGCCCGGCGCGTCCTGCCGCATACGGACTCGATTGACTCCGCTGCCACGTCGCGCCGGCGAACGTCGGGACCCATCGGCGGCTGCCATTCGCGTCGACGGCAAGAGGCGAAACGCAGGATGGAGGGCCAGCCTGCGGCGCTTGCGAAGCGCCTCCGGCATTCGTCGGGATGACGGACCGGAAGCGCCCCGCATCGAACAGGACGCCGGAGGGATTCCGTGCCAATGTTCGTCTCCAACAGGATCACCTCGCGACGGATACGGACGATGAAGCAACGCGGCATGGCGCGGATCGGCATGGCGATCCTGCTGGCGACATTCCTGTGCGCGCCGGCGGCAGGCGCGGCGGAACTGCAGCGATACCTGGCCGGCGATCCGGCCCTGCCCACGCCCGGCAAGCCGGCGCCGGGCCTGCTGCTGATGGGCGGCGGCGACCGCAACTTCGATGCGCTGCGCTGGTTCCTCGCCAAGGCCGGCCACGGCCACGTGGTGGTGCTGCGCGCCTCGCTCGGCGGACAGATCGGCGAGGAGTTCCATGACGAGGTCGGCGGCGTCGCCTCGGTCGAGACCTTCGTGTTCAGCGATCGCGCGCAGGCGCAGGATCCGGCGATGCTCGCGCGCCTGCGCAAGGCCGACGGCATCTTCATCGCCGGCGGCGACCAGTCGCGCTACCTGCGCTTCTGGCGCGACACGCCCGTGGCCGAGGCGCTGGACGCGCACGTGCGCGCCGGCAAGCCGCTGGGCGGCACCAGCGCCGGGCTCGCCATCCTCGGCGAGTACATCTACGGCGCGATGGACGGCAGCAGCCAGGTCAGCCCGCGCGCGCTGGCCGATCCGCTGGGATCGGGCAACACGATCGAAACCGGCTTCCTGCACATCGATGCGCTCAAGGGCGTGATCACCGATACCCATTTCTCCGAGCGCGGCCGGCTCGGCCGGCTGGCAGCCTTCATCGCCAAGGCCGAAACCCTGTCGGGCGGGCGCCCGGTGTTCGGGCTCGGCGTCGACGAGGACGCGGCGCTGGCGGTGGAAGGCGACGGCCGTGCGCGCGTCTACGCGACCGCGCCCGGCGCCGGCGCGCTGGTGGTGCGCGGCGGATTCGCGCAGGCGCAGGCGGAAGACGAACCGATGCAGCTGGACCGGCTGGAAACGGTCGGCGTCGGCGCGGACTCGGTGCTGCACCTGCCGTCCGGCCGCGTCGAACGCCCGCTGTTCGACCAGCACTACGCGATCCGCGACGGCGTGCTGATGGCGCTCGATGCGCCGCTGCTGGTGATCCACGGCGGTGCCGGCGTGGAGCGCGGCGACCTCACGCCCGTGGAGGAAACCGCCGCGCGCGACGCCCTCGCCGCCGCGCTGCGCAGCGGCCATGCGCAGCTCAAGGCCGGCAAGCCCGCGCTGGATGCGGTGACCGCCGCGATCACCGTGCTCGAGGACGCACCGCAGTTCAACGCCGCGCGCGGCGCGGTGTTCACCCACGACGGCCGCAACGAACTGGACACCTCGCTGATGGACGGCGCCACCGGCAAGGCCGGCGCCGCCGCGGGCCTGCATCGGGTGAAGAACCCGATCCTGCTGGCGCGCGCAATCATGGAGCGCTCGAAGCACGTGATGATGATCGGCGACGGCGCGGAGATGTTCGCGAAGGAGCAGGGCATCGCGCTGGTCGATCCGGCGTACTTCCGCACCGAGAAGCGCTGGCAGCAACTGCAGAAGGCGCTGACGGCGGAAGCCTCGGCGCAGGCCGAGCATCGCGCGCAGGACCTGCCGGGCAAGGCCTACTTCGGTACTGTCGGCGCGCTCGCGCTGGATGCGCAGGGCCATCTCGCCGCGGGCACCTCGACCGGCGGCATGACCAACAAGCGCTACGGCCGCGTCGGCGACTCGCCGATCATCGGCGCCGGCACCTGGGCCGACGCGCGCTGCGCGGTCTCGGGCACCGGCTGGGGCGAGTTCTACATCCGCGCCGCCGCCGCGCACGAAGTCTGCGCGCGCGTGCGCCTGGCCGGCGCCCCGCTCGCGCGCGCCGCCGACGGCGTGATCAACGTCGACATCCCCAGGGCCGGCGGCGACGGCGGCGCGATCGCGCTCGGCGCCGACGGCAGCGTCGCGTTCCCGTTCAACACCCCGGGCATGTACCGCGGCTGGATCGGCGCCGACGGCGTGCCGCACGTGGCGATCTACCGCGAGGATGGGTTGTCGATGCCGTGAGCGTGCGAGGGACGCGAAGCGGGATCAGCCGGACGATCCGGAGTGGCCCCCGATGCTGCCCTGGGCTTTCCGATCGGATCGGTGGTTCCACGCTGAGCCGGCCGTCCGGATGACGCGATCAGAGGAATACGTGATCGGGTCCGGTGATGTCGATGTTCGTGCACACGCCATTGTCGAACCATGCTTCGATGCGTGTTCGGCCATGGTGCCAGGAGACGACTTCGCGACCGTAGTCGAAGTTACTGAGTTGATGGCAGGTTCCGGCCACTCTTTCGAGGTCTTCGAGGGTCTTGCCGAGGAGCGTTGAAGTGTCCGAGAAGATCCGGCGCAGTTCATCCTCGCTCCGCGCCCGTCTGTGCCAGTACGGATCGAGGGTCGCAAGGACGCAGGCGCCGTCCTTGAAGAAGCAGACCAGGCGAGGGTCCACATCGTTCCAGGCCATCTCGACGATGTCGTCGATGCGGGTTTCCGTCGACCTTCTTCCGAACCGCCGTTCGACCTCGCAGGGGCTGATGCCTGCGAGCGTTTCCGGAACCACGGTATCGGGGAGTGGGCATGGCTCGGGATGACGGTGCTCCGCGCGAACGCGCCAGCGATGGGTGATCAGGAGAAACCACTTTCGCGCTAGCGCTCTCAGTACGCGCAGCACCAGTGGCGACAGCGTCAGGATCACCAGCAGGATCAGGATCGCCGCCAATGCTGCAATCGCCTTCAGAAGTGTTTCCACTCAGCGCTCCGAATGCCCGCTGTCGTAGTAATCGCGGCGGGCGAACAGGTCGGGCTGGATCAGGTCCATGAACGCGCGTGCCTGCGGTGACGGCAGGCGGCCCTTGCGCATCACCACGCCGTAGCTGCGGGCGGGGAAGAACTTCGCCAGCGGGCGCGCGACCAGGTGGTCGCGGTCGGCGTCGGTCAGGCAGATCGAGGACACGATGCTGATGCCAAGGCCCATCGCCACGTACTGCTTGATCACCTCCCAGCCGCCGACCTCGAGCACCACCTCGTACGGCACGCGGTTCTGCTGGAACACCTGGTCGACCAGCCGCCAGGTGATCTGGCGCTTGGGCGGCAGGATCAGGCCGAAGCCGGCGATGTCGGCCAGCGTCAGCTCGGGCTTGTCGGCCAGCGGGTGCCGCGGCGGCACGATCAGCATCTGGTCGAAGCGGTAGACCGGCGCGTAATCGAGATCGCCCGGCACGTCGACCATCGAGCCGACGGCGAGGTCGACCGCATCGGCGCGCAGCAGGTCGGTGCCGTCGACGGTGATCGCGTTGTGCAGGGTCAGGCGCACGTCCGGTTGGGCGCTGCGGAACTTGCGCACGATCCGCGGCAGCAGGTACTGGATGGTCGAGCTGTTGGCGGCGATGTTGAGCTCGCCCGCGTCGGCGCCCTTGACCTTCTGCCGGAACGTGCCGGGCAGGGCATCCAGCCCTTCCACCAGCGGCCTGGCGAGTTCGTACAGGGTCTCGCCGGCGCGGGTGGGGGCCAGCCGCCGGCCGTTGCGTTCAAGCAGGCGCTCGCCCAGTTCGCGTTCCAGCGCCGCCAGGTCGATGGCGATGCCGCGGCGGCGCGCGGCGTCCATCATGTTCACCGCGACGATCATCGGCTGCCCCAGTTCGCGCACTTCCAGCGCGAAGCGCAGGTGCAGGCGCAGGTTGGTGGCATCGACCACGCAGACCAGCACGTCGGGCATGGCTTCGCCGGGATGGAAGCCGCGCAGGACGTCACGCGTGATCGCCTCGTCCAGACTCGCCGCGTTGAGGCTGTAGGCGCCGGGCAGATCGAGCACCGCGTAGCTGCGCCCGGATGCGGCCGAACGCATCCGCCCTTCCTTGCGCTCGATGGTGACGCCGGCGTAGTTGGCCACCTTCTGCCGGCTGCCGGTGAGCAGGTTGAACAGCGCGGTCTTGCCGCAGTTGGGATTGCCGACCAGGGCCAGGCGCAGCGTCGAAGCGTCGGTGCTCATGCGTGCGCCACCACCGGTCGCAGGCGCACGCGCGCGGCCTCGGCGCGGCGCAACGCGAACCGGGTGAAGCCGATCTGGACCAGCATCGGATCGCCGCCCATCGGCGCCAGCGCCACCACTTCCACCGCCTCGCCGGGCACGAAGCCAAGCTCGCGCAGGCGTCGCGCCACCGGATCCCCGGGCCTGGCGTCCTCGACGGCTTCGACAATGCCGCTGCCTTTCCTGTCCAGGTCGCTGAGGGTCACGGGCGTACTCGAATGAGATGTATTCTCAATTTTACACCCCTCCCCGCCGGCGCGTCGCCCGCGACCGGTATCATCCGCGGGCCGTCGACGAGCGAGGGATCCATGGCAAGTGCGCTGTCCAGTTCCACCCGCGGCGGGGTCGCGCACCTGCGCATGGAGCGGCCCGACCTGCACAACGCCTTCGACGCGGGCCTGATCGCCGAACTCACGGCCGCGCTCGCCACCGCCGGCGACGATGCCGCGGTGCGCGTGGTGGTGCTGTCCGGGGCCGGCGCCTCGTTCTCGGCCGGCGCCGACCTGAACTGGATGCGCGACATGGCGGCCGCCGGCGAAGCCGAGAACCGCGAGGACGCCCTCGCCCTCGCCCGCCTCATGCGCACCCTGGACGAACTGCCGAAGCCGACCATCGCCCGCGTGCACGGTGCCGCGTTCGGTGGCGGCGTCGGCCTGGTGGCCTGCTGCGACATCGCCATCGGCCTGGCCGGCGCGAAGTTCGGGCTGACCGAAAGCCGGCTGGGCCTGCTGCCGGCGGTGATCTCGCCCTACGTCATCGCCGCGATCGGCCCGCGCCAGGCCCGCCGCTGGTTCGCCACCGCCGAGATCTTCGACGCCGCCGAGGCGCACCGCCTCGGCCTGCTGCACGAGGTCGCCGCGGACATCGACGCCCTGGACCGCGCGGTCGAACGCCAGGTCGCGCTGCTGCTCAAGGCCGGCCCCGTGGCCAGCGCCGCCGCGAAGCAA
>Ga0102832_1002638_pt1 | contig 10555 bp, 7 predicted proteins | sample EBPBio282013_DNA_FD_88942 | JGI IMG/M metagenome (GOLD analysis project Ga0102832, IMG submission 88942) | Wastewater treatment Type I Accumulibacter community from EBPR Bioreactor in Madison, WI, USA - Reactor 2_5/28/2013_ DNA (Illumina Assembly) | ecosystem: Engineered > Bioreactor > EBPR >... | reverse complement strand
AAGAATGGAAACACTTTTAACCTGCTTAATCAGAGGAATTCTCAGTTTTTTGTGTAATAATGGCTGGTGAACTTATTCTTTTGTCTTTGATTCTGTCAAAGTTTCCCATTTTTAAATTATTTTCTGGAGCTTTTGGAATTTTAGAGTTCATTTGACTAAGAGTCGTTGATGACTGCTCGTTCATTCTGATGCTCATATTTTACTTATCATGGTCTTGAAAAGAATCAAATTGCAAGTTCTTCTTTGTACTTTTGATGCTAGAATCAATTCCTTAAACTTTTTTGAAAGATTTTTTTGTACTTGATTGAAGGTTGGATTGTTGACTTGAGTTAATAAGAGGTTGTTTAAATTTTGAGGAATATTTGAGTGCCTTTTTAATAGTTTCAACCTTATAGCCACTGCTGATCATGGACTAAAGAATAATTTTGAGTGAGTTGATTAAAGCTTAATGTTAATCTCTTCCATAACCTTTGGACTGGAATGTTTCAAACTTTGTATAACATTAACAGCACTTCAGCCCGATTTCTTGAATTAATTAAAAAATACTGGTAAATTATTTGATGGATGTGACTTGGGCTTAGATTTATAAATTTCTAAAAAGACTGATGAGCTCATTAGGATCCAATCCAAGAACCATTTACTTGAGATCTTTTTCCAACAGTTTATTTATTATATTTTGAGATTGTGGCCTTGAGGGAGTTGATTCGATAAGCATTTTTTTATTTTTAACGTATATTTTTACCAAATTTATACATCTACTATGTTATGAATCCAAAAGATTAATGTATTTTTATATGAGAAAAAGTTATCAATATGTTAATGAGAAAAATAGAGAGAAAAAATCATTTTTATTATTAAAGTCATCGAATGTGTTTTTTAAGTTCGGAAAAGTTGAGATTGAACTGTCTGTAAGTACTGAGAATTTGATTTTTGTCGATGTAAGTGGTTAATTTTTTGTTCAGTCTTTCTATGAGACACATTCCGTTTTCATCCTCAGTATTTTATAAGTTGGAAAGGAACCCAAGATTAATTTTATTGTATTAATGTCCATTTTCACTACTTGCAGCAGTCCTATGTGAAGAGGGCAAGTCTCTTTTAGTAATTTGAATATCAGCCAATGAAGGACCTTCAATATAAGGATCTTTGGTAATGATTTACTCTTAATTTTGACTGAAATAATTTTCATTAGTGATTCGTTATGAAGGAATCTTATCATTTGTTTGTGATTTTTCAGTAACTCTTGAGTTTTTATCCAGCTGATTTGATGCAACTTATTACAAGTATGAGATTCTGTTGATTTAATCGAACAGTTTTTTCTTGACAATATTTGAAGTTCTTCTCCTGTGACAAATACCTGCAATATAGGTGGATGATATTTACTCGATTCCTTCATTCTAACCAAAATAAGATTACTCTTCTTTATAATTATGCCTGTTTTAATTATTTTATTGAGGTTAAAGATCCAGTTGGATCTAATGTTTGATTATATGTTTTTAAGGTTATTTTGGGTTTTTGTGAAGCTAATTGGATGAATATTTTTTTAACTTTTATTGGCTTAGACAACCTTTAAGGGAACATTAGTAATTCATTTTAGTAAACTCTTTAGAAAAACTCTATAAATCATATGTGGCATTTTGGTAATGAATTTTGGTAATTATACTGCCCAGATATGTTTTTTACTCTTACGTTAACCCTCTTAGCTTCAAGTTATTTCGAGACAATAAGGGATTTGATGAATCCAGTCTGATTTTATTGAAAATTGATTGAATTTATTTATAATTTAAGTTTTAGTTTTTCATTTCTGTTTTAACTTAATTTTGCTTTTGATAAATCCAATCTTTTCTGTTCGAATATCGGTTTTGTTAACTTTAAGGTAAAATTTTAGAATTATCATGATTTTAAACGATATTGTGTCTGTTTGACCTGAGTCTATTTGAAGATAATTCGACTAAAATATTTTACTCGAAGTTCTTTCTGTTCAATGTGAAATTATTAATATTTCTGTTCGATTAAAGATGTATTGAACTTAACTGTTAATTTAAAGGGTTTATTTTAGTTTCATACTTCCCATTCATTGAGTCGTTCTGAGAAAAATAGTTCTTTACATTTTATTTGTTCTACACTGTTGTTTTGTTCTTCTTTATGGTACCGATTCTTTTCTGTCCTGAAATGGGAATTTCATCAATTAAATTTTAAGATGAACAAGGTTTGGTTTAAATATTTTTTTATTCTTCAAATAAATTTTTCATGTTTAAATGTCTGCTGTGTTCGTCAACAATCTTGAATTCTTACTTCTCTTAAAAATCAGTAGCCTCAATAAAAGAATTTTTGCGAGTGGGATATTCTTAAGTTTAATATCTTACTCGATGAATGCTTTGTTTTTTTGTTCCTGTACTTACCATGGAGTTTTTATGAGAAATAAATTAAATTGTAGGGTCCTCCTTTTATTTTCTGCTAGCTTTTCCTTTCTTTACTTGAGCAGAGGGGTCTTTAGTAAGAATTTAATCAAAAGTTTTCTCATTTCGATTCGTCACTGTTTTGTTTCTATTTTTTATCTCTGACTTAGGTTTTTGGGGCAAAAGTGAAGTCCTTGATTTCGTTGTCGTATAAGATTTTCTTGGTGTGATTTTAGTTTTTGGTATTTGTATTTCTTTTTATAGGATAAATTTATTGATGCTTTCTCTTTTAGTACAACTGCTGTCTCTTGTAACTGGTGGCACTCTTAATCCATCAGGGTTTTACTTCATTTAAATTTAAATCATAGCTTGTTTGATGGACTTTTTCATAGGTTTTGTGATTGGGGCTTATTTCAGAAACAGGGGTTAATTAACTTAATTTGTATGCATTTATTTGTCTTTTTGTGTGAACAGAGAGTCAGCTTTTTCAAGAAGGAATTAATTGTAACAATCATAATATTGGGAGTCTTAAGGCAAGTCATTGATGGACTTATTTTCGATTTGACTCAACCTGTGAAGCATTTTATTTTCTTAATCTTAATCTTGAATTCCACTGACTAACTTAGCAATCCAACTTGAGGTATCATTACACTAATTTGAATCGAATTGCTTTTATTTGACACTTGAATATTCGCAATTAATTTAACTATTTTTGTGTATTTGAGTTTCATTATTTCTGGTCGAGGCATTACTGTACTTTAATGGAAACTTAGAATGACACTTTTGTGTCTGATATGATGGACTGTATCTGAACATCTTCTTAACTTTTTACGATATCGCCATTTACTTCTCTTTATTTTGAGTCTTTCTTAACATTTCTCAACCTGTTGTATAAATCTTGTCAATAATAACGACTAATTTATCTAAAAAATTATTTTATTTATCTCATTAAATATAAACTAAAATAATTTTGAAAAAAATAAAATTTTCGATTTTAATAATTCGATATTTTGCAGTCCAAAATATGTGGAGTTAAAAATGGAGTAAAAATGGAAGTTATTCAGTTTTAATTATCCTCATATTGAGAAAATTCCGATTGTTAGCCTGATTTCAAGTTTCTTTTTTTCTTCACTTCTTAGTAAATTTCAGGATGTTTGAGTTTAAGATGCTGGAACAATGACCCTTCAGTGCCATATGATTTGTTACATCTTTCATTTTCGCATTTAAACTCCCTTTCTATTTAATCAGCAGTCCTTCTGGAACGTTTTTTTCTTTCAGGAGGTTACCCTCTGATGTCATCTCTAAACTATTCTGCTCTTTTCTTAATAAGAGATTAATTTACTTAAAGGTGACTGAGTTTTTGCCAGGCTTCTTATTTTCTTTTTACGAGAGTTTTTAGCTGAGTAGATAAACTGATGGTGGTTTAGAAGAGTTTTTTGTACTCGTCGTAAAATTGGTAATTGTATTCTGGGTTATCAAAATTAAATACATTCATTACTTCGGTCTGCTGAAGACAATTACTACCTATTTCCAATTCCTGATCCTTCTTATAAAAGTTTCTTCTATGACATTTCAAAACCTTTTATTTCTATTCAATTTTTAGAATATTATTACTTCGTTTTTTACCAAACTTATTTATTAAATCAAAATCATATCGCTTAATCATTCAAGTCAGTAGAAAAAAAAATAATTCAATCATTAATTCAATTTCGTCAATAAAAGTCAAAATTCCAAATACTCTCACGAAATTCTTGTCGGGGATTTCATATTTTGTCTTGGTAAAGGAATATGTACTCCTGTTCTCATCATTGATTTCAAAGTTTCTTCTGTTCTTTGATGGACTGCTGAAATGGTATTGTTAAAAAGCTTATCTTTCTTTTCTTTTGATTTTCTATCAGGGGATTTCTCAACTTTTAATTTCTAACAACTTTTAGAATGCGTTTTCTTTTGACCAGGAATAGCTGTGGTTTCATTCAATTTTATTGGTCTTGAAATGACGTTCGACTTTCCATTGTTAAAAGAGTTTCTTTCGGGAGAAACTAATTTCTTATGTGACTTTGACTTAGATTTTTAAAGTTTATCTCCTTTTTAGTTTACTAATTTGCTTTTGGTTTGACTTTTGTCTTTTGACTTGTTACTTTTTACTGATTTTACACTTTTTTCTCGGCTGTTAGAGATGTTAAGTGCTTAATTCTTTGATATTTTTAATGGATTTGTAGACTTTTTCTTTGATTTTGGTCTTTATTATTTAAGTTGAGAAATATTATTTTAATGTAAGGAAGGCTTGAGTTCTTTTCTGGGTTTGAAATAATTGATGATTTCCTGATGTGAAATTCCGTTGAATTAAAAGTCATGATCTTAATTTTCGACACAAGATTGACTCATGTCAAGATTGATGAACTGTCCAAGTTTGATTTAACTGAGATTTAAAGAGACTTGTTTATTGTTTCTTTAAGTGTCTTAGAGTTTACTTTTTTTGATACTTTCGACGAGTTAAAGGATAATGTCTTCTCTTTGCTTAAGATTTTAGGAAGTGAGACTTGCTATCATTTTTTAAATCAAAACTGATGAAGTACTTTATGATTTGTTTTGGAATTCAAAGATTTTATGATAAATTTACTTGATGACGATTCCTACTGTGTAGTAATCTACAAATTTGTTGTAACCTAAGTTTGATTTTCTTGAGACTTCTGGAGGTGTATAGTGACCAATATTGTACCATCCATCTTGTGCGAATTCGAACTATTCCTCATAGATTCTGGAATCATGACTGTGATTGCTTCGAGTTGAGTCTTTTGATAACGGATAATCAATGAGATTGCCATGCTGATCATGGCATTCAACCCAACTGGAAAAGCAAGTCAATTTAATATCTCCCATTTCATCAATTTCAAACGATTAGGGTGTAAGGTTTCTATGGATGATATTATATTCTTCATGCAAGAGATACACAATCCAAACCAGCTGTTTGAGATATTTTAACAAGTCAGTTTATGTAATTCTTGTATTTTTATCATTTATCCTGTCAGAAAGTTTCCCCCTGATATTGTACTTTTGAACAATTGCAAGATGCTTATACTTTTGTTACATTTATTCGTCCTACTCATCTTACTCTTATTCAGAAGGAATCAAGTAAATTTAAGTATGACCAATCAACTAATCTGTCAATGCTAGGTTTTGGTCTTAATAAAAAGGTTGCTTTAAGTATTCAGGAACTTTTAATTGAGCCTTAGAATTTATAGCATGTAAAAATTTAGCCTCTTGCTAAGCCATTGCTAAACCTGATCTGTAAACTTTTATCGAATAAAAATGCCCATTCTCTAAACTTCTTGCAAGGTAGTTATTCTTTACTCGATTTTTTTATATCAACCTGTAAAAATAATATTTATGTTTCATTGGGTTTTACTTTTCATTTATCATGTTTGGTAAAGGATACTCAACGTAAAAAGGTTGGATTTCCATGTACTTATAAAACTTTGTTATATCCAGCACAGGTTTTGAATTACTGGATTAAATTCTGATCAAACTTAAAAGTAAATCCATTTTCAATTAACCATCTGCATATCTCAAGTATTTATCGATATTTTTACTGATTGAATTCAATTAATTTTTCGATGATTTACTTTAATTTTTGTCATTTGACACAGTTGATGAACAAAAACATACAATTTTTCTTTGTGAAAGAATTTCCCACTTTGGGTCGCTTTTAAGTACTGTTTGCTAAAATTTATCAATGTGATGGTAAAGCAATTGGGTAAGATTTTTGCAATCGCCTAAGAGAGGAACAGATATGCGTTTACTTTTATAATGAACTACAATTAATGTTTTAGGTTTTTGATATTGTTATAAATTGATCTTTTTTAGTGGATTAATGTCTTACATTTTCAAACTAATAAGTTTTGAGATTTCGACTGATGGCAAGTTTTTATTATTTGAAATTTAAAATATATTAAGAAATTTTAGTTTATAATTTATTGAAGTGTTTTAGAATTAGTGAAATTATTTTAAACAATATCTTAATAATTTTATATAAAAAAGTAATGAATAAAACTACCATTGTCTTATTGTATGCCATTGTGTTGACTGTTACAGCAATCAATGTTCCTCTCTGCTCAAATGGAGGTGTAAGCCTCTCTTTTAAAGACACTAACGGTGTCCTCGACTCAACCACACGGGCTACTCTTTGTCACGATAAAAAATCTCTTTTTGTCACTTGGGAAAATGTTGACGATTAAATCATTTCTACTTACACTCAATGCAATGATCCTCTTTATAAATAAGATGCTGTTTAAATCTTTATTTCTTCCATGTACACCTACCCCACAACTTATTGGGAATTTTAAGTCAGTCCAAAAGGAACTCTTTTCTTCTCTGACATCTACAATCCATCAGGAAACTGCAGTAAATTCAGTGGTAATCTTCAATCATGCAGCAAAATTTCAGGTTCAGGAAAGATTCTTCAAAAGGGATGGGAAGCTCATCTTACAGTTGATCTTTCGCTCGCACTTAGAAATGAAACAAGCAACTCATTTTATGCTAATCTTTTCAGAATTGACGTATCAACCAAAAAACCAACCAGATATTTGGCTATGAATCCTACAGGAACATCCACTCCATGTTTCCATGTGCCATCTAAATTTGAAAAGTTCACTCTTTTGGGACTCAGTCAATCTCATGTAACTTCATAATGATCTTCTTAATCTATCATTTATTCTTTTAATTCTTCAATAATTTTTAAAAAATGATTTAAAAAGTAAGATTTTATGTAAATCAAAGTTATTCAGCAAATTATCCGTTGTTGTCTTCATTGATTTCAATATTTTCTTATAAAACTCCAGAAGTGGCATTGTCTTCGCTGACATCACCGAAAACTAAAGATTTGCTGTATTGACCGAATTTTCTTCCTCCTTTTCTGTTAAGGATATCTTTCAACCATTCCTCGAAATTTTCTTCAGTGAAGGATGATCTCATGACTGAAAAGACTCTTCTCAAAGGATTGATCAAAATAACACTTGGGAATCCAGAGTTTAAGTTGAATTGATCCTGGAGTTCTTGATGGTCTCCTGCTTGGGCCCATAAGAAACTGACTGGTTTATCTCTGAAATCATTGACAACCTTCATATAAATAAAAATATTACTCCTTTGATAGTTTCTAAATAGACGGCTCTTTATTATTGGGTTGAGTCAATAATGTTGGGTAAGAATGCAACAACACACAATGGTACTTCAAGACTAACACAATTTTCGTTCCATTTTTCTTCGTTGATCAATCTTTCAACTAAAAATCCTTTGTTAGCTCTGATTTTTTCGAGAGCCCATTGTTAAAGAGAATCGACTGTTCTTGCACCTTCATGAGTGTAATAAATTGATTTATCTTTAGGTCCTAAATTAGTATAATTCGATACCTGCTGGGATAAGAACAATGTGAGGATATCCTTTAAGAGCATAAGTTTGATCAAACTGTCTGTTAACAGATGCATCGATTTTGGCAACTTTAGCAACGCCTTTGAGACGAGTAGCAAGCTTGGCCCATTCGGGTCTGAGTGTTTTACAGTGTCCACACCATGGTGCGTAAAGTTCTAGAAGCCAAGTATCTTAGGAGTCATAAATGGTAGATTAGAGATTGGTATTGTCAAGAACGATGACATCCTCTTCAGAAGGACCTCGATAGTTATCTTCCTCGGCGGCTGCCATGACAACTAAGACAGCGAAACATACGAATAGAATGGTCTTCATTACACGTATGAAAAATTATAAAGATTTAAAACGATAAATTATGAATTAAACAGTCTTATTCGATAAAATGGTATCATAAATATTTTTGTTAAAGATAAAAAAATCATAATTTCCTATAAAACTCAATCTAATTCATTTAAATATTTATGTTTTTAAAAAATTGATAGAAATTAAAATATTTTAGCTTTTTCTATTTTTCCCATGTTAGAAGATTACTGTCAAAAACTCCAACAACTCAATAAAGAAAAAAATTAGTTTCTTAAACTCAAATATAAAACGAATGCTAAAACAGTCATCGATAAACAAGAGAATAAATACCATAAATACATCCTTGGGCAAATTTCACATAAAAATAAACTCGATTCATTGCTCAAACTTACACAAGTCTTTAATCAAATCGTAAGACATTCTCAAAGGCCTGTGTTCGATCGAATTTGCGAAAAATTTTACTAAAAATAAAATAATCAGTCTTTTACTTCTCTTTCGGAACAAAATTAACAAATTGTATTGAAAAATTCTCAATAATCTCTTCAAAAAGATTAAATCAAAATTCTTAATCTTAAGTCAAAGCTCATTAATTATGCATGTGCGTCTTTGATTAAAATTTTATCCTCCTGCCAAAATAATTTAATTTCCGAGGGATTTTAATCAATTTAATAAAATTATAAACTTATCAAAAGTTTATAAAAGTTTTCTGATATTATTGGAAGAAAATTAGCATTTCAAAAAAACGTATTTTTCCATCAATTTTTATTATTAAGAAAAAATCCTATCAAGAAAGTAGGTAACTAAAATCGCGATAATAAATCTTTTATCTTCAGTTTGAATGAGTTTTCCGAAATTATCCCTTACACGATTTAATAAGAATCTGAGGAGCTTTCTACATCATTGAGAAATATCGAAGACATTGATAATAAATTTAGTCCTTAAAGTAAACAAAAACTTGAGGATACCAATCTGCTTCAAAGTCAACAAGATTAACAAAAACTTTTTTTGGAGTCATTCTAAAAATTGAAATAAGAAGTAATTATAATGAAAAATGTTTTAAGTGAAAAAAATAAACAATTAAAATTGAAGGATGAATAAATTTATAAAATCAAAAAATAGTATGAGAAAAAAATATAAAACCTTCACGACTAAATCTCAAACAGAATCTAAAAGTCTTTTATGCTCAAGGACGGAATTCCTTCAAAATCTTAAATAAAAAGTTCTAAAAAAATTGATACATACAATAATTCATATTTGAAATAACTGTAAGCTCATATAATTGGAGATCTAAGTCCTCGAGGAAATAATCTCGAATAGGAAAACGTAAGTACACAGTTGTTTCAGAAATACATGAAGGAATCTTTCGAAATGAGGTAAAAAATGGATATGGCCAGATAAATGTGTGAACAATTCGAATTTGATTAAAAAACTCAGTAAGGACAAGTTATGATGTAAATTATCAGGCTTTTGACACCTGAAGATAGACTCAATGCCATTGTCGATTGAAACCCTAAATATACTTTAAAAGCTATTTTAGGGAAAATTCATAAAAAATAAGGTGGAAATCTTATGTTTTTTTGAAAAAAACAGGAGTTATAGAAATTTGATATTTTTATTTTTGATTTATGCTTTAATTATAATCTTTTCATCAATATTTAAGAAATTTTCTTAGAAATTTAGAAACCCTGCCGAATATAATGAAAAGTAACTTTAGATTTAAGAAAGACAAAAAAGAGATGAAATTTAAGTCGATTCGAAAAAACCATTATAATAAAAAGGGAAAAAAACTTAAAATGAGAAAATAAAACGCTTTACCTTAAACTTTATCTTCCATCAAATTTGAAGAATAAATGAAAGATGACAAGTCCTATAACTTTAGAATGAGGTAATACAAAGAAAAAATGAATTAATTGAAAAAATTCTTCAAGTAGGTTTATTAATAATTCAATTTTTCATATGAGGACACTTTTTATTAACGAGAAAATATTTAGAAAGTTATCAATTTTCATCAAATTTCGATTGATAAGCTCTTTGATTATCATTATCGTTTGGGTTCTTTTTTCTCAAATAATTACAGTTTATATGACTCTTTTCAATATCTCAAGATTTTAAATAATTCATTACATAAGAAATAGAGAAAAATAATTCTCTCTCAAGCAGGGGAGTTCCTTAATTTAACCAATTAATTTGACAGGCATTAAAATAAGTATTCAATTCAAGGCAGGTTTATTTCTTTGCTTTAAAAAGAACTTTATCGAAATCGTGAAAACTTTATGGAAAAAGTCAAAAACAATCAATCAAAATATTAGTAATCCAGTACTCAATTATCTGAAATATCTCAGTAATTACTTTTTCTTTCTAAAGTTTACATTGAAAATAGTTCAAAAGTAAGAAAAATTGTGGATAATTTGGGCCTATCACATTAAGAAAGTTTA
>Ga0102832_1002636_pt1 | contig 10565 bp, 10 predicted proteins | sample EBPBio282013_DNA_FD_88942 | JGI IMG/M metagenome (GOLD analysis project Ga0102832, IMG submission 88942) | Wastewater treatment Type I Accumulibacter community from EBPR Bioreactor in Madison, WI, USA - Reactor 2_5/28/2013_ DNA (Illumina Assembly) | ecosystem: Engineered > Bioreactor > EBPR >... | reverse complement strand
ATCGAGATGCACTTCCTGCCCGACGTCTACGTCCAGTGCGACGTCTGCAAGGGCAAGCGCTACAACCGCGAGACGCTGGAGATCGTGTTCCGCGGCAAGTCGATTGCCGACGTGCTGGACATGACGGTCGACGAAGGCTGCGAGTTCTTCAAGGCCGTGCCGGTGATCCGCGACAAGCTGCTGACGCTTCAGCAGGTTGGCCTCGGCTATATCCATATCGGCCAGCAGGCGACGACGCTTTCGGGCGGCGAGGCCCAGAGGGTCAAGCTCGCCAAGGAACTGTCGCGACGGGCCACCGGCCGCACGCTCTACATCCTCGACGAACCGACGACCGGCCTGCATTTCGAGGATGTGCGCAAGCTCCTCGAAGTCCTGCATCGGCTGGTCGAGACCGGCAATACCGTGCTGGTGATCGAGCATAATCTCGAAGTCATCAAGACCGCGGACTGGATTCTCGACATGGGCCCCGACGGTGGTTCGGGCGGCGGCCGTCTGGTCGCCGAGGGTCCGCCCGAGGAGGTCGTGAAGGTCGCCGAGAGTTACACCGGCCAGTACCTCGCCCGCCTGCTGCCACGCAGTTCGGCGGCGAAGAAGCGGGCCTAGCGGGGCGTGCGCCGCTCCCAGCGGATCGTCCCGAGCTCATAGCCGAACTGCCGCTCGACGACCTCCGGGGTCGCGTCGGACGCGTCGGCCTCGCGTGCGGCCACGCGCTCCTGGGCGACTTCTTTCGGCACGTCGAGCCAGATTCCCTGGAAAGGCACGCCGACTTTGGCGGCCAGCGCTTCCGCCGCCGCCCGCTCGGGCTCGCGGGCAAAGACGGCGTCGAGCACGACGCTCTGGCCAGCCCTCAATGCCCGCTCCGCCCGTGCCATGAAGGCAGCATAGACTTTGGCAGAGGCCTCGGCCGTATAGCTGCCCGCAGGCATGCGTTCCTCCAGAGCAACGCCGGCCTGTCGCTTGCGCTCGACGTCGCTGCGCACCACGACCGCGCCCGGCGAACGGCCGATCTCAGGGGCGAGCTTCAGCGCCAGCGTTGTCTTGCCGCTGCCCGAGAGACCGCCGACTGCCAGCAGCCGCGGCGGCGCGGGCTGCAGGAACTCCAGCGCCGCCTTTTGGTAGGCCCGCGCCGGTGCATTGTCGGCGCCGCTCACCGCCGTGACTGCCGAATCGACATAGGCGCGGATCGCAGCGCGGCGGGCGAGGAACATCGGCAGGAGCGCCAGCGCCTCCTCGTGCGAAGCCTCCGGCAGCTCGCCGATGCGCCACAGCCATTCGTTCAACAGCCGGTTGGCCAGCGCCCCGAGCCCTTGCCGCGCCAAATCCATCAACGTGAAGGCGAGATCGTAGAGCACGTCGATGTTGGCGATCTTGTCGGAGAACTCGATGGCATCGAACGGCACGGGCTCGCCCCGCAGCATCACGATGTTGCGCAGGTGCAGATCGCCATGGCAGCGGCGCACGGCGCCCGCCGCGACCCGGCGCGCCACCAGTTCGACGAACGGCTCGAGCGAACGCGGCATCGCCTCGGCCAGCGCCTCGCTGGTCGGCGGATCCAGCCGTTCACCCGCCTCGCGCATCTGGCGGACGTCCGCAGCAACGGAATGGCGGTAATCGTCGGGCGAGCAAAAGCCCCTCGAGATCGGAGGCAGGCCGTCGTGAAAGCGCGCGACGCGAGCGCCGAGCGAGGCCATCAGGGCCGGTGTCAGCGCTCCCCGCGCCGCCATGCGGTCGAGCATCCCCTCCTCGTCGAAGCGGCGCATGGCGACCAGCCAGTCGACGGCCTCCTCGCCTTTCTCGCCGATCTCGCCCAGGCTCAACTGCCCGTTACGGCGGAACACCGGCATGACGCCCAGATAGATCTCTGGCGCCAGCCGCCGGTTGACGTCGATCTCGGCGGCACACATGGCGGCACGTCGCGGCGGCGTCGAGAAATCCATGTAGGGAAACTTGACCGCGCGCTTCATCTTGTAGGCGCGCTCGCGCCCGAGAAAGACCACGGCGCCGTGCGTGTCGATGCGCCGCTCGGGCTTCAACTGCCTCTCGAGAAAGGCCACGGTCTCGGACTGGTCCTCGACGACGAAAGCGGGTTTGTCGGTCATGATGCGTGCGATGGATCGACGTGGAGAATGATCTCGGCCCCGGGAAAGGCCTTGGCGATCTCACCCTGCACCTGACGGCCGATATCGTGACCGGCGATCAGGGACAGGTTTCGATCGACATCGATGTGAAGCTGGATGAACCGCGTGGCGCCGCCGGAGCGCGTGCGCAGCTCGTGAACGTCCTTCACGCCGGGATTCCGTCGGGCGATCTCTTCGATCCGTCGGCGATCTTCGTCCGGCAGCTCGCGGTCCATCAGGATGTCGAGCGAATCGCGGCCGATCTTCCACGCGCCATGCAATAGATACAGTGCCACGAAACCGGCGATCGAACTGTCGATCAGCGGCATGTCGAACTGCCCCGAAAGAAAGAGGCCGACGCCTGTCACCAGCGTGGCCACGACGTCCGTGCCGTAATGCGCCATGTCGGCGCCAATTGCGATCGAGCCGGTGCGACGCACGACATGGCGCTGGAAGGCGACGAGACCGATCGTCAGAACCAGCGCCAGCGCGCTGATCACCAGGCCGACACCTTCCTCCCGCACCTGCTTCGGCGCGTTGAACCGCTCGACGACGGCGAACAGCAAGGCGCAGCCCGATGCAGCGATGAAGCCGGCCTGCACCAGTCCGGACAGTGCTTCGGCCTTGCCATGACCGAAGCGATGATCGGCATCGGCCGGAACGAGCGCCTGACGGACGGCGAAGAAGGTGATCAGCGATCCCACCAGGTCGAGCGAGGTGTCGACCAGCGACGACAGCATGCTCACCGAATCCGTGACCACCCAGGCGACGGCCTTGGCTCCCAACAGGATCAAGGCGACCGATGTGGAGGCGACGGTCGCCAGCCGCATCAGCCGCTGGGGGTCCATCGCCATCGTGTTCTCAGGGATAGAGGGCGCGCGTGGTCCACGGCTCGGCCGCCGAGCCACGCCGGTACTCGAGCCGGTCGTGCAAACGGAAGGCGCCGTCCTGCCAGAATTCGATCAGGGTCGGCTGCAGGCGGAATCCGGACCAATGTGGCGGCCGCGGCACCTTGCCGACCACATGCCGGGCCGTCACCTCGGCGACTCGCTTTTCGAGGGCGAAACGGCTTTCCAGGGCCCGCGACTGCTCCGACGCCCAGGCACCGATCTGGCTGCCCCGCGCGCGCGAGGCGAAATAGGCATCGGCCTCTTCCGCCGTCGTCTGGCTGACCGGCCCCTCCAGGCGAACCTGCCGGCGCAGCGACTTCCAATGGAACAGGAGCCCAGCCTTGGCATGGGCCCGCAACTGCGTGCCTTTGCGGCTCTCGTAGTTGGTGTAAAAGACGAAGCCGTCGGCATCATAGTCCTTTAGCAGGACCATGCGGACAGACGGTGTTCCGTCGGGCCCCACTGTGGCCAACGCCATGGCGGAGGGGTCATTGGGCTCGCTCTTCTCGGCCTCGGCATACCAGGTGCCGAAAAGCTCCAGCGGGTCGGTCGTTTGCCGGATCATGACCACAATATGAGGGGGTTGGAAGCCTTCCACCACCGGCATCTTGTCCCAATAGCCATCCCCCGCTAAGAACAAGGGATGACCGCTGCTGCACAACTGATGGCCGGCAAAAAAGGCCTCGTCATGGGCGTTGCCAACGAACGCTCGATCGCCTGGGGTATTGCCAAGGCCTGCCACGACGCTGGCGCCAAGGTAGCCTTCACCTTCCAGGGGGAGGCCCTTGAGAAGCGCGTCCGGCCCCTGGCAAGTTCCATCGGCAGCGAAATCATCTTGCCTTGCGATGTCACCAACCCGGCCAGCATCGACGCCACCTTTGCCGAGATCCAGAAGCAGTGGGGCGACCTCGATTTCGTGGTCCATGCCATCGCCTTCTCGAACAAGGACGAGTTGCGCGGCCGCTACCTCGACACCTCGCCCGAGAACTTCGCGCTCACGATGAACGTGAGCTGCTACTCCTTCACGGCGGTCGCGCAGCGCGCGGTGCCGCTGATGAAGAACGGCGGCAGCCTGCTGACGCTGACCTACTATGGCGCCGAGCGGGTCATCCCCCACTACAACATCATGGGCGTCGCCAAGGCCGCGCTCGAGGCCAGCGTGCGCTACCTCGCCGCCGACCTCGGCGAGCAGAAGATCCGCGTCAACGCCATCTCGGCCGGGCCGATCAAGACGCTGGCCTTCGCCGGCATCAACGACGGCCGCTATATACTGAAGTGGAACGAGCTCAACTCGCCGCTCAAGCGCAACATCACCCAGGAAGAGGTCGGCAACTCGGCGCTCTACCTGCTGTCCGACCTCGGCACCGGCATGACGGGTGAAGTGATGCACGTCGACGGCGGCTACCATGTCGTCGGCATGATCAACACCTCGTCGGCCAAGCAGATCTCCGAGCTGCTCGCCAACTTCGAGGGCGAGTAGGACAGGGCCGGCGTCCCATGGCCGGCTCGAGCTTCGGCACCCTTTTCCGGTTCACGAGCTGGGGTGAAAGCCACGGCCCGGCGATCGGCTGCGTCGTCGACGGCGCGCCGCCGCGCATCGCGCTCAGCGAGGCCGACATCCAGGTCTGGATGGACAAGCGCCGTCCCGGCCAGTCGCGCTTCGTCACCCAGCGCCAGGAACCCGACACGGTGCGCATCCTGTCGGGCGTGTTCGAGGGCGTGACCACCGGCACGCCGATCGGCCTGCACATCGACAACGTCGACCAGCGCTCGAAGGACTATTCCGAGATCAAGGACCGGTTCCGCCCGTCCCACGCCGACTACACCTACTTCAAGAAGTACGGCGTGCGCGACTACCGCGGCGGCGGCCGCCAGTCGGCGCGCGAGACAGCCGTGCGGGTCGCCGCCGGCGCGGTCGCCCGCAAGATCCTGGGCGACGGCGTCTCGATCCGCGGCGCCGTGGTCCAGCTCGGCAGCCAGAAGATCGATCGCGCCAACTGGGACTGGGACGCCACCGGCGACAATCCGTTCTGGTGCCCCGACCGCCAGGCCGCGCAGGGCTGGGAAGGCTACCTCGACGACATCCGCAAGCGCGGCAGCTCGGTCGGCGCGGTGATCGAGGTCGTGGCCTCGGGCGTGCCGGTCGGGCTCGGCGAGCCGGTCTACGACAAGCTCGATGCCGACCTCGCCAAGGCGCTGATGAGCATCAACGCCGTCAAGGGCGTCGAGATCGGCGACGGCTTCGCCACCGCCGCGATGAGCGGCGAGGAGAACGCCGACGAGATGCGCATGCAGGACGGCGCGCCGACCTTCCTCAGCAACCATGCCGGCGGCATCCTGGGCGGCATCTCGACCGGCCAGGACATCGTCTGCCGTCTCGCGGTCAAGCCGACCAGCTCGATCCTCGCCCCGGTGCGCTCGGTCGACCGCTTCGGCAACGAGGTCGAGCTGCGCACCAAGGGCCGCCACGACCCCTGCGTCGGCATCCGCGCGACGCCGGTGGCCGAGGCGATGATGGCGGTCGTGCTGGCCGACCACCTGCTGCGCCACCGCGCTCAATGCGGCTGAGCCGATGCCGGCCGGCCCGCTGCTGATCGCCCGCTACAGCATCCTGCACAACCTCAGCATGGCCGGCGTCTCAGCCGGCATGATCGTGGTCGCGATCGTCCATTTCGCCAACAACCCGCAGAACGCGCCGACCCTGTCGCTGAACGACCCGCGCTTCACCCTGTTCACGATGCTGGCGCTCGCGATGGCCTACTACGTCTACCTGGGCATCAGCCGCGCCCGCGACCGCAGCGCCCAGGTGGCCGTCGGGCGCGATGGCATCCGGCTGGGCTTCGGCCGCGACCGCCTGCTGGCGTGGGACGACATCCACTGGGTCCGCGTGCGCCGCCTCGGCTTCCGGCCGCAACTCGAGATCGGCCTCGCGGACCAGGCCTTCCTCGCAGCCGATCTGCGGCTTTCGCAGTGGAGCTTCGACGACAGCCTGCGCCCGGTGCGCGGCCAGCCGACGACCGTGCTGGTGCGCGACAACGGGCTCGACGCGCGGTCGTCGGCGCTGCTTGACGCGGTGAGGACGGTGCGGCCGAATCTCGTGAAGTCCTGAAGCGTCGCGGAGACCAGCCATGCGTCGGTACATCGTTGGCCTGCTCGCCACCGTGGGCGCCCTCACCCTGCTGGCGCTCGGCGGCGGCCTGTCCCTGTTCCTCGGCGGCACCTTCTCGGCCCGCCCCCTGCAGCAACCGATCGTGCTGTCGGTCGACCTGCGCCGCGTGCCCTCCGAGACGGTGAGCGACACGCCGTGGGGCGCGCTGTTCGGCAGCTCGCGCGACATCGTCGAGACGGTGCAGCTGCTGTGGCAAGCGGCGGACGACCCGCGCGTGGTCGGCCTGTTCGTCGACATCGGCGACGAGGAAGCCGGGCTGGCCCGCGTCCAGGAACTGCGCCAGGCGATCGCCCGCTTCCGCGGCAAGGGCAAGTTCGCGGTCGGCTTCGCCGAATCGCTGGGCAGCGGCGGCACCCACGTCTCCGACTACTACCTCGCCTCGGCGCTCGACCAGGTCTGGCTGCAGCCGAGTGGCAGCTTCGCGGTGGCCGGCCTCGCGATCGAGACGCCGTTCGTCCGCGAGGGCCTCGACAAGCTCGGCATCAAGGTCGAGGGCGGCAAGCGCTACGAGTACAAGAGCGCCCCCGACACCTTCTTCGACCGCAGCTACCCGGCGCCGGCGCGCGAGAACCTGCAGCAGCTGATCGACAGCCTGTTCGGCCAGTTCGTGGCCGATGTCGCGCGCGAGCGTCGGCTCGAACCGGCCCGCCTGCGGCGGCTGATCGACTCGGTGCCGCTCGACCCCGAGAGGGCCCGCCAGGAAGGGCTGGTCGACCGCGTCGGCTACCGCACCGACGCCCTCGAGGACGTGCGGACGCGCGTCGGCAAGGGCGCCCAGGACCTCGTGAGCCTCGCCGACTACGCCGCCGATAGCGGCCGACCAAAGACCGCCGGCGCGACCGTCGGCCTGGTGCGCGTGTCCGGCGCGATCGGCTCGGGCAGCCCCGATCGCGGCCCGCTCGACGAGGACGCGACGGCCAACGCCGACGACGTGATCGACGCGCTCGAGCAGGCGGCGGCGGCGCGCGACGTCAAGGCGATCGTGCTGCGCATCGATTCGCCGGGCGGCACCTATCCCGCGGCCGACGCCATCGCCGACGCGGTGGGCCGTGCCCGCTCCGCCGGCAAGCCGGTGATCGTGTCGATGGGCGATGTCGCGGCCTCGGGCGGCTACCTCGCGGCGATCCGCGGCGACGTCATCGTGGCCCAGCCGGCCACCATCACCGCCTCGATCGGCGTGTTCGGCATCTGGCCGGTCGCCCAGGGCCTGCTCAACACGCTGGGCGTCAACGTCGAGCGGCTGTCGGTCGGCACCAATGCCGGCATGTACTCGGTGTTCCAGCCGCCGACGGCGGCCCAGCGCGCCGCGATCGGTCGCGAGCTCGACCATGTCTATGCCGAGTTCACGCGCCAGGTCGCCGAGACCCGCAAGCTCGATCCTGCCCGTCTCGACGCGGCGGCGCGCGGCCGCGTGTTCTCCGGGATCGACGCCCGCCGCGCCGGCCTGGTCGACGAGCTGGGCGGGCTGCAGCTGGCGCTCGACATCGCGCGGGCCAAGGCGGGCCTCGACGACGCCCGGCCGGTCGAACTGCGCGCCTTTCCCGCCGAGAACGATCGCTGGGCGAAGATGCTGGACCGCGTGCTGCGCCTCGTCGGCCTCGAGGCGTCGGGCCCGACGGTCCGCGCGCCGCGCGAGGTCCGCGACACCCTGGCCCGGCTCGGCATCGTCACCCGCCCCGGCACCGTCCGCCTGCCCCCGCTCCCGCCGCTCTGGCGATAGGCGAGGAAAAGGGTCCCTCGCTGCGCTCGGGATGACAAGAAAGGGCTGTCATCCCGAGCCCTGCGAGGGACGTTTCGCTTTCCCTTACAACACCCGCGTCTTCAGCGTCTCGAGCCCGTCGGCGCCGCGGCGCAGCAGCGCCAGCGTCTCGATCCGGCCGCGGACCGGCAGGTGCTGGCGCTGGACGATGCGCGCGACCTGTTCGGCCGCCGCGGCCGTCCCGAACAGGCCGAGCGTCAGGTGCGGCTCGAACGGCACCGGGCCCGGCCGCGGGTTGAGCCGGTCGTGCAGGTCGCGCAGCTCGGCGTCGCCGTCATCGGGCAGCGCGAACAGGTAGGCTGTCCGGGCCGGCGGCGCGCTGTCGTGCCGGGCGAGGCGGTCGAGCATGAACCAGAAGGGCCGCGCCTCCAGCGCGTCGAGGGCATCGGCCAGCCGACCCGCCTCGCCGTCGTCGGCGCCGAACACCAGCGTGAAGTGCGGGCCGATCAGCGCGGCCTCGCCGGGGTGATACTGCGCCCTGAGCCGGCGCAGCGCGGTGTCGTCGGTTTCCGCCAGCAACGGCAGCGCGACGACGAACAGCATCAGCTGTAGCTCTTGGCCATGCCGAGCGCCGGGTCCATCGCCGCGCCGTAGGGCGGGAACGGGTAGCGCAGGCCGTTCTTGCCTAATTGCTGCATGCCTTCGACGGCGCGCAGGAACTCGTCCGGCGGGCAGGCCATCAGCAGCTCGTCGTCGGCGACGCCGCCGTAGCGGCGCTCGGCGAAGCACGGCAGCGACAGCGAGGTCTGGCGGGTCGCCAGCGCGCGGCCCCACGAATCGGCGCAGGCGCTCTCGCCGGTCACCGTGAAGTCGTAGCGGCGGTAGCGGTGGAACTGCAGGCCGTTGATGAAATAGATCATCTGTCCGGGCGTGCCGTAGAACAGGCAGATGTCGGGCGGATCGAGCCGCGCCGAGCGCAGCGGCGACACGCACAGGCCGTTGTAGGTGCCGTGCGGCACGCGCGGCATCTGCGCCTGGTGGGCCGCCGACGCTTCCTTGTTGCCGAACCACACGCCGTTCATGTGGTCGCCCGACAGGAAGCCCTCGCCCGGATGGTTGAGGCCGACCACGCCGCCGCAATTGCCGCCGCGCGTATTGTCGACGGTGATGCCGAGCGTAAAGCCGTACCAGCGCGCCTGCGTCACCATCTGGCACATGGTGAACTTGAAGCCTTCGGTCGGCTTGCGCAGGCCCTTGATCTTGTCCATTTCGGCCGGGTCCTCGAACAGCCGCATGCCGATCGGCTGCGTGCGGATGCGCAGGAGGTCGATCAGCTTGGTGCTCGCTTCGGTCAGCATCGCGCCGGTGATCTTCTCCGGCGGCGACCACGGCGCGGTCTTGTAGCCCGGCGGCAGGGTCTGGACGTTCATTGCTTCCTCCGTGTCTGGCTAGGTGAGGTTCAGCCCACCATCGGCGATGACGATCTCTCCTGTAACGTAGTCGTTGGCACACAATGCAGCCACAAGATCGGCAATGTCTTCCGGTTTCGCAGGGCGCTTCATCGGCGACCTGGTGTTCCAGAGTTCGTAGGCCGCCTCCCAGCCCGTGCTCATGGGCGTGTCGACGAGGCCGGGCGCCACGCAATTGACGCGGATATCCGGCCCGAGGGTCAGCGCGAGGAGGCGCGTGGCGTGATGCAGTGCCGCCTTGGCCGCGGCGTAGGGGATCGACGAGCCCTTGGGGCGCACGGCGGCATGCGTGCCGATATTGACGATCGAGGCAGGCTTCCTCTGCGCCGCCGACTTGCGCAGCGCGGCCTCGGCTTCGGCGATCAGCATCCACGGCGCAATCACGTTCACGTCGAACATGCTGCGCCAGATTTCGGGAGTCGCGGCCTTGAGATCGGCGTGCGGGAAGCGCGCCACGATGCCGGCATTGTTTACCAGCACGTCGAGACGGCCGTGATGCGCAACGACTTCGCGCACGAGCTTGCCGGCATGATCGACGTCAGCGAGGTCGACCTGATGGTAGCTCGCGCCGGGCAGCTCGGCCGCCATGGCGCGACCGAGGTCGGCCTGACGCCGCCCATGCAAGGCGACTCTATAGCCATCGCGGGAAAGACGACGCGCGATGGCTTCACCGATGCCCGAGGTCGAGCCGGTAACGAGGGCGACACGCTCAGACATGCGGCTTCAGAGCCTCCAGCGTTTCGTCCGGTCGCTCGACCATCATGAAATGCCCGCAGTTCGGGATGACGACCGCCTTCGTCCCCGAGATGGCTGCGGCCAAAGCCTTGCCCTTGGCGGCCGGCGTCATGAGATCGCCATCGCCCAGCACCAGTACGGTCGGCGCCTTCACCGCCGCGGCCCGCTGCGGTGCGTCCTTGTAGGCATTGCACGCCGCGAGATCGGTGTGGATTACGCCGGGCTCGTTGCCGGCCAGAACGGCGAGCGACTCGCGACGCAGCCACAGGCCAGGCGAGACCATGCCGCCCTTATGTAAAGCGTTGCCCATGCCCCAGAAGGTCATGAGTTCCTGCACCTTGAGCGTGTTGGCCTTGGCCGACTCCAGCATCTCGGGATGCACGGGCATGTCGACCGCAACGCCGCAAAGGCCGAGCGCCCTCACCTTCTCCGGATGGCGCGCTGCGCAGTCCAGCGCCACGAGCGCGCCCATCGAATGACCGACCA
>Ga0102832_1002634_pt1 | contig 10568 bp, 8 predicted proteins | sample EBPBio282013_DNA_FD_88942 | JGI IMG/M metagenome (GOLD analysis project Ga0102832, IMG submission 88942) | Wastewater treatment Type I Accumulibacter community from EBPR Bioreactor in Madison, WI, USA - Reactor 2_5/28/2013_ DNA (Illumina Assembly) | ecosystem: Engineered > Bioreactor > EBPR >... | reverse complement strand
GGTTTCGTCGGGCTGGCGCAGCCCCAGGCGTTCGACGCGCCCTTCGCCCACGCCGACCCGCTGGTCGAGGTCGGCTGGCGGCTGGACCGCGCGTGGTGGGGCCTCGGCATCGCCACCGAGGCGGCGCAGGAGTGCCTGCGCTTCGGCTTCGACGAGGCCGGACTGCCCGAGATCGACTCCTGGACCGTGCCGGCCAACATCGCCTCGCAGGCCGTGATGCAGCGCCTCGGCCTGCGCTACGACGGCGTGTTCGAGCACCCGCGCGCGGCCGGCGCGTGGTGGGGGCCGCACGTGCTCTACCGCGCCGACGTGGACAGCCGCCGCGGACCGGCGGAGGCGTCCGGTAGAACGTCCCCGTGACGGAGGAGCCGGAGCAGCTCGCCCTCGTGGCGGCCAAGGTGCGCAAGGCGCGCACCAGGACCCCGCCCGGTCCCGCCGAGGTGGATCCGGTCGCGCGCGTCTGCGTCGACGTCGGGCTCGCGCACCTCGACCGCACGTTCGACTACCTCGTCCCCGAGCCGCTCTCATTGGCCGCGCAGCCCGGCACCCGGGTGCGGGTCCGGTTCTCCGGCAAGCTCGTCGACGGCTGGGTGCTCGAGCGCGCCGCGTCGTCCGACCACCAGGGACGCGTCGAGCGGATCTCCAAGGTGGTCAGCCCCGACCCGGTGCTGACCGCCGAGGTGGCCGGTCTCGCCCGCGCCGTGGCCGACCGGTGGGCCGGCACCCTCGCCGACGTCCTGCGCGCCGCGGTGCCTCCGCGCCACGCGGCGGCCGAGGCCGAGGTCGACGCCGAGGGGGTGCTCGACCTCGCTCCGGCCCCGGTCGCCGACCCGTCCGACGCCGGTCCCTGGGCCGCGGTGTCCGGGGGATCGGCGCTCGTGCGCCGCGTGGGCGACCCCTCCGTCGTCATGTCTCCGGACCACCCCGGGCCCCGTGCCGTGTGGACCGCCCCGCCCGCGTCCGATCCCGTCGACGCCGTCGTGCACCTCGTGGCAGCGGCGGCCTCGGCCGGCCGCGGGGTGCTCGTGGTCGTGCCCGACGCCCGCGACGTCGCCCGTCTCGACGCCGCGCTGCCCGCACGCCTGGGGCCCGGCGTCCACCGGGTGCTCACCGCGGATCTCGGCCCGGCTGCCCGCTACCGCGCCTTCCTCGAGGTCCGCCGCGGCCGGTCGCGGGTCGTCCTGGGCACCCGGGCCGCGGTCTTCGCGCCCGTGCAGGATCTCGGGCTCATCGTGCTGTGGGACGACGGCGACGACAGCCTCGCCGAGCCGCACGCCCCCTACTGGCACGCCCGCGAGGTGCTCGCCCTGCGCGCGGGACGCACCGGTGCGGCGCTCGTCGTCGGCTCGGCCGCGCGCTCCGTCGAGGCGCAGCTGCTCGTCGAGAGCGGCTGGGCCCGCGAGGTGTCGGCGCCGCGCGCCGAGGTGCGCCGCCGTGCGCCCCGCGTGGTCACCATCGGCGGCGAGGTGGAGCTCGCCCGCGACCAGGCGGCGCAGACCGCGCGCCTGCCCCATGTCGCGTGGCAGGCCGCGCGCGAGGGACTGGCCCGGGGCCCGGTCCTCGTCCAGGTGCCCCGCCGCGGCTACGTCCCGACCCTCGCCTGCCAGACCTGCCGTGCCCCGGCCCGCTGCGCGGTGTGCCACGGGCCGCTCGGCGTCACCAGCGGCCACGCCGTCCCGCGCTGCGGGTGGTGCGGCCGCCTCGCCGGCGACTGGTCGTGCCCGTCGTGCAGGGGCACCCGGCTGCGCGCCGTCGCGGTGGGGGAGCGGCGTACCGCCGAGGAGCTGGGTCGCGCGTTCCCCGGCGTCCCCGTCCGCACCTCCGGCCGCGACCCGTCGGGACGCGGCGTCCTCGACTCCGTCGACGGCTCGCCGGCCATCGTCGTCGCCACCCCCGGGGCCGAGCCGCGCGCCGAGAGCGGGTACGCCGCGGCGCTGCTGCTCGACGGCCGTGTCGCCCTCGACCGGCCCGATCTGCGTGCCGCCGAGGAGGCCGTCCGCCGCTGGTCGGCGGCGGCGTCGCTGGTGCGTCCGGCGTCCGAGGGCGGCGTCGTCGTCCTGGTCGCCGACCCGTCGCTCGCACCGGTGCAGGCTGTCGTCCGGCACGACCCCGCCGGCTTCGCCGCCCGCGAGCTCGCCGAGCGCGAGCAGCTGCACCTCCCGCCCGCCTGGCGGGTGGCCGAGGCCGTCGGTGCGCCCGACGACGTCGACGACCTCCTCGGCCATCTCCGGCTGCCCCCGGGCGCGCGCGTGCTGGGGCCGGTGCCGGTCGATCCGTCGACGTCGGCGCGCGGCCCGGCCGAGCCGCGGGCGAGGGCCCTCGTGGTCGCACCGCGGGCCGAGGGTGCGGCGCTCGCCGCGGCCCTCAAGGCGGCGTCCGGCGTGCGCAGCGCCCGCAAGGAGGGCGGCCCGGTCGCCGTGCGGGTCGACCCCGTCGTCCTCGGCTGACCGGTCGGCCGCCTCCGCGCTCGGCCGCCGCACCCGCAGGTCCGTAGACTGGTCACCCGATCCGCCCGTCCGACACGACCTCCGGGAGCCCCTGCGTGGCCGTCAAGCCCATCCGCCTGTTCGGCGACCCGGTGCTCACCACGCCCGCGGCCGAGGTGACGACCTTCGACAAGGAGCTGCGCAAGCTCGTCAAGGACCTCACCGACACCATGCTCGACGCCCCCGGCGCCGGCCTCGCCGCGCCGCAGCTCGGCGTCAGCCTGCGCGTCTTCACCTACGACGTCGACGACGTGGTCGGCCACCTCATCAACCCGGTGCTCGACCTCTCCGACGAGATGCAGGAGGGCGACGAGGGCTGCCTGTCGGTGCCCGAGCTCGCCTTCAACACGCGACGCTCGATGCGCGTGGTGGCCAAGGGCATGAACATGCACGGCGAGCCGGTCGTGATCGAGGGCAGCGAGCTGCTCGCCCGCGCCATCCAGCACGAGACCGACCACCTCGACGGCATCATGTTCATCGACCGCCTCGACGCCGAGACGCGCAAGGAGGCCATGAAGGCCATCCGCGAGGCGGAGTGGTTCGGCGAGCCCGCCCCCCAGGTGAAGCTCTCGCCGCACCGCATCTCGTCGCGCTGGCTGTAGTCCCCGTGCGACTGGTCTTCGCGGGCACCCCCGAGGTCGCCCTCCCGTCCCTGCGCGCCCTGCTCGCCTCGCGCCACGAGGTGGTCGCGGTGGTCACCCGCCCCGACGCCCCCGCCGGCCGCGGCCGCTCGCTGCAGGCCTCGCCCGTGGCGCTGCTCGCCGAGGCGAACGGCATCGAGGTGCTCAAGCCCGAGCGCCCCCGCGACCCGGAGTTCCTCGAGCAGCTCGCCGCGCTCCAGCCCGACTGCTGCCCCGTAGTGGCGTACGGCGCGCTCGTGCCCCGGCCGGCCCTCGGCATCCCGCGCCTGGGCTGGGTCAACCTGCACTTCTCGCTGCTCCCCGCCTGGCGCGGCGCCGCGCCCGTGCAGCACGCGGTGTGGCACGGCGACGACGTCACGGGCGCGTCCACGTTCCTGCTCGAGGAGGGCCTCGACACCGGCCCCGTCCTCGGCGTGGTCACCGAGTCGGTGCGGCCCTCCGACACCAGCGGCGACCTCCTCGGCCGGCTGGCCGAGTCCGGCGCCGGCCTGCTCGTCGCGACCATGGACGGCCTCGAGTCCGGCGCGCTCGTCGCCGTGCCGCAGCCTGCCGACGGCATCTCGCTCGCCCCGAAGATCACCGTCGACGACGCCCGGGTCGACTGGTCGCAGCCCGCTGTCCGGGTCGATCGCCAGATCCGTGCCTGCACGCCCGCACCCGGCGCCTGGACGACCTACCGCGGCGAGCGCCTCAAGCTGGGCCCGGTCTCGTTGCTGGCCGACGACACCTCGCTGGCTCCCGGCGAGCTCGGCATCGACAAGAACCGCGTCCGCGTCGGCACGGCGTCGCACGCCGTCGTCCTCGGCGCGGTCCGGGCGCAGGGCAAGAAGGAGATGGGCGCGGCCGACTGGGCGCGCGGCACGCGGCCCGAGGCCGGCGAGGTCCTCGGACGCGACGAGGCGTCCTGATGGCCGGCGACCGCGGCCACCACTCGCGCCCGGCGCAGTGGCGCGGCGACCGCCGGCCCGCCGACCCGGTGCGGGTCGCGGCGTACGACGTCCTGCGGGCCGTCGAGGGCGACGGCGCGTACGCCAACCTGGTCGCGCCGCGGATCCTCGCCGACGCCGGGCTGTCGGGCCGCGACGCCGGCTTCGCCACCACGCTCGCCTACGGCACCCTGCGCCGCCGCGGCCTGCTCGACGCCGTCCTCGCGGCGTGCGTCGACCGCCCGCTGGCCGAGGTCGACGTGCCGCTGCTCGACGTCCTGCGCCTCGGCGCCTACCAGCTGCTCTTCCTCGGCACGCCCCCGCATGCCGCGGTCGGCGAGACCGTCCAGGTCGCGCGCCTCGTGGGCGGCGAGTCGCGTGCGCGCTTCGTCAACGCGGTGCTGCGGCGGGTGGGGGAGCGCGACCTCGACGACTGGGTCGACGCCGTCGCGCCCGATCCGCAGGCGGACCCTGTGGGCCACCTGTCGGTCGTGCAGTCGCACCCCGCCTGGATCGTCGAGGCGCTGCACGACTCCCTGTCGTCGTGGACCGGCGAGCCGTCGTGGGCGGACACCGAGGACCTCCTCGTCGCCGACAACGAGAACGCGTCGGTCACCCTCGTCGCCCGTCCCGGGCGCATCGACGTCGACGAGCTCCTCGACCTCCCGGGCACGTCGCCGGGCCGCTGGTCGCCGTACGCCGTGGCCCTCGACGGCGGGGCGCCGTCGTCGCTCGGCCCCGTCCGCAGCGGCGCCGCCGGCGTGCAGGACGAGGGCAGCCAGCTCGTCGCCCTGGCGCTCGCCCGGGCCGACGTCGGCGACGGACCCGACTCGCGCTGGCTCGACATGGCCGCCGGTCCCGGCGGCAAGGCCGCACTCCTCGTGGGCCTCGGCCTCGAGCGGGGCGCCGCACTGCTCGCCGGCGACCGCACGCACCACCGTGCGCAGCTCGTGGCGGGGGCGCTGCGCTCGGCGCCCGGCCACCACCTCGTCGTGACCGCGGACGGCACGAGCGCGCCCTGGCGCGAGGGGTCCTTCGACCGTGTCCTGCTCGACGCGCCGTGCACCGGCCTCGGCGTGCTCCGCCGGCGTCCCGAGAGCCGCTGGCGCCGGTCGCCGTCCGACGTCGCGGAGCTCTCGGCCCTGCAGCGCGCCCTGCTCTCCGCGGCGCTGAGGTCGGTGCGCATCGGCGGCGTCGTCGGCTACGCCACCTGCTCGCCCCACCTGGCCGAGACCACCGCCGTCGTCGACGACGCGGTGCGGGCGGGCGGTGTCGAGCGCCTCGACGTCCGGCCGCTGCTGCCCGAGGTCGACGACCTCGGCGAGGGCCCGGACCTGCGCCTCTGGCCGCACATCCACGGCACCGACGGCATGTACCTGGCACTCCTGCGCCGCACCGGCTGACGACCTACTCCTCGAGCGCCTCGACGGCCTCGGGCGGAACGTCGTCCGGCGCCACCTCGACCCGGTTGCGCCCCGCGCGCTTGGCATCGTGCACCGCCCGGTCGGCCGCGGCGGTGAGCGCGAGCAGGCTGCTTCGGCCGTCGGCGCCGGCCACGCCCACGCTCACCGTGAGGTGCAGGTCGGGCGCCACGTCGTCCCAGCCGTGGGCCTCGACGGCCCGGCGCAGCCGCTCGCACACCACGCGCGCCTGCTCGGCCGTGGTCTGCGGCATGACGAGCAGGAACTCCTCGCCGCCGTACCGGGCGACGAGGTCGGTGCCCCTCGACGTCTCGCGCAGGAGCTCGGTGAACCGCAGCAGCACCTCGTCGCCGGTGCTGTAGCTCCACAGGTCGTTGATGCGCTTGAAGTGGTCGAGATCGGCCAGCGCCAGTGCCAGCGGCGTCCCGTAGCGCTCGGCGGCTGCGAGCAGCCGCGGCACCTCCTGCTCGACGTGACGTCGGTTGTACAGCCCGGTGAGGGGGTCGCGCAGCGACAGGTCGGCGAGCTCGGCGACCAGGGTCTCTTGCTGCGAGAGCGCCCGCTGCAGCGCCTCCGTGCGCTCGTCCACACGACGCTCGAGCTCGGCGTTGATGAGCGCGAGCCGGCCGGCGAGGTCGTTGGCCTCACGGGCCGAGCGGTCGGCGCGCAGCGTCTCCTGGCGCTGGCCCCACATGCCGAGCAGGGCGGCCACGACGTCGACAGCCGCGATGGCCACGGTCGCGAGGATCACCTCGAACGACTGGATCGGGCTGCCGTCGGAGATGGGGAAGAGCAGGGTGCCGCCGATGCCGATGACCAGGGCCGCCGCGGTGACGGCCGCGACGCCGCGCCGGGGCAGCGTCACCCCCGCGACGACGACCGGGGCCGTGGCGTAGAGGGCCGTCAGGCGCGCGTCGCGCAGGACGAGGATGCTCACCGCGAACGACGCCAGGAAGACGACGAAGAACAGCGTCAGCCCGAGGGACACCCGGCCGCTGCGGATCAGCGCGATGATGCCGAGGAACAGCAGCGCCGTGACGACGACGACGCCGGACACGGCGAGCCCCGCGCCGGGGATGAGCGCCAGCAGCGGCGCGGCCAGCAGTGCCAGGGCCGTCGTGCCGTAGCAGATGACGAGGGCGTTCACGGCGCGCACGCGCTGCACGCGGTCCGCCCCTCGGACGCGCAGCAGCCAGGGCGCCTGCCCCTGCAGCTCCTCCGCGAGCATCCGACCCCCCTGCGCCGCGTCACCCGTCCGGCCGCCCGCGATGGTCGCACAACGGCCCCTCGTGAGGCTCATCGGCAGGGACGGCCTCGATCGCTAGCCTTTCGGCATGGTCCAGATCTCCCCGAGCATCCTGTCGGCCGACTTCTCCCGCCTCGCCGCGGAGTGCGAGCGCGTCGCGGGGGCGGCCGACTGGCTGCACGTCGACGTCATGGACAACCACTTCGTCCCCAACCTCACCCTCGGCCTGCCGGTGGTCGAGAGCCTGCTCGGCGCCGTCTCCACGCCCGTCGACTGCCACCTCATGATCCAGGACCCCGACCGATGGGCCCCCGCGTACGCCGAGGCCGGCGCCGGATCGGTGACCTTCCACGTCGAGGCCGCGGCCGCCCCCATCAAGCTCGCCCGGGAGATCCGGGCGCTGGGCGCCCGTGCGGGCATGGGGCTGCGCCCGGCGACGCCGGTCGACGCCTACGCCGACCTCCTGCCCGAGATCGACATGCTGCTCGTCATGACCGTCGAGCCCGGCTTCGGCGGCCAGCGGTTCCTCGATGTCGTCGTCCCCAAGATCCGCCGGGCCCGCGAGCTGGTGAAGGGCCGCGACCTCGACCTCTGGATCCAGGTCGACGGCGGTGTCGCGGCCGAGACCATCGAGGTGTGCGCCGACGCCGGCGCCGACGTCTTCGTGGCGGGGTCGGCGGTCTACGGCGCCGACGACCCCGCGGCGGCGGTGCGGTCGCTCGCCGCCCAGGCCCAGGCCGCCACCGACGCCAGCTGGTGGTGCGCGCACTGATGCCGGGGCCCGCCCGTGCCGCTGCCCGGCAAGCCGCTGCGGCCGTCGGGGCGCCCGCCGGTAGTCTGGGGCTCGTACGAGCGAACCTGCTCGCGCGTCCCGGGGTCGGTGGAAGTCCGAACCGGCGGTGGAAGCCCGCGACCCGGCCGCATCCAGCGGCCGGCTGATCCGGTCAGCCTGCTGCATCCGCAGCACGGTCATCCGGAGCCGACGGTGAGAGTCCGGATGGGAGGCGACGCGCGCGGTCGTCGTCGTGCGCCGTCCTGCGACGGTGCACCTCGTCGTCCTGCCGTGGCCCCCTGACGCCCCGCCGGCGCACGGGCCCGAGCACGAGGACGGCACCCGGTGGCACCATCAGCGCCCGCCAGCGACCGCGAGATCGCGGCGATGCGGCGCGCCCTCGAGCTCGCCACGTCCCCGGACGCGCCGCTCGGTCCCAACCCCCGCGTCGGCGCGGTGCTGCTCTCCCCGGACGGCGAGGCCGTCGGCGAGGGGTACCACCACGGCGCCGGCACGCCGCACGCCGAGGTCGAGGCGCTGCGCGCCGCCGGTAGCCGGGCCCGCGGCGCCACCGCAGTCGTCACCCTCGAGCCCTGCAACCACACCGGCCGCACCGGCCCCTGCTCGGCCGCCCTGCTCGAGGCCGGCGTCGCCCGCGTCGTGCACGCGCAGTCCGATCCCAGCCCGGCCGCCTCCGGCGGGGCCGACCACCTGCGCGCCCACGGCGTCGACGTGGTCGGGGGAGTGCTGGCCGACGAGGCCGAGGCGCTCAACCCGTACTGGACCCACCAGGCCGTGCACGGCCGCCCCTTCGTCACGTGGAAGGCCGCGACCACCCTCGACGGCCGCGTCGCCGCCGCCGACGGCACCAGCCGCTGGATCACCGGTGCCGAGGCCCGCGCCGACGTCCACGCCCTGCGGGCCTCCGTCGGCGCCGTCGTGGTCGGCACCGGCACCGTCCTCGAGGACGACCCGCACCTCGCGGTCCGCCGCGACGCCGAGGTGCTGTCCTACGACCAGCAGCCGCTGCGCGTCGTCGTGGGCGCGCGCGACATCCCCGAGGGCGCCCGCGTCCTCGACACGTCCGCGCCGACGCTGCACCTCCGCGAGCGCGACCCGGCCCACGTGCTCGGCGTGCTGCAGGCGCGCGAGATCCGCCACGTCATGCTCGAGGGCGGCCCGCGGCTGGTCGCCGCCTTCGTGCGCGCCGGCCTCGTGGACGCCGTGCGCTGGTACGTCGCGCCCGCCCTGCTCGGGTCGGGTCCGGCAGCCCTGGGCGACGCGGGCATGTCCACGATCACCGACGCGTTGCGTCTGCAGGTCGCCGGCGTCTCCCTCGTGGGCGGCGACGTGCGCATCGATGCCCGGGTGCTCCGGGCCGAGGAGGGTTAAGTGTTCACCGGCATCGTCGAGGAGCTCGGCACCGTCGTCGCGGTCGAGCCGCTGGCCGACTCCGCACGGCTGCGCATCCGCGGCCCCGTGGTCACGTCCGACGCGGTCCACGGCGCGTCCATCGCCGTCAACGGCGTCTGCCTCACCGTCGTCGAGCACGGCGACGGCGAGTTCACGGCCGACGTCATGCAGGAGTCGCTCGACCGCTCGTCGCTCGGGGTGCTCGAGCCCGGCTCGCGGGTCAACCTCGAGCGCCCGGTGACGCTGTCGGCACGGCTGGGCGGGCACCTGGTGCAGGGGCACGTCGACGGCGTCGGCACGATCCTCGGCCGCACGCCCAGCGAGCACTGGGAGGTCGTGCGGATCGCGCTGCCCGCGGACCTCGGCAGGTACGTCGTGGAGAAGGGCTCGATCACCGTCGACGGCATCTCTCTCACCGTCGTCGAGGCTGCCCGCGACTGGTTCAGCGTCTCGCTCATCCCCACCACGCTCGAGCTGACGACGCTGGGCACCAAGGGTGCGGGCGACCCCGTCAACCTCGAGGTGGACGTCGTGGCCAAGTATGTGGAGCGCATGCTCGAGTGGAGGACGTCGTGACCGCCGTGAGCAGCGACCGGGCGGGGATCCGGCTCGACCCCGTCGAGGACGCCATCGAGGCCATGCGCGCCGGCCGTGCCGTCGTCGTGGTCGACGACGAGGACCGCGAGAACGAGGGCGACCTCATCTTCGCCGCGCAGAAGGCGACGCCGGAGCTCACCGGCTTCATGATCCGCTGGACGTCCGGCTACATCTGCGTCGCGCTGCCGGGCCGCGAGCTCGACCGGCTCGGCCTGCCGCCCATGACGGTCATCAACGAGGACAAGAAGGGCACGGCGTACTCGGTCACGGTCGACGCCCGCGACGTGGAGTCGACGGGCATCTCCGCGAAGGACCGCGCCCGCACGATCAAGGTGCTGTCGGACTCCGCCACCGAGGCCTGGGAGCTCACCCGCCCCGGCCACGTCGTCCCCCTGCGCGCGGTCGAGGGCGGCGTCCTCCGTCGCGCGGGCCACACCGAGGCCGCGGTCGACCTCGCCCGCCTCGCCGGGCTGCGTCCCGCAGGCGCCCTGTGCGAGATGGTCAACGACGACGGCTCGATGATGCGGGCGCCGCAGTGCCGCAGGTTCGCCGACGAGCACGGCCTCGTGATGATCTCGATCGCCGACCTCATCGCCTACGTCCGCCGCACCGAGAGCCAGGTCGAGCGGGTCACCGAGACCCGGCTGCCCACGGAGTTCGGCGACTTCCAGGCCGTCGGGTTCCGCTCCCGTCTCGACGGCGTGGAGCATGTCGCCCTCGTGCGCGGCGACATCGGCGACGGCCAGGACGTCCTGGTGCGCGTGCACTCGGAGTGCCTCACCGGCGACGTGTTCGCCTCCCGCCGCTGCGACTGCGGTCCGCAGCTGCACGCGGCGCTGCGCCAGGTCGCGGAGGAGGGACGCGGCGTCGTGCTGTACGTCCGCGGCCACGAGGGGCGCGGCATCGGCCTGCTGCACAAGCTCCGCGCGTACGCCCTGCAGGACGGCGGCTCCGACACCGTCGACGCCAACCTCGAGCTGGGCCTGCCCGCCGACGCGCGGGAGTACGGCACGGGCGCGCAGATCCTCGCCGACCTCGGCGTCCGCACGATGCGGCTGCTCACGAA
>Ga0102832_1002632_pt1 | contig 10575 bp, 10 predicted proteins | sample EBPBio282013_DNA_FD_88942 | JGI IMG/M metagenome (GOLD analysis project Ga0102832, IMG submission 88942) | Wastewater treatment Type I Accumulibacter community from EBPR Bioreactor in Madison, WI, USA - Reactor 2_5/28/2013_ DNA (Illumina Assembly) | ecosystem: Engineered > Bioreactor > EBPR >... | reverse complement strand
CGATCGTCGCGGTGAACTTCATCTACTCCTGGCGCCGCCCCTGAGGTCGGCCAGGCCTCCGGAACCCGGCTAGAGTAGGGGCCGCACTTTTCCCGAGCCAGGAACGGACGTCAATGAGCGGACACTCCAAGTGGGCCACCACCAAGCACAAGAAGGCTGCCATCGATGCCAAGCGCGGCAAGCTGTTTGCCAAGCTGATCAAGAACATCGAGGTCGCGGCCCGCGTCGGCGGCGGTGATCCTGGCGGGAACCCGACTCTCTACGACGCGATCCAGAAGGCCAAGAAGAACTCCGTCCCGAACGACAACATCGACCGCGCGGTCAAGCGCGGCAGCGGCGTCGGCGGCGACGCGGTCGACTACCTGGAGATCACCTACGAGGCCTACGGCCCGGCGGGCGTGGCGATCCTGATCGAGTGCCTCACCGACAACCGCAACCGGTCGGCCTCCGACGTCAAGGTGGCGGTGACGCGCAACGGCGGCACGATGGCCGATGTCGGCTCGGTGTCGCGGATCTTCGACCGCAAGGGCATCGTCGAACTCGCCAAGGCGCAGACCGGGCGGGAGCTGACCGAGGACGACGTCCTGGAGGCCACGCTGGATGCCGATCCGGAGGACGTCGCCGACGAGGGCGAGACCTTCAAGGTGATCAGCGACCCCAGCGCGGTGGTCGAGGTGCGCAAGGCCGTCCAGGCCGCGGGCCTGGACTACGAATCCGCCGAGGTGCAGTTCGTCCCGCAGTACACCCAGACGGTGGACGCCAAGGACGCCGCCGAGAAGCTGTTCAAGCTGCTGGATGCGATCGAGGACCTGGACGACGTGCAGAACGTCTACTCCAACGAGGACGTTCCCGACGAGCTCCTGGAGCAGCTCGAGGACTGACCTCGAAGGCCACGGCAGGGCTGCCTTCGGCGTGGCTGCTGGCTTGCCCACCCGAGGCTGCCTATTATCCGAACAGTTGTTCGGGCGAATGAGGTGGCGATGCGTGTCCTTGGGGTGGATCCCGGTCTGACCCGCTGCGGGGTCGGCGTGATCGAGGGTGACCCCGGACGTCCGCCGCGCCTGGTCGCCGTCGGCGTCATCACCACCCCGGCCGATCTGGATCATGCCCGCCGGCTGCTGCGCATCGACGAGGGGCTGAATGCCTGGGTGGGGGAGTACGCCCCGGACGCGATCGCCGTGGAGCGGGTGTTCGCCGACTCCAATGTGCTGTCGGTGATGGGCACCGCCCAGGCCGCGGGCCTGGCCATGGTGGCGGGTGCGCGCCGCGGCATCCCGGTCCACCTGCACACCCCCACCGAGGTGAAGGCGGCGATCACCGGCTCCGGACGTGCCGACAAGGCCCAGGTGGGCGCCATGGTCACCCGCATCCTGAAGCTGACGGCAGCGCCTAAACCTGCCGACGCCGCCGATGCGGTCGCCCTGGCGATCTGCCACCTCTGGCGCGGCGCGGGCCAGCACCGGATCGAAGCGGCATTGGCGAAGGCGAAACGGGGGTCGGCATGATCGCGCAACTGCGCGGCACCGTGGTGGCGGTCGGCGCCACCTGGGTGGTGGTGGAGACCGGCGGGTTCGGCCTGAAGGCGCTGTGCACCCCGGCCACCGCCGGCGCGCAACGCCTGGGCAAGGACACCACGCTGCACACCTCGCTGGTGGTGCGCGAGGACTCACTCACCCTCTACGGCTTCGCCGGCGCCGACGAGCGGGAGTGCTTCGAACTCGTCCAGACCGCCAGCGGGATCGGGCCCAAGATCGCGTTGGCGGTGGTGGCGACGCTGGGCGCCGACGATCTGCGGGCGGCGATCGCCGGCGGCAACGTGGCTGCTCTCACCCGCGTCCCGGGGATCGGTGCCAAGGGCGCCCAGCGGCTCATCCTGGAACTGAAGGACAAGGTCGGCCAGTTGGCGGTCGTCGGCCAGCAGGGCACGCTGGCCAGCGGCTGGCGCGATCAGGTGAAGGCCGGCCTGGAGGGCCTGGGCTGGTCGAGCCGGGACGCCGAGAGCGCCTGTGACCGAGTGGCCGGGCGGGCGGAGACCGAGGCCTCGGTGGCGATCCTGATGCGCGCGGCGCTGCAGAGCCTGGCAAAGTGAACCCCGTGACCCGTTCCGAGGACGAGACCGATCCGCTCGACCCGTACGTCCACTTGGGCGAGCAGGCGGCCGAGTCCGCGCTGCGTCCGGGCAAGCTCGCCGAGTTCGGCGGGCAGCCGCGGGTCAGCGATCAGCTCGGCCTGGTACTGGACGCCGCCCGCCATCGCGGCGCCGTTCCCGAGCACGTCCTGCTCTCCGGCCCGCCCGGGCTCGGCAAGACCACCCTGGCGATGATCATCGCGGCCGAACTCTCCGCTCCGCTGCGGATCAGTTCCGGGCCGGCCATCCAGCACGCCGGCGACCTGGCCGCGATCCTCTCCGGGCTCACCGAGGGCGAGGTCTTCTTCCTCGACGAGATCCACCGCATGTCCCGCCCCGCCGAGGAGATGCTCTACCTGGCGATGGAGGACTTCCGGGTGGACGTGGTGGTGGGCAAGGGCCCGGGCGCCACCGCCATCCCGCTGGAGATCCCGCCGTTCACGCTGGTCGGCGCGACCACCCGCGCCGGTCTGCTGCCCGGTCCGCTGCGCGACCGGTTCGGCTTCACCGCCCAGCTCGACTACTACGACGCCCCCGCGCTGGAGCGGATCATCGTCCGTTCGGCCGGGCTGCTGGGGATCGAACTCGGGCCGGCGGCCGCCAAGGAGATCGCCTCCCGCTCCCGTGGCACCCCACGGATCGCCAACCGGCTGCTGCGCCGGGTGCGCGACTACGCCCAGGTTCGCTCCGACGGCCGGCTCACCCACGAGGTCGCGCAGGCGGCGTTGGAGCTGTACGAGGTGGATCCGCTGGGGCTCGACCGGCTCGACCGGGCGGTGCTGGACGCGTTGTGCCGCCGGTTCGGCGGTGGCCCGGTGGGGATCACGACGTTGGCCATGGCTGTGGCTGAGGAGACCGAGACGGTCGAGGAGGTGGCCGAGCCGTTCCTGGTGCGCCAGGGCTTTCTGGCCCGGACGCCGCGCGGGCGGGTGGCCACGCCGCGGGCCTGGGAACATCTCGGGCTGACCCGCCCGCAGCAGGCGCCGGACCTGTTCTCCGGTAACGATTGAAGTTCCGCATCGGCGTCGATGCCGGATTTCGCGGGTTGCGGCGCTAGGCTACGAGGTCGGCGGACCCACCCGTCGCATGCAGCGATGCAACACGTGAGGATCTTTGATGGAAACCATCGTCATGGTCGCGCTGATGGGCGCGGCACTGTACTTCCTGCTGCTGAGGCCGCAGCAGAAGCGTGCCAAGGAGCAGCAGGCGAAGATGGCTGCGCTCGAGGCCGGCGCCCGGATCATGACCATCTCCGGCATCGTGGGCACTATCCGGCACCTGGGCGAGAAGCAGGCGATCATCGAGGTCGCCCCCGGCGTCGAGTTCACCATCGACAAGCGGGCCATCTCGACGCAGCCCGTCGAGGATGAGTTCGAGTACGTCGACGACGCCGCTGGGGAAGTGACCGACGCTGAAGCGATCGAGCCGGTCAGCGACTACCCGACCTTCGAGAGCTTCGATCCGACGCCGCCGCCGGCCGACGAGGATCCCCGACAGAACTGAGCAGTGCCGGTACGCCGGCAACAAGGACGAATCGTGGCAACGACAAGCAGGAAACATGCCCATCCGGTGCGCACCCTGGTGGTGTTCGGCGTGGTGGTGGCGGCACTGTACGCGGTGATGGCGGTCTCGGGAGTGTTCACTCCCAAGCTCGGCCTCGACCTGCGCGGCGGCACCACGATCACGCTGACCGCGGCCAACGTCACCGGCGAGGGATCGGTCGATCCGACCAGCCTGGAACTGGCGCGCACCATCATCCAGCAGCGCGTGGACTCGATGGGCGTCGGCGAGACCGAGGTGACCACCAGCGGCGATCGTCAGATCGTCGTGTCGGTGCCCAACGTCCAGGCCGAGGAACTGGTGGAGATGGTCGGCAAGACCGCCCAGCTGTACTTCCGCAAGGTCTTCGCGGTTGCCGTCGCACCGGCGGCCGTCCCGGCACCGACCGACCCCGAGGCGAGCGATCCCGCGTCGGTCACGCCGGAGCCCTCGCCGACGGCCAACTCCCGTCCGTTGCCGCAGCTGCCGACTCCGGTGCCCAGCCCCCGTCCGACCGCCCCGGCGGATCCGCAGCCCGGGCTGGACGAGCTGCTGGCCTGGCAGCCCTCCGAGCGGGACACCTCGGAGTTCGAGGCCTACACCTGTGGCGAGCCTTCGCCCACTCCTTCGGTGACCGACCAGCCGCTGATCGTCTGCGACGAGTCCCAGACCTACAAGTACCTGCTCGGCCCGGCGCTGATCAGCGGTGACAAGGTCGAGCGGGCCTACGCCGCGGTGCCGCCCTCGTCGGTGTCGTGGGAGGTGGGGCTGGAGTTCGACGAGGCCGGCGCCGCCGACTTCAACACGGTCACCACCCACCTCTCCACCCAGACCGAGCCGCTGAACCAGTTCGCCATCGTGCTGGACGACGACGTCATCTCGGCGCCCTCGGTGTCCAAGCCGATCCCGGGCGGCCGGGCCTCGATCTCCGGCTCGTTCACCCAGGCCAGCGCCACCTCGCTGGCCAACGTCCTGACCTACGGCGCACTGCCGCTCTCCTTCGAGGTCTCCAGCGTCGACAACGTCTCGGCCAAGCTGGGCGGCGAGCAGCTGCAGGCCGGCCTCATCGCCGGCCTGATCGGCCTGGTCCTGGTGGTCGGCTACAGCCTGCTGTACTACCGCGGCCTGGCGATCGTGGTGGTGGCCTCGCTGGTGATCGCCGCCGTGATCACCTACGTGATGATGGTGTTGCTGGGCCAGGCGATGGGCTTCGCCCTCAACCTCCCGGGCATCGCTGGTGCCATTCTGGCGATCGGCGTCACAGCCGACTCGTTCATCATCTACTTCGAGCGAATCCGGGACGAGGCGCGCGAAGGCCGCGGCCTGCGAACCGCCATCGAGACGGGCTGGCTGCGTTCGCGCAAGACCATCCTGGTGGCCGACTCGGTGTCGCTGCTGAGCGCGGTGGTGCTGTTCGTGCTGGCGATCGGCTCGGTGCGGGGCTTCGCGTTCACGCTGGGGCTCACCACGATCATCGACATCGCGATCGTGTTCTGGTTCACCAAGCCGCTGATGACGCTGCTCGGCCGGACCAGGTTCTTCGGCGAGGGCCGCAGGTTCTCCGGCTTCGAGGCCGAGCACATGGGGGCCACGAACCCGCTGCATAGCGGCAACCGACGTCCGGCGACGGCAGGGGGGGCAGCCTGATGGCGCGCGGCAATGGCTTCGCTCACCGGCTCTACACCGGTGATCTCTCCTTCGACATCGTCGGCCGGCGACGTACCTGGTACACCTTCACGACCGTCCTGCTGGCGATCTGCATCCTCGCCATCGGCATCCGCGGGCTGAACCTCGGCATCGAGTTCCGCGGCGGCGCCGACTTCCAGGCGCCCACCGCCGTCACCGCCACGACCGTGGACGAGGTGCGCGGTGCCGTGGAGCAGCTGGGCCTGCCCGACAACGACGAGCTCACGGTCACCACGATCGGCGACGGCAACGTCCGCGTGCAGACCCGCTCGCTGAGCGTCGAGGAGGTCGCCCAGGTCAAGCAGGCGATCGCCGGCCAGCTGGGCATCACCATCGACGACGTGGCCTATTCGCTGATCGGCGCGTCCTGGGGCCAGCAGGTCACCCAGCAGGCGCTGATCGCGCTGTTCGTCTTCGTCGGCCTGGTGATGCTGCTGATCGGGTTCTACTTCCGGGACTTCAAGATGTCCGTGGCGGCGATCCTGGCGCTCTTCCACGACCTGGTGATCACGATCGGCATCTATGCGCTGGTCGGCTTCTCGGTCACCCCCACCACGATGATCGGCGTGCTGACCATCCTGGGCTACTCGCTGTACGACACGGTGGTGGTGTTCGACAAGATCCGCGAGAACGTGGTCGACCTCACCAAGAGCAACCGCACCTACGCCGAGCAGGCCAACCTGGCGGTCAACCAGGTGCTGATCCGCTCGGTCAACACGACCATCATCGGCGTGCTGCCGGTGGCCGCCCTGCTGTTCACGGGCGCGTTCATCCTGCAGACCGGTCCGCTGAAGGATCTCGGCCTGGCGCTGTTCGTCGGCATGCTGGCCGGCGCCTACTCCTCGCTGTTCATCGCCTCGCCGCTGCTGACCGACATGCGCGAGTCGGAGCCGGAGATGAAGGAGCACCGCGCGCGGCTGGAGCGTCGCGCGGCTCGTTCGAAGGGACGCACGGTGCCCGCCCAGGCCGAGGAGGCGGTGGCCAGCGTGCCGCTGCTGGTGGCCGACGCCGAGCCCGCGGTCGATCCGGAGAACCTCGGCCTGGTGTCGGCCGAGACCCTGCAGGAACGCCACCGGGCACAGCCCGTGCGGCAATCGCGGAGTGACCGACGCAAGTGAACGCCAACCGGGAGCTGATCGCCAGCCTGATCCGCGATGTCAAGGACTTCCCCAAGCCGGGAGTGCTCTTCAAGGACATCACCCCGCTGATCGCCTCGGCGGCCGGGTACCGGGCAGCCGTGGAGGAGCTGGCGGCGCTCGCGCCGCCCGGGATCGACGTCGTGGTCGGGATGGAGGCCCGGGGGTTCATCTTCGCCGGGCCGGTCGCGCTCGAACTCGGCGCCGGCTTCGTACCGGTCCGTAAGCCGGGCAAGCTGCCGGGCCAGGTGTACACCGAGACCTTCGCGCTGGAGTACGGCACCGAGTCGCTGGCCGTCCACGCCGACGCGGTGCTGCCCGGGGCTCGCGTCCTGGTGATCGACGACGTGCTGGCCACCGGCGGCACGGTGGGCGCCACCGCCAAGCTGATCGAGCGGCTGGGCGCCGAACTGGTTCACGTGGCGGTGGTGATGGAGTTGAGCTTCCTGGGCGGCCGGGAGCACCTGGCCAAGCTCGGCGTGACCGACTGCTCGGCGGTGCTGACCATCTGATGGCCAGGAAGCTGCGCCTCGGGCCCTCCAGCATCCCGCGCGGGCAAGCGCAGGTGCATCTTCCGTCGCGTGCCTCCACCCCCGCCGGCGAACTGCTGCTGCGGCTCCTGATCGGCCTGGCGCTGCTGCTCATCATCACGCTGGTGGTGTGGTTCGACCGCGACTCCTACGCCGACAACATCGCCCACGACGGCATCAGCCTGATCGATGCCCTCTACTACGCGACCGTCACCATGACGACCACCGGCTACGGCGACATCACCCCGGTCTCCGAGCACGCCAGGCTGCTGAACGCCATCGTGATCACCCCGATCCGCATCGCGTTCCTGGTGCTGCTGGTCAGCACCACCGTCGAGGTGCTCGCCAACGAAGGAAGAAGGGCCCTGATGGACTCTCAGTGGCGCAAGACCCTGCGCAACCACACCGTCGTGATCGGTTACGGAACCATGGGTGCCAGCGCCATCGCGACCCTGGAACGGAACGGCGTCCCGCTGGAACGGATCGTGGTGATCGACCGCGACCCGCAGGCGGTGGCGGCGGCCAACCGGCACGGCCTGGCGGCCTTCGAGGGCGACGGCACCTCGCGGGAGCTGCTGCACCGCGCCGAGCTGCCCAAGGCCCGCGAGGTGATCGTCACCGTGAACCGGGACGACACCACCATCCTCACCACCCTCACCGTCCGGCAGCTGAACCGGACCGCCCATCTGGTGGCGGCGGTGCGCGACTCGCAGAACCTGCCGCTGGTGCGCCAGTCCGGTGCCGACGCGGTGGTCACCTCCGCCGACTCGGTCGGCCGGCTGATGGGGTTGTCGTCGATCAGCCCGCACCTGGGGACGGTGATCGAGGATCTGCTGACCAGCGGCGAGGGGCTGGAGATCATCCAGCGGATGGTGACCCGCGAGGAGGACGGCCGCAGCTCCGCCGAGCTGCCGGGGGAGCGGGTGCTGGCCGTGATCCGCAACAAGACGATGCGCCGGTTCTACGAAGGCGCGGCCGAGACCCTGCACACCGGCGACGAGATCGTCGTCGTCCGCCGTTCGGCGAAAGCGCCGCCCAAGCGTCCCGAAGGATCCTGACCCGGGAGCGACAGGGCATATGCTGGGCGCCACGATCGAGAGGGAGTGCTGGTGACCACGCAGGGAGTCCATGGGCCTTACGGGGCCTCCGACGGGCTGCCCGGCGAGCCGCGCCCGGCGATCGCACCGAGTGCCAGCGATCAGCCGAGGCTGCGAATGCGGCAGATCCTCTCCCGCCTCGGCGCTCAGAAGCCGCAGCAGGCTCCCGTGCTGGATCCGCTGCTGCGCGTGCTGCGGGCCCACCACCCGAAGGCGGACGTCGCGCTGATCGAGCGGGCCTACCGCACCGCCGAGCACTATCACACCGGCCAGAAGCGCAAGAGCGGCGACGACTACATCACGCACCCGCTGGCCGTGGCGACGATCCTGGCCGAACTCGGGATGAACGAGCCGACGCTGTGCGCTGCCCTGCTGCACGACACGGTGGAGGACACCTCCTACACCGTCGAGCAGCTGAAGGCCGACTTCGGCCCGGAGATCGCCGCGATGGTCGACGGCGTCACCAAGCTGGACAAGATCCAGTACGGCGAGTCGGCCAAGGCCGAGACCATCCGCAAGATGGTGCTGGCGATGAGCAAGGACATCCGGGTGCTGGTGATCAAGCTCGCCGACCGGCTGCACAATATGCGCACCCTGGGCCACCTGCGGCAGGACAAGCAGGCCCGGATCGCCCACGACACCCTGGAGATCTTCGCGCCGCTGGCCCACCGGCTGGGCATGAACGCGATCAAGTGGGAGCTGGAGGATCTCTCCTTCGCCACCCTGGAGCCGAAGATCTACGACGAGATCGTCAAGCTGGTCGCGGCTCGCGCGCCGCTGCGGGAGGAGTACCTCCGGGTGGTCACCGACCAGGTGCGGGCCGACCTGAGCGAGGCCGGCATCAAGGCGACGGTGTACGGCCGTCCCAAGCACTACTACTCGATCTACCAGAAGATGGTCGTTCGCGGCCGTGACTTCGCCGACATCTACGACCTGGTCGGGCTGCGCATCCTGGTGGACTCCCAGCGCGAGTGCTACGCGGCGCTGGGGGTGATGCACGCGCGCTGGTCGCCGCTGCCGGGGCGGTTCAAGGACTACATCGCGATGCCGAAGTTCAACCTCTACCAGTCGCTGCACACCACCGTGCTCGGGCCGGGCGGCAAGGCCGTGGAACTGCAGATCCGCACCCACGAGATGCACCGGCAGGCCGAGTATGGTGTCGCCGCGCACTGGAAGTACAAGGAGGGCAAGGCCGACGGCAACGAGCTGAACTGGGTGCACCAGATCAGCCAATGGCAGAAGGAGACCGAGGATCCCACCGAGTTCCTGGACACGTTGCGCTTCGAGATCGCCACTGATGAAGTGTTCGTGTTCACCCCCAAGGGCGACGTGATCAATCTGCCTAAGGGGGCCACGCCGGTCGACTTCGCCTACTCGGTGCACACCGAGGTGGGTCACCGCTGCATCGGCGCCCGGGTGAACGGACGGCTGGTGCCGCTCGAATCCGAACTGGCCAGCGGCGACGTGGTGGAGGTGCTCACCTCGAAGGCGGTGGGCGCCGGGCCGAGCCGGGACTGGCTGGGCTTCGTGGCCAGCCCCCGGGCCCGCGGGAAGATCCGGCAGTACTTCATGCGGGAGCGCCGGGAGGAGTCGATCGAGGCCGGCAAGGATCTGCTCACCAAGCAGATGCGGCGCGCCGGGCTGCCGCTGCAGCGGATGCTCACGATCGAGCAGATGACCGGGTTGACCGAGCACTTCCGGGTCTCCGACGCCAGCGCCCTCTACGCCGCGATCGGCGAGGGGACGGTCAGCGCCCAGTCCGTCGTGCAGCGCCTGATCGCCGCCGAGGGCGGGGTCGAGGAGGTGGCCGAACTCGGCGTCGAGGACATCCCGGTCGTCGGCACCCACCGTCGCTCGCGGCACAGCGGGAGCGAAGCCGGCGTGGTGGTGCAGGGCGATCCGAACGTCTGGGTGAAGCTGGCCAAGTGCTGCATGCCGGTGCCGGGCGACGAGATCCTCGGCTTCGTCACCCGGGAGAACGGGGTGTCGGTCCACCGGGTGGACTGCACGAACGCGCAGGACCTGAAGACGAAACCCGATCGGCTGGTCGAGGTCGCCTGGGCGCCGACCCCGGATTCGGCCTTCCGGGTCGCGCTGCACGTGGAGGGGCTGGACCGCACCGGCGTGCTGTCAGAGGTCACCCGCGCGATCAGCGATCATCACATCTCGATCCTGTCGGCCAACATGACCACGGCCAAGGACCGCACCTTCCGGTTCCGGCTGACCTTCGAGACCACCGACCCCAAGCACCTGGATCACCTGATCAGCGCGATCCGCAAGGTGTCCGGCGTCTACGACGTCTACCGTCTCTGATCCTCACACCGCTGGCGCGGTCGTGGTCTAGCGGTTGAAGTCCGCCAGGGTCTCCCGGGCCTGATCGAGCCAGGTCTGGTAGGTCGCGATCGAATCGCGGGCCTTGGTCGCCGCCGAGGTGTCGCCCCGGGCCTCGGCCTTGGTGA
>Ga0102832_1002629_pt1 | contig 10582 bp, 3 predicted proteins | sample EBPBio282013_DNA_FD_88942 | JGI IMG/M metagenome (GOLD analysis project Ga0102832, IMG submission 88942) | Wastewater treatment Type I Accumulibacter community from EBPR Bioreactor in Madison, WI, USA - Reactor 2_5/28/2013_ DNA (Illumina Assembly) | ecosystem: Engineered > Bioreactor > EBPR >... | reverse complement strand
GGGAAATGTCTCCAATCAAGTTAGATTTCAACTTAGCAAAGGCATATGACTCTTCAATGTAAGTACGTGAAATATTCGAGTAAAGAACTTCCAATTTATTTTGGCCAAAAGTCAACAAAGAGTCAAACTCAGGTTTAAACAGAAATGGCGAGTTTCTGGACCCAAGCTATATGCCATAAGTGATCATCTTACTCACACAGTCAAAGATATCGGTATCTTTGAGAGAAGAAGTTTGTACAGAGTAATATAAAACATAGAGATAGTCTTTTACAACATTGGAGTTAGAAACAGTAGACTGTAAAAAAGCAGGCCAACTATTAACTAATTGATGAACAGTTTCTTTGTGTACTTTCTTTTTTATTGATAAAAATATTACTTGACGATTGAGTTTTTAGAAAAATATTGATGGGAATTCTATCTTTTTCATATCTTATTGCACCATGAATGTCCGATAGTACAAAAAGATCATCTTTTATTAATGGAAAATATTACCATCAGGTAGTGGTCTGTTTAGTTTTGGTATTTGAAACTCTGTTGTAATAATACATCGCTCCATTTTAATAAGTCATAAATGTGAAGTGACTCTTTGGTTTTTCTATTGAAAAAGTGTTTGTATTGAATAAAATTGTGGAATAATCCTTGTAAAAGAAGAGAAGGATTCTCATTTTTAGAAAAGTTGTAAGAAAATTCTCTTAAATTTATCATTTGTTTTAGTTATGATCTTTTTGACGAATTCATGACACCCGAAAGATATTCCAGTATCGATTGGTTTGAATCTTTTGCGAAACTCAGTTTCAGTCTGTTTATCAAATCTAAATTATGAATTCAATTACCTTTTGGACTCTGGCCTGAAGAACGCTGAAATTGACAAACATACTCTAAAATACTCAAACTTGAACGAATATCACAGTTACAGAGTTATGCGATTTTATTTAACACTTAATTTTCAACGTAAAATTTTTATTTTTCAGTAATTTATTTCAATCTTCTGACAATCTTTTATTTTTCAACTTGACGAAAATACAAAACTATGGCTTTCGTTCTCAAATCTCTGAGCCCTTTAGCAAAAGGATCATTGCAAATAAAAATGATTGGACGTGGAATTATCGAATGTTTTTAAACGTGAGGAGCTTAACTTTTTGGTAAATCAGTTGGCTTTGGTGGGTTCGAGCTTTTATGAGTATTTTTTTGCTAACCAGATTTATTACCGTATTGAATGTAATTGAGAACTTATTTGATCCCATTCCCATCTTGTTACAATGCCCCATCAACTTAGTCAATAATAATCATTGTAGGTTTGTTATTAAGCACAGAATTATTTTTCCCCAAAGATTAAATCTTTTAGATAAGAACTTTTCCCGAACGATCATCAGATGCATTCAACTCAACAACCTAATATCCACAATGCCTGGCTACAGTACGTGCCAAAGTTGTCTTCCCGCACCCTGGTGGACCTGATAAAAGGATCAGTCTTGAATGACTGTATTCATTATGGTTTTGGTATGTATTGTTGTTTCTATTGTTTGGGTAATTGTTATTGTTTTGATTACCCATCGCAAAGGGTTTTGGGAAACTCTTTGTACTTGTAACGCTTGTTATTTTAGGTGCTTATCTGCCAAAAACAATGCCATCCCAACTTTTTAGCCAAGTTAATACGTTTCTATTGTGAACTTCCTCTGTAAGTAACTCATAAAATGCCTTTGGTTCATATTTGCGAGACCATTAAGACCCTCTCAATGTTTATTAACGATTGAGCATAATTTATTAAGGTTGTTTTTCGATATGATCGAGAAAAGAGAAAGATTTGAGTTTTGAATGATCTTACTTTTTGTAGTTTTCATTAAATTTTTTGAGTTAATTGTAATTTTATATTTCTAAGAAAGTTGTAATTGGACGTGAGTTTTCCATGTTTCTAATCGATACTTTTTGATATTTGTTATCTTGTGGTTCAGCGATAATATGATATTGTGGATCATTTAGGTCGACAGTAGGTTTGTAATATGATAACCATTTGAAAGAGCGACTTTTTTTATTTTATTAAAACGTGCTTGTGATACGTTAAGAATTATTTTCCCTTTTGTTCATTCGAGACCCGAAAATGATTTTATTAATGCAATGTTTATAATTTTATGGTATTATAAAACATTGAGTAAATGGCGCTATTTTATAAACATAAGAGTTATGCTGATAGGTTACAAATTAAAATGAGAAATAATTTAAAGCTAACTTGATAGAAAAAAATATAAAGAAAAATATTGTTGAACTAATAGAGCTACATATTGAATCTTATCCTTTAGGAAATTCAAAAAATGAAAGATTGTTAGGAAATGACAAAAAAAAATATTCATAGATTCATCTATCTCTAAAATGACATTTAATTTTAGGTAACTAGACTCATTATTAAGATTTCTTTATAAAGTACTCTAATCTGGTTTTATGTTCATGTTTTTTAATTTGTAGTTTTATTCAACTTCTTTCCTTTTGAAAGTTATTGATCCAATTTTATTAAAATATTGTCAACTTAAGCCAGGCAATTTTCTTTATCACAGGAAAATATTTCAATTTTACCTGAGTCTTTCACTACAAAAATCTTTAACTTTTACACTTATTACTGACGGCAATCAATTGGTAAAAAAGGCAATAATGTGAATAATTTATTATAAAGTTTGTAAACTGGTTTAACCCACCCGCAACTTCTACCATAGTGTATCTACAAAAATATTTTCTATTTTTTAATTTACAGACTTGCCTCGTTAGCTACTTGTTGTGAACTTTGATGACATCCCATTTTTTATTAACTGTATAATAAATAAAACTGATTAATTCGTATGATTTACTAAAATAAACAAAGAAATCAAATCTATAAGCTTTAGTTTATAATGGAATCGATAAAAATTTAATATTAAAAATACTTTTTTTTATTTATCCACCAATAAAATATTGTAAAAATCGCAACAAATTATCGAATAACAACTCAAAATGTTTAAACACAACATTGAACACTCACGTTCAACTAAATTGTCACCTTTTGGCAATGGATATCAACGGAATTAAGGATATCAAAATATTGACTCTCCAATCAAAGCTGCATTCAGGCAGTAAGCCCAGTCTCCCAAATACAATTTATCGCCAATGAAATTGAACAGAGAAAATGGTAGAATGAACAGAAGCCGCAGCCCAATTTTATTATCGAAACGAGATGACAACAATTTTATGTCAGGAAATAAAAAATTATCGCCTTTCAGAAGAATGGATTACAGACAAACAAATTTTAATAATGAGGATCGCCAATCAGTTTTTTACAACAATTAAGATAATCAAGACCAGTCTTTCCAAAACGTACCCAAAAATATGAGTTTTACCAATTTGATCAGGAAAAATTCCAATACTTGCAACTCGCCTCACAATTATCCACTCATTTCCCCCATTTAACATTCAACATCAACTGTAAATTATCTTCAGTCAGATAGAAATTTTAGGGAAGAAACTAATTTGTTTAAAAAACTCGCTACTATGCTTGAATCAAATAAATCGAATCAGAATCAAAACAAATCTTTTGTTAACAGCGCCATATCCTAAAATTCAGTAAATTACAAGACATTGCCACAGTCTTGTAAAAATGCAACATCAAATCATGGCTCGAATAAAAAAGTCATGTTCAAAAATGTTCTCACAATTGAAAGTATTCAATCACCATAAGACATCAGATAATAAAGCAAAAAATATGAAGATCGAATTTAAACAAGCTGTTACTCAGAATATGAAAAAATGACAGCTTAATACCCATTAATGGAGAAGAAGCAATCTAATAGAAAAGAAGAGCCAAAATTGTAAAGAATATTTTCTCAAAGAATTAACGCCACAAAAGATGATGAGCCCTTGTTTAAAAAAGTTTCTTTAGGAAATTAAAATGTCATGCCTCAGTAAGGTCAGTCAAAGCCCATTGATTTTCATTTGACGAATTCGTTTGGAGCCGCAGCTTTGAAGAACCAAATGGTTGCATAGAGCAAGAAGCAAGCCATAAATCCATTTGAAGAGATAATATCAGAGATTCAGGCACCTTAGCAATACGAGTCGCAGCATTCAATTACACAATCTTTGTCCCAATCTCAGGATTCAGTATTCGCCTCTTTACACATGCTTTTGTAGAAAGTCAACGATAAATAACCAAACAATCAGAGCATAAATGAAAATGAATCCATTAATTTGTCAATTTTATCATAGAATTCTATGGGTGAGTTGGACATGGAGCCTTTTATTGAAAGACGAGGCTGATAACTTCTTAGTGATTGATTTAAACTGAATCAACACATGTCATGATTTATATAAGTTAGAGTATTATTTTTGTAATTTATTGATGAAGAAAGATCTTTTATGATGAAATCTGCCAAAAAGCTCAGCTTTCGATTTAAATAAGTAAAAAAATCATAGACAATCAATTACGGACCGTATAAAGGTTTAATTAATATCCATTTAGGGCAGTAATTTTTATATTATGTTGTGGTAATACATTTTTTTGTTTATCTTTTTCAATATGTCTAATTTTATCACTGAAGGAGTGTCTTTGAGTTTCTCAAAATATTGCTAACAGACGAGTTCATAACTTAAAAGCATATTCGAGTCACATGATAAAATTATATCAACGGGTTTGCGGGATGCTAACGTGTAGACTTATTGGTCAAAGTTCTGTTGCTTCTCAATTATCATTTGGGGTGACAATTTATGGAGGCTCCGCTTTAAAGGATTCTCGACTACGAATATCATCCAACAATCGACAAAGCCCAAATATTATCTCACAATTATTTACTTTCCGATTTTGAATCCTTGCAAGTCGATAAATTTGGTCAAAGGATCCAAATTATTATTCATCATCAAGTTGCTAAAATTCATTGTCATGCATTGCGGCTGCCATAATACCTCCTTTCTTTCTTTTGTTTTGAAAGTAAGACTGTTGCCGATCATAACTAAATTTGATAAAACATAAATTTACATAAAGTGCCATTAGTAGATACGTGACCGCCAAGTATGGTAAAATTTACGTAATATTTGACTTCTCTTGTGAAGAGGAAGTCGATTTTTTTACTTAAATTTAAACTGCTGGGATTTAACTATGATATTACTGAACTGTCAAGTGCGAAAGATTACTAACCCTGGTTGTTATGTGATTAAAACTTTTTCTACCTTTTTATACCTACACAAGCCATATGAACAGACTATGATTTTTATCCATTAGCTACAAATAATAAACTTGCCAAAGATTACTAATTTCCCATGATATTTGGCACGCCTATCGTCAAATAGCTTAAATACTTTGACCCCAAATAGAGCACATTTTCCAACCATTGCTTGGTCTAAAAATCAAAGCATTGGATCATTATTCCGTTTTCAATATTCATCGATACCATGAGCAATAAAGGATTTGAGTTTAAGGATTAAAGCAAATTAAAGTTGACAGATTCTGCTTGTTTAACAGTCTCAAAATGTAAAACTTCATATGGATGGTAAATCAACGACCTAATGTTCATAATACCAAAAATAATTGTGTTATCATCTTTTTCACCTAACACTCCAATATAAGAACTTAACGATATATTTTATTTCCGTCCATTATTTACACTCTACTGTCTTATTGGCCTCATTATTTATGTGACAACGAAATCCATTTTGCTCTCATGTATAATTTTGTCTGAAAATATTTATCTATGTTCATATGATTTGTCTTGGTAAAATATTATCATCGATGATTCATCTAACGGAGTTAATAAACTTATGCGCTTTTTATTTTTTATTGTTAGTGTTCTTGTTACTTATTAGATTGTGAAAAATGATATTGTTTTTTTCTCTTAATTCTTTTTTTTTTGATTTTATGAAAATTTATGTAATCTAAAAAACTATTCTTTTCTTAATAATCACATTGGCCAAATATTTAAACAAGCTTTATAATTTCTTTACTTAAAGGTTTAAATTTCAGGCGATATCAAACAGAAATTGACAAAATCGTTCATAAGCTAATTTTTTTTATTTTCAAGTTTACTTATAAAATTATAAACCAAATGGGAATCGACGGCCTATTAGCTCTTTTAAAGCCAATCGTAAAAAAATAACATATCTCATCATTTCGTAACAAAACTTTAGCCATTGACGCCCTTCCTTGGATTTACAAAGGTATTTATGGAGCCAATATCCAGCTTGATAATGAAATTAACGAATAAAAGGAGCATGTCTTTCTTTATTACATAAATTAAATGCTCGATATGCTGGAATTTTACAAAATTAAGCCAATTTTTGTATTTGATGGACGTTCATTGTCAGCAAAAGGAAAAACAATATAAAAAAGAAAGAAGGCCAGATAAGAAAACAAAAAAAAAGCTTAATAATTACTTTAGAAAAATCAAGAATAAAAAGCCAAAAAGACTATGGCTCGCTTTATAGCTATTGATGAGAAAAAGTTAGTTGCTGTAATGAGTCTCCTCAAATAAAGAAAGATTTAATATGTAACTGCCCCTTATTAAGCCGATTCACAGATAAGCAAGCTCTACCAACTTAAAATAATTGATGCTGTAATTACATAAGACTCAGATCTCATAATTTATGGAGTTGATGTCATATTGAAGCTTAAAGAAACTGGTGAATGCGATTTTTTAACATTAAAAATGGATGAAAATTAAGACTAAAAAATTTATTGTCCTTTTGTGAAGAAGTTCTTGAAATTCAGTCCAGAAAAAAGAATATAAACAGCAATTTTAGCTGGTTGTGATTACGTAGAATCAGTAAAAGGAATCGGTATGAAAAAAGCTATCAAATTAGTTGAGTAGAATGATACGCTGTAAAAAATCGTTGATGCTTTAAGAAAAGATGCAAAACTGGGAAGTAAAGTTCCTTAGGATTACCTGAAACTAATTACTTCAGCCAAGTTAATATTTTTCCTTGCAAGGACTTTTAATCCAATATCACAAAAGCTTGAGTATCTTAGTGCTTCTTCATTTTAGGATATCTTAACAAATGATTTAAAGAACCTGACGATGGAATTAATCGATCAAATAATTGGGCCTGAATATGAGTTTACTTAACAAACCTATTAGGGCTCAATAAATTCTAAAACTAACGAAAAAAGAGAGCTAAATCCAGTGGATTTGAAAAAACTTTCTAATTTTAGCAGGGAAAATCTTGTTTTTGACAAAAAATAGTCGAGATCTATGGAAGTTAAAATTAACAATCAGATTAGAGAATGCATAATTGATGAGACCACCTCGATATGTTGGGAAACTGACTCTATGAATGAAGGATTAGCCTTTTTACTTCAAAAGGAACTTATTGAAAGATTTTTTCCAAATAACGAACTTTTAAAAAATGAAGAAAACTAATGCAAAGATGTAATAAATGACTGAGAATATCAAGCTTCTTCCATTTAATGTTGATTTTTTCTCTTTTCTTACTCCTTTCTACATCATAATTTTAGAATATAGTATTTATTTCTACTCTTTTTTAAAAAAAGGATCCATACGATGAAAATAAATGTAACCAATAAATTAGATACAAAAAAAGTAAAGAATGAAGAAATTAAATAAGTTTCGGTATAAAGCGATCAGAATCTGAGTTTGCTGAAGAAGAATCTAACGTGTGGGGCTTTTTCGTTAGTCTTGAGGTCTGGAAGAGCTCTATATGAAGTGCTGAATTGAGTTTTCCATTGTTTTCTCAAGGTGGCTCTTTGTTCAACAGTCTTGACGTTTTCTTCTTTGACTTCTTTAAGGTCGAAATCGTTGACGACGAATCTGGTTGGGATAACGTGGTTTTGGTTGACGACTTTAATGAATGACTTGACGCCAGTTCTTTTAATGAATTTCTTTTTGCTGATTGATCTCTTGACTGTTCTTGGGTTTCTGGCAATACCGACCAAAAGTAAGTGTGGGAATCTATGTTTCTATCACAATAAATTAATGGTGTACTTTAGTTCCATCTTCGTAGTTTTTGGCAACGATAGCTTTTTGTCCGGCAAATCTACCAGCGGTTAAAATGACAACTCTACCTGATTTGAAACTACAGTTAAACAGATTATTTACATTCTGGCCATCTTGATGTTGTTATGTTGTGATAATTAATTTATGAATATTTAATTCCTGATTTTTTTATTTAATTGATAAAATTCACCATTTATATCATTGTCCAAATTATCCCCTCTTTAAAATTAAAAAAATTAATTAAAAAATATTCCTATTTTTTATAATCAATAAACCTTCGCATTCAAAAATGGTCGAAAAAAGAATCAATCAAAAAATCAGAGAATCTGATAATCAAACTATCAGATCCAACATCGAAAAACTTAAAGAATAATTAAGAAACCTTAGAAATGCTAAAGCATCTTCAGGAAGCGCTGCCAAACTCGCTAAAATCAAAACTGTCAGAAAAAATATTGCCAGAAATCTTACCATCCTTAACCAAAAGGAAAGACAAACTCTTGCTGGTAACCTCCATAAAGGCTCAAACAAAAGAGCTCAATTCTTGAGAACTAAACTCACCAGAGCCTTCAGAACCAGACTTTCTCAACACCAAAAAACCAAACAAATCCTTAAGGTTCAAAAGAGAGAACAAAACTTCCCACTCAGAAAATTCGGATTAAAAGCATGATTGATCGTATATTTAAATTTGATTTTCAAACTTTCATTATCTTCTTAACGAATACTTAAAAAATTAGGATTTTGATAAAATTATTAAAAAAATGAATATTTGTCTTTCTACTTTCTTTTTTCAGACATAAGTCCAGTCGTATTTGTAATCAAGATCGTATCCATTTTTCTTCATGAGAGCAGAAAACAGTTTTTTTATTTTTTCATAGTTTGGCTTTTCTTCAAACTTTAACCCTCTTATGTATTAAACGATTGATTGAAAAATTTAGGGGAGTCCTTCTAGTAACTATTTAAGATTTTATTTTTTTATTTTTGCAGTTTAGTTGTAAACTTCTAAGAAAGTATTTGATTTTAGATCAAACCATGGTAAAGTGCCTTTGATAAAGTAAATCAATGAGTAGATAAGACTTTACAAATCATCTTTTCTTGATATGGTTTTGAAGGAGTTAGGTGCCAAACTGCAAAATTTTATTGACCCTGTAAAGTTATCGATAACTTGTTCTGTAATGTGTTTCCCCTCATTCATAAATGGGCAACTGAAATCGTAATCAATCAGATAAAGTTTATGATTGAATTTTCCAGAGCCAATAACAAAGTTAGAAGGTTGGATGTCTCCATGAATGTAACCTTTATTATGAAGATCTTAAATCCTTTCTAATATTTGAAGCCCAATCATAAGAACCGTTTTGAGAGTAAATCTACCACCTGCTCTTTTTCTAAGTTCTTAAAGATTTTATCCCAAATAACTAAGCACAATGTAAGAATACTATTTTTCTTGTCCAAGATTTTTCAACTCTGGAAATCCTTTTAAAAACATGTCTTTCATGACAACATTGTACATCATCAATTATTTGTTAAAATACTTTTGTTAGGAGAGCCCATATTGTTTGATCACATAATATGAACTTTTTCCCATCTTGGGGCTTTACGATACGTCTTGAACTCGGTAAATGGATCTGGTTTTCGACTGCTTTAATATATCAGTGATTTGGTAACGATTAGAAATCATTTTTTTTCGACGTCGAGGGATAAAATGAAGGTGAGAATCTTTAGCTTGAAAAAAGATAAGAATAATTTTAATTATTAGTTTTGAAATTATTGATACAAAAAGTATAAATTAATTTCGTTTATTATATTTGATTCACAACGTCACAAATTAAACTTTTAATCTTTTGTTTAAATTGAAGATAACGTTAAACATAAAAAAAAATCATTAAGTTATCCATTTCTATAATGGAAATGTGGTCGCTTTTTAGCCTATGAAATTTTTATATTGTTTTCAATCTTAAGCAAGATCAAAACCTGTATTATTTTATTTTTATTCTTAATTTTTATATTTTTTGCCTTGGTTTCCAAAAGATCTCAGCTCATTTTCGTTATTAAAAAAATTGTTTTCTTTTTTGCTTTTCAGTAACTGAGTTTGGGCTAAAATTTATTCACGTTTACTCTACAGAAAGTTTTTAAACCCAGTTGGGCTCTGAATTGACTTATCTTATCTAATTTAGTTATGGCTCTGACTAGTTGCATTTAATATCAAGCGTTTCTTTCTTGGAACTTTCACAATGCAATAATTTAGGTATTTATCTTTAAGGTAATTGTACTCTTATAATTTAGATTTTTAATGATTAACACAGTCAAGTACAAATTTTTTTTATTTTTCTTAGAGAACTTTTTTCTTTTTAGATTTTTTAATGGGCGACAAGGTAATTCTATGTTGCTGATTAATTCTCGGAACAGACTGGCTTTTTAAAGGCATCGTTCAATGATTTTATATTGGGTTTGATAGATAGAAGAATAGTATTTTTATAAATGATTCTAATTTATAGAATTTCAGGGGGAAATAATTTATCTAATTTGAAGCTATGAAATTTATTAGATAAACAATTTCACGTAGGGTAAATTAATTCATGTCAGTATTAAATAAAAAGCCTCAATTAAACTTAATAAAACTTGGAATG
>Ga0102832_1002626_pt1 | contig 10587 bp, 8 predicted proteins | sample EBPBio282013_DNA_FD_88942 | JGI IMG/M metagenome (GOLD analysis project Ga0102832, IMG submission 88942) | Wastewater treatment Type I Accumulibacter community from EBPR Bioreactor in Madison, WI, USA - Reactor 2_5/28/2013_ DNA (Illumina Assembly) | ecosystem: Engineered > Bioreactor > EBPR >... | reverse complement strand
GCGGGATGCGTGGTCGTTCATCACCGATATGGTCGTGACCGACAAGTCCATCCCCGATCCCGATCAAGCCGCCCAGTACGGTAACGATGTGTTCGCGGCGGGTAAGGCTGCCATGACCACCATCGGTCACTGGGTCGTGCCGCAGTATGCCACCTTGCCCTTCGCGTGGGATGTCTCCGCGATGCCCGCTGGCCCGGTTGCCCATGCCACCAGCGTCAACAGCGCCGGTTTCGTGATTGCTAAAGACTCCAAGAATCCCGATGCGGCATGGTCGTTCGTGCAGTTCGCCACCAGTGAAGCCGGACAAACCCGCCTGACGGAACTCGGTTTCGCCATTCCCGTGCTGCCATCCGTCGCCGAAAGCGCGACCTACCTTGAACAAACCTCCGCGCCGATTAACCATAAGGTGTTCTTGGATGCGCTGGCCTACGCCAAGCCGAAGCCGACCTTCCGTGGGTACGAGGAATGGGCGACCGTTGTGGGCGACACGCTGATCCCCGTGTGGATTGGTGACAGCACCATCGACGAAGCCCTCGACGAAATCAAACCCGCCGCCGACGAGGTTCTCGCCAACAACCAATAACCGCCTCCCGCATTTGCTCCCCTCCCTGTTACCACGGGGAGGGGCTGGGGGTGGGGTTTTCTGCTCCCTCCACCGTTTATGACCGCAGGAAATCCTTTAGGGCGGGGGAGGGTTGGGGTGGGGGTCTAAAATTCTCCCGACGTGGGGCGGGGATTTCTGCTCCCCTCCCTGTTACTACGGGGAGGGCTGACGGTGGAATGAGCCTGCGAACGTACCGTCGTGGGGGTGGGGTCGCCTTTAGTCTTAAGCCCCTCGCCCTGAGGGAGAGGGGTTGGGGTGAGGGTCATATTTAGGAATGCACACATATGCAAGCTGGCTTAAAACCGCTGGGGCGGGAAAAATGGTGGGTGCTGCTGCTGCTCTTGCCGACTCTGGTGGGGCTGGCATTCGGCGCGTTCGGCTCGGTGCTGGCGACGGTTGGCCTCAGCCTCTTTAAGTGGGATTTGCTCACGCCGCCGCAGTTTATCGGCATCCAGAACTTTACCGATCTGGCGACCGATACGTCGTTTCACGAGGCGCTCAGTAATACCGTTCGCTTCAGCTTCACCTATGTGCCGCTGGTGATTGTCTCGTCGCTGTCGGTGGCGCTGCTGCTCAACCGCAAAATCCACTTTGTCAGCTTCTTCCGCGTGGTCTACTTCCTGCCGGTGGTGTCGTCGGCGGTATCCGTTGGCCTCGTCTGGTTGTGGATTTACTCGCGCGACACAGGCTTGCTGAATTACATCATCGTGGGTTTGGGCGGTGAACCGGTTCGTTGGTTGAGCGAACAAAACGCGCTGTTCGCGGTCATCATCGTCAACGTGTGGGGCGCTGTCGGCGAGGGCATGATTATCTTCCTCGCGGGCTTGCAGGGCATCCCCAAAGATTATTATGAGGCGGCACAGGTGGATGGCGCGACCGAGTGGCACCTGTTCCGCCACATCACCTTACCACTGATTACCCCCAGCATCTTCTTCCAAACCATTATTTCGACCATCAACGCCTTCCAAGCGTTCGAGTACATTTACATCCTAACGCGGCGCGGTTCGAGCAGTTCCAGCGTGCCGACGCTGGTGTACTCCATCTACCGTGATGGCTTTAACTTCTTTCGCATGGGCAGCGCGAGCGCACAGGCGTTGGTGCTGGCGGCCATCATCTTCATCCTGACGTTGGTTTACTTCCGGCTGCAACGCCGACTGGTGTTTTACGAATGACCATCAGCAACCGCAAATTCACGCTGGACATTATTACGTACGCCGCGCTGATCCTCGGCGGGCTGGTGATGGTCGGCCCGTTTCTGTGGATGATTTCGACGGCCTTCAAGTTACCGGCGGATCAATTCACCCGCACCTTTATCCCCAATCCCGCCACGACCGAAAACTTCGAGCAGTTGTGGACGATCCTGCCGTTCGGTACGCTGATGTGGAACAGCTTCAAGGTGGCGAGCCTGACCACCATCGGTCAACTGCTGACCTGCTCGATGGGGGCGTTCGTGTTCGCGGTGGTGCGCTTCCGCTTCCGCGAGGTGCTGTTCATCGCCCTGCTCGGTACGCTCATGATCCCGTATCAGGTGACGATCATCCCGAACTTCGTTATTTATAAGGCGCTGGGCTTATACGGGACGCAGGTTCCGCTGTGGTTGCCCGCGTTTATGGGCGGGGCGTTCGGCACGTTCTTGATCCGCCAATACTTCCTGACGATCCCGCTGGATTTAGCCGAGGCCGCGCGGGTAGATGGCGCGTCACTCATCCGCATCTTCTGGAGTATCTACCTGCCGCTCGCGAAACCGGCGTTGGCTGCCCTCGCGGTGTTCAGCTTCCTCGGTTCGCGGAATAACCTGCTCACACCGCTCATCTACCTGCCGAGCGACCTGCAACAAACGACGCTGCCGGTTGGCCTTTCCCTGATGCAGCAGCAGTACAGCGGCAAGTGGACGATCATGATGGCGGGTTCGCTAATTAGCATCGCGCCGATTATCGTGGTGTTCTTTTTCGCCCAGCGCTTCTTTATTGAGGGTATCGCCCTTTCCGGCGTGAAAAAGTAACCCAACAAGGACGAATACATGACCAAAATCGCTTTTATCGGTGCGGGCAGCATCGAGTTTACCAAGAACCTGCTCGGCGACATCCTCGGTTTTGACGAACTCAAAACGGCGACCATCAGCCTGCACGACATCAACCCCGAACGGCTGGACACCGCCGAACGCCTTGCCCACTATGTCGCAAAGGAACTCGGCGCTTCACCGGCAGTCGAAACCCATCTTGACCGGCGGGCGGCGTTGGAAGGCGCGAGCTACGTGGTGAACGTGGTGCAGATCGGCGGCCACAAGGCGACGCTGCTGGACTTCGACATCCCGCGCAAGTACGGGGTAAAGCAGACGATTGCCGACTCGCACAGCATCGGCGGCATCTTCCGCGCACTGCGGACGATCCCCTTCATGCTGGACTTGGCGCGGGATATGGAGGCCGTTTGCCCCGGCGCGTTGCTGCTGAATTACACCAACCCCATGTCAATGCTCTGCTGGTCGGTGTTTGCGGCGACCAGCGTGCCGATTGTCGGCCTCTGCCACAGCGTCCAGTACACCACCGAGCAGATTTCCGGTTACGCGGGTGTGCCTTACGAGGAAGTGACGTACCTCGGCGCGGGGATTAACCATGTCGCGTGGATTCTCAAGTTCGAACATCAGGGCAGGGATGTCTACCCGCTGCTGCGCCAGGCTTATGAGGCGGGGCGCATTCCACCGGAGGACTCCGTTCGCGCCGAACTGTTTAACCGCCTCGGCTATTACGTTACCGAGTCGTCGGAGCATAACGCGGAGTACTCGGCGCATTTCATCCCACACGCGGGGCAGATCGAAAAGTTCCACGTGCCGATTGACGAGTACATCCGGCGCAGCGAGGCCAACATGACCGAGGCGGAGGATATTCGCGCGGAACTGCTGGCAGGTAAGCCGTTGGAGATCGAACGCAGCAACGAGTACGCCTCGCTGATTATCCACTCGATGGAAACCGGTCAGCCGCGCGTCATTTACGGCAACGTGTGCAACGACAAGCTGATTGACAACCTGCCGGAAGGCTGCTGCGTGGAAGTGCCGTGTTTGGTTGACCATAACGGCATCCAGCCGACACGGATTGGGCTGCTGCCGCCGCAGTTGGCGGGCATGAGCCGCCTGCACATCGCCGTGCAGGAACTCACCGTCAAAGCCGCCCTCGAAGGCCGCCGTGAATACGTCCATCAAGCCGCCATGCTTGACCCGCTGGTCGCCGCTTCCATGCCGCTCGACCAAATTTGGGCGATGGTTGATGAACTTATCGCGGCGCACGGTTCTGCCCTGCGCTGGTGATAGCGAAGTCCTGAGTACAAAGTGCTGAGTACGGAGTCAGAGCCACCGATGCTCGAAGGTTTGCCCGATAATCATTTTTAGGGTCATGACCACAACCCCAAACACCACCACGTTTGTAGGGACGCGATACAGCGCGTCCGCGCCACCCACCTTCACCGTCTTCTCCTGTAGGGGCGCACGGCTTGCGCCCTCTTGCCACCTACCCCAAACACCACCACGTTTGTAGGGACGCGAGACAGCGCGTCCGCGCCACTGTCATCTAATGGGGCGCACGGCTTGCGCCCTCTTGCCACCCACCCCAAACACCACCACATTTGTAGGGACGCGAGACAGCGCGTCCGCGCCACCCACCACACTCACTGTCATCTAATGGGGCGCACGGCTTGCGCCCTCTTGCCACCCACCCCAAACACCACCACGTTTGTAGGGACGCGATACAGCGCGTCCGCGCCACCAACCACAAACAACATTTTCCCGTGCATTTTGGCCTCCCTCGTTTACGGGGGTTCTTGCTCCACACTGCCTCCCTCGAAACTCAATCTCTGGAAAAATAGGCCGGAGCGTGCTTGTCGAATAATTCGTATCTCCGTATACTCCGGGTATTCGGGCTATAGTGGAGGAATACATCATGGCGCACCGGACACCGACTATTCGTTTGCTGTTGATTACGGTCATGATCGCGTTGTTGGCGGCATGTAATGCGCCCGCGCCGACCTCGGAACCGACGGCCGTGGTGATGATTACCTCGACACCGTTTCCGACCGACCCGAACGTGGTCACGCTGACTCCGGCGGGTGAGGCCACCGCGACCGGTGAACTGCCGATGACCGAGCTGCCGAGTGAAGTTCCCTTCCCAACCGATACCCCGACCGATGCCGGTACACTGCCCACCGATATTCCGGCGGCCACCGCGACCGCATCCGAAGTTCCCGCGATGACCAGCACGGTTACGACGCTTCCAACGGTTGCCCCCGCAGCCAGCGAGACACCAACCATTACCGCGACCATCAACCTCACCCCATCCAAAACACCGATTGTCGAAAACAACGCCTTCGCGCTGGGGGCGCATGTGTTCGGTTTCGGCCACTTCGACAAGATGCGGCAGGCAGGCATGACGTGGTTGAAGCTGCAAATCCGCTGGGACGGCAGCAGTCCGGCGAGCGCGGTGCAGTCCCAGCTTACCTCGGCACGGAACGGCGGGTTTAAGGTGCTGCTGAGTGTGGTGGGCGATCTGAACCAGCTTGGTGCTGACCGCGCGGGTTACATCACCCGCTTTGCGACTTACGTGGCCGGTATCGCGGCGCTTGGGCCAGACGCGATTGAGGTGTGGAACGAGCCGAACATTGACCGCGAGTGGCCGCGCGGCCAGATCAGCGGCGGCAACTATGCCCAGATGTTGATCGAGTCTTATAACGCGATTAAGGCCGCTAATCCGGCGGTGATGGTGATTAGCGGTGCGCCGGCTCCCACCGGTTACTTCGGTGGACGGTGCGCGGCGGAAGGCTGCGACGACAACATCTTTATCACGCAGATGCAGCAGGCGGGCGCGGCGAACGCGATGGACTGCGTGGGCATGCATTACAACGACGGTATCGTGCCGCCCGACCGGACGAGTGGTGATCCGCGCGGCAGTTCCGACCATTATTCGCGCTACTTCAAGACGTTGATCGCGCTCTACGCAGGGGTGTTCCCCGGTAAGCCGGTGTGCTTTACCGAGCTGGGCTACCTGACCTCGCAGGGTTACGGGGCGCTGCCGGCTGGCTTTGAGTGGGCGGCGAACACGACCATCCAGAATCAAGCCGAGTGGCAGGCGGGGGCGGCACGGATCGCCAAAGCCGGGACGCAGGTGCGCTTGATTATCGTGTGGAACTTGGATGCGGTGCGTTACGACAGCGACCCGATGGCCGGTTACGCCATTATCCGCAAGGACGGAAGCTGCATCGCCTGTGCGGCCCTCGGCGCGGTCATGAGCAGCTCATAGGCGAAGCCGCAACAAAAAGCAAAGGCGCGAAGACGCAGCGGTCGACATCATCATGTAGGGACGCGAGACAGCGCGTCCGCGCCACCGACCCCAAACGTCATCTTTTTGTAGGGGAGGGGCTGAGACCCTCCCGTATAGCTCCTCTCTGCCACGTGTCGAGAAGGCTGAGGTTTTAAAGATCGCTTCCAATGTAGGGACGCGAGACAGCGCGTCCGCGCCACCGACCCCAAACGTCATCTTTTCGTAGGGGAGGGGCTGAGACCCTCCCGTATAGCTCCCTCTCTGCCACGTGTCGAGAAGGCCGAGGTTTTAAAGATCGCTTCCAATGTAGGGACGCGAGACAGCGCGTCCGCGCCACCCACCCCAAACGTCATCTTTTTGTAGGGAATGGTCTCAGACCATTCCGTTTTACGAGATTTGGACAGGCTTTTTTAAACATTGTAAAGGTCGATTCTAATGTAGGGCCGCACGGCTTGCGCCCTCTTGCCACCCACCCCCAAACAACATCGCTTTGTAAGGACGCGATACAGCGCGTCCGCGCCACCCACCGCAACAACCACACTTGTTGTCCGCTGCATCCCTGCCCACAAACAGCTTATTACCCTTCGTCCAACTTTACCGACTTTCCAATCATCCCCGTTTACGGGGGTTTATTCACCTTGCCATAGGGTCTATAGTCCCCTTGTGCGGTTAACCTATGGCAAATGCCTACCGATATAATCCTGAACTGGCTGCCAATGGTACGCGGCACACTTCATCCGCTCCCCCATCCCAAACGTCATCTTTTCATAGGGGACTGCGGCTGAGGTTGGCTGTATAATGACGACACGAGAATGAGTGTAAGGCTTACGATAATGATTCAGATGACACCCACCCTCGCGATTGAGGAGCGTGAGATTCAAGAGGAATTCATCCGGTCGGAAGGGCCGGGTGGGCAGAACGTGAACAAGGTCAGTACCGCGGTGCAGCTCCGCTTCGACGTGTTGCATTCGCCCTCGCTGCCGCCGGATACCCGCGAACGGCTGTTGAAAATCGCGGGCAGCCACCTGACGAAGGACGGCGTACTGATTATTACCGCGCGGCGTTTCCGTACGCAGGCGCAGAACCGGCAGGATGCGCTCGATCAACTGGCAGATTGGCTGCGTCGGGCGGAGGTGCGTCCGAAGCTGCATCTCAAGACCAAGCCCACCTATGCCTCGCAGCAGCGGCGGCTTGACCAGAAACAGGCGCACGGCGCGAAGAAACGTCAGCGCCGCACCGACTACCGCGAAAGCTGAAGTACCTTTGCCTTAAATCTCCCATCCCCTTGGCGACTTGGCGGTTTATCCTCTCCGCCTTTCTCTGTGCCCACTGTGCCTCTGTGGTTAAATCTTCTCCGCCTTTCTCCGCGCTCTCTGCGTCCCTCCGCGTCTCTGCGGTTCATGTCTTCTCTGTACCCTCAGTGTGTCGGTGGTGAAATCCTCTTCGCCTTACTCTCTGCGCCTTTGTGACATTGTGCCTCTATGTTAAAACACTTTGCGCCCTTTGCCTCTCTGCGCCTTTGCGGTTAAATCTCCTATTCTCTCCGCATTTATCTTGGCGTACTTGGCGACTTGGCGGTTAATCCTCTCTGCGTCCCTCCGTGCCTCTGCGGTTAATCTCCGCATTGATCTTGGCGTACTTGGCGACTTGGCGGTTAATCCCTCTTTTCTCTGCGTCCGTCCGCGTCTCTGCGGTTAATCTTCTCCGTATTCTCAGTGTCTCGGTTGTGAAATCTTTCCCGCCTTACTCTCCGCGCCTTTGTGTCATTGTGCCTCTGTGTTAAAAATCTCTGCGTTCTCTGCGTCTCTGCGGTTTATCTTCTTTTTAGCGCTCTTGGCGATTCGCCTTTGTTCTGACTGGAGACTGATAGCTGGCGACTGGTGACTTTTCTTAAAACTTGCCACTTGTAACTTCCAACTTCAAACCCTTAAGGTTTTCCCCGCCCCGTTGACGACCACCCCTGAAACCAACTACCATGAAACGCATCATTCACTATCATTCAGAAAGCCACCAATTGATCGCCAAACTCTTCGTCACACTCAACATCATCCTCTACCGCCTCACCAACGGCGCGGTCGGCAGCAGCATGGGCGGCGCACTCCTGCTCCTCCTCACCACCACCGGTCGCAAAACCGGTAAGCAGCGCACCACACCCCTCCGCTACTTCCCGCATGAGGACGGCTACATCGTCGTCGCCTCCAATTACGGCAAAGAGAAACCACCCGCATGGTTCTTCAACATCCAAGCCAACCCCAACGTCAAAATTCAGGTCGTCAACAAGCACATGAATGCCCGCGCCGAAATCGCCTCGGATGCCCGGCAGCCTGCCCTCTACCAACGCTTCATTGATGCCGACCCGCGCTTCATCGAATACGCCCAAACCGCCAAGCGCACCATCGCCGTCATCATCCTCCACCCCCAACCCTAAAACTACACACGCATCAGGGCGCACCCTCCCCGCGCCCTCCACACCTCGCATCTAATCTCTGCGTCATTCCTCTCCGCATTTCTCTTGGCGACTTGGCGGTTAATCCCTCTTTTCTCTGTGACCTCTGCGTATCTCTGCGTCTCTGCGGTTAATCTCCGCATTTCTCTTGGCGTACTTGGCGACTTGGCGGTTAATCCCTCTTTTCTCTGCGTCCCTCCGCGCCTCTGCGGTTTATCTTCTCCGTATTCTCAGTGTCTCGGTGGTGAAATCCTCTCCGCGTTACTCTCTGCGCCTTTGTGACATTGTGCCTCTGTGTTAAGAATCTCGGCGTTCTCTGCGTCCCTCCGCGCCTCTGCGGTTTATCTTCTTCCCCTTGGCGACTCGTCTTTGTTCTGACTGGAGACTGATAGCTGGCGACTGGTGACTCTTCTTTCTACTTGAAACTTGCCACTTATTACTATTTAGGTTTATTTTCCGTTTGTGCCACAAACCATTTACAAACCATTCCCCAACGATCTTAACAATTACACTCCCTCAAAAGGTTAACGCCGACACCGCGAAAAAGCGACCAAATGTTCTGACAAATGTTCACCCTTTCACTAAACACTTGTTCTATACTGAAATTCAAGATCCCATCTTGAGTCCCCCTCCCCGTAGTAACAGAGAGGGGTTAGGGGTGGGGTTTCACCGGAACCACGAGGCGCAGCGGCGCGGACGGCTAACCAATATGGCGCAGCAGCCGGAACCGCCACCAGCCAAACGGCAAGCCGCCGCCTCCCTCCGGTCTTTTCAAACCATCTGAGAAGCCTTGTTAAGCGAACAGTTGAAAAGTCGATGTGTTTGGTAGCGGACGCACTATCTCCCCTACCTACAGCAAATACGAGCTACATCCAACCGTTTGCGTAGGGACAGCATACATGTTGTCCGGTATTCCTAAACTGGCTGCTCACCATCATCCCGACCGCCGCATGACGCTGCCCATGCCAACAACTACATACCGACCTTGCAAACACCCCGCATTGGCTGATGCAATCTGTTTCAAACAACACTCGGCTTTAACTTGTTGGGGCGAGGGCTGTGCGCCCTTCTTCCAACCCATACATCATCTCATAAAACACATGCTCGCTTGTGTAGGGACGAGATGCATCTCGTCCGCGTCCCCACCCACAAATATCGTCTTGTCGTAGGGGAGGGGCTGAGACCCTCCCCTACATCAAATTCACCGATGCCGTCCAATAAAACACATGCTCGCTTGTATAGGGACGCGAGACATCTCGTCCGCGTCCCCATCCACAAACATCGTCTTGTCGTAGGGGAGGGGCTGAGACCCTCCCGTACATCAAATTCACCGATGCCGACCAATAAAACACATGCTCGCTTGTGTAGGGACGCGAGACAGCGCGTCCGCGTCCCCATCCACAAACATCGTCTTGTCGTAGAGGAGGGGCTGAGACCCTAAATTCACCGATGCCGACCAATAAAACACATGCTCGCCTGTGTAGGGACGAGATACATCTCGTCCGCATCCCCATCCACAAACATCGTCTTGTCGTAGAGGAGGGGCTGAGACCCTAAATTCACCGATGCCGTCCAATAAAACACATGCTCGCCTGTGTAGGGACGAGATACATCTCGTCCGCGTCATCATCCACAAATATCATATTGTCGTAGAGGAGGGGCTGAGACCCTCCCGTACATCAAATTCACCGATGCCGACCAATAAAACACATGCTCGCCTGTGTAGGGACGCGAGAGCTGTGCGCCCTTCTTCCAACCCATACATCATCTCATAAAACACATGCTCCCTTGTGTAGGGACGCGAGACATCTCGTCCGCGTCACCACCCACAAATATCATCTTTTTGTACGGGCGCACGGCCCTGCATCCACCACCTACGCCACCCCGTTTGTAGGGACAGCAGACAGGCTGTCCGTTGCTTCTCTATCCACATACCTTTCCTTCCGTTTCGTACGCACGCCTCTTGCTCCCTTCCCCTGTTACTACGGGCTTTCAGTAGACTGAGCCTGCGAAGGAACTGATGGGGTTGGGGTTAGGGGTGTATCGTACCAGCGGGCTTCAGCCCCCTTCGCCTTGACCGGAGCCGGATGCTTGAGCATCTGGCGCACCTACCGCCCCCAAGACGGCCTACTCCCTTCCCCTGTTACTACGGGGGAAGGGTTGGGGTTAGGGGTGTATCGTACCAGCGGGCTTCAGCCCCCTTCGCCTTGACCGGAGCCGGATGCTTGAGCATC
>Ga0102832_1002624_pt1 | contig 10591 bp, 9 predicted proteins | sample EBPBio282013_DNA_FD_88942 | JGI IMG/M metagenome (GOLD analysis project Ga0102832, IMG submission 88942) | Wastewater treatment Type I Accumulibacter community from EBPR Bioreactor in Madison, WI, USA - Reactor 2_5/28/2013_ DNA (Illumina Assembly) | ecosystem: Engineered > Bioreactor > EBPR >... | reverse complement strand
CCTTGTCGATGACCGCGCCGGGAACGCCTTCGGCATAGAGCGTCGCCGCTTCCAGCATGTACGGGAACAGCAGGCGGTTGACCAGGAAGCCCGGCGTGCCGGCGACCGGCACCGGCAGCTTGTCGATCGCCTTGCAGAACGCGGCGAGGCGTTGCGCGGTCTGCGCCGCCATCGCGTCGTGCTGCACGATCTCCACCAGCGGCATCAGCGCCACCGGGTTGAAGTAGTGCAGGCCGGCGAACTGCGCCGGGCGCGCGATGTGCCCGCGCAGCTCGGTCAGCGGGATCGACGAGGTGTTGGTGGTCAGCAGCGCGTCCGCCTTCATTCTCGGTTCGAGCGTGGCGTACAGCGCGCGCTTGGCCTCGGCCTGCTCGATGATCGCCTCGATCACCAGGTCCGCCTGCGCGACGCCGGCGCCGTCGAGGTCCGGCTGCAGGCGCGCCGCCACCGCGGGACGCCTGGCGTCGTCCTTCACGCGCTTGGCGAACAGTTCCTGCGCGCGCGCGATGGCGCCGTCGATGAAGCGCTGCTCGCGGTCCTGCAGGGTGACCTCGAAGCCCTTGTAGGCCGACCATGCGGCGATGTCGCCGCCCATCACCCCGGCACCGACCACGTGCACGTGCGCGATGTGGTGCGGCACCTTGCCGCCGAGGCCCTTCAGCCGTTCCTGCAGGAAGAACACGCGGGTCAGGTTGCGCGCGGTCGGCGTGCCGGCCAGCTTCACCACGGATTTCTGCTCGGCGCGAAGCAGCGACTGGATGTCGCCGCTGCTGCGGCGCCAGGTTTCGATCAGCGCGTACGGGGCCGGGTAGTGGTCCTTGCGCGCCTTGCGCGCGACCTGCTTGACCAGCATCGGCGCCAGCAGCTGGCGCACCGGCCAGATGTTGGTGAACCAGCCGAGGAAGCGCTGCCTGAACGGACGCCGGGTGCCGCCGAGCGCGAGCGCGGCGGCGCTGTCGACCAGCTCGCCCGCCGGGACCACGTCGTCGACCAGGCCCATCGCGCGCGCGGCCTGCGCCGAGAGCGTGCGCCCGGTCAGCATCACGTCCATCGCCGCCGGCGCGCCGACCAGGCGCGGCAGGCGCACGCTGCCGCCCCAGCCGGGATAGATGCCCAGCTTCACTTCGGGCAGGCCGATGCGCGTGGAGGCGTCGTTGCTGGCAACGCGATAGCGGCAGGCCAGCGAGATTTCGGTGCCGCCGCCCATGCAGAAGCCATGGATGGCCGCGACCGTGGGGCAGGGCAGTTCGGCCAGGCGCTGGAAGGTCTGCTGGCCGCGCCGGATCGAATCGGCGATGGTGCCCTTGCGGTCGAACTCGGCGAATTCGCGGATGTCGGCGCCGGCGATGAAGCCCTTGTCCTTGGCCGAGCGCAGCACCAGGCCCTTCGGCGGGTCCAGCGCCAGCCGTTCGAGCAGGGCGTCCAGTTCCAGCAGCACCTCCTGGTTGAAGGTGTTGATCGATTCGCCGGCGCGGTCGAACGACAGCACGACCACGCCGTCCGGGCGCAGGTCGGCCTGCCAGTGGTTGAAGCGCAGTCCATCGAGGCCAGCGAGCATGCGGGGCCATCCGTCGGAGTATGGAGAGGCCTTTATGATCCCGAGGAAGTTCCGCTGCCGTCAAATCCGCCCCCGCAACGGCGGCTGAAGGCGCCCCCGGGCGCCGGCGCGGCGGCATGGCTTGCGGCAGGGGCCGGCCGTCCCCAGATGCAGCAGACTCGGGGACGGAACTAATCCCCCTGCCGAAGGTCACAGTGTCCGGTCGGATGGCCGGGCGAGAAGGAGCGCCAGGCCCGATGGCCGAGATCGACACCCAACAGCTGGACCTCGAGCTGGTCAAGCGCGTGCAGCGCGGCGACAGCGCGGCCTTCGACCTGCTGGTGCGCAAGTACCAGCACCGGATCGCGGCGCTGATCGGTCGCTACATCACCGACTGGAGCGAAGTCCAGGACGTCGCCCAGGAAACCTTCATCCGCGCCTATCGCGCGATCGGCAACTTCCGCGGCGATGCCCAGTTCTATACCTGGTTGCACCGGATTGCAGTGAATACCGCCAAGAACCACCTCGTTGCAGGAAACCGGCGCCCGCCCGGCGGCGACATCGACGTCGAGGACGCCGAACATTTCGACGACGGCCTGCGCCTGCGCGACGGCGACACGCCGGAACGTGAACTGATGCGCCAGCAGTTGGAACAAACGGTCATGCGCGCGGTCGAAGCCCTGCCCGAGGAGCTGAGGCTGGCGATCACGCTGCGCGAGGTCGACGGGCTCAGCTACGAGGAGATCGCGGAGCGGATGGGCTGCCCGATCGGAACGGTGCGTTCGCGCATCTTCCGCGCCCGCGAGGCGATCGACCAGGAAATGAAGCCGCTGCTGGACAGCGACACCCGAACGGAGCGCGCCACGCGATGAACCAGGCCGACGACATCGACGCCCTGCAGATCGGTCCCGATCCCGACAAGCTGTTCGTGTACCACCGGCGGCAGCTGTCGGCCATGCTCGACGGCGAACTGTCGCCGGACGAGGCGAAATTCATGCTGCGCCGCCTGCAGCACGACACCGAACTGGCGACGTGCTGGGAACGCTGGCAGGTCTGCGGCGACGTGCTGCGCGGCCAGCGCAATGCGCTGCTGCCCGCCGATTTCGCGCAGCGCGTGGCGCGCGCGGTGGGCGGACGCGATGCCGTAGCCGAAGGCGGGCGCGCGCAACCGGCCCGTGCCGCCGGAAAGCCGCGCCTGATGCGCTGGGGCGGCGGCGCGGCGATGGCGGCCTCGGTGGCGCTGCTGGCCGTGTTCGCCGGGCGCCAGCTGCCGGATCCGGGTGTTGAAGGCGCCTTGCCGGCGCCGATCGTCGCCGCCGGCACGAGCGCCGGTGCGGCCGTGAACCCCGCCGCATCGCCTCTGGCTGCGGCCGATGCCGTCGCCGATGCCGGCGACCGCCAGCCGGCGCCGGATTCGCCGCTGCGCGATGCCACGGTCGCGCTCACCGCCGCGGTCGCGGTGGCGGACGTGCCGCGTCGCGCCGCCGAACGCCGTTCGCGCGCGCAGGCGCAGCGCGCGGCCAGCCGCCTGCAGGCCGCGCGCCAGGCCGAAGCCCCGATCGCGGTGGCCGCTGCCCATGTGCCGGTGATCCGCCTGCCCGATGCCGAAGTCGCCGTCGCCGATGCCCATTTCGCGATGCCGCCCGCCGCCACCGTCAGCGCCCGCCCCTGGCCGCGCGCGCTGCTGCCCGCCGCGGGCAATGCCTATGCCGTCGGATTCGGCCAGGCATCGCGTGAACCCGGGTTCGAGCCGTTCCGCCCGCGCGAGATCGCCGGCCTGGCCACGCCGCCCGCCGCCGACGCCGGCCCGCGCGCGGAGCCCGTTCCGGCCGCGCCGGACTGGCCCTGAGCCGCCACCGCTCGCCGCGCCGGCGTGCTGCCGGCGCCTGCCAAGTCCAATCCCCGTTTTCCCTTTTCCGCTTCGTTCGAGGGCGTCTTTCCGATGCGATCCCCCCTGCAAACCCTGTCCCTGATCGTCCTGACCTCGGCCGCGACCGCCGCGGTGGTGCTGCCGATCGCCATTGCCCAGTCGCCGCAGGATCCGGCGCCGGCCGCCGCGCCGCTGGCGCAGGCCGCACAGGCGCCCGCACCGCAGCTGGTCACCGGCCTGCCGGATTTCACCCACCTGGTCGAACAGGTCGGGCCAGCCGTGGTCAACGTCGAATCGACCATCGGCAGCCGCTCCGGCGCGCGCCGATCGGCGCAGGCGCCCGATGACGGCTTCCCGGGCGAGGACCAGTTGCCCGAGTTCTTCCGCCGCTTCTTCGGCCCGGGCTTCCAGATGCCGGGGCCGGGCCAGCAGCAGCCCAGCATGCCGCGCGGGCGCTCGATGGGCACCGGGTTCATCATCTCCGCCGACGGCTACGTGCTGACCAACCACCACGTGATCGACGGCGCCGACGAGGTCAAGGTCACGCTCAGCGACCGCCGCGAGTTCACCGCGAAGATCGTCGGCAGCGACCAGCGTTCCGACGTCGCCCTGCTCAAGATCGACGGCAAGGCCCTGCCGGTGTTGCGCACCGGCAACGCCGCGGCGGTGAAGCCGGGCCAGTGGGCGATCGCCATCGGCTCGCCGTTCGGCCTCGACCAGTCGGTCACCGCCGGCATCGTCAGCGCGGTCGGGCGCAGCAATCCCTACGCCGACCAGCAATACGTGCCCTTCATCCAGACCGACGTCGCGATCAACCGCGGCAATTCCGGCGGCCCGCTGCTCAACACGCGCGGCGAGGTGATCGGCATCAACTCGCAGATCTTCAGCAACTCCGGCGGCTACATGGGCGTCAGCTTCGCGATCCCGATCGATGTGGCGATGAACGTGGTCGGCCAGCTCAAGGCCACCGGCACCGTGCAGCGCGGCCAGCTCGGCGTGCAGTTCCAGGCCAACAACATCACCTCCGAGCAGGCACGCGGTTTCGGCCTGCCCGACACGCTGGGCGCGCTGGTGAGCGAGGTGGTGCCGGGCAGCCCGGCGGAAAAGGCCGGCATCGAGCCGGGCGACGTGATCCGCAGCGCCGACGGCATCGTCATCCGCCAGCCGGGTGACCTGCCGCCGATCGTCGGCAACAAGGTGCCGGGCACCAAGGTCAGGATCGGCGTGATCCGCGAAGGCCGCGAGCGCACGTTCGACGTCACCCTCAGCGCGCTGCTGGACGAGGATGCCGTCGCCGGCGCCACGCCGCGCGCGCAGGGCGGCAGCGCGGCACCGGCGCCGACCGGTGCGGCCAATGCGCTGGGCGTGGTCGGGCAGGAACTCGACGCCAACCTGCGCCGCCAGCTCGGGCTCGGTGACGGCGAAGGCGTCGGCATCGCGCGCGTCACCGGCGATGCCGCCGCCGAGGCGGGCATCCGGCCCGGCGACGTGGTGCTGCGCGTGGGCCGCACGCCGGTCGGCAGCGTCGCCGCGCTCGACCGCGAACTGCGCAACGTCAAGGCCGGGCAGACGGTGATGCTGCTGGTGCGCAGCCGCGCCGGCGGCAGCCGCTTCGTCGCGGTCACGCCGGACGCCGGCTGAAGCGCAGGCACCCGACGCCGCGACCCGAAGGCCCGTGCCGCAAGGTGCGGGCCTGCTCGCAGGCCGGGGAATGGCCTGCGCTATGCGATAATCCCGCGTTGTCCTGACGACGGCCCGGCCGCCGCCTCCCCATGTCCGACCCGATGCGGTCCATCCGCAACTTCTCCATCATCGCCCACGTCGACCACGGCAAGTCGACACTGGCCGACCGCATCATCCAGCTCTGTGGCGGGCTCGAGGCCCGCGAGATGGAGGCGCAGGTGCTCGACTCGAACCCGATCGAGCGCGAGCGCGGCATCACCATCAAGGCGCAGTCGGTCTCGCTGCCGTATACGGCGAAGGACGGGCAGGTCTACCACCTGAACTTCATCGATACGCCCGGCCACGTCGACTTCTCCTACGAAGTCAGCCGTTCGCTCGCCGCCTGCGAGGGCGCGCTGCTGGTGGTCGACGCCGCGCAGGGCGTGGAGGCGCAGTCGGTCGCCAACTGCTACACCGCGGTCGAGCAGGGCCTGGAAGTGGTGCCGGTGCTCAACAAGATCGACCTGCCGACCGCCGACATCGACCGCGCCAAGGCCGAGATCGAGGCCGTCATCGGCATCGACGCCACCGACGCGATCCCCGTCAGCGCCAAGACCGGCCTCAACGTGCAGGACGTGCTGGAGGCGATCGTGCATCGCATCCCGCCGCCGGTGCCGCGCGATACCGACAAGCTGCAGGCGCTGATCATCGACTCGTGGTTCGACAACTACCTCGGCGTGGTCTCGCTGGTGCGCGTGATGCAGGGAGAGATCAAGGCCAAGAGCAAGATCCTCGTCATGTCGACCGGCCGCACCCACGAGGTCGACAAGGTCGGCGTGTTCACGCCCAAGCGCAAGGAACTGCCCGCGCTGCGCGCCGGCGAGGTCGGCTGGATCACCGCCTCGATCAAGGACGTGCACGGTGCGCCCGTGGGCGACACGCTCACGCTCGCCGGCGATCCCGCGCCGAAGCCGCTGCCGGGCTTCCAGGAAATGCAGCCGCGCGTGTTCGCCGGCCTGTTCCCGGTCAACGCCGAGGATTACCCCGACCTGCGCGAGGCGCTGGAGAAGCTGCGCCTGAATGACGCCGCGCTGCGCTTCGAGCCGGAAAGCTCGGAGGCGATGGGCTTCGGCTTCCGCTGCGGCTTCCTCGGCATGCTGCACATGGAGATCGTGCAGGAGCGCCTGGAGCGCGAGTACGACCTCGACCTGATCTCCACCGCGCCGACCGTGGTCTACGAGGTGCTGAAGACCGACGGCGAGGTGATGCCGCTGGACAACCCGGCCAAGCTGCCGCCGGTGAACCAGGTGGAGGAGATCCGCGAACCGATCATCCGCGCGAACATCCTCACCCCCGAGGCCTACATCGGCGCGATCATCAAGCTGTGCGAGGACAAGCGCGGCGTGCAGTTGGGCCTGCAGTACCTGGGCAGCCAGGTGCAGATCAGCTACGAGCTGCCGATGGCGGAGGTCGTGCTCGACTTCTTCGACAAGCTGAAGTCCGTGAGCCGCGGCTACGCCTCGCTCGACTACCACTTCCTGCGCTTCGAGGCCGGCCCGTTCGTGCGCGTGGACACGCTGATCAATGGCGACAAGGTCGACGCGCTGTCGATCATCGTCCACCGCAGCCATGCCGACCGCCGCGGTCGCGAGCTGACCGAGAAGATGAAGGAACTGATCCCGCGCCAGCAGTTCGACGTGGCGATCCAGGCCGCGATCGGCTCGCAGGTCATCGCCCGCACCACGGTCAAGGCACTGCGCAAGAACGTGCTGGCCAAGTGCTATGGCGGCGACATTTCCCGCAAGAAGAAACTCCTCGAGAAGCAGAAGGAGGGCAAGAAGCGGATGAAGCAGGTCGGCCGGGTCGAGATCCCGCAGGAAGCGTTCCTGGCGGTGCTGCAGGTGGACAACAAGTAGGGGATGGCGTGACATGATGAAATGGTTCGAAGTCGCGCTGGTCGTCCTGACCTTCGCCACCGGCATCATCTGGCTGCTGGACAGGCTCGTCTTCGCCAGGCGCCGCGCCGCGCGCGCCGGCCTGCTGGAGGAGAAGGAGCCGCTGGTCGTCGACTATGCGCGCGCGTTCTTCCCGGTGCTGGCGGTGGTGCTGGTGCTGCGCAGCTTCGTCGCCGAGCCCTTCCGCATCCCGTCCAGTTCGATGATGCCGACCCTGCTGATCGGCGACTTCATCCTGGTCAACAAGTTCACCTACGGTATCCGCCTGCCGGTCAACAACAGGAAGGTGATCGAACTGGGCGAACCCAAGCGCGGCGACGTGGTGGTGTTCCGCCCGCCGCAGCATCCCGACCAGGACTGGATCAAGCGCGTGGTCGGGCTGCCGGGCGACGTCATCTCCTTCCGCGGCGACACCCTGTACGTGAACGGCGAGGCGCTGGATTACACCCTCGACGGCCAGTACGTCGGCGAGGGCCGGGGGCGCGAGATGACGGGCGCGAGCGTGCTCGAGGAACAGCTCGGCCCGGTCCGGCACCGGATCCTGGAAGTCCCTGGCTTCGCCGATCCCCGCGGGCAGGGCGAATGGCAGGTGCCGACGGGCGAGTATTTCGTGATGGGCGACAACCGCGACCGCAGCGACGACAGCCGGTTTTGGGGTACGCTGCCCGAAAGCCAGCTGCGGGGCCGTGCGTTCCTGATCTGGCTGAATTGCGAGGGGTGGTTCTGCACGGGCAATTTCGACGTGTCCAGGATCGGGAACAGGATCCAGTAGGCGCTCGCGCGCAGCGGCTGTCGCCGCCGGCCGACAGGCGCATCATCAGGGGTGGAACATGGGCATGCGGCGCAAGCAGGGCGGCATCACGCTGATCGGGTTCGTCATCGTGGCCGCGGTGGTGGGGTTCTTTCTCTACATCGGCGCCAAGCTGTTCCCGATGTATTCCGAGTACTACGCGGTGAAATCCGCGCTCAAGAGCCTTGCTGCCGAAGACGGGGTCGGCAAGTACGATCCGGGCAAGATCCAGGATCTGTTCTTCCGCAGGCTGTACATGAGCTACTCGTCGAACGTGAAGAAGGACAACTTCAAGATCCAGCGCGTGGACAACGGCTGGCAGATCGACGTGAACTACGAGGTACGCAAGCCGCTGGTGGCAAACTTGGATGTGGTTGGCCGCTTCGACGCCAGCCAGCAATTGACCGGTGCTGCCAGGGCCGAATGACGGCGGTCGCGGCGTCTTCGCCGGACACGCCTTCGCCACCCCGGGCCTGCTGCAGCAGGCCCTGACCCATCGCAGCGCGGGCAGTCCGCACAACGAGCGACTCGAGTTCCTCGGCGACGCCGTGCTCGGCATGATCGTCGCCGAAGCGCTGTATGCGCGCTGGCCCAATGCCGACGAGGGCGCCCTGACGCGCGCGCGCGCCGAGCTGGTGCGCGAGTCCTCGCTGGCCGAGGTGGCGAGGCGGCTCGACGTCGGCGCGCGGCTCGTGCTTGGTCCCGGCGAGATGAAGTCCGGCGGCCATCGCCGCGATTCGATCCTCTCCGATGCGCTGGAGGCCGTGATCGGCGCGATCTACCTGGATGCCGGCTTCGAGGCCTGCCGGCGCGCGGTGCTGCCGTGGTTCGAGGCCGCCGTCGAGGCGGTGCCGGCGAGCAAGGTCGGCAAGGATCCCAAGACCCGCCTGCAGGAATGGCTGCAGGCGCGGCAGCGGCCGCTGCCGCAGTACGAACTGCTGTCGGAAGGCGGCGAGGAGCATGCGCGCGTCTTCCAGGTGCGCGTGCGCCTGGAAGATCCGGCGGTGTCCGCGGACGGCGAGGGCGGGTCGCGGCGCGCCGCCGAACAGCAGGCGGCCGAGGCGGTGCTGGCGCGGATCGGGGCCGGCGCGCCCGGCTGACGGGGCTTACAATTCCCGCAATGACATCCCCATCTCAGCACCGCGCCGGCTACGTCGCCGTCATCGGCCGTCCGAACGTCGGCAAGTCGACCCTGGTCAACGCGCTGGTCGGTGCCAACGTCAGCATCGTGTCCAATCGGCCGCAGACCACGCGCCACCGGCTGCTCGGCATCGCCACCGTGCCCGGCGGGCAACTGGTCCTGGTCGATACGCCCGGGCTGCACGGCGATGGCGCAAAGCGCGCATCCAATGCCCTGAACCGCGTGCTCAACCGCGCCGCGCGCGGGGCGATCGAGGGCGTGGATGCCGCCCTGCTGGTGGTCCAGGCCGGGCATTGGGACGATGAGGACGCGATGGCCTACGACACCCTGCATGCCAGCGGGCTGCCGGTGGTGCTGGCGGTCAACCAGGTCGACCGCGTCGCCGACAAGGCGACGCTCCTGCCGTACCTGCAGCGCATCACCGAAGGCCGCCACTTCGCCGCGGTGCACCCGGTTTCGGCGCTCAAGCGCACCGGCCTCGACGCGCTGGCCGCGTCGCTGCTGGCGCTGGTGCCGGAGCAACCACCGCTGTACGGCGAGGACGAGATCACCGACCGCAGCCAGCGCTTCCTCGCCGGCGAACTGCTGCGCGAACAGCTGATGCGCCAGCTCGGCGCCGAACTGCCGTACGCGACCACCGTCGAGATCGAATCGTTCGTCGAGGAACCCTCGCCGCAGGCCGGCGTGATGTATCGCATCGGCGCGGTGATCTGGGTGGAACGCGAGGGACAGAAGGCGATCGTCATCGGCAAGGGCGGTGCCCGCCTGCGCGACATCGGCAAGCGCGCACGCGAACGCATGGAGCGGCTGTTCGATGCCAAGGTCTTCCTGCAGACCTGGGTGCGCGTGCGCGAGGGCTGGAGCGACGACGAGGCCGCGCTGCGCAGCCTCGGCTATGGCGATTGACGCGATGGTGGAGGATGCGATGGTCGAGGCCCTGCGGTTCACCACCGGGATCTTCATCGACGGCACGCCGTCGCGGTACGCGTTCGCCCATCCGACCCGCAAGATGACCGGGGCCGACGCGATGGCGGCGTCCGGCGCCGGCTGAACCGGCCGTGCGTTTCTCGGGTGAACGCGCCTACGTGCTGCATGCCCGGCCATGGCGCGAGACCAGCCTGTTGGTCGAGGTGCTGAGCGAGCAGCACGGCCGCATCGGGCTGGTCGCGCGCGGCGTGCAGGGCCCGAAGCGGCATTCCCTGCGTGCGGCGCTGCAGCCGTTGCAGCACATCCGGTTCGAGGCCGTGCAGCGCGGCGAGCTGGCGCAGCTGTCCGCGGCCGAGGCGCTGGACGCCGCGCCGCAACTGGACGGTGCGGCGGTGCTGGCCGGGTTCTACGTCAACGAATTGCTGGTGCGCCTGGCGCCGCGCCAGGATCCGCACCCGGAGCTGTACCTGCTGTACGGGCAGGTGCGCACCCGGCTGTCCGCAGGCGAACCGCTGGCCTGGACCCTGCGCCGGTTCGAGCGCGACCTGCTGGAGGCGCTGGGCTTCGGCTTCGACCTCTCCGTCGACGGCGACGGCGCGGCGATCGATCCGGCCGCGCGTTACCGGCTCGATCCGGAACACGGCGCGCGTCGCGTGCTCGGCGAACGCGAGGGCAGCATACGCGCAGGCGGGCGCGGCGCCAGCGGGCG
>Ga0102832_1002623_pt1 | contig 10592 bp, 7 predicted proteins | sample EBPBio282013_DNA_FD_88942 | JGI IMG/M metagenome (GOLD analysis project Ga0102832, IMG submission 88942) | Wastewater treatment Type I Accumulibacter community from EBPR Bioreactor in Madison, WI, USA - Reactor 2_5/28/2013_ DNA (Illumina Assembly) | ecosystem: Engineered > Bioreactor > EBPR >... | reverse complement strand
CTGAAGGAAGTGTACTTCGACGGCGGGCTCGACCTGGTCGACACCGCGGTCTGGTATCCCAAGATCGCGCGCAAGGACTACGCGATCGGCCTCAACACCACCGGCAACGGGGTCGACGACCCCGACCAGCAGTTCTTCGAGAACTTCGCCTGCAAGTCGGAGCGCAATTACACCAACTACTGCAACGCCGACATCGAGAAGCTGTTCGCGGTCCAGAGCAAGGAACGCGACCTCGAGAAGCGCAAGAAGATCGTGTGGGAGATCGACCGCCGCCTGCTCGAGGACGGCGCCCGCCCGCCGATCATGTGGAATGCCGCGGCCAGCTGCTGGCATCCCTACGTCAAGGGCTTCAAGCCGCAGGTCAACAGCCTGTACAACAACTCCCGCTTCGAGGACGTCTGGCTCGACAAGTAGCGATTCGCCGCCGGCCTCCCCCCGCCCCGCGGGGGGAGGCCGAAAGCGGCCATCGACGAACCTCCCCGTCCACGGCATGCTTGGCCTGCCTTAGGGAGGAAAAACAAAATGACGACCTGGAAGAAGGGCCTTGCCTTGGCAGGCCTGGCCGCCGCTTTCGCGGCCGCACCCGCGTGGGCGCAGAAGAGCGGTGGCACGCTGCGCATGTACTTCGCCGACAACCCGCCCAGCACCTCGATCCACGAGGAGGCCACGACCTCGACGGTCGTGCCGTTCATGGGCCTCTACAACAACCTCGTCGTGTTCGATCCGCAGGTCCCGCAGAACAGCCTGCAGTCGATCCGGCCCGACCTCGCCAAGAGCTGGAAGTGGAGCGAGGACGGCAAGAACCTGACCTTCGAGCTCGTCGACAACGCCAAGTGGCACGACGGCAAGCCGTTCACGGCGGCCGACGTGAAGTGCACCTTCGACATGGTGCGCGGCAAGAGCGAGACCAACAAGCTGCGCCGCAACCCGCGCCAGTCGTGGTACTGGAACGTCGAGGACATCACCACCAAGGGCGACCGCGAGGTCACCTTTCACCTCGGCCAGCCGCAGCCGTCGCTGCTCGTCCTGCTGGCCTCGGGCTACAGCCCGGTCTACCCGTGTCACGTCCCGGCGGCGCAGATGCGCACCAAGCCGGTCGGCACCGGTCCCTTCAAGCTGGTCGAGTTCAAGCAGAAGGAAGTGGTGCGGCTGGCGAAGAACCCCGACTACTTCAAGAAGGGCCTGCCCTACCTCGACGCCATCGAGATCCCGATCGTGCCGGCCCGCGGCACGGCGATCCTGGGCTTCGTGTCGAACCGCTACGACATGACCTCGCCCTACGCCGTGACCATCCCGCTGCTCAAGGACGTGAAGTCGCAGGCGCCGAACGCGATCTGCGAGACCGCGTCGATGAACAACAACACCAACCTGATCCTCAACCGCGACGCCGCGCCGTTCGACAACCCGGACGTCCGCAAGGCGATGCTGCTGGCGATCGACCGCAAGTCGTTCATCGACATCCTGAACCAGGGCCAGGCGCAGGCCGGCGGTTCGATGGAGCCGCTGCCCGACGGCGTCTGGGGCCTGCCCAAGGAGATCTTCGAGGCGGTTCCCGGCTACGGCTCCGACGTCGCGAAGAACCGCGAGGAAGGCCGCAAGATCATGGAGAAGCTGGGCTACGGGCCGAACAACCGGCTGAAGCTCAAGGTCTCGACCCGCAACCACCTGCTCTACCGCGACCCGGCGGTGATCCTGATCGACCAGCTGAAGGAGGTGTACTTCGACGGCGAGCTCGACCTCGTCGACACCGCCGTCTGGTACACCAAGATCGCCCGCAAGGACTACGCGATCGGGCTCAACACCACCGGCAACGGCGTCGACGATCCCGACCAGAACTTCTTCGAGAACTTCGCCTGCAAGTCGGAGCGCAACTACACCAACTACTGCAACGCCGACATCGAGAAGATGTTCGCCGAGCAGAGCCGCGAGCGCGACGTCGAGAAGCGCAAGAAGATGGTGTGGGAGATCGACCGCCGCCTGCTCGAGGACGGCGCGCGGCCGCCGATCATGTGGAACTCCTCGGCGACCTGCTGGCACCCCTACGTCAAGGGCTTCAAGCCGCAGGTCAACAGCCTCTACAACGACTCGCGCTTCGAGGACGTGTGGCTCGACAAGTGACTGTCATCCCGAGCGCAGCGAGGGACCTTTCTTCCTCGCTGACGCGCAGGGAGGAAGGCTAGACCAGCGCGAAGCGGTCGACGTCGACCAGGCCCCGGTCGGTGATCCGCAGATGGGGGATCACCGGCAGGGCGAGGAACGCCATCTGCAGGAACGGCTCGTGCAGCGGCGTTCCCATCGCCGCCACGGCGGCGCGCAGGCGGCGCAGCCCCTGCTCCACGTCCTCGAACGGCCGGTCGCTCATCAGCCCGGCGACCGGCAGCGCCAGCTCGGCCGTCACCGTCCCGTCGACCACCGCGGCGAAGCCGCCGCGCAGCTCGATCAGCCGGTTCACCGCCGCCGCCATGTCGGCGTCGTTGCAGCCGATCACGCAGACGTTGTGGCTGTCGTGACCGATCGACGAGGCGATCGCGCCGCGCGCGATGCCGAAGCCCTTCACGAAGCCGCGGCCGACGCCGCCGCTGCCGCCGTGGCGCTCCAGCACGGCGATCTTCAGCACGTCGCGCGCCGGGTCGGCCACGCGCTCGCCGTCCCGCTCGGCGATCGCGACGGCAAGGCGATCGGTCAGGATCTGGCCGGGCCGGATGCCGATCACCGGCGGCGCGGCGCCCGTCGCCGGCACGCGGAAGTTCGCGGCGCTCACCGGCCGCAGCTTCACCGAGTCGAGGCCGACCAGCGGCACGTCCGGCCGCGCCCGGAAGCGGTCGGGCGTGACCGGCGCACCGCGGCAGATCACCGAATGGACCCGGCAGGTCGCGAGGTCCTCCAGCAGGACGATGTCGGCGCGCTGGCCCGGCGCCACGAGGCCACGGTCGAACAGGCCGAAGTGCCGGGCGGCCGACCACGAGGCGGCACGGTAGGCGTCGAGCGGCCGGACGCCGCGCGCGATGGCGGCGCGGATGACGTGGTCGAGGTGGCCTTCCTCGGCGATGTCGAGCGGGTTGCGGTCGTCGGTGCACAGCGCGAGGAACGGCGCGCGGTCGGCGGTGATCAGCTCGGCCAGCGCCGCGAGGTCCTTCGACACCGTGCCTTCGCGCACCAGGATCTGCATGCCCTTGGCCAGCTTCTCGCGCGCTTCGCGGGCCGAGGTCGTCTCGTGGCAGTTGCGCACGCCGGCGGCGATGTAGGCATTGAGGTCGTACGACGACAGCAGCGGCGAGTGGCCGTCGATCGACACGTCGGAGAAGGCCGCGAGCTTGCGCAGCACGCCGGGATCCTTGGCCAGCACGCCCGGCACGTTCATGAACTCGGCCAGCCCCAGCACGTGCGGGTGATGCTTGAAGGGCAGCAGGTCCTCGGCCTCCAGCCGCGCCCCCGAGCTCTCGAGGTGGGTGGCCGGCACGCAGGACGACAGCTGCACGCGCAGGTCCATCACCGTGACCTCGGCACAGGCAAGGAAGAACTTCAGCCCCTCGACGCCCAGCACGTTGCAGATCTCGTGGGGGTCGCAGATCGCCGTCGTGGTGCCGCGCGGCACGACGCAGCGGTCGAACTCGAGCGGCGGGACCAGCGTCGATTCGCAGTGGACGTGGCTGTCGATGAAGCCCGGCACCGCGACCAGGCCGCTGCCGTCGATCTCGGTCGCGCCGCGGTAGGTCTCGTGGGTGCCGACGATGCGGTCGCCAGCGATGGCGATGTCGCCGGTGACGATCTCGCCCGAGGTCAGGTCGAGGATGCCGACCGATTTCACCACCAGGTCGGCCGGGGCCGAACCGCGCGCCTGGTCGATGATGTCGGCCAGGCGGGAAACGCTGAGAGGGTCCCTCATGGACCAGAGATAGGGCGCGCCCTACGCGGCGGCAACAGGACAGCCGCCGTTCGACGCGCGGTACGGGTCCGCCGGGACGACTTCCCCGGCCGACCGGCCGGCCCTAGGGTGCCGGCGCTTCAAGGGAGGTTCCAATGATCCAACGCCGCGCCTTCGCCGCCGCCACGCTGGCCACGCTCGCCCTGCCGACGCTCGTCCGCGCCCAGGGCAGCGCCAGCCAGCCCCGCCTCGTCGTGCCCTACGGGCCGGGCGGCTCGACCGACACCGCCGGCCGCGTGCTGGCCGAGCGGGTCTCGACCGACACCGGCAAGACCATCGTGGTCGAGAACCGGCCGGGCGGCGGCACCATGGTGGGCATGGTCAACGTCGCCAAGAGCAAGCCGGACGGCACCAGCCTGCTGCTGATGACGACCACGGCGGCGCTGCTGCCGGCGTTCGACATGCCGCTGCCGATCGACCCGCAGAAGGACCTCGCGCCGGTGGCCCAGCTGGCCGACATCCCGTGCGTGCTGGCGGTCAACGCGGCGAACCCGGCGAAGACCTTCCCCGAGTTCCTCGAGTGGGTGAAGGCGCAGCCCGGCCCGGTCCATTACTCGACCTCGAGCACCGGCGGCCTGCCGCACCTGTGGGGCGAGCTGATCGCCACGCGCACCAACGGCAAGCTGCAGCACATCCCCTACAAGGCCGCGGCCGAGGCACTGCGCGACGCCGTCGCCGGCCACGTCCAGGTGTTCGTCGACACCACCACGCCGGTCGATGCCCAGATCCGCGCCGGCACGATGCGCGGCCTGATCTGCGGCTCGCCCAAGCGCGTGCCGAACGTCGCCGACGTGCCGACCGCGGCCGAGCTCGGCATGCCCGAGCTGGAGGCCGCGGTGTACTTCGGCGTGGCGACCACCGCCGGCACGCCGCCCGACGTGATCGCCGCCTGGAATGCCGCGATCAACGCCGCGCTCAAGGCCGACAGCGTCAAGGAACGGCTGACCAGCCTCGGCTACGTCACCACCGGTGGCACGCCCGAGGCCTACGGCCAGCGGCTGGCCGCCGAGACCGTGCGCTGGCGCAAGGTGATCAAGGACGCGAAGATCCCGGCACCGACCTGAGGCGCCGAACTGAAGCCACGGCCTGATCGTCAGTCGAGGCCGTTGCCGCCGTACAGCCAGTCCATGGTGTCCAGCCACTGCGGCTGGCTCTTGGCGCTCATCAGCGCGTTGCGCAGCGCGGCGTGCGGCCCGGCCGGGTGGTACACGTGGTCGCCCATGGCGCGCGACATCAGCTGCACGCGCGCGGTGCGCAGCACGCGGCGGTCGCGGTAGGTCCTGAGGCCGGCCTCGACCGACTCGGTTCGGTGCAGCGAATCGGCGAGGCACACCGCGTCCTCCATCGCCATGCAGGCGCCCTGCGCCATGTACTGCAGCATCGGGTGGGCGGCGTCGCCGAGCAGCGCGACGCGGCCGTCGGTCCAGCGATCGGTCGGGTCGCGGTCGCACAGCACCCACATCTTCCAGTCCTTGCCGTGCTCGATGATGCTGCGGGCGCGGGCGCAGACATGGCCGAAGCCCTGGCGCACCGTCTCGACCGGCACCGGCTGGCCGGCCACCGGCTCGGGCGCGTCGGTGTGGTAGGTGACGACGAGGTTGAACACCTTCCAGCCCGACAGCGGGTAATGGACGATGTGGCACTTCGGTCCCGCCCACAGCGTGGCGGCGTTCCAGCGCAGGTCCTCGGGCATCTGCTCGGTCGGGATCACCGAGCGATAGGTGGTGTGGCCCGAGACGCGCGGCTTGCCGTCGCCGACGACCTGGCGGCGCACGTTCGACCACAGCCCGTCGGCGCCGATCAGCGCGCGGCCGCGCAGGCTGGCGCCGCTCGCCAGCCGCGCCGTCACCGCCGTCTCCTCGAGGTCGTACCCCGTCACCTCGGCGCTGGTCCGCAGCTCGATCAGCGCGTGGTCGCGGCACGCCTTCAGCAGCACGCCGTGCAGGTCGCCGCGATGGACCACGGCGTAGGGGTTGCCGAAGCGGGCGCGGAACGCCGCGCCGAGGTCGATGTGGGTGATCTCTCCGTCGGCCAGCGCATCCATCAGGCGCAGCTGGTCGATGTAGACCGCCATGCCGCGCGCCGCCTCGCCGACGCCCAGCCGGTCGAAGCAATGGAAGGCATTGGGGCCGAGCTGGATGCCGGCACCGATCTCGCCGAGCTGGCTGGCCTTCTCGAGCACCGTCGACGCCATGCCCTTCTGGGCGAGCGCCAGCGCCGCCGCCAGGCCGCCGATGCCGCCGCCGGCGACGAGGACCCTATCGGGGGCCACCGACCACCTTGTCGTCGTGCAGCTTGCCGATCTCGCGCTCGCCGAGGCCGAGGATGCCGGACAGGATCTCGTCGGTATGCTGGCCCAGCGTCGGCGCGACGCGCGGCACCTCGCGCTCGAAGGCGCCGAACTGGAACGGCGTCGCGGCCACCGGGTAGCGGCCGATGCCGGGCTGGTCGAGGATCGTGAACATCGGGTTGTCGAGCACGTGGGCACGGTCGTTGGCGAGCTCGCGGAAGGTCTGGTACGGCGCCCACAGCGCGCCGGCCTTCTTCAGCGCCGCGCCGACCTCGTCGGCGGTCTGCGCCGCGACCCACGGCTCGATCACGGCGCACAGCGCGGCCCGCGCCGTCCAGCGGCCGGCGTCGGTCTTGAGGTCGACGCCCTGCTCCGCCTCGATGCGCCGGAACGCCTCGACGAAACCGCCGGCGCTGGCCAGCGCGTCGACGTGGCGGTCCGAGAAGATGCAGATCATGACGTGGCGGCCGTCCTTGGTGCGGAAGTCGCGGCCGAAGGTGCCGAAGATCTCGTTGCCGAAACGCGGCCGGTCGACCGCGTTGACCGCCGCCTCGCCGATGTAGCCGAGCGCCGAGGTCGCGGCGAGCGCCATGTCCTGCAGCGGCAGCACGATACGCTGGCCCTGCCCGGTGCGGCTGCGGTGCCGCTCGGCCGCGACGATCGCCAGCGCGCCGGCATAGGCGGTGGCGAGGTCCCACGGCGGCGCCACGGCGTTGACCGGCCCGCCGTGGCCGACCGGGCCGGTGACCATCGGGAAGCCGGTGATGGCGTTCACCGTGTAGTCGACGTGGGCGCTGCCGTCGCGCGCGCCGACGATGTTGAGCGCGATCAGGTCGGCGCGCTTCTTCGCCAGCTCCTCGTAGGAGAGCCAGCCGCGCGCCGGCATGTTGGTCGCGAAGATGCCGTTGCCCTCGCCCGGCGCGGTGATCAGCGCGGTCAGGAGTTCGCGGCCGCGCGGGCTGCGCAGGTCGACGGCGATCGACCGCTTGCCCTTGTTCAGGCCGGCCCAGTAGATCGACGCGCCGTCCTTCGTGACCGGCCAGCGGTCGCTGTCGAGGCCGCCATGGATGTCGTCGAAGCGGATCACGTCGGCGCCGAGTTGCGCCAACGTCATGCCGCCCAGCGGCGCGGCGATGAATGCCGAGCCTTCGACGATGCGAAGGCCGGCCAGGATGCCCGTCATGTCTCGCGTTTCCCGTCGTCTTGTTCGTTGTCTTGTTCGTCTTGCTTACTTCTTCGTCAATCCTACGAGATTGTTCTTACGCTTCTCCAGCCACCAGCCGTATTCCGGCGTCCACATTCCGAAGTCGCCGTCGCAGCCCAGTTCCTGCGCCGCGTGCAGCGCCCAGAACGGATCGTAGAGCGCCTGCCGGCCGATCGCGATCAGGTCGGCGTCGCCGGCCTGCAGGATCGCCTCGGCCTGCGGCCCGTCAAGGATCAGGCCGACCGCCATGGTCGAGATCTCGGCCTGGCGCTTGACCGCCGCCGAGAACGGCACCTGGAAGCCCAGCGACCGCTTGACCGGCAGCGCCGTCGACACGCCGGTCAGGCCGCCCGACGACACGTCGACCACGTCGATGCCCAGCGCCTTCAGTTCCTTGGCATAGGCCACCGTGTCGTCGACGTCCCAGCCACCGGCGCCGTCGACCGCCGAGACGCGGATGAACATCGGCTTGTGCTCGGGCCAGTTGTCGCGCACCGCCTTCGCCGCGGCGAGCGGGAAGCGCATGCGGCCGGCGCGGTCGCCGCCGTACTGGTCGTTGCGCGTGTTGCTGAGCGGCGACAGGAACTGCGCCAGCAGGTAGCCGTGCGCGCCGTGGATCTCGATCACGTCGTAGCCCGCGGCATCGGCGCGCCGCGCCGCCTCGCCGAACTTCTTCACGAGGTCCTCGATCTCCCTGGCCTCGAGCTGGTGCGGCACCATCCAGCCGTCGGCGGCGGCCAGCGCCGACGGGCCGACCACTTCCCAGCGCTGCCAGTTCGCCCCGGCCGGGCCCAGCTCGCCGGGCTTGTCGAAGGCGCGCGGGGTCGAGCCCTTGCGTCCCGAGTGGGTGATCTGGGTCGCCGCCAGGGCGCCCTCCTGCTTGAGGAAGCGGACCAGCCGCTTGTGGCCCTCGACCTGGCTGTCATGCCACATGCCGAGGTCGCCCTGGGTGACCCGGCCGCGCGGCTCGACGGCGCAGTTCTCGGTGAACACCGTGCCGAACTTGCCGAGCGCGAACTTGCCGAGGTGGACCAGGTGGTAGTCGTTCACCAGCCCGTCCGTGGCGCGGTACTGCACCATCGGCGAGACCACGCAGCGGTTGGGGGCGGTCACGCCGCGCATCGTGAAGGGCGTGAAGAGAAGCGGCTTTTGCAAAGGTCGGTCCCCCGTCCGGGATGGCTGGATCGACCCCGAACATAGACCGCCCGGCGGGCCGGGCCTATCCTCGGGGCATGTATGACCTCGTTCTCCGAAATGGAACCGTGATCGATGGCTCGGGCGCCGCGCGCCGGGTCGCCGACGTCGCCGTGCAGGACGGCAAGATCGCCGCCGTGGGCGAGGCCCTCGGGCCGGGCAAGCGCGAGATCGACGCCGCCGGCCTGCTGGTCACGCCGGGCTTCGTCGACATCCACACCCACTACGACGGCCAGGCGACCTGGGACGCCGACGTCACGCCGTCGTCGTGGCACGGCGTCACGACCACGGTGTTCGGCAATTGCGGCGTCGGCTTCGCGCCGGTGCGGCCGGGCCAGTCGTCCTACCTGATCAACCTGATGGAAGGCGTCGAGGACATCCCGGGCACTGTCCTGAGCGAGGGCGTGAAGTTCGACTGGGAATCGTTCGACGACTACCTGTCGGCGCTCGACCGCATGCGCCGCACCGTCGACGTGGCGGCCCAGCTGCCGCACGGCGCGCTGCGCTTCTACGTGATGGGCGAGCGCGGCGCCGACCATGCCGAGGTGCCGACCGAGGCCGAGATCGCCGAGATGGCCCGCCTCACCGAGGAGGCGCTGCGCGACGGCGCGCTCGGCTTCACGACCTCGCGCACCACCAAGCACCGGGCGCGCGACGGCCGCTTCACGCCGTCGCTCAGCGCCCGCGAAGCCGAACTGCTCGGCATCGCCCAGGGCATGAAGCGGGCCGGTTGCGGCGTGCTGCAGGTCAACTCAGACTTCGGGCCGGGCGAGTTCGAGGCGCTGGATGCCGCGGCCAAGCTGGCCGGCCGTCCCCTCTCCTGCCTGCTGGTCCAGGTCGACGCGCAGCCCAAGCTGTGGCGCGAGACGCTCGACCAGATCAACGCCGTGCGTCGTACGGGCCGCAAGGCCAATGCACAGGTTGGCTCGCGTCCCATCGGCGTCATCATGGGCCTCGAAACGACGGCGCATCCTTTCGCCGGCCACCGCGCCTGGCTCGACATGCGCAAGCTGTCGCCCGAGGAGCGCTACCAGCGCCTCGTGTCCGACGCCGAACTGCGCCGGGTGCTGACCGAGGGCAAGCAGGAACCGAACCCGCGCGCCTTCATGGCCGAGGCCTTCGACCGGATGTTCCCGATCGCCGACCGGCCGGACTACGAGCCCGACAGCAAGGACTCGATCGCCGCGATCGCGCAGCGCACGGGACGGACGCCGCACGCCGTGGCGCTCGAGGAGATGATGTCGCGCGGCGGCAAGGGCCTGCTGATGCTGCCGTTCGAAAACTATGCCTATGGCAGCCTCGACGTCGTACACGAGATGATCACCGATCCGGCGTCGGTGCTCGGCATTGCCGACGGCGGCGCGCATGTCGGCGTGATCTGCGACGCCTCCTCGCCGACCTCGCTGCTCACCTTGTGGGGCCGCGACCGCACGCGCGGACCGAAGCTCGACCTCGAATTCCTGATCGCCAAGCAGACGCGCGGCACGGCCGAGGCCTACGGGTTGATGGACCGCGGCCTGCTGGCGCCGGGCCACAAGGCCGACATCAACGTCATCGATTTCGACAATCTCACCCTGAAGCGCCCGGAAGTGGCCTACGACCTGCCGACCGGCGGCCGCCGCCTGATCCAGCGCGCGTCCGGCTACAAGCACACCTTCAATGCCGGCGTCGAGACGATGCAGAACGACGAACTGACCGGCAAACGCCCGGGCCGCCTGGTGCGCGGCGCGCAGACGGCGGGTTAAGAACGCTCGCAAGGGAGCGCGCCACTCCAGTGGCGCTCAAGCATCATTGATCAGCAAGGCATGAGCGCAACTGGAGTTGCGCGCTCCCTTGATGGTCGTCGATCACACCGTCATGTGCTTGCGTACGGCCTCGACGTCGAAGGTCTCGCGTGTGCCCGACATCACGACCTCGCCGCGGTCCATGACCGCGAAGTCGTCGGCCAGTTCGTGGGCGAAGTCGAGATACTGCTCGAC
>Ga0102832_1002621_pt1 | contig 10597 bp, 15 predicted proteins | sample EBPBio282013_DNA_FD_88942 | JGI IMG/M metagenome (GOLD analysis project Ga0102832, IMG submission 88942) | Wastewater treatment Type I Accumulibacter community from EBPR Bioreactor in Madison, WI, USA - Reactor 2_5/28/2013_ DNA (Illumina Assembly) | ecosystem: Engineered > Bioreactor > EBPR >... | reverse complement strand
AAAATCCGCGCATGAGCCTGCGGACTAGATAGCCATTCTGGTCCGCAAAATTGCGTGGTGTTCTCTTTTGGCCGCACGAAACCGTGCGCGGCCTTTAAAGGAGCACCCAATGACCGTCATAGACCCGCTTATCCCATTTGCCGATGCCATAGGCATGGCGGGTATGAAAACAACCAAGGGCTATAGCGAGGTTGCCAACGGGCGGCTGGCCATCGTCAAAAATGGTCGCCGTACCTTCGTGCGCGCCTCGGAACTGGCCCGCTACATTGACGCGCTGAGCGCGGGTAACGCCCCCAAAACCCCCTGAAACAAAGCGGCCCGGCAGGCGGTGCAACGCCGAACCGGGCCTTTGTGACCTAACTCTCTCAGAAAGCATCACAAATGCGAAACTACTCCACTATCGCGCGAGGGCGCAAGCGCTCTCGTTTTGCCGAAAGCCAACTCGACCTTTTCGCCGATGGCGGGGCGGCAATGCCCGCGCTGCCCTCCCTTCCCCCTTCCCTCGCGGAAACCCGGATTGCGCGGCGCTTTGGCGTCTCGCTGGCGATGGCCCGCGTCTATGCCGAACTCGCCAGCCTTGGAGGCCGCGCATGATCCGCAAACCCCGTTTTCCGCAAGTGAGCGCCGAAATGCCCGATGGCTCGAAAATCCATATTGTCGGACGCGATGCCGAAACCCTGCTTCGCCTTGTCGAAAGGGGCGCGAAGGGGCTTACCGCCTTCGACTTTCCGGGCGGGCCTCCCTTCCGGCTTCCCGCCTATGTGCATGACCTTCGGGCGCTGGGCCTTTCCATCATCACCGAACGCGAGCCGCACGCCACCGGGCACCACGGCGTTTTCACGCTGCAAACCCCGGTTCGCATCCTGCGCGTGGTGGAGGGCTGAGCGATGAAGACCCCGAAAAGCCGCACCGAAACCGTAACAGGCGAATGGCCGCGCAATGCGCGCGAGGTATGGCGGGTTGCACTACAAGAGCACCAAGGCGAAACTTTCCTGTCCCTTCGGGCGTGGTATCGTAACGAACTTGGCCAGCTATGCCCCGGAAAAGACGGGCTGAATACAAGCGTAGTGCATCTAGCGCCGCTGTTGGACGCTTTGGTGGAAGCGTATCGCATCGCCTGCGCGACGGGCCTCATTCAACCGGACGAGGCGCGGGATGGGCTTTGAAGACTCACACGCGACGTTCTGGCGGGGAGCAATCCTCGCCAGTCCATGGACAGCCGAAAACCCGGCCTGCCCGCTGGCGGCCCTCCTATGCGGCTTGGGGGGCTGATATGGCGCGAGCAACCAAATTCCGCGACCATCGCCACGCGCGCGTTTATGCGCGCTGGCTTTCCTTGCCCGCATGGTGCGACCTCTCCGGCGATGCCACAAAGTTACTGTGTTACATGCTGGCGACTTTCCAGCCGGGGCGAAACGGGCTGGAGGACTTCAGCGCACGCCAAGCCGGGGCGGCCATCGGCAAATCCAAATCTCAGGCGGCGCGAGCGTTGCTCGAACTGGAGGAATTGGGATGGCTGAGCGTGGTGCGCGTCGGACAGTTTCGGGCGCGAAACAAACCAAGTCGCTACGCGCTGGCCATGTATCCCAACGATGCCACCGGAGAGCCTGCCAGCTTCGCGTTTCTCGACAGCGGCTAGGGGGGGGCTTCGGAATAAAGAAACACAATTTAATGCGGTTTCAGTCTCTCAGGCGGGACTGAACGGTTTCAGAACCGGGACAACACGGTGCCAATACCGGGACGCGAGGACCAAAAACAAAGGCAATTTGTGCGCAGGATGCGGGGGAAGTACCCGAATTTTCCCCTTTTTTATCAATTGCTTGGAGGCAATAAATCGCCACGCTCAAAAAGCCCCGCCGATCTGCGCGACACAGCTAAAATATAGCATAGACGCCCGGAAGGGGCGTTAAGCGGTGTTAAGGTATCAGGGGGTTTCAGCGCCCAACGCGCGTGCGAGTATGGATCACCGAAATTGGATTGCTATTTGTATCATAACGTGATACACATCTGGGAATTGGAATTGAGAAATGGCTATTCGCAGTTTTCGGGACGCGCGGCTCCCTGTCCTTCTGGAGCGACAAGTCCCGAAAGGCTTTCCAGCGGACCTCGCTGCTATCACGCGGCGCAAGCTGGTTATGCTGGATGCCGCTGCGAAACTGGAAGACTTGCGTATCCCGCCTGCCAATCGGCTTGAAAAGCTGACTGGCGATAGGGAAGGCCAGCACTCCATAAGGGTCAATGACCAATTCCGTCTTTGCTTCCGGTGGACGGATAACGGCCCCGAAGACGTCGAGTTTGTGGACTACCATTGAGGGCGAATGCCATGCTCATGAAGTCAAACGTCATGCTAGCCCCGATCCATCCCGGCGAAATTCTGCGCGAGGAATTTTTGAAGCCTATGGGGCTTTCCGCTGGCCATGTCGCGAAGGCCGTCAACGTGCCACGCACGCGAATCGAGCGGCTGGCCAACGAACAGGTGGACCTCACACCTGATACGGCTCTTCGCCTCGCGCGCTATTTCGGCACCACGGCTGATTTCTGGATGGCCATTCAATCCCGCTACGCTCTCGAAAGCACTGGCGATGCCTTGGCCAACGAATTGGCGTCCATCCATCCGCTGGCAGCGGCGGAATAGCATCGGAGAGAATGCGCCCCAAAAGGGGAGATTTTTCTCTCTGCCACCGGCCCTATTCAACAAATCTGTGGGCCTAATTGTGGGTCTTTATATAAATCACTCTTAATTTAATCATTATATTTCAATGTCTTGAATTATAGATTCGATGCCTCTCCTGGCACCATCAACCCTCTAAGTGGTTGGTGGGCATAATAAACACGGGAATTGAGAGGCTTATGAGCGACCGACTGCTACACAGCGGGGTCCCACATTGAATAGCCCCTAGATTCGTAGACGCCTTCTTCCCTAAATTTGAGGCAAGGAGGCCACTATGGGCAAATCCCCTTTCAGCGACGATTTCAAGCGAGATGCGGTGGTGCAGATCACCGAGCGGGGCTACCCGGTGGCCGAGGTGGCGGATCGGCTGGGCATCAGAAAACACTCGCTTTACGAGTGGAAGAAGCGCTTCTCGAAGCCGGTCAGCGTGCCTGCCGACGACCAAGGTGCCGAGATCCGCCGGTTGAAGCGCGAACTGGCGCGCGTCACCGAGGAGCGCGACATCCTAAAAAAGCGGCCGCGTACTTCGCCAAGGATGCAAAGTGAGGTACGCGTTCATCGCCGAGCATCGCCCGATCTTTTCGATCCGCGCCATGTGCAGATGCCTCTCGGTCCAACCGAGCGGATTTTACGCGTGGCTGAAGGCACCGCTGAGCAGGCGGACCCAAGAGAGGATGCGCGGCAAGCCAAGCTCGTCAAAGGATGCATGGGAAGCCAGTGGCAAGGTCTATGGCTATCCCCTTGGCCGACAGGTGATTGCTTGCAATCACCGTAAGGCGCAAGCTCCATGATGACCTGATGGACATGGGCGAGACCTGCTGCCCGAACCGGGTGGACAGGCTTGCGCAGATTGCCGGCATCCGCGCGCAGATCGGCTACAAGAAGCGCCCCGGCAAGTATGGTGGCAAGCCCTCGCTGGTCGTCGACAACACGCTCGATCGCCAGTTCGACGTTGAAGCCCCGGACAAGGCATGGGTGACCGATATCACTTATATCCGCACACACGAAGGCTTTGCCTATCTGGCTGTTGTGCTCGATCTCTTCTCGCGCCGTGTCGTGGGCTGGGCGATGCACGGCCGGCAGACAACCAACGTGGTTCTGCAAGCCCTGTTGGCCGCCGTGCGGCGGCGTAAGCCGAAGGGCTGCGCGCTGGTTCATTCGGACCAAGGCTCGCAGTTCACCAGCATGGAATGGGCTTCGTTCCTGAAGCACCGCAATCTTGAGCCCTCGATGAGCCAACGCGGCAACTGCCATGACAACGCGGTTGCTGAAAGCTTCTTTAACCTGCTCAAACGGGAGCGCATCCGCCGGAAGGTCTATCGGACAAGGGCCGAAGCGCGGCAGGACGTATTCGACTACATCGAGATGTTCTATAACCCTACCCGCAAACACGCACGAAACGGGATGCTGTCACCCGTCGAGTTCGAACGACAGTTCAAAACGCAACCCAAGGGCGTCTGGAAAACTCGGGGATATTCGAAGGAGCGTCGAACCTCGCCGCAAAGCGTGTCGCGCTTCTTGCCGATCAGGTTATGAAATCCGCACGCCTATACGGCGCAAAAGCAGGATGAAGATCACAGTCACCATCATGCAGATACCCAGCACCCACCAGAAGCCACCTGCCGTCGTCGCAAACGGCACTGGTCCGGCGTTCATGCCAAAAAGGCCGGTTATCAGCGTTCCTGGCAACATCAATGCCGTCATCATCGAGATGAGGTTGAGAGAGCGGTTGGTTGCTTCGGCAAGTTTGGCGGAAATCTCGTCCTGAAGGAGGCGGGCGCGATCCTGCAGGGCGGCAAGATCACGGGCTAGTCCATCCAGCCTGAGGGCCAATGCATCGGTCTGGAACTTCAGCTCTCCCGGCGGCAGCTTGTTGACCAGTGGGCGGAACACGCCCAGCAACGAGGTGAGCTGCCGGTGCAGCCCGACCGCCGCGCGGCGGATCGGCACAAGATGCCGCCGCTCGTCCTCGACCCTGTCGGCTACGACGTGATCCTCAACGTGATCGAGATCGTCGTTGAGCTTGGTAATGAGATTGACGGCTCCGTCACAGAAGTTCTCGACAATGGCCTCGATCAGGTCGGCGGCAGCGGGCATGGGTTTGCCGCGCGCGAGCGCCTGACGCGTTTCTTCAACAGAGCGCAACGCGTGGCGGCGCGCGGAAATCACGATGTGGTCCGAGAAGGCGAAGCGCAGGCGACCGTAATCTTCGCCACCGCCGTCGAACTCAAGATTGAAGTCCGAAAATACACCGAAAATCGCATCGCAGTCTGTTTCGATGCGAAGACGCTCATCGTTTTGCTGAAACAGCGTGCGCGCCTTCACCGGAAGGCGCTCGAAATGCGCGATCCATTCCCGCGCGCGATTGTCTGTCAGGCTAAAATGAAGCCAGAGCCAACCCTCAAGGCTTTCAAGAGCCGCAGGAACCTCTTCGTCTCGCAAGGCTTCGGGTTCCCCGCCCTCTCGGAAGCGGTATGCCCAGATGAGACCGGGTGGAACGGAAGAGCGAAGCGGCGGAGTGGTGGCCATGGATCATCTTTCCGGCAGGCATGCCCGACAAGAACCGTTGTTCAATGACGGGGGCGTGACAGGGATCAAGATGACAGCGCAGGGCGAGCCGCGAGGCGTTCACAGGCGTGTTGCATAGCAACATTAGAAACACCTTCTGGGAATTCGGTCAGGGGGTGTCATGTTCTCGCTTCACGGAAAACGCGCGCTGGTTATCGGTATCGCCAACGCGCATTCGATCGCCTACGGCATCGCCTCGGCGCTGCACCGCGCGGGCGCGGATCTTGCCATCACCTACCTCAACGCCAAGGCGGAGCCGCATGTGCGCCCGCTCGGGGAGGCGCTCGGCGCCTCGCTGATCGAACCGCTGGACGTCAACCACGACGAGCAGACGCTCGCCCTGTTCGAGCGTCTGGCTGCGAGCGGGCAGGGGCTGGATATTCTGGTCCATTCCATCGCTTTTGCCCCGGCGGCTGATCTGCACGGACGCGTGGTGGATTGCTCGCGCGCGGGCTTCCTTCAGGCCATGGATACCTCGGTTCACTCCTTCTTCCGCCTCGCGCATCTTGCCGAGCCGCTGATGCGGAACGGCGGCGCCATGATGACGATGAGCTTCTTCGGCGCCGAGCGTGTTGTGGGCACCTATAACCTGATGGGCCCTGTGAAGGCGGCGCTGGAAGCGGGCGTGCGGGAACTGGCCAGCGAACTCGGGGCTTCCGGCATCACCGTGAACGCGATTTCGCCCGGCACGATGGCGACGCGGGCCGCCTCCGGCCTCGACCATTTCGATGAGATGATGCGCGAGGCGGAATCGCGCTCGCCCCTCAAGCGCCTTGCCGGGATCGAGGATGTTGGCGCGCTCGCCAGCTTCCTCGCTTCGGAGGGCGGCAAGAACATCACCGGCACCGTCATTCAGGTGGATGCCGGCTTCCACATCATGGCGTGAGGTCTTCCATGCAGTCTTTTGAAACAGCCCTGCCGACCCGTCTTTTCGATCTCGACTCGAGCGAAGTGCTGGCGGAATCCAGCCAGCGGGTGATGACCTCGCTCGGCCTTCAGACCCAGCGGATTGTTGAGGCCAACGGCGAGCGGTTGCGCAATCACATGGCGCAGGGCAGCGCACTGTTGCAGACCCTGACGCACCTGTCGCCGATGGAAGCAGGGCAGGCCGCGATGGCCTACTGGACGGACGCCATGCAGCGCTCCATCCTGACGCTCGACGCCCTGCGTGAGCGCGGCAATAACGACATCGCACACAATGATGCCGGGCAGCCGCCGGTGCTCATCTATGAGCATGAAGTGGTGATGGACGGGCGCGATCTTCCGCGGCCCTGCAATTACCAGCTCCTGCGCATCCTGCCGCCCGGTGGCCGGGAGGCACCCGCCTTCAAGCGCCCCTACCTGATCATCGATCCGCGCGCCGGGCACGGTGCGGGTATCGGCGGGTTCAAGCAGGACAGTCAGGTGGGTGTCGCACTGGCGGATGGCCATCCGGTCTATTTCGTGGTGTTCCGCCCCGAGCCGGAGCCGGGCCAGACACTGGCCGATGTGATGCACGCCGAGGCCACCTTCGTGCGCGAGATCATCAAGCGCCATCCGGAAGCGCCCAAGCCAATCATCGTCGGGAACTGTCAGGGCGGTTGGGCAACGCTCATTCTGGCCGCTGCCAACCCGGATGTGACAGGCCCGCTTGTCATCAACGGCGCACCTGTGGCGGCCTGGTCGGGCCGGATCGGCGAGAATCCGATGCGCTACAAGGGCGGCCTTGCGGGTGGCATTCTGCCCGCGCTCATGATGGCAGATCTGGGCGGCGGGGTTTTTGACGGCGCGCACCTCGTCTCGAATTTCGAGACCCTCAACCCGAGCCGCAACTTCTTCGGCAAGTACTACGATCTTTACGCCAACATCGACACCGCGCGGGACAGTTTTCTGGAATTCGAGCGCTGGTGGGGCGGCTTCCACCTGATGAACGAGGCGGAAATCCGCTGGATTGTGGAGAACATCTTCATCGGCAACCGTCTTGCACGCGGTGAAGCGCGCATCGAGCCGGGCAAGGCGCTGGACCTGAAGGCGATCCGCTCGCCCATCATCGTCTTTGCCTCCAAGGGCGACAATATCACCCCGCCGCAGCAGGCGCTGAACTGGATTCTCGACACCTATGTCGATGACAAGGAGATCAAGCTGCGCGGCAACCGCATCATCTACATGGTGCACGAGAAGGTGGGGCATCTCGGCATTTTCGTTTCGTCCTCCGTGGCGAAGAAGGAACACGCCCAGATGGCCTCGACGCTCAAAACCATCGAGGCGCTGGCCCCCGGACTTTATGAAATGGTGATCGAGACCGAGGAGGGCGATGGCCGTTTTGCTGTGTCCTTCGTGGAACGTTCGCTGGAGGATATCCGCCGCTATGACGATATCCATGACCGCAACGAGCCGGAATTCGCCGCAGTGGCGCGCTTGTCCGAGCTTGGCGCCGATCTTTACGATCTGACGCTGCGGCCGCTCATCAAAACGACGGTGTCACCCGAAATGGCCCGTGCCCTGCGCCAGATGCACCCCGCGCGCGTGCAACGCCTCGCCCTGTCCGATCTCAATCCTTTCATGGCGCCTCTTGCACGGTTGGCAGAACAGGTGGCCAACCAGCGCAAGGAAACACCTGCCGCCAACGCGCTGCACCTGGCCGAGCGCTGGCTGTCCGACGGCCTGCAACTCGCGCTCGATATCGGCCGTGACACGCGCGATGCCCAACAGGAGATGACGTTCTTCTCGCTTTACGGCACGCCCTACATGCGCTGGGCAGGGCGCGATCACGCCTATCTTCGCACCAAGCGCAGCCTCGACGAATTGCGCCACCTGCCGGAGATCGAGACGATCCTGCGCCATGTGGATCAGGGCGGTTTCGCCGAGGCCGTCATCCGGATGCTGATCGTGCTCGCCCAGACCCGCACCTCGGTGCGGCGCGACAGGCTGGAACGCTCGGCGCAGGTGCTCTCCACCGACGCGCCTTTTGCCGCGCTGGGCGCAGAGCGGCGCACCGCCATCATCCGCGAGCAATCCATCATTGTGGAATTCGAGCCGGAGCGCGCCCTCGAAACCCTGCCGCTGCTGCTACCCGAGAAGGCCGAACGTCAGCGCGCTGTCGAGGTTGTGGAATATATCGTCGGCTCCTCGGAGGATATGGAACCCGCCACCATCCACCGTCTCCAGCAGCTTCGGGCAGCCCTGGAACTGGCAGCTCTGCCGCGCACCAGCCTTGATGTCGATCCGCTCGAAGCGCCGGCTAAAGGCGGTGAAGAACCGGTCCCGGCCTGAGGGATCAGTCGATCAGCCGGCCCTGCGCATCCCGGAAGGGGTAGGGGCCGGCAAAATCGCCGATAAATGCGGTATGCGTGACCAGCCGGGCACCATCCCAATGGTGCAGGTAGTAGCCCGGCGGCTCCAGCACGAAGCAATCCGGGCCATCGGGGTTCAGATCCAGCGCGACCTGATGCGCAACCGACGGCGCGATCAACGCCCGCCGCCCCGACAATGTGGTCGAGATCACGCGATGGACATGGCCGCAGACAATCGCCTCGATCTGGGCATGGCGCTCGACAATGGCAGCAAAAGCCTGCGCCCCCTCAAGCCCGATGCGATCCATGTGGGCGATGCCCGTAGCGAAAGGCGGGTGGTGCAGCGCCAGCAGCGTGGGCATCTCCATGGCTTCGCGCAGGGTTGCCTCCAGCCACGCCAGCCTGTCCTCGCAAAGCGCGCCGCCGCCCTGTCCCTCCACCAGCGTATCTAGGCCAATCAGCCGCAGCGGGCCGAGGTCCAGCGCGAACTGGAGGAAGCCATCTCTCGGCAGATAGCCGCGCGCCCCGAAGGCGGCGCGAAACGCTTCGCGTCCATCGTGGTTGCCGGGAAGGGCGTAGATCGGCATCGTCACGGGTGCGAGCAGCGTCGCAAGATAGGCGTATTCCTCGCTCGTGCCGAAATCGACGAGATCACCCGTGATCAGCAGCGCATCCGGGCGCGGAGACAGCTGCATTAGGTGCTCAACCGCCTTGCGCAGCATCGCGGCGGTATCGACCTGACGATAGGCGAGCTGGCCCGGCAGGCGGATATGAAGGTCGGAAAACTGTGCAATCAGCATGAGCCTTCTCCAAAGGTGATGATCCCGGCGGGATCAAGCGCAAGGCGAACCCGGGCGCCGGTGTCGAGCCGCTCGCGCGGGGAGGCATCCACCATCAGAAGCGCGGGCGCGCCAGCATCGACAAGCAGGCGCAGACGCTCCTCATGCCCGTCGCGGCACGCCGGCAGCTCAACGACCTGCCCGACGAGCTGTGGACCAAGATCAAGATCGAGTTCTACAAGGACGCGTCCGACGCGGTCTTCAAAGCGCTGGTGGAGTGAGGGCGACGTCATGGCATTGAAGCAGGTCGCAGCACGAATCGAAGGAGACGTCTTCCAGGGGATGGTTTTCTGGCTGCACGCGGCGATGCTCCTGCGGCCGTCTTCGAAGGTTGCGCGCGTCTCCATCGAGAACGACCAAGCAGCCGGCGTCGACGACGTCTCGGTCCACTACGCAGCGCCCGGCATCAACGCCGGTGGGCGCTCGTGCGCGGCCGACTACTTTCAGGTCAAGTACCACGTCGATCGAAGCTCGGACTACGCCTCCGACACCTTCTGCGACCCGGCCTTTATCAAGACCACGCGCTCGCTACTTCAGCGCTTCCACGATGCGCGCTCTCGGCTGGGCAACGCCGACGGCTGGCACAGGCTGAATCTGATCAGCAACTGGTAGTGGGCCTCGAGCGACAAGCTTGGACCCCTTCTGCGTCAGTCGGAGGAAGGCGCGCTCCCGGACCGGTTCTTCAGCGAGGGTGCGCGCTCAGACCTCGGCAAGATCCGGAAGGCGTGGCGCGAACATCTCGAGCTGTCAGAGGAAGACTTCGAGGACTTCGCGCGTCGGCTTCGGCTCCGCGTGGACTACCTCAGCCGCCCCGCTCTCAAGGAGCTGCTGAACGAGCGGCTCATCAACGTCGGGCTGCGGGAGATCCCCGTCGACAAGACGCAGAACATCTACGACACGCTGACGCAGCAGCTCATCATGAACGGGACCAACTCGTTCGATCCCCAGACGTTCCGGGAGTACTGCAAGCGGGAGGACCTGCTTGCCTCGCCGCCGCCGTCCGGCCCCCCTGTCCTGGGCATTCGCAGCTTCATGCGGTTCGCGGAGCGCATTGAGGACGAGTGCTCATCCTTCGTCTGCGTGGCCGGCAACTTCGAGGACCGTCACATCCGCTCGACGGATTCTTGGCAGAACACGGTCCTTCCTGACGTGGCGTCGTTCCTAAAGGACGCCTCGCCGTCGCTCCGCACCGGCGAAAACCACCTCCTGCTCGAGTGCCACAGCTCCGTCGCGTTCCTCGCCGGGTA
>Ga0102832_1002618_pt1 | contig 10603 bp, 12 predicted proteins | sample EBPBio282013_DNA_FD_88942 | JGI IMG/M metagenome (GOLD analysis project Ga0102832, IMG submission 88942) | Wastewater treatment Type I Accumulibacter community from EBPR Bioreactor in Madison, WI, USA - Reactor 2_5/28/2013_ DNA (Illumina Assembly) | ecosystem: Engineered > Bioreactor > EBPR >... | reverse complement strand
ATCATCCGAGACATTGGAGCGCAGGCTCTTGACCTTGATCGAGACGACCGAGCCTTTCACGCGCTCGACGACATCGGCGAAGGATTGCGGGCCGGCGGCCGGCAGCGCCGTCGCGGCGCTTGCGGTGGCGGCATTGGCGCCGTGGCCGTTGAAGAAGACGTCCTGTGCAACCGCACCGGTCAGGGCGAGGGCCGCGACCGTGCCGAGCAGGAGGGTGCGCCTCGCGGCGCCGGGATTGCGGCGCGTGGTCTTGTTATGATGTTCAATGGTCTGGGTCACGGGAGAGATCTCCGTTCTGAAAGGTTCAGGCAGGCGCCGGGTCGATGCGCCGCTCCTGAACGCCAAGATGGAGATGGTCCGCTTACGCCGTGATTTCCGGCGCATGAAGATTTGTTAAGGCGACGGCGGCCTCTCGCCTTCGTGAAGAATGGCGTCGAGTCGCGCCTGCTCGTCCGCATCAAGGTCGGCCGTTGCGGCCCGTCCGGGCTGGCGGCGCGCGCGCAAGGCAAGCGCGAGAAGACCGCCGATCAACACCAGAAAAGGCAGGCCCCACAGCAGCGCGGTGCCCGGATTGAAGGGCGGGCGCAACAGAACGAAATTGCCATAGCGGGCGACGAGATAGTCGCGGATTTCGCCGTCGCTGCGTCCGGCGACGAGTTGCTCGCGGACCAGCAGGCGCAGATCGCGCGCCAGCGGCGCATCGGAATCGTCGATCGACTGGTTCTGGCAGACCATGCAGCGCAGTTCGCTCGAAAGCGCGCGGGCGCGCGATTCGAGCTTTGCGTCGGGCAGAATTTCGCTGGGCTGCACCGCGTGCGCCAGAGCCGGCGCGAGCAAGGCCGCCAGCAAAGCCAAGGTGCGAAGAACGCGCACAATCATTGCGCCGGCACAGGGCGCGGACCCGGCGCCCGCTTGCCGATGGCGACCCGCAGCCGCCGGTCAGCCAGCGACATGGCTCCGCCCGCGCCCATGACGAGCGCGCCGCGGACATCGCCGCTTTTGAGGGCGGGCGCGATCACGAAGATCACCAAGCCGATGGGGTAAAAGAGATAAAAGGCGGCGGCGGCCTTGAGGTTCACATCGGTGAGGAGAACGTCGCCCAGCGTGGGCTTATAGAAGCGCGGGGTCATGGTGCCGAGCCAGACGAAATCCAACCCGACGAAGAGAATGAGAGCGCAGCCGTACGCGAGAGCAAGAGCCATGGGAGCCTCCAGAGACCTACAGCCTCTACGGAGGATTCGCGCGGTTGGATCACCCCGGGTGATCCAATACCGGACTTTCGCCGTATTAGCGAAGCGGCGGCTTCGCCGCAGAAGGCTCGGGAGCCAGGATCATGACAGAAAAACCGCGTGTGGCCTGGGTGACGGGCGCGGGCAAAGGCATCGGCCGGGCATTGGCGCTTCGGCTGGCGGATGAAGGCTGGATGGTGGCGGCAAGCGCAAGGACCGCGAACGATCTTGTGCGGCTGGCCGGCGAACATCCCCATATCCACGCCTTTCCGCTGGATGTCACCGACGCCGGCGCTTCCGCGCGTGTTTTCACCGAGATCACCGCACGCCTGGGGCCTGTCGACCTCGCCGTCCTGAATGCGGGCACCTACATCCGCACGGGCGCGGCGCCCTTCGATGCGGCCGCGTTCGAAGATCAGTTCCGCGTCAATGTGAGCGGCGTTGTCACGGGGCTCTCGCTGCTTCTACCGCCGTTCATCGCGCGCAAGACGGGCCGCATCGCGGTGATGTCGTCCGTCGCGGGATACCGTGGGCTGCCGGGGGCCGCGGCCTACGGCGCCACCAAGGCCGCGCTGATCAATATGTGCGAGGCCTTGAAGATCGAGTTGGAACCGCACGGCGTGGCGGTGAGCGTCATTTGCCCGGGCTTCGTGGAAACGCCGCTGACGGCGCGCAACGACTTTCCGATGCCGTTCCTCATTTCCGCCGAGGAGGCCGCCAGGTACATCGCGAAGGGCCTGGCCGCCGGACGTTTCCGGATCGCCTTCCCGCCGCTGTTCGCCGCCCTCATGCGGCTGCTGCGCCTGGTTCCTGACAGCCTGTTCTTCACGCTCGCGCGCCGCATGCGGCGAGAGATCTAGCCCCGGCGATTTATTCGCGCCCTCATTCGCGCAGCAACAGCATCTGCGTCACGTCGATCTGCTTCGCGTCGAAGCCCGCCTCGCAGTAGCTGAGATAATAGTTCCACATCCGCTTGAACCGTTCATCGAAACCGAGACCGGCAATCGACGGCCAAGCCCGGTTGAACGCGGCCGACCAGCGGCGCAGGGTTTCGGCGTAGTCGGCGCCGAAGAAGAATTCCTCGGCCACGGTGAAGCGCGCGTCATGGGCCCCAGCCCGAAACACGCTTGGGCTGGGCAGCATTCCACCCGGGAAAATATATCGCTGGATGAAATCGGCGCCGCGGCGATAGGCGCCAAATTTCGAATCCGCAATCGTGATGGTTTGGATGGCGGCGCGTCCGCCCGGCTTCAGGCAACGCCGGAGCGCCGCGAAGTACATGGGCCAATTCTCCTGCCCGACGGCCTCGAACATCTCGACCGAGGCGATGGCGTCGTAGCGCCCGCTCAGATCGCGGTAGTCCTGCAGCCGGATCTCGACATGGGGCGCCAACCCCTGCCGCGCCATGCGCGCGCGGGCGAAAGCGGCCTGACGTTCCGATACGGTCAGCGCCGTGACACGGCAGCCGTAGTCGCGCGCCGCGACTTCCGCGAAGCCGCCCCAGCCGCAGCCAATTTCGAGTACGTGATCGCTCTTTTGCAAACGAAGCATCTCGCAGAGCCGCTTGTACTTGCGGGTTTGCGCGGCCGCGAGCGGTTCGCCCGGCTGCGCGAAGACCGCGCTTGAGTAGGTCATGCTGGGATCGAGCCAGTGCGCATAGAATTCATTGCCGAGATCATAGTGCGCGGCGATGTTGCGCCGGCTTCCGGCGCGCGTATTGGCGCGCGCAAGGTGCATGAGACGATGGAACAAGCGCGCGGCGGAGGTCCCCTCGCCGCCCCGTTCCTCGAGCGTGGACAGATTGCGCGCGGCGATGAGAAGGAACGCGCTCAACTCCTCGCACTCCCATTCGCCGGCCATATAACTTTCCGCCCAGCCGAGAGAACCGGACGTCACGACACGCCACAGGGCGCGCAAGGTGTGGACCTTCACCGTCGCCTCGGGGCCGTCGGCGGCGCCGAAGGTTAGGACCTGGCCGCCCGGAAGGCGGAAGTTGACGCGGCCTCCCCTCAGCCCACCGAGCCAGCGATGGAGGAGCGCGGCCACGAACGGCGGCATGCCATTGTTGATGGGCGGGTGGGAGAGCGCAAACGTTGTCATGGCAGAGTTCCGGGCTGGCGGGGAGGATGCGGCGTATGCGGAAAGATCTCGAAACCCTTCGCCCACATCTTGAGCGCTTCCCAATGGATGGCGCAGATGACTTTGAGGGTCATGAAGGGGAAGGCGCAAAGATGGCGCAGAAGAACGGAAAAGGTCAGCGGGCGGCGCGCGCCCCGGAACGACGCGGCCATGAGCAAGGCGCCGGCGGCTTCTTCGCGGATCACGATACTCACAGACTCGCCGGGCGGCACGATGAGGAAATTGTACTCGGCCTTTGGCCCGATGAAGGGCGAGACGAAGAACGCTTTCGCCGCGCGCTGCTTGATCACGGGTTCATCGGCGGCCGGCATCGCGTAGGTATGCTGCTCACCGTGCGTATTGTGCACCTCATATAGAATAGCGGCGAGCGCGCCATCCTTGCGCCGGCAGAAATAGACACTGATCGGATTGAAGACGTAGCCAAACAGGCGCGGATAGCAGAGCAGTGCGATAGGTCCGCCGTCGGGTTCGATTCCGATCTCACGCATACGGGCTTCGGCCCAGGGCCGCAGCCCGCTGCCGTCGCGCGCGCCATGGTCTCGATCGTAAAAGGAGACCGGCGCCCAACTGTTGTAGCCGAATAGCGTCAAGCCGCGCCCGAGCCGAGGTAGCTCATCCAGATCGAACAGGAGGGAAAAGACGCGGTAGCGCAGGCGGTGGGCCTTGGGCCGCACGCGCTTGTGCACCACTTCGCCGGCATAGAGGGCGGAGCGCAACTTCATGCCGCGGCGACCAGACGTGGAAGAGGCGCAACATGGATACGATCGTTTTCGCCAGGGACCGCCCATGGACGGCGCAGGCCGCCAAGCTGCTCGGCGACCGCAAGGCCGGATTGCAAGGCATCTTCGTGGAAACCATAGCCGAAGTAGCTGCCGCAGAACCACGTATTGCGGCGTCCCTGCAGCGACCAAAGGCGACGCTGCGACCACAGCGCTTCGGCGTCGAAAAACGGGTGCGCATATTGGATGCGGCGGTGGACAAGATGCTCGGCCGGGTCCACCACGGGATTGAGCGTGACGAAGACCTCGCGCTCGGCCGGCAGACCCTGGAGCAGGTTCATCCAGTAGGTGACACAAAGATTGGGCGAGGTTTGCGCGGCGGGGGCCGCGCCCTCGATAAAGTTCCAGCTTGCCCAGACGCGGCGGCGCCGGGGCATCAGACGTGGATCGCCGTGCAGCACGGCGGTGTTATCCGTGTAGCGCCACTTTCCGAGCAGCGATCGTTCCTGCGCGTCGGCGTCAACCAGGAGGCCAAGCGCTTCGTCGGCGTGGGTAGAAATCACAACGTCATCGAAATAGTCCGCGTGGCCATGGACGTCCTCGACGCAGACACCGGCGCCGGTACGGCGGATGCTGCGTACGCCCACATGTCTTATACGTTCCGCATAGGGTGCGGTGAGACGCCGCACGTATTCGCGGCTTCCACCGGCGACGGTACGCCACTGCGGCCGGCCGCGCAGGAGCAGGAGGCCGTGAGACTTGAAGAACGCAATGAAGGCGCGCGCGGGATAAGCGAGCATCTCCACCGGGGTGGCGGACCAGATCGCGGCGCCCATGGGCAGCAAATGGTCGTTGATGAACGCTTCGCCGTAACCTTCGCGTGCGAGATAGGCGCCAAGGCTGATGTCGCCGGTTTCGTCGAGGAGATTGGGGGCGGCGTCATAGAAGCGCAGCAGATCGGCGATCATGCCCCAGAAGCGCGGGCGCAGGAGATTGCGGCGCTGGCCAAACAGGCCGTTGAGGGTCGTGCCCGCGTATTCAAACGTCCCGCCGCGGAGCGAGGCGGAGAAGGACATATTGGACGCGCGCGTCGGCACGTCCAGATGATCGAAAAGCGCCGTAAGATTGGGATAGGTGAGCGTGTTGTAGACGATGAATCCCGTATCCACGGGGACGGACCCGCCCGGACCGGCGACCTCGACGGTGTGGGAATGCCCTCCCGTGCGGTGTTCCTTCTCATATACAGTCACCCGGTGACGCCGGCTGAGAAGCCATGCGGCGGACATGCCCGCGACCCCGGTCCCGATTACTGCTATTTTCAGGCCGGGCGGCGTTTGGTCCGAATCACTCACTTCACTCTCCCACAGCAGCACCGATGCGGATTTTCCGTCGCAATCCTGTGAAAATACGGACCGGGTCCCGGGTTGGATCACTTCTGAAACAGAAATGTTCCCCCGGTGTGATCCAGGGACCGACCGCCCGCGTATATCGCCCATGGGCCACCACGCGATGAACATCGGCGCGCGTCTTGATGAAAGTGCTCGGGAATCGTCGCTGCTGTTGTTGGTGGCGCAAAGCCGCGACGTGGACGCGTTCCGTTCGCTGTTCGAGATTTTTGCCCCGCGCCTGCGTGCGTTCGTGGGCCGGAATGCCGGCGCGGCACTGGTCGAGGATATCGTGCAGGAAACGTTCGTAAACGTGTGGCGCAAAGCCAATCTCTACAATCCGGAACGGGCGTCGGCGGCGACCTGGATCTATACGATCGCGCGGAATGCGCGGATCGATTTGCTGCGCAAGACGTTTCGCCCGGAGGTGGATGCGAACGATCCCGCCCTTGTCCCGGAGCCGGCAGAACCGGCTTTTGAGCAGATCTCCCGCGATCAGGAGGACGTGCGGTTGAAGCGTGCGCTGTCGGCCTTGCCCGCGGAGCAGCATGAAGTTCTGCGGCTCGCGTACTTCGCGGACATGGCGCACGGCGACATCGCGGCGCACTTGAACCTCCCGCTGGGCACGGTGAAGTCGCGGATCCGCCTGGCCTTGCGGCGCATTCGGTTGGAATTCGGAGAAGAGCCATGACGATCCGCCATCATCCGAGCGCGGAACTCATTCTGGATTACGCCGCGGGCGGCCTCGCCCACGGCCCGGCCTTGGCCGTGGCGAGTCATCTCGTGCTCTGCCCCCACTGCCGCCGCACGACGCAGCGTCTCGAAGCCCTGGGCGGGCGCCTTATGGCGGACGCCGTGGGATCGCAGAACGACAGCGGCCGCGCCTTCGACGCCATCCTTTCCAAGATCGCAGGAGGCGCGGACGAGAGCGTGCCGGCGCTTCAGCCGGCGACGGCGGTGTTCCCACACCCGTTGCGCATGGCGCTTGGCGGCGACATTGGCACCGTGCCGTGGAAACGGTTGGGCATGGGTGCGTATCACTACATCATCCCGTCGGACGATGGACCCGCGACCGCACGCCTGCTGCTCATTCCAGCGGGGCGGCCCGTGCCGGTCCACACCCATGTCGGTACGGAACTGACGTTGACCCTACGCGGGGCGTACACAGATGCGACCGGTCACTTCGCGTGCGGTGATTTGCAGGAGGCCGACGACAGCCTTACGCACCAGCCCCATGCGACGCCGGACGAAGATTGTATTTGCCTCGCGGTGACGGAGGCGCCCCTGCGCTTCAAGAGCTGGCCCGCGCGCATTCTGCAGCCCTTATTGGGAATTTGAGTTTGCGTGGACCCCGCGGCGTGCGGCGAGGCTCGTTCGGATCATGGATCCCGCGCGCGGCTTCTTTACTGGATGTGTGGACGCGCCCGCGCGGAGCGCCACAACCACGCACAGGAAACGGGCCAATCGCGACGACATGCGCCACTTCACCTTTCCAGAGGGCGTTTTCCAATGGGAGGTGAAACCCGCGAAACCCGTATTGGCTTCCGCCGGGGCTCAAATTGCACGCACGGAGAAAAGAAATTAGCGGGCGGTCTTCCTGGCGTTGAACAGGTCGCGGCCGCTGACCAAAAGGATACCAGCGAGCACCAGGACCGCGCCGATGATGAATGCGGTGTCCAGCGCCTCGCCCAGGATCGCGACCCCGAAGCTGATGCCGAAGACCGGGCTCATGAAGGAGAGCACGCCGAGACGTGACGCGAGATAGGTGCGCAGCAGCGCGAACCAGGCGAGGAAGCTGAGGAAGGAGACGAGCACGATCTGGAACGCGAGGCTGGCGGCCAGCACGGGCATGTAGGTTACGTCCGTCTGACCCAGAAGGATCGCGGCGGCGATGAGAAGAACGAAGGCGCCGACGAGCTGGTAGAGCAGCGTCACGGTGGCGGGTGTGCGCGACAGACGCGAGAAGCGGATGGTGAGTGTGGTCGCGCCCCACATCGCGCCGGCGGCGATGCCGAGGAGGTCGCCGATCCAGCTGGCGCCACCGTCACTGGCGGCGCCACGGCCCGCAAAAGAAACGACGATGCCCGCGAAGGCCGTGGCGATGCCGACCCACTGGAGAGGCGTAAGTCTCTCCTCGGGTAGGCGCAGATGAAGGCCAAGGGCCGCGAACACGGGCGCGGTATAGAGGAAGATCGCCATGTGCGAGGCGCTGGTGAAACGCAGGCCTTCGCCGACGAACAGGAACTCCACGGCGAAGAGGACGCCGACAAGCAGGCCCGGCCGCCATGTGCCGCCACCGAGCTGGGCGGTCTCGCGGCGGAGGAGGATGAGGATCGCGATGAGGATCGCCGCGGCGCCGGAGCGCACCGCGACCTGGAGCACAGGCGCCATGGCCGGCGCGGCGGCTTTGAGCGCCACCTGCTGCATGCCCCAGATCATGCACAGCACGACCATGAGCGCGGCGGCTTTGGTGTCGATGGGCTTGCGGGAGGTCATGCGGTTCTAGCGGCTTTGGTGTTACATCTTCGTGCGCGGGCCCCGCGCGGCCTTCACGCGGCGGCGATCACGTCGATGCGCAACGGCGCGCCGCCCGCCACGATCGCCAGCAGGCGGTCGATGTTCGGATGCGCGCCGGGGCGGTTGCGGGCGTCGGCGGTGTGTTCGGCGAAGACAGCCAACCCGTGTTCGGCGGCCTTGGCATCGAGACCGCCAAAGATCCGCTTGAGATACTGATAGACCGCGAGCGAGCCCTGTTTGCCCGGCTGATTCTCGATGCTGGCGACCACGGTACCGTTGGCGTCGATCAGATCGATGCGTTGCACGCCGTCGATGGCCGGCAATTTCTGGAGGTTTTCTTTGAACACCGCACCCGCTTGAATCACGACGCTACTCCCACTCAATCGTTTTACCGCCAAAAGCGCGCGGATTTAGCGGTTCAAATGACAGTTTGTCAAAAGTTGAATGACGGGGACCGAAGACCAGATCACTAGCATCAACGTGCCCTATCGCCGCCCATCGGGCGCTCTCGGCCGTTCCAGTTCCCGAATAATATGTTCCTTAAGCTTGGCCGCCGCCGCCGTCAGTTTCGAGGGGTGCAATAGCGCCATTTCGGTATCGGCAAGTTGAGGCAAAGAAGAGCGTTCTGCGTCAAGGATCAATAAATCTTGCGGCACCATTTCCTTTGGCAAAACAGCAACGCCCAACCCCGCTCTCACGGCCGCATGAGCCCCGGCAAGCGATGCGCACGTATAAGCAATCCGCCATTTGCGCCCGGCGCGAGACAGCGTGTCGGTTGCCCTTTTCCGATAAAGACAGGGGCTTGGCGAGACGACGAGCGGGACGGGCCCACTGAGGGCAACAGACGAGTCCGCCGCGACCCAGACGAGGGGCTCGCGCCACACGCTTGTGCCTTTAACGCTGCTCGAACGCTCGCGTTTCACAAGCGCGAGATCCAAACCGCCCTTACGAAATCGGCTTAGAACTTGCAGGGTCAACTCGCACGTCATCTCGATAGTGACGCGTGGATGCGAGCGCGCGAATGCCCCCAATACTTTCGGAAGGTGGCTTGTCGCAAAGTCCTCCGGCGCACCGAGGCGAACGACGCCCGAGACCTCGGGCTCCTTCATTTGATCGATCGCTTCGTCGTTGAGAGACAGCATCCTGCGCGCATATTGCAAGAGGGTCTCGCCATCAGGCGTTAGGGATATTTGCCGCGGGCTGCGCTGGAGCAGTGTTTTTCCCAGCTGATCCTCCAGCCGCTTCACTTGCAAGGAGATCGCGGGTTGCCCACGCAACAAGCGCGTGGCGGCCACCGAAAAGCTGCCGGCATCGACCACGGTGACGAAAGTTCTTAGGAGACCAAGTTCCAAATTCTCGGAGGGAGCCATCATTAATACTCTTAATGATTAAACGTCGCATTATCAATTTATCATATAGATCATACCGCGCCATAGTTCCATCGGTCCAATCGAGAAGGAACTCCCATGAACGCATTCAGCTCGCCAATGCTCTCTACGTCGCACGCCGCCAAAGCCACTCCCGTCGCGATTGCTTTTGGCGACGGTATAGGACCTGAAATCATGTCCGCGAGCCTTGACGTTTTGGGGTCCGCCGGCGCTCGATTGGAGATTCATCGCGTCGATATCGGCGAGCATGCGTATCTTAATGGGTGTTCCTCCGGCATCCCGGTCGAGGCCTGGGATACATTGCGGAAAACGAAAGTTCTATTCAAAGGCCCGATCACAACGCCCCAGGGCGGCGGCGTCAAAAGCCTCAATGTGACGCTGCGAAAGACTTTCGGCTTATTCGCGAACCTTAGACCCTGCGGCGCCTATGCCCCTTTCATCGCAACCAAGCATCCCGGCATGGACGTCGTCATCGTGCGCGAAAATGAAGAAGACTTGTATGCGGGGATCGAGCATCGGCAGACGGATGACGTTTATCAGTGCTTAAAGCTGATCACCCGCTCGGGCAGCGAGCGGGTCGTCCGATTTGCGTTCGAATATGCCCGGAGACATGGGCGAAAGAAGATCACCTGCATCACTAAAGACAACATCATGAAGATGACGGACGGCCTCTTTCACAAGGTATTCGATGAGGTCGGCGAAGATTATCCCGACATTCTGCAGGAACATCTCATCGTCGATATCGCCGCCGCCAGATTGGCAAACACACCTGAGGATTTTGACGTCGTCGTCACGTCCAACCTGTACGGCGACATTCTGAGCGATATAGCGGCGGAGATCGCCGGATCGGTCGGACTTGCGCCGTCGGCGAACATCGGCGCCGAGTGCGCCATGTTCGAAGCAATTCACGGAAGCGCGCCGACACTGGCGGGACGCGATGTCGCCAACCCGACGGGCCTTATGCTTGCCGGGGTCATGATGCTTAATCACCTGGGGCAAACGGAGGCGGCGCAACGCGCTCACAACGCGATCCTGTGCGCGATCGAGGACGGCATCCATACGGCGGACATATACGTCAACGGCCAGTCCTCGACCTTGGTCGGCACGAAGGCTTTCGCACGGGCCGTCATGGAGCGCATGGACCGCGAGCCGAAGATTTTGTCTGCGGCACGGTACATGGCCGCGGCACTTCGACAGGCGGAACAAGCGCCTGCCTCACGCCGTAC